>ERZ795061.1069-NODE-1069-length-27145-cov-7.005057_pt1 | contig 27145 bp, 23 predicted proteins | sample MGYA00375145_ERZ795061 | MGnify/ENA primary metagenome ERZ795061 (study PRJEB30190, sample SAMN05720144) | anaerobic digester metagenome | isolation source: active sludge of municipal wastewater-treating anaerobic digesters | place: USA | collected 2014-12-22 ... | reverse complement strand
TGAAACAAGTTCAGGGTGACGGGCGGTGTTAGTGGAATAATAAGCTCGCGTTGGGGACAGTCCCCAACCCCACGTGCCTCGCCCTCTCTGGGGAGAGGTACGCAGTCTTATGGCTTTAGCCATTAGACGGAGTGGAGAGGGGGCGTTGGTGCGCCGACCTCGCCGTCGGAGCCCCTCACCAACTGCGCCTAGGCCTGTCGGCCAAGGCTCCGTATCCTCTCCCCTAAAGGGGAGAGGCAAGTGTTGACGCTGTCCCCAACACCACAGCTCACCCAATCATCGCCTTCAACGTCGCAACCTTATCCGCCTCTTCCGCCGGTTTATCACGCCGCAATCGGGAAATCCGAGGAAAGCGCATCGCGATACCGGACTTATGCCGCTTCGATTCATGCACCGCGTCAAAGGCAACCTCCAGCACCAGGGATTTCTCAACCTCACGCACCGGGCCGAAACGGGCGACGGTATTTGTCCGTACGAAACGGTCCAGCCATTTCAGTTCCGTATCGCTGAATCCCGAATAAGCCTTGCCGACCGGTAACAAAGTCCCATCCTCGCCCCAACAGCCGAAGGTATAGTCGGAATAATAAGACGAGCGTTTGCCGCTGCCGCGTTGGGCGTACATCATCACGCAATCGGCGACCAAAGGTTCGCGCTTCCATTTATACCAGAGGCCCACCTTGCGGCCCGTCAGATAGGGCGCATCCCGCCGTTTCAGCATCACGCCTTCAATCGCCGCCTCGCGCGCTGCGCCGCGCAGTTCGGCAAGATGGTCGAAATCGCGCGCCTCGATCAGCGCGGACAGGTCAAAGCGCACAGGGTCCAGCCCCGATACAAAACGTTCCAGCCGGTCGCGCCGCTGGGTCCAGCCAAGGGCGCGCATATCCTCGGTGCCGTCGAACAATATGTCGTAGAGGCGGACAAAGACCGGATATTCGGCCTGCATGGCGGCGGTTACGGTCTTTCGTCCCAGCCGCTGTTGCAAAGCATTGAAGCTTGCCGCCTCCCCGCCCTGCACATCGCCGCGGATCAGCAATTCGCCATCGACCACGCCAAGGCCGGTAAAGGCGGCCGCAATTTCGGGAAAGGCCGCCGTCACTTCGTCCCCACCCCGACTGAACAAACGGGTTTCCCCGCCGGTAGCGGCGATCTGGATGCGGATGCCGTCCCATTTCCATTCGGCGGCAAATTCGGAAAGGTCGACAATCCCGTCGTCCAGCGGATGCGCCAGCATGAAGGGCCGGAAAAATGCGCTGTCCGCGAGATTGGGCCGGTCTTCGCGCCCCTCGCCCCAGGCAAAGAGCTCGGCATAAGGCGGACGGAGGGCGTGCCAGACCTCCTCGACATCATCGACCGACAGGCCAAATCCTTGCGCAAAGGCCGTCTTGGCGAGACGCGCGGAGATGCCCACGCGCATCGCGCCAGTGGCGAGTTTCAACAGCGCATAGCGTCCGTCGGCATCCAGCCTGTCCATCAAGTCGGCCAGCACGGAAGGCGCGCGCGCACGGCTGGTGGCATTGAGCAGGTCGATGACCTCGGCCACGCTGGGCGGTGCAGCGCGGGCGGGATTGTCGGGCCACATCAACGCTACGGTTTCGGCAGTATCGCCCACATAGTCGCGGCTCATCCGGAACAGGAGCGGGTCAAACCGTTCTTCGGCCATCGCGCGGATGGCGGAGGCTTTGACGGTCGCGATGCTCAAGGTGCCGGCCAGTGCAGCCAAGGCCCAGCCGCGGTCAGGATCAGGGGTGACGCGCAGATAATCGGCAATCAGGCGGATTTTCGCATCGCGCGAACGGGTGTAGACCAGCGCATCGACAAGGGCGGCAAAGGCCTGCATCAGCCTTCATCCTCATCTTCGCGCCCGACCAGATCGAGCGCGCGCGCCTTTAACTGGTGCAGTTCGCACCAACGGCCCAGCGCATCGGTCCGGCCATGGGTGATCCATGTTTCGGAAGGCCGCAGTTCGAGTAAGGTCTCCGTCAGTTCGTTCCAGTCGGCATGGTCGGAAATCACCAGCGGCAACTCGACATTACGTTGCCGCGCGCGCTGGCGCACACGCATCCAGCCCGACGCCATGGCGGTCACAGGTTCGGGCAGACGGCGCGCCCAGCGGTCGTTCAGCGCGGATGGCGGGGCCACCACGATTCCGCCCCGCAATTCGCCCTTGGCCAAACCCGTGGCGGGGATCAGCTCGCCCAAAGGCACGCCATGCGCCTCATACAGGTCGCACATTTTCTGCATCGCGCCATGAATATAGACGGGTGCGTCATATCCCGCCCGTCGAAGTTCGGCGATGACCCGTTGCGCCTTGCCCAAGGCATAGGCCCCCACGACAACGCAGCCATCCGGATTGGCGTCGCGGGCATCGAGCAGCTTACGGATTTCGTCTTCGATCGGCGGATGGTTAAACACCGGCAGACCAAATGTTGCTTCGGTAATCAGCACATCGCAGGCGACAGGTTCAAAGGCCGCGCAAGTCGGGTCATACCGTCTTTTATAGTCACCGGTGACAATGACGCGTTCGCCCGCATGTTCGAGCAGGATCTGCGCCGAACCCAGCACATGACCGGCGGGATGGAAGCTGATCTTTACCCCATTGGCCTCGAACCCATCGCCATAGGGCACGGGCGTTCCCATTTCGGTGCCGTAGCGCAGCGCCATGATGGCCAGCGTCTCCGGTGTGGCCCAGACCGTGCCATGGCCGCTGCGCGCATGATCCGCATGGCCGTGCGTCACCAGAGCGCGCGCCACCGCCTGCGACGGGTCGACCCACATGTCGGCGGGGCGAACGTAGATGCCGTGCGGGTGCGGTTCTATCCAATGTTGGGCGGCGGTGCGGGGGATCGGGCGTTCCTTTTTCTAATGATCATATGGTGGCGGGTGGGTGGAAATCAAACCGACAAAAGCCCGGAAGGTTCACCTTGGTTCCGGCAAATCCGCAACACCGCTTTTACCCTTATGAATTCCACCCAAAATGCGCGTTCTGCCGCACTTTCATACATGGGGTATAGACGGGGCGACATTGCGAACATATACAGAACAAATGACCCAATTACAAGTGACCGAGAAGCTCGCCATCTTGGCGGATGCCGCCAAATATGACGCGTCCTGCGCCTCCTCCGGAACCGTAAAACGGTCCAGCTCCAAATCGGGCGGGATCGGATCGACCGAAGGCATGGGCATCTGCCATGCCTATGCCCCCGACGGGCGGTGCATATCGCTGTTGAAGATCTTGCTGACCAACAGCTGTATCTTCGACTGCCATTATTGCATCAACCGCAAAAGCTCCAACGTCCGCCGCGCACGCTTCACGCCCAAGGAAGTCGTCGACCTGACGCTCAACTTTTATAAGCGCAATTATATTGAGGGGCTGTTTCTTTCGTCGGGGATCATCAAAAGCTCCAACTATACGATGGAGCAGATTGTCGAAGTCGCGCGCAGCTTGCGGGAGGATCATGACTTTCGCGGCTATATCCATTTGAAGACCATTCCAGATGCCGACCCCGAATTTCTGGAGGCGGCGGGGCGGCATGCCGACCGTCTGTCGATCAATGTGGAATTGCCGACGCGCGAAGGGCTGAACCGCCTTGCCCCCGAAAAGTCCGAAGAGCGCATCGAAGGGGCAATGGGCGGGTTGAAGACGTCGATCCTAGATGGCCGCGATGCCAAGAAGAAATACCGCAGCGCGCCGAACTTTGCCCCAGCCGGTCAATCGACGCAGATGATCGTCGGGGCTGACGCCGCGACCGACAGCGATATCGTCCGCCGCGCCAACGGGTTGTACGACCGCTTCGGCCTGCGCCGCGTCTATTATTCGGCATTCAGCCCGATCCCCGACGCGAGCGCGGTCCTGCCCCTGCAACGCCCGCCGCTGATGCGCGAACACCGGCTGTACCAGTCGGACTGGCTGATGCGTTTTTATGGTTTTGCCCCGCAAGAGGTCGTCGATGCGGCGCAAGCCGATGGCATGTTGCCGCTTGATATCGATCCGAAGCTTGCCTGGGCGCTGAAGCATCGCGGGCAGTTCCCGGTCGACGTCAACCGCGCGCCGAAGGAGATTCTGTGGCGGGTGCCGGGGCTCGGGACGAAGGCAGTGAAGGCGATCCTGAAGGCGCGCCGCTGGCGGAGGCTGCGGCTGGAGGATGTGGGGCGGTTGACGGTGTCGATCGCGAAAATCCGGCCTTTCCTGATTGCGGATGGCTGGACGCCGGGGGCGCTTACCGATCTCGAACATTTGCGTGCCAGCGTTGCCCCCAAGACGGAGCAGTTGGAGCTGTTCGCATGATTACCGCGCGGATTGCGGCGGAGGATGATTTTGACGGTTGGCGCAACCAGTGCCGCGGGCTGATGCGGCTCGGTGCGCGGCCGGCGGACGTGGTCTGGCAGGTAGGCGAGCAGCGCACCGACCTGTTTGCGAGCCCGGAGGCCTGTCTGGAAGCGGCGCCCATTGGCGTGCCCAAGGGCTTTGCCGAGCTGGCGCGGTCGGTCATCTGCCATTCGGACCCGGAGCGTTTTGGCCTGCTCTACCAGTTGCTGATCGACCTGAAGGCGCGGCAGCGGCACATGGGGGACGAGGCCGACCCCCTGCTCCGCAAGCTGGAGATGATGGCGAAGAATGTCCGGCGCGATATCCACAAAATGCGTGCTTTTCTGCGGTTCCGCCGCGTCGAGGAGGCCGGGGGCGAGGAGCATTTCGTGGCCTGGTTCGAACCCGAACACCACATCGTCCGCACCAACGCCGCCTTCTTCGTCCGCCGCTTCGCCGGCATGAAATGGTCGATTCTGACCCCCAGCCTGACGATCCACTGGGACCGCCAAACACTGCTCGAAGCGTCAGCCAAGTTAAAAACCGACGCCCCGACCGAAGATAGCGTCGAAGAACAGTGGAAGACCTACTACGGCTCCATCTTCAACCCAGCCCGGCTCAAGGTAAACGCCATGCTGAAGGAGATGCCCAAGAAATATTGGCACAACATGCCGGAAACGGCGCTGGTGACCGAGCTAATCCAGTCGGCGCGCAACCGGGAGGTGGCAATGATCGAAAAGGATATCCTGCCCATGGTCGCCGATACACTCACCACACTACGCGCCGAAGCCGACCGCTGCCGCCGCTGCCCGCTCTATGGCCCTGCCACTCAATTGGTCTTTGGCGAAGGCCCGGCCGATGCCCGGCTGATGTTTGTCGGCGAACAACCCGGTGATCAGGAAGATCGCGCCGGACGACCTTTTGTGGGCCCTGCGGGGCAGATATTTGACGCAGCGCTAGCACAGGCCGGCGTGGATCGGAACCAGAGCTATGTGACCAACGCGGTCAAACATTTCAAATTCCGGCCCGAAGGCAAAAGGCGCATCCACGAGCGGCCCAATGTCGGCGAAATCAACCATTGCCGCTGGTGGTTGAAACGCGAAATCGAGCTGGTGAAGCCAGAACTGATTGTCGCGCTTGGCGCCACGGCAGCGCGCAGTCTGACCGGGCGGTCTTTACCCATCACCGCCAGCCGCGGTCAGGTCTTCGAAAGCTTGGAAGGTGTGCCGGTTCTGGTTACCATCCACCCCAGCTATTTGCTGCGCCTACCCGACGCCGAGGCGGCAGAAAGGGAGCGGGCGCTATTTGTGGACGACCTGGAGAGCGCGCAAAGGCATTTATACCGATGATGACTTGGGCCTACACTGCCTTCAAGTGGAACAGCAGGCAGGTCTCCGGCTGGGCATGGGGCAATTGCATCCCCGCCTGCATCAATGCTGCCCCGTTAAACACAGCGCCCGAACCGGAAAGATCAAGTTTCTCGATCAGCGACGGCGCCTTCACCGCCTGCCATCCCTCAGGCCAGATGAGGGCGAGATGATAGCGGCGCGCCGGATCAAGACCTGCAAATTGCAGCCTTCCCGGCAAAACATGCTGGTCACCGGTCATATAGCTGAACGAAAAGAGGGCTTCCGATTTGTCCCGCGCCACAACTCCGCTGGCCAGATGGTGCACAGCGGTGTCGAGACGATAGATATCGCCATCATGCAACAGACTGCGGTGCTGCTTATGCAGCGTAATGGCAGCTTTCAGCTGCATCAGATCCGCCTCCCGCTCGGTCAGCAGGTTCAATTCCAATCCCATATGACCGGTCAACGCCGTCGCCGCACGCATCGCCATCGAAATGCGGCGCCCCGTGACGTGACAATGGGCTGGCCCGACATGACAACCCATAATCTCGGGCGGCAAAAAGAAGCTCGCGCCGCGCTGGATATTTTGGCGGTCCAATGCGTCATTGCTGTCGGAAGTCCAAACCCGGTCGCTATGCGCCAACACGCCCATGTCCGCCCGCGCCCCGCCCGACGAACAGCTTTCGATTTCAACCTGGGGATGTGCTGCGCGAACCCTGTCCAGCAATGCATAAAGCGCGTGCACCTGCGCCACAGCCCGCACCGCGCCATCCACGCCACCGGGGTGACTGAGATCGCGGTTCATGTCCCACTTGATGTAGCGGATTTCATGGTCCCGCAAGACGGCGTCAATCCGGTCGAACAGATAGTCGGCCACTTCGGGCCGGCTGATGTCGAGCACATATTGGGTGCGGAAGGGGACCTGATCGACGGCCTCAGCGCCGAGAACCCAGTCCGGATGCGCCCGATAGAGGTCGCTGTCCGGATTGACCATTTCGGGTTCGAACCAGATGCCCATTTCCATGCCCAGACCCGTGACATGGTCGACAAGCGGCCCGAGGCCGTCTGGATAAACGTCATCCGAAACGAACCAGTCCCCCAGTCCGGCAAGGTCATTGCGCCGTGCGCCGAACCAACCGTCATCCAGCACGAAGCGCTCGACGCCCAGCGCAGCCGCCTTGGTTGCAAGCTCTTTCAGCCTGTCGGTGTCATGGTCGAAATAGACGGCTTCCCAAGTATTATAATGGACCGGCCTTGGCTTGGCACGCATGTCGGTACGCAACAGCTTTGTGCGGACGTGCTGATGGAACTTCCGGCTAAGTGCGCTGAAACCTTGTGCGCTGTAGGCGGCGACGATTTCGGGGCTTGCGTAGTTTTCGCCGGGCGCCAAGCGGATTTCGCCTGGAAAAAGCAGCGCGCCCAAGCTCGCAATTACGCGCCCGTCGGTCAGCGTGTCGACACGCAGCCGATGATTGCCGCTCCATGCCAAGTGCATGCCATAGACTTCTCCGGCACTTTCGTTGGTATCCGCTGTGGCAAGCAAAAGAGCGGGATAGCTAAAATGCGAGGTCCGTCCGCTGCGATTTTCGCGTACATAGCTACCCGACGTCCGGGCAATCCGCTCAAGGCCAAATTCCTGCGTCCATCGTCCTGTAAAGCCGATGATATCGGTCATGTTTTGCGGCAGTTCAAGGCAAGCCGTGGCCATCTCGTTCAGGTCAAGCGGGGCGGCACCATAGTTGGTCAGGGTCGACGCTATGCGCAGCACACCACTTTCGGGGTCGAGTTCAACGCTGTATTCCAGCCCCAGTCGGGTCTGCTCGTCGCGGCAAATTATTTTAGCGGCATGTGGCAGCGTCTCAATTTTGGCCACACGAAAAAGACTACCCCAGTCCTTACCTTCGCGGTGCGCGGACAATCCCTGCACCATCGGGTGCCCAAGCCCCGCCTCCATCGCGAGGGACAAAGGCAGGGAAACATCGGCGACCCCATGCATCCCCTGCCGAAGGGCAAGTTGTTCAACCTCATCGCCCGACACATCGTCGCCAAGCTTAGCCCCCCAATAAAGCAGCGATGGCGTTGCTCCGCGTGCGCATGCGATCAGAATGGTGCAGTCGACCGCATCGAGGCGCAGATGGTGCAAAGAACTCTCCTGTGTATTTTGAACGTTTGTAGCAATTTCTGTTTTGTCGCATTGTCTTTTCAAAGACAGAGACTAGTTTCGCAAACAAATAATGCGGACAAGACTAGGTTTGCATACGAATTTAGGGCGGGGAGAGCGAATGTTTGAAACCACAAACAGTGTGGGGCAGATCGGCATATTTGTCACTCTTACCATTCTCATCGCTGTTCTCACCTATTGGAAAGTTCATGGCAAGGGTGCCAACCGCACGGATGACGCAGGCTCAACCAAGGAAGTCTTTCTCGCTGGCGGCGGCCTTACATGGCTTTTCGTCGCGGGATCGATAACTTTGACCAATCTGTCGACCGAACAGCTAGTCGGCATGAATGGCAACCAGATGCTCCTTCTTGCGTGGTGGGAAATTTCCGGTTTTGTCGGACTGCTGATCCTCGCCTTCATCTTTGTGCCAATTTATTACCGGAACAACTGCACGACGGTGACCGAACTGCTCGAACGCCGTTATAACGGAGGCAGTATTCGAACCGTAATTTCTGCCCTGTTTCTCCTGGGCAACATATTGATCTACCTTCCGGCTGCGCTTTATTCCGGCAGCCTTTTCCTTAAATCCATGTTCGGCGTCGATTGGTCGTTGCTGTGGTTTGCTGCGCCGATGGCGATTATCGCGGCAATTTACACGATCACTGGCGGGCTACGGGCCGTTGCAGTGATGGATACCTATTCCGGCATTGGAGTTCTCGCGATTGCTTTTCTGGTGGTTATTCTCGCATTGGCCGCCGTCGACTTTGACTTGTCCACCGTTCCTGCCGAGCGGACATCGATGATCGGCAGCATCGAATCTCCCATCCCTTTCCACACATTGTTTACAGGGATGATCTTCATCCAGATTTTCTACTGGTCCACCAACCAGAACATCACCCAAAAAGCGATGACCGCCCCCACCGTCCGAGAAGCGCAAAAAGGTGTGATGGCCGCAGCGATTGTCCGTATCCTCATCATTCCGGCCATCGTGGTTATACCGGGCGTTGTTGCCTACAAGCTGTTCGGCAGCTTGGGAGATGCAGCCTATGGCAAACTCGTTGCACATGTCCTGCCCGGGTGGATGTCGGGCGCGTTCGCTGCGATGATGATGGCAGCGGTGATAGCCCATACCAGCGCAATATTGAACAGCTCCGTCGCCCTCTATTCCGTCGATTTTCATGACAAATTCATTCGTCCCGTGGCAAACCATTGGCGGCTGGCGGCGGTGGTTTCGGTGGTTCTGACAATCACCTCAATTCTGCTTGTTCCGGTTTTCGAAAACGCGAAAAGCATAATCAACCTGCTGCAGCAACTTAACGGCTTGTCATCGATGCCCATTTTATCGGCTTTCATCGCCGGACTACTGTTCCGGAATATGGATGCCCGCGCTGCAATCGCGGGTTTAATCTGGGGCGTTGCGCTTTATGCCTTCCACAATTTCATTCTTTATGTTCCAGACACGCTTTATGCTGGGGAGACATTCTACCAGCATATCGGCATTGGCTGGCTTCATTATATTGATGTCATGGCCATTGTTTTGGTTACATGTGTTTTGATGGCTCTGGCCGTCAACCGGTTCCTTTTCGGGAACAGGGCTGTTTTCATCTGGAGCAAGGAGGGACGCCGTCTTGCGGCGCTTGAGGCATGAGTAAAAGCATATTGGTCATTGATGAAGGGACTACTTCAACCCGCGCAGTGCTGTTCGCGGCCAGTGGCGAGGCTCTCGGCAGTTGCCAGCGTCCGCTGACACAACATTATCCCGCCCCGGGGCTAGTCGAGCATGATGCCGAGGAAATCTGGAATCTCACGCTCGAATGCGCGCGCGAAATGGTCGCAAAGGCCGGTGGGGCTGACCAGATCGCAGGCATTGGTATTACAAACCAGCGTGAGACCATTGTGTTCTGGGATGCGCGCACCGGAAAACCGCTGGCTCCCGCCATCGTCTGGCAAGACCGGCGCACGGCGGACCAATGCATGGCCCTGCGCGAGCGCGGCGAAGAACCGGTCGTTCAGGCAAAAACAGGATTGTTGCTCGATCCCTATTTTTCGGGTTCGAAAATTGGTTGGGCACTCGCCAACTGGCCCCAACTGACCGAGGCTGGTGCACATTTGCGGGTCGGTACTATCGAGAGCTATCTCGTCTTTCGCCTGACCGGGGGCGCGCATATCAGTGACGCGAGCAATGCATCACGCACCGCATTGATGGCGATTGGCAGCGGCGGCTGGGATGACGGCCTGACCGACTTATTTGGAGTTCCCCGTGACATATTACCCGAAATCACAGATTGTGCCGGACAACTTGGGACTACAACGCCCGAAATGTTCGGTTCTTCGATTCCCATTACAGGGATGGCAGGTGATCAGCAGGCCGCCACAATCGGCCAGGGATGTTTTACGATCGGCCAAACCAAGGCAACATTCGGCACTGGCGCTTTCGTCCTGACCCAAACAGGAACGACGCTGCGGCAATCGAAGCATCGACTGCTATCGACCGTATTGTACCAGATTGCGGGCGAACGGCATTACGCACTGGAAGGTTCCGTCTTTGTGGCAGGCAGCCTGGTACAATGGTTGCGCGATGATTTGGGATTGATCGGCAGTGCCGCGGAGACAGAACCTCTCGCACGAAGTGTAGCCGACAATGGCGGAGTTTATCTGGTTCCGGCGCTATCCGGGCTTGGTGCCCCGCATTGGCAGCCTAATGCACGCGGGACCATCGCAGGGCTCAGCTTTTCGGCCAAGAAAGCGCATATTGCCCGCGCCGCGTTGGAGGCTATGGCGCACCAAACGCACGATCTGAAAACCGCCTTTGCCGCTGATGGTGCGGATTGGGCCGAGCTGCGCATCGACGGCGGCATGGTTGCGAACGACTGGATGGCGCAGGATCTGGCAGACATATTGGCCATTGATGTGGAGCGTCCGGCGTTCATCGAAACAACGGCATTAGGCGCGGCAATGCTCGCTGCGGTAGGTGCGGGACTTTATCCTTCGCTGGAGGCCGCAACAGCTATGCGCGGGGGTGTAACGCGGTTCCAGCCGGCCATGCCCGACACCGATCGGCAAAAACGATTGAACGGTTGGGGAGATGCACTGTCGCGCGTCTTAGCTCCGTCTTCGTAAAGACAGCTTTGGCACGTCGCCGGTCACAACAGGAGTTGCGGTAAAAGTTTACGCCATTTTAACCATCCTTGGGCATTCTGTACCCGACTGAAAAGTCGCGACGTACATCGACAGGACCCAAAGATGGATAATTTGCGCGGATTTGAGCCATATGGATCGGACTATCAGCCCGACGTCCCCGGTTATGCCGTATTCGACGATGAGGACGCCGCAATCGAGGCACCTCCTGTTGTTTCGACCGATGAGCGGCGCATGCAAGTGCGCGCCTATAATTTCTGGACCGCCCAGCTAAACGACAAAAACTATCCCTCAATCGAAGAGCTTGATCCGTCTTCGGTGGAAGATTTCCGTGATTATAGCGTCCTTCTCGACTTTACCTCGGGCATTGAAAACCCTTCTATCGAATATCTCGGCGAGAAACTGCGTTCCGAATGCGGGTTGAGCGATGATGTTTCCTACCTCGACCAAGTCCCCAGCAGATCCTTGCTTTCGCGCATTACCGACCATTATCTGCAGATCATAGCGAACCGCGCGCCGATCGGCTTTGAAGCGGAATTCATCAACGATCGCGGCGTCAACATCATGTATCGCGGCATTTTGCTGCCCTATTCTTCGGACGACGACACGATCGATTTCATTTACGGCGTCATCAATTGGAAAGAGGCGGTAGCGGTGGAAATCGCCGCACCGTTGCAGTTAGAGGTCGAACAAGCACTGGCCGCCGCACCGCCGCGGCAGGAGCATGTTCCGGTATGGGCCGATGGCCCAACCGCCGGGCATCTCGACGACGAAAAGGAAGTCGAAGACCTTGATCACGTTATAGACGAACTCGAACTGGGTGAATCCTATGCCCTGGCCGAATCGCAACCTGACGAAAATTCATCACTGGCTGATTGGCTGGATGCCGCCCGTCAAAGCGCAGACAGCGCCCGCGACGCGGATATGCGGACACGCGATGCCCTGTATCAGGCTATTGGCCGTGCACATGACTTTGCCCTGGTGGCTGCAAAACATCCGGCGGATTATGCCGAGTTGTTGAGTGACGCCGGACTTGTTGCGCAAGAGCGCGCCCGTTTCACACCTATTGTGAAGCTAGTGTTTGGCGTCGGCTATGACAAAACCCGCCTCACAGAATTTGCCACAGCCCTGCAGTTCGCTGACCGCAATGCCGTGCCAATGGGCGGCCTTGCCGATATCCTTTCCAAGCATGATGGTGGCTTGAAAGGTATAATTGCCGCCGAGCGCCGCGCGAAAAAAGTTGCGGCAGGACAGCATGTTGCCGCACCTGCCGTTGATCCACGATCTCGCCTCCGTTCTGCTCGCGTACGTGATCTGAGCGAATTTGCAGGTTCGGGTGAAGAATTTGTGCTGCTCGTGGCTCGCCGCGATGCAGATGGCAATGTTGCGATCGTGGGCGCGGTTGATGCGGACGCCGCGTTGACGGAAAAGGCACTACGTAAAACCGCTGTCTGACTTGTTTCACACCGCATAAGCACGTAACGCTGCAGTCCGATGACTGACAGCCTTGCACTCGCCTACGCCCGAAAACTGATCGCCTGCGAAAGCATCACCCCAGCCACAGGCGCGGTATTTGATGCATTGGAGGAGATGCTCACCCCCCTCGGCTTTGCGGTTGACCGTTTCCTGTCCGGTGAAGATGACCAAAATCCGGCGCACGGCGCCCCGGTCGAAAATTTGTTCGCAATACGCAAGTCATCCGGCCGCCATTTTGCGTTTGCAGGACATCTGGACGTTGTTCCACCCGGCGATGGATGGGGAAGCGATCCCTTTGTTCCGGAAATACGGGGTGATCTCCTCCATGGACGTGGTGCTGTCGATATGAAGGGTAGCATCGCTGCATTTGTCGCAGCGCTGCATAGCATTCCAGAAGACGCCGGCACTATCAGCCTGATCATTACGGGCGATGAAGAAGGCCCTGCCATATACGGCACCCGTGCGCTGATTGACCATATGCACACACGTCAATCAGTTCCGGATTTCTGCCTCGTTGGCGAACCCACCAGCGTCCATCGTCTGGGTGATATGATGAAAATCGGACGACGCGGTTCGGTAAACATGTGGATTTCGGTGGCGGGAACGCAGGGGCACGTCGCCTACCCGCACCTTGCCGACAACCCTATTCCAAGGCTGATCAAGATATTGGCGGAAATTGAAGCCATCCACCTCGATGACGGAACCGATTGGTTCCAGCCTAGCAATATTGAGATTACCGACATGCAGGTGGGCAACAAGGCCACCAACGTCATCCCCGCAAAAGCGGAAGCGCGCCTGTCCATCCGCTTTAACGACCTACAGCAGGGCGATGCTCTGGTTGAACGTCTCCGCACGCTCATCGAAGCCGGTGGCGGAACATTGACGGCGATGATTTCAGGCGAAGCGTTTCTCACACCGCCTGGCGAACTGTCCGCCGCGATTTCGGAAGCAGTTGAGGCGGTTACGGGGATCCAACCCGAAGCATCGACGACAGGCGGGACATCGGATGCGCGGTTTCTGACGCGAGTTTGTCCGGTTGTGGAGTTCGGTTTGTGCAACGCCACTATGCACAAGTTGGACGAAGCCGTTGCCCTTGCCGACTTGGAAGCGCTAACAGAGATCTATCGTCGGGTTGCCCTGAAAATTCTGGGTTGATTGTTGTAGGGACTAACCCGTCAACCCTTCAAGATGATATACAAGGCACCCGCACCCCCGTGCCGCGGATGGGCGTTGCGAACGGCCGATATATGGCGCGCATGACGGGATGCGCCCAGCCAGTCCCGCACGACCGCTGCGATGGCACCCCTGCCCTCTCCACTGGCCCTGTCATGGGTGCGTGGTTTCCCTGTCACGAGCAGAACAACTTTCATTTTTTGCGCAATAGCTTGCTCAAGCGCACCATCCAGACGGGCATAGGCGCGAGATAGATTCGCATCGTGCAAGTCTATGCTGATGTCAGGAACGATCGCCCCGCGATGAATACGCCGGTCCCAATGGCCATCTAGATTATGATGCGGGGGCGGCAGCTTCCGTTCGCTCCGTTTATCGGGCGTTGCCACCTTTGCGATAACTGCAGCGGGCGGTGAAAGCTTCTGCGATTTTGCCACAGGCTTTGCCGGAGGCGTCGCAGCCTTGGCTTCTACGTTTGGCTTTACGATATGCAGCGGCTTGACTGTTTCGATCACCCGCCCCCAAAGCGCCTTTTCAACATTGTCCAGCCGCCGGGCCATCGCACGGATTACAAGCCGAGCCGGGCGACCGCGGCCTTGGGTAGAAACAAAAGCGCCGAACCGCGCGCGGCCATACCGCCAGCGATCCCCCGCGCCCGGTCGCCTGCGCCCCAAAAGGTATCCACACGGTTTGCACCCTTAATCGCGCCACCCGTATCTTGCGCTATCCAGATACCGTTGGGTTCTGCGCGATCCATGGAAAGCCATAGCGGCGCACCGAGCGGTATGAACTTCACATCAACCGCAGCGCTGGCTTCACCGACTACAGGATAGCCCATCGCTCCCAAAGGCCCGGCACCGGTCAGTTCCCGGAAAAACACGAAACTTTTGTTTTCCTGCATGATCTTACGGCCTTCGTCGGGGTTCGAGCGCAAATAAGTGACGATGCCTTGCATTGAACCATCGGTGATCAACCCACGATCCTTCATCAAACGACCAATGCCCGTATATCCACGGCCATTCTGCGTTTCATAACCTATCCGCATCACACCGCCATCTGGCAGCCTCAAGCGCCCCGATCCCTGAATTTGCAGAAAGAAGAAGTCGACCACGTCATTTGCATAGGCGATTTCAAGGCCGCGCCCGACAAGTGAACCATTTTCGATAGCGGCGCGATCATCATATTGAACGAGTTTGGATCCGGTGACCTTGCCGCGGATGTTCTTGCCTTTTAGATCGTCGCTAAAAAGTCCCAGATCGACATCAATCAAGTCTGCTGGTCTTTTGTAAATGGGAACTTCGCAGCCGGGTTGGCGTGTGCGGCACCCAAGAATTTCAGGCTCATAATAGCCAGTCGCGAAAGCCTTGCCATCCCCGACCTGCACTGCATCCATATAGGCGGCAAAGAAAGAGATTGCATCGCCGGTCCATGTTTTGACGGCGTCACAAGCCGGAGCCCAGTCCGCGCCTTGGGTCAAGCCACTATTGTCCGAACGCCTCACAAGTCCCGGGCAACTGGCCCGGAAACTGTCCATGGCCAATTTGGACTTGCGCGCATCCACCTTGAGCGATCCAATTTCGGGGCCCCTAACGACACCCAAAGTAGCCGCAGTCGTACCATCGCCAGGTTGCGCCGCCGCAGGTAACGCGGGCTCAGCGGTTGACGGAATCGGCTTTGCAGGCCTGTCTGCCGACGTAGGTTGTGGAGTGGAGGGCGATGCGACACCGCCATTAGGAATGATACCACCGGAGCATGCCGACAGCATCAATGCCGAAATCGAGAGAATACAGAGCGCGCGTTTCATCGCGCCGGTGAATCAGACCGAGTCGGTTTCGTCAAGCTTCCAGTTGCGGTCGCCCGATTTCACATCACGCATGAATGTCCAAATATCATGTGTTTCAACGGCATCGGTCATCGAACCGCCGATGATATTTCCGTCGGCGTCCTTCACGAGTGCTGCGATATCGGCGTCAAAGCGGACGGTCACGCGGGCCATCGGGTGATCAAACGTCGCATCCAATATGCGCGCTTCGTCAATCCGTACCAAACGGTTCTCTAATGTTTCACCACGTTCGGTGCGCCCGTCAATGGCTTCGGCGAAGCTTTGGTACACATCGTCATCACACAGGAAACGAAGTGCGTCCTTGTCGCCTTTCCAATATGCTTCCAGCACCATCTTATAAGCTGATTTTGAACCTTCCAGGAAGAACCCTGCATCAAAGGTACGGTCGGCATTTGCAATGGCACGAAGTCCGCTTTGCGCTGCCAAGTCGGCTACACTGACATCGCTCTTGGGAAGCGCGGCTCCCGAATCGCCAGATGGCAGTGGTTGGCGCACCATGGTGGGTGTGCTCTCGATCGGTTGGCGTGCGACGGGTTCTTGTTCATGTCCGGTGCGTTTACCAAGCACCGAATAGAGACGAAGTCCCAAGAAAGCTGCAACAAGAGCAAGCAATACGATAGTGAAAGTCACAACGCCTCCATGCGCGAAAAACATGGACGAATGATTAGCGCTGAACCCATAAAATCCGGTTTCAGCTCCGCCCTGTCATGCATATAAGCATTATACGGGATAGTTTCAAAGGGCTTTACCCAAAGAAACTTCCGTTCTGCCGCAACAAAACACAGCGATTGCCCTTTTTCCATGCCCCTGCTAGGCGCTGCACCCAATCGCGGATGCGGTAGCGCATCCAAAATCAGGCTCAGGCCCCAAACAGGAAAGCACGACAGAACATGGCCGAAGAAGAAGGCACCATCGTTTCGGAAAACATCAAAGCGAATGGCGAGGACACCGCACCCGCCGTCGGTATGCTCAATCAGTATATCAAAGATTTATCCGTCGAAAATCCACAGGCGCCGCATAGTTTTCAATGGGATGCACAGCCGCAGATTGATGTTCAGGTCAATATCCAGGTCAATGCGATCAATGACGAAATCCATGAAGTCGGCCTGAAGCTTGCTGTAAAAGCCGAAAGCGATCAGGGCGTCCATTTCTCTGTCGAGCTCGAATATGGCACATTGTTCGGACTGCGGAATGTGTCGGACGAACAGGCCCACCCGTTCCTTTTTGGTGAAGCCCCACGCTTGATGTTCCCCTTTGCACGCCGCGTGGTAGCGGATGCGGTTCGCGATGCAGGATATCCTCCACTCGTTCTTGAGCCCATCGATTTCAACGCTCTCTACGTTCAGCAGATCGCGCAAGCTGCGCAGATGGCGGAAACCCAACCGGCTGGCGAAGCCTGAATCCGGACCTAGGGGAGCGGTGATTTGAGCCTGCTCAAGCACACGTCGACGATCGCTGGATTCACCCTGCTTAGCCGGATTTTCGGCTTTGTTCGTGACATTATGCTAGCTCGTGTGCTTGGCGCGGGACTGGCTGGTGACGCCTATCAACTGGCGTTCACCCTGCCGAACACATTCCGGCGTCTCTTTGCCGAAGGCGCGTTTTCAGTCGCTTTCGTGCCAATGTACTCCCGCAAATTGGCGGGCGAAGGAGGCGAAGAGGACGCGGCGCGCTTTGCCGACGATGTGTTGTCTGTCTTTATCTGGGTTTTACTGGGCTTCTCCGCTCTGGCAATGATTGCCATGCCGATAATCGTCCTCGGACTGGCGGGGGAATATCAGTCGGTACCGGGGAAGTTCGAATTGTCGGTGTTCCTGAGCCGCGTCACTTTCCCCTATCTATTCTTTATCAGCCTTGTCGCCATGCTGTCCGGGTTGCTGAACGCCCGGTCACGCTTTGCACCGGGCGCCATTGCCCCTGTGCTGTTCAACCTGGTTTTGATCAGTGGAATAATCGCGGGCTATTCCTGGCGCGGGGATAGCGGCGATGACCGGTATGTCGTCTATGCCCTTAGCGCCGCGGTGTCGCTATCCGGTTTTGTCCAGTTCCTCTATTTATGGTGGGCGGTCCGACGCGCCGGACTTAAGCTGCGTATCAAAAAGCCGAAACTGACACCCGAGGTCAAACAACTAGGCATGGTCATACTGCCGGCGACATTTGGCGCGGGCATTTACCAGATCAGTCAATTCGTCGACACATTCTTCGCGACCTCCTTGCCGCAAGGCTCGCTGACGCTTCTGAAGATGGCCGATCGATTAAACCAAATGCCGTTGGGCATCGTCGGGATCGCCTTGGGCACAGCCATTCTTCCAATGTTGTCGCGCCACATTCAAAGCGATGACAAGGCTAAGGCACAGAATTTGCAGTCTGATGCCTTTGAAATGGCAACGCTGCTGACATTGCCCGCAGCGGCAGCTTTGGCGATTTGCGCCCCCGCATTCGTAAATGCGTTTTTTGTCGGCGGAAAATTCAAGCCTGAAGACGGCGTAATAATGTCCTACATTACAATGGCGTTGGTTGCCGGGTTACCCGCCTATGTCATTGTCAAAATCCTCAACCCTGGCTTCTTTGCCCGATCCGACACAAAGACGCCGGTTTACACCGCACTCATTTCTCTGATTTTCAATATCATCCTGAATGTGTGGGTGGTCCGTTCCTATGGAATTGTGGGATTGGCGGGTGCTACAGCCTGTTCGGCAACACTCAACTGCCTGCTACTCTATGCCGTCCTCCACAAGCGGGGCTGGTTCCATTTCACGGCGCAATTGGGCAACCGAATTTTCCGCCAGCTTATTGCGACGGCCGCTATGTCGGCCGCGCTTTGGTGGATGATGGGCATATTGCTCCCCAATTTTTCGAGCGATATTCTAACCCGCGTAAGCTCGCTCATCCTTTTGGTGGGCGGCGGAATGGCGATCTATTTCGCCGTGGGCTATCTTGTCGGCGCGCTTGACAAAGATCAGGTTAATCGCCTGCTACGTCGTAGCAGTCCCGCAACAGGAGAGGCTTAAGAATATGCGTGTCGTTTCCGGCATCCAGCCAACGGGAAATCTTCATCTCGGCAATTATCTGGGTGCCATCCGCAATTGGGTAAAGATGCAGGATGAAATGGAATCGCTCTATTTCCTCGCGGATCTGCACGCCCTGTCGATGCCGCATAATCCTGCAGAGCTGACCGCGAACACCCGGGAAATGGCCGCTGCGTTGATTGCCTGCGGCCTCGACATCAATAAAGCGATCCTGTTCAATCAAGCTCAGGTACCTGCTCATGCCGAATTGCAGTGGCTGCTGAACGGAACGGCCCGCATGGGCTGGCTGAATCGCATGACACAGTTCAAAGATAAATCCGGCAAGAACCGCGAAGGCGCGAGCATTGCCCTCTTCACCTATCCGGTGCTGCAGGCAGCGGACGTCCTGCTGTATCAGGCAACCCATGTGCCCGTAGGCGAAGACCAGAAACAGCATCTGGAACTTGCCCGCGACATCGCGCAAAAATTCAACAATGACTATGGCAATGGCACCGAAATTTTTACGTTGCCTGACCCCATCATCCCGAAGGCGACCGCACGCATCATGTCGCTGCGTGACGGCTCGGCAAAAATGTCGAAATCGGACCCGAGCGACATGAGCAGGATCAACCTTTCAGACGATGCAGACACAATCCTGTCCAAGATCAAAAAGGCCAAGACAGACCCAGAGCCCCTGCCGTCCGAAGCGGCTGGGCTGGAAGGGCGTCCAGAAGCGCAAAATCTGGTCGGCATTTATGCAGCATTCGCAGAAGAAAGCGTCGATGCGACGCTTGGCCGTTTTGGCGGTCAAGGTTTTGGGGCATTCAAGCCCGCATTGGCCGAACTCGTCATCGAAAATTTCAGGCCCATCTCGGAACGTTTTACGGCACTGAAAGACGACCATGAGCAGATTGACGCCGCCCTCGCCAAGGGAGCGGCGAAAGCTCGCGAACTGGCCGCTCCGACTCTAAGAGCCAGTTATGAGGCTCTTGGGCTGTTGCGTTAAGCGCGGAACATAGCGTTCCGGAATGGGTTATGGCATGAACGCTGCAACAATTTTGGAAGTGTCCGACACCGCCGGTTTTGGCAGGATTATTTCTACCGCTGTTAAACAACGGTTCATCGACATGGTAACAAAATGCGATCATAACGACCGAGTGCAACGTCGAGGATATTAAAATGAAAAAATTTGTGTCGCTCCTTCTCGTTCCTGCCGCCATGGTTGGGCTTAGTGCATGCGCAACTCCGTTCAAGGCGGACGTGTCGCGCTTTCAGGAACTGCCCGCGCCTCAAGGGCAAACCTTCACAATTCGCGCAGCAGATCCTGCAAACAATGGTGGCATTGAATTCGGACAATATGCTTCCTTGGTGGCTACCGAACTGCAGGAAATTGGATATACTCCAGCCGCATCAGGTTCATCAGCGGATATGACGGTAACTCTCGGCTATACCGTGGATCAGGGCAAAGAGCGCACGATCGTTCGCCAAGACCCGTTCTATGATCCCTATTGGGGATTTGGCGGCGCATACCGTCCTTACGTGGTCCGGACGCGCCGGGGCGGTCGTTATGTCGTCGGCTATTATGACCCGTTTCTCTACAGCGGATTTAATCGTCCTTATGATGTCGATAGTTTCACCGTCTATACGGCCAATATAGATTTGAAAATTGATCGGGCAAATGACGGCAAGCGCCTGTTTGAAGGCAAGGCTGAAGCGAAATCACGCTCCAACAAATTGCCTCATCTGGTGCCGAATCTGGTCGAAGCCATGTTCACAGGTTTTCCTGGAAACAGCGGCGAGACCGTCCGTATCTCGATAGCGCCTGAAGAAAAACGCTAGGCTGTTAAACGCCGCAACCAAGTTCTGACTTGCCGTAAGATGCGCCTTCACCCCGCGTCGCACTGATACCGGCGTAGAGCTCGGTGGACGAAAACGTTCCGTCGGCGCCAACCCGATATCCTTTGCTGCGAAATGTTTCGATAACCTTGGCAGCCGGATCGGAGAAATAAAGCGATTGGGCTTCATAATGCTGTCCGATCGCAGTCAGTGACAGCCCTTCAAACGAGCGCTGCAGTTTGACATAAGTGCTTTTACCTTCGGCCGCAGCATAGGCTTTATCGCGAGCTTCGTCGTCGACAAACTCCTTATTCTCCAGATCCGCCCATTGGGCACGGAGACGGGCAGCGATCTTGGAGAATTCCGCGTCAATGTCGCCGCCGAAGCTGCAGGTTTGGGGATTGAAGCGGATCGCCACAGGCTTGCCACCCAGCCGCGCCAAAATTGCCGCACCATCGGCGAGATATCCAACGCCGCCTTTGCCAAGTTTGACTTCTATAAAGTCATTCGCAGTTAAACCGGCCAGCGTCAGTCTGGTCCCGGTGCTTACCCGTTCTAGAAGTCCGCTAGCTGTATCTGGCTGAAGCCAAATATCGAGCGCTCCATCCGCTGTCCACACACGGTCATTCAGAGGCTTGGTGATTTCTGGTGGTTGGAACTCGGCGAGATTTATCACTGCGATAAAGCCTTTGCCATCCGACAGTTCCAGCCATTCGCTGCTGCCATCCATTCCCAATTTTACGACGCCTGTGACTGCACTGCCGCGTGGAAGTTTTCCGAGAATTTGGCTGCCGACAGTTGTCGCACGATCACGGATATTCGCCTCAGTCATAGCGAATAACTGTTTCGGGACCAAAGTCGCGCCGACGGTCGTGCCTGGCGTTGTCTTCTGTCCAGGGGTACTCCCGAGATCGTCCAGAATGAACAACCAGAAATACAAGGCACCCACAACCAGCGCGCCGCCTACGACTGCCGCGGGAAGGAACCAACGCCTTTTTTTAGTGTGTGACCTGGAAATGGTTTGGACCTTCTCGGTGTTAAGGGTCCCTTCTAGACCGCCCACCGTTGGAGACGCAAGCGGCGCATCGGCAGAGGAGGCTGTCTCCGCACTTGGCTGATCGACGGCACCCAGCATTGCCCCGCATTTTGAACAATAGCGTGCGTTCGGTGGGTTGGCTGTGCCGCAAGATGTGCAGAATGTGACCATAATTATCCCCCGAATCCGGATAGGACAGTGGATAAGCTGTGGAGTTCTCGTTGAAAAGCGGTGTTTAAAGCGGGGAGCCCGATATCACGCCTCAAGCTGACGCAAGAGAGCACGCACATCATTGTCCATATCGCTATCTTGCTTCCGCAAATCCTCCACCAACCGTACGGCGTGGATGACGGTCGAATGGTCACGTCCACCAAATTTGCGGCCAATCTCGGGATAGCTGCGTGGTGTCATCACCTTTGCCAGATACATCGCCACCTGACGCGGACGGACCACGGCACGTGCTCGGCGCTTGGACGACATTTCACTGCGGTCAATGCGGTAGTATTCGCAAACGGCGCGCTGGATTTCATCGATTGTGATGCGCCGGCGGCAAGCACTAAGTATGTCTTTCAGTTGCTCTTCAGCCAAAGTCCGGGTCACAGGCTTGCCCGTCAATTGGGCATAGGCAAGAAGCTTGTTCAAACCGCCTTCCAACTCACGGACATTACGGCTGATGGTGCGGGCGAGAAACTCCACCACATCTTCACCCACTTGCGCCTCAGGCATCTGGGCCAGACGTTGCTGCAATATCGACCGGCGCAATTCAAGATCAGCCGGCTGAATATCGGCAACGAGTCCCATCGACAGGCGGGAAAGAATCCGCTGGTCAACACCGTCGAGGGCCTGCGGTGCGCGGTCAGCAGCCACAACAAGGCGCTTACCGGCTCCGATGATCGCGTCGATCGTGTGTAGAAACTCTTCCTGCGTCGAAACCTTACCGATGATGAACTGGATATCGTCAATCAAAAGAACATCGACCGCGCGAAGCCGGGCCTTGAATTCCATAACTTCTTTGCGCCGCATTGCGGTTACAAATTCCATCATGAATTTTTCGGCCGACATATAGATTATCTGTGCGTCGGGATTAACTTCGGCATAGGCGTGGCCGATGGCGTGCATCAAATGGGTTTTGCCCTGCCCGGTCGCCGCCTGAAGATAAAGCGGGTTGAAGAGTGGCTTGTCCTTGGCAGCCACACGCTCTGCAGCGCTGAGTGCCAGTACATTTGTTTGACCTTTGACAAAATTGGCAAAGGTCATCCGTGGATCGAGTGCCGAGCGAACAGGCAATGCTTCCGCCATATGCTGGGCGGCTGGGCGTTCCGTTACACCCGAGGGGCGCAGCATCTCAACGCGCGCGGTACCCGGACGAGTACGGATCTTAAGTTGCTTGACGTTTTTGTTGGTCGACACCCAAGCGAGACGCAGGCGATCTGCATAATGGTCCGAAACCCAGCTTGCGGAGAAATCGGACGGAAGAAGCAATTCCAATGTTCCGGTCAGGTCACAGAAATCGCCCAATGTGATCGATCGAATCCACTGGCCATAAATCTGCGCGCCCAAGTCGCGACGCAACCCGGAGGAAATGATCTGCCAGTCGGCTTCAAAGCGTGCGGTCAGGGCAGCTGCGGCGTTACCGTCTGTCTGCTGACCGGAACTGTTCTGCGATACAATAATATTACCGGTCACCTTGTGCGAGCCCCTCTTTTCCACCCCTTGCCAGCACATCGAAACCGCGCGCTATCCGCCGTCACACCAAGCCACAGAAAACCCCAGCCCACTTGTCGCCAAATGAAGCTCAATCTGTGTCCAAATCTCAATGTGAGGCACTGCCCGACTGTCGTCACGCGATGCTGGAGGTCTTTTCTTAGACGTCTCCAAACGAGTCGAGCAAGGGGCGCATTGCAAAAAAAGTGAAATAAATGCTGTTGACTCTCTGCAAGCCAAGCAAAAGCGTAAATTAATTTTTAATCACCTGTTTTAGCGGTTTTTTCTGTTCGGTGACGCGAAAACGATCCCCCGAATCGCGGGAAATCCTTGAGTTAGGATTATGACATTCCGCCCAAAGAAAAACCCGCCTCAATTGGGGCGGGTTTTGCATAGATGCATCAGATCGCTCTGACGAAGATGAATGCTGTTTACGCGAGCGCGCCAACAGCCTTTGTCAAACGGCCGAACTTACGCGAAGCCGTGTTCTTGTGCAGAACGCCCTTGGACACGCCACGTGCCAGTTCCGGCTGTGCCGCAGCCAATGCCTCGGCGGCAGCGGACTTGTCGCCTGCTTCAATTGCCGACTCAACTTTCTTCACGAAAGTACGAATGCGGCTGACGCGAGCGCCATTAACTTCGGTGCGACGCGCATTGCGACGGATACGCTTTTTTGCTTGCGGCGTATTGGCCATTTTAGTCCTCAAATTTCGTTAGATACGAGCCTCATCGTGCGATGCTTGCCCGTTGAAGGTGCCGCCCTTACCCTCGGGTTTCAGATTCGTCAACCTGCAAAAGCCCCAAAAATGCTGCTTATCGTTGGCATTTCGCACAATAAAAGGTGGAACGCCCCGAATCGACCCGCCGTTTGACCTGTGCGCCACAACCGCAAACTTCCCCCTCACGACCATATACCCGCCAGTCCTTGGCAAAATATCCAAGCTCGCCATCAGGCGCAGCAAAATCGCGCAAGGTTGAACCGCCAGCCGCAATAGCTGAGGTCAACACCTCTTTGATCGCGATTACCAGTTTGACCAACCGCGGCTTGGATATCTTCTCCGACAACGCATCAGGAGCAATACCAGCCATGTGCAGCGCCTCACATACATAAATATTGCCGAGCCCTGCCACGATGTTCTGGTTCAGCAGCATCGCCTTGATCGGCGCCTTGCGCCCTTTTAGCGCCTTTTGAAGAACTTCCGCGTCAAATTCGTCCGACAGGGGTTCAGGGCCCATTTTCGCGAAAAAACGATAATCGGCCAAAGTTCCGTTTGCTACAATATCAAGCGACCCAAAGCGTCGGTGGTCGTTTAACGCTACAACCCGTCCTGCAGCGGTCTCGATCAGAAAGTGGTCGTGCTTTTCCATCTCGGCGGGATCAACGCGCCACCTGCCGGACATCCCCAAATGGAAAATCAGAACGTCGTCGCGGTCCGTGTAAATCAGGCCATATTTCGCACGCCGACCCAGACCTGTGATTGTTGCGCCTGTCAAACGCTGGCGCAAATCTTCCGGGATGGGCCACCGTAAGTCAGCGCGAAATGCTTCGGCGCGCGTTATCCGCTGGCCGTCTAGGACCTTGCGTAAACCTGCAACGGTTGTTTCTACTTCGGGAAGCTCAGGCATTGGCCAACGCTATGAAGGCGAACGCCGCCGTCTGTCTATGTCTTTATGACAAAGGAATAGGGAATATAGAGAAACAATTCTGTCATTCGCAGCGATGCTTTTTGCATGCATCAGCCTTTGCGACATCCGCAACTATCGGCTAGGGACTCGCGCGATGACTGAAACTGTATCTTTCGGCTACGAACAGGTAAGCCCCGAAGAGAAGACTGCACGCGTCGGCGGCGTCTTTTCCAATGTTGCACGTAAATATGACATCATGAACGATGCGATGTCCGGCGGGATGCATCGTCTGTGGAAAGACAAATTTGTTCGACGGGTGAAACCACAGGCGGGCGAAGACATATTGGATATGGCCGGCGGAACCGGCGACATTGCATTCCGGATGGAAAAATCGGGCGCCCAGGTGACAGTGTCCGATATCAACGAAGACATGCTGGAAGTCGGCATGGGTCGCGCGCTGAAACGTGGAATCGACACATTGATCTGGTCGCCGCAAAATGCGGAAACGCTGACCTTTCCGGACAAGCATTTTGATGCCTATACCATCGCATTCGGTATCCGGAACGTGACGGACATACCTGCCGCATTGAAAGAAGCGCATCGCGTGCTGCGCTTCGGTGGACGGTTCTTTTGTCTGGAATTTTCGACGGTTGAATGGCCCGGACTGGCGCAGGCTTATGATGTCTATTCGGAACGCCTCGTTCCTAAACTCGGCAAAGCCATCGCCGGGGATGAAGACAGCTACCGCTATCTAGTCGAATCGATTCGCCGGTTCCCTGACATGCAAAATTTCAAGCGGATGATTGGCGAAGCCGGATTTGTTCAAACCAAGGTCGAACCGATCATGGGTGGACTGGTGGCTATCCACAGCGGTTGGAAAGTGTGAAAATGCACTTGGCGGGATATCCCCTTCCCCATGCGGGAGGGGTCAAAAGAACATGACCCGTCCGGTGACCCACATCCTGCGTCTATTGAAATGGGGACGGATACTCGCCCGCCACGGCGCCTTGCGCGCAATCGAAGCGGACCGCAACACGCCGCCACAGGTAAAGCGGCTCTGCCGGATTGCCCGTTTCGGAACGGTCCAGCCCAAAGTGCCAGACTATGCAGGTGCCTTTCGCGCTATCGGCCCAGCGGCCATCAAGCTAGGCCAGACATTGGCGACCCGGCCGGATATTATCGGTGTTGAGGCGGCGCATAACCTGCTGACGCTTCAGGACCAGCTTCCGCCTGCACCTTTCGAAGCGGTCTATGCGCAGATCGATACCAGCCTGAATAAACCTGCCGACGAATTGTTCGAATATATCAATCCCGAAGCGGTGGGTTCTGCGTCGATCGCACAAGTCTACCGGGCCCGAACCACCGACGGCAAGGATGTGGCCGTCAAGGTTTTGCGTCCAGGTATTCGCGAACAATTCGCACGCGATATCGAAACCTATGAATGGGCAGCCGCGCATCTCGAAGCGCTTGGTGGTGAAGCTGCGCGTTTGCGGCCCCAACTGGTCATTGCCAATCTGAAGAGATGGACTTTGCGCGAACTGGATTTACGCCGCGAAGCCGCCAGCGCCTCCGAGCTCAAAGACGCTATGGTCGCGGTCGATGGATATTCCATCCCGGCAATCGACTGGGATCGCACGTCGGGCCGGGTGCTCACGCTGGAATGGGTGGACGGAATCAAGATCTCCGATATCGAAGCACTTAAAGCGGCAGGCCATGATCTCAATAAAATGGCCGAAAAACTGGTCCTGACCTTTTTGCGTCAAGCGATCTCCGAAGGTTATTTCCACGCCGATATGCATCAGGGCAACCTTTTCGTCCGAGCGGATGGGACGATCGTTGCGATCGATTTCGGGATAATGGGGCGTATCAACCGGCAAGCACGCTTCTGGCTGGCCGAAATTTTATATGGCCTTACGACCGGCAACTATAAGCGGGTCGCGGAAATACATTTTGAGGCGCAATATGTGCCCAGTTACCACAATGTGGATGAATTCGCGACCGCATTGCGCGCCGTCGGGGAACCGACACGCGGCAAACCGGTCAGCGAATTGTCGGTCGGTCAAATGCTCGACAGTCTTTTCGCAATTACCCGTGACTTCGACATGCAAACCCAGCCCCATCTGCTGCTGCTTCAAAAAACGATGGTGATGGTGGAAGGTATTGCCACTTCGCTCAATCCCGCCATTAACATGTGGGATGTGGCCGCACCTTTTGTCCGCGACTGGATCAGGGGCGAGCTTGGGCCGGAGGCAATGCTCGCCGATGGCATCAAGAAGCAGGCGGACACATTGAAGATGATCCCCGACATCATCCGAAGGCTCGATGAGCAGTTGCCCCGAAAAGGCGGTGCGCCAGAGCCACCTCCCCTGCCCCATGTCGAGCTTATCTGGGAACGGCGTGCCGGTGGTGGCTGGTGGCGCTATGCTTTGGTCGCTGTAGTCGCTGCGGCCACGGGTGCTGCAGGAATGTGGGCACTGTAATGTCCTCGCGCC
>ERZ795061.1057-NODE-1057-length-27354-cov-6.225063_pt1 | contig 27354 bp, 18 predicted proteins | sample MGYA00375145_ERZ795061 | MGnify/ENA primary metagenome ERZ795061 (study PRJEB30190, sample SAMN05720144) | anaerobic digester metagenome | isolation source: active sludge of municipal wastewater-treating anaerobic digesters | place: USA | collected 2014-12-22 ... | reverse complement strand
CAGGACAAGATTTTCAACCACCGGCTACTTATAATTCTTTGGGCTCTATTTCATTTCCGAATAAAGACAAAAAGTTTTTAGAGAGTCCGGCAAAAGTTACAGGCAATGATCAGTTTACGGCAACACCTGGTGTTAATGAGTGGTTTGAAACCATCAAACTAAACTATGGGATTGATATTCAGAATGGAAGAAAAACTTATTTTGATCCTGTTCCCACTACATGGGAAAAGATGAAAGACATTCTGATCTATTGGGCTAACAAGAACGTAGATGGATTTCGTTGTGATATGGCCGAGATGGTACCTGTTGAGTTTTGGAACTGGGTTATCCCGCAAGTGAAGACTGTAAATCCTGAGATAATCTTTATTGCAGAAATTTATAATCCAGCGCAATACCGCAATTACATACAAACGGGTCGCTTTGATTATTTATACGATAAGGTACAACTATACGACACACTGCGATTGCTGGTGAACAAGCACTCCAGTACAGTAGATATACCGGTTATTCAAAAAAGCCTGGAAGGTATCAATCACAATATGCTTCACTTTTTAGAGAATCATGATGAGCAACGTATTGCCTCGCCTCAATTTGCGGGTGACTACTGGAAGGCGGCACCTGCTATGGTCATCAGTGCAACAATTGATCAGGGCCCGGTGATGATTTATTTTGGTCAGGATGTGGGAGAGCCAGGCGCTGGCAAAGAAGGATTTAGCGGAGAGGATGGCCGCACAACACATTTTGATTATTGGGGCGTACCGGAACATCAAAAGTGGGCAAACGGAGGTAAGTACGATGGCGGAGCGCTGAGTGATGATCAAAAGGCATTACGATTGTTTTATAGCGACATCCTTACGCTCGCATCAAACAACAAAGCCATCACGGAAGGAGCCTATTATGACTTAACAAATCTCAATATAGCTCAAGGGAATATACCGGCTCAGGTTCATGTTTTTGCAAGGGTATCCGGTGAAGAACGATTGGTTATTGTTTCAGGATTTAATGACAAGCCCCTTCGGGTTAAAGTAAAATTATCCGATGAAGTTATTCAGGCATTCAACCTGAAATCGGAAGAAGAATATGTAGGCCGCGACTTACTAAGAAGTGGTTTAGATATTGGGTTAGACAAGTCGGGTACATTTGAAGTTGATCTTACACCTTATACATCGTACATTATCAAGATCAAGTAGTCTATGCAAAGAATTCTGTTGATTCTAATTGTCTTCTTGCTTTTCTCCTGTCAACCAAAACAGGAGAAGGTAGCCCGTTGGCCTTATGGAGTTAATTATGAAGTATTTGTACGCTCTTTTGCAGATAGTAATGGCGATGGGATAGGTGACTTTAATGGATTGACCAGCCGGTTGGATTATTTAAAGGAGTTAGGCGTTGGTGGTATCTGGCTAATGCCAATTATGCCATCACCCACGTATCACAAGTATGATGTCACCAATTACCAGGCAGTGGATCCGGAATATGGTACGGAGGAAGATTTTAAAAAACTGGTTGCGGAGGCACACAAAAGAGACATTAAGATTTTGGTAGATCTGATCCTGAACCATACAGGTTCTGATCATCCCTGGTTTCAGAGTGCATTAAAAGATAAGAACAGTCCGTACAGAAATTATTACGTGTGGGCCAGGAAAGATTCTATACGAGAACAGATCTCAAAGAAAACGACTTCACTGGATTCCGATAACATTACCCAATGGCATCCGGTAAATGGTGATACACTTTCAGAACATTATTATGGATTCTTCTGGGGCGGTATGCCCGATTTGAATTTTGACAATCCGAAAGTAAAACAGGAGTTTGTTGATATCGGAAAATACTGGTTGGGGAAAATGAATGTAGATGGGTTTAGATTAGATGCGGCCAAACACATTTACCCCACAGATCGGGCTGCCGATAATCATGCAGTGTGGATATGGTTCAGAGAAGAAATGCAAAAGATAAAACCCGATGTTTACTTAGTGGGTGAAGTATGGTCGAAAGCAGAAGATGTTGCTCCGTATCTTAAAGGCTTGCCGGCCTTGTTTAACTTTGATATGGGATATGCAATTACCTCCGTAGTTCGGGCCGGAAAAGATACGATTGATCTTATAAGCAAGTACAAGGCGATCAGCGATTTTTACAATAAAAGCACCAGCGAATATATTGATGCTACCTTCCTTAAGAACCATGATCAGAATCGAATTTTATCTGAGTTAGATAATAATGCAAACAAGGCCAGGGTTGCAGCTGGTATCTTGCTCACGCTTCCGGGAACACCGTATATATATTATGGTGAAGAGATTGGAATGTTGGGTGTAAAGCCGGATGAGTATATACGTGAACCATTTCTTTGGGATGAGGAGAATAAAGATACTGAGCAAACATCATGGGAAACACCTAAATACAGTACGGCTCAAACGGTAATTCCGCTCGCTAAGCAAAAGGCGGATCTATATTCTTTATATAATTTTTATAAGAAGTTTATCAACTACAGAAACTCCAGTTCAGTATTAACTTATGGAAGTATTGAAAATACTTCGTTACAGGTTAGGGAATTGGTAAGCTTTGTTCGTAAGCATGAACGCGATGAGCGCCTGATTATTCATAATATCTCTGATGTGGAGATTACACTAAAGCGTGAACAATTAACAGGCTTTGATGAAGTTGAGTTTACAACAGGGGAAAGAGTGGAGGCACATGAAAATGAATTTATTGTTCCTGCTTACACTACGGTAGTATTAAAGTAGTTCTTAAAATATTTTTGATTGATGACAAAGGGAAAAACAAGAGTAATAATTGAAAATGTACAACCTCTCGTAGACGGAGGGTTATATCCTGCTAAACGGACCGTTGGAGAACGTGTGGATGTAACCGCATCAATTTTTGGCGATGGTCATGATCATATCCGGGCTGAGGTATTATATAAAAAGAAAGAAGCCACCCAATGGGAACGTGTCGAGATGATACCAACGTTTAATGATGAATGGAAGGTCTCATTTTATGTCCCCGAAAAGGGAATCTATGTTTATACTATTCAAGCCTGGGTAGATCACTTTGATACGTGGTACGATGGATTTAAGAAGAAAGCCAATGCCAAAGTAGATGTGAAGGTTGAGTTAATGGAGGGCGCGATCTTGTTACGAACATTAGGGGAGTCCAATAAGGACCTTATAACGCTAGCAAGAAAATTAGAAGATACCCAACGTTACCAGGCTGCCATCGATCTTGTGCTAAGCGAAGAATTTGCGAATGTCGTTCATAGCAATCCACTCCGCGAAAATGAGACTAAACTCAATCTGGAAATCAGCATCCAGGTGGAGCATGCCAAAGCTAACTTCAGTGCCTGGTATGAGTTCTTTCCTCGCTCTGCATCACTCGAAGCAGGTAAGCATGGTACCTTCCAGGATTGCATTCGCCTGTTGCCTCGGATTGCCGCCATGGGTTTTGATGTGTTGTACTTTCCACCTATACATCCCATTGGAAAAATTAATCGGAAAGGAAAAAATAATAACGTTCGCTCTCTGCCTGGCGAACCGGGATCACCCTGGGCAATAGGAAGTGATGAAGGTGGACACAAGTCAATACTTCCTGCTTTAGGCACCTTGGATGATTTTAAAAAACTGATTACAGAATCGAAGAAATTGGGTATTGATGTGGCCATGGATATCGCCTTTCAATGTGCCCCTGATCATCCGTATGTACAAGAACACCCGGAATGGTTTAAACAAAGACCGGATGGTTCTATTCAATATGCAGAAAACCCTCCTAAAAAATATCAGGACATCTATCCATTCAATTTTGAAAGTGACAATTGGAAAGCATTATGGGAAGAGTTGAGATCCGTGTTCTTCTTTTGGATGGAGCAGGGAGTTACAATTTTCAGGATTGATAACCCGCATACTAAACCGATTCCATTCTGGCATTGGGTAATTGCAGAAGTCCAGAATAAAAACCCCGATGTGATCTTTTTATCAGAAGCATTTACGCGTCCCAAGTTGATGGCATCGCTCGCTAAAGTAGGCTTTACCCAATCGTATACTTATTTTACGTGGCGTGTTTCCAAGCAAGAGTTGATTGAGTATGTAAATGATTTGGTATACGGACCTTCCCGTAACTACTTCCGGCCCAACTTCTGGCCAAATACTCCTGATATTTTACCGTATCATTTGCAAAATCAAGGCGATAATAGTTTTATACTTCGCTATGCTTTGGCCGCTACGTTATCTTCCAATTACGGGGTATACGGACCATCGTACGAATTCTATGAGAATACACCTGTTGAAGGCAGAGAAGAATACTACAATTCAGAAAAGTATGAGCTCCGGAATTATGACTGGAAGCGCACCAATCGGATGACAGATATAATGAGTCTGCTCAATAAAATCCGAAAAGAGAATGCAGCACTTCAATCTACCTGGAACGTACAGTTTTGTCCTATTGAGAATAATCAGATCATTGCCTTTATTAAAACAACTGACGACTTGTCGAACATAATTCTGGTAGTTGCTAACCTCGATACCAACCGGGGTCAAAGCGGATATGTCCAGTTGCCTAAAGAGCGATTGAAATTAACGGACAAGGTGAATATAAAGCTTCATGATCTGATTACAGATGAACATTACACCTGGACCCAGGAGTGGAATTTTGTTGATCTTAGTCCGAATAAAATGCCCTTTCATTTATTTAAATTGGAAATTCACGAGTCAAACATGTAACGCATGGCCCCATCTTCAAAAAATACGGAACCCCTCTGGTTTAAAGACGCGATTATCTATGAGGTAAGTGTTCGCGCCTTTTACGATAGCAATGGAGATGGTATAGGTGATTTTCAGGGACTGATTCATAAACTTGACTATCTCGAAGATCTTGGAATCAATACGATATGGTTATTGCCATTTTTTCCATCACCGCTAAAAGATGATGGCTTTGATGTAACGGAACATTGTGATATCCATCCAGATTACGGTACGCTGTCTGATTTTAAACAGTTTCTTAAAGAGGCGCATAATAGAAACATCCGCGTGATCACTGAATTAATACTTAACCATACATCTGATCAGCACCCATGGTTTCAGAAATCGCGTAGAGCCCGATCTGGCTCACGATACAAAGACTATTATGTGTGGAGCGATACTCCTGAAAAATATAAGGAAGCTCGCATCATGTTTTCGGATGAAGAATCAAGTAACTGGTCGTGGGATAATGAAGCGAAAGCATATTTCTGGCATCGGTTTTACCGCCATCAGCCTGAGTTAAACTTCGATAATTCCGAAGTTCAACTAGAGATGATCAAAGTTGTGGACTTCTGGCTCAAAATGGGAGTGGATGGGTTTCGACTTCCATCCGTGCCATTCTTATTTGAAGAAGAGGGTACCAATTGCGAAAACCTACCACAGACCCATGCTTTTTTAAAGCGTCTGCGCAGCCATATCGATAAACATTATGATGAGCGAATCCTGATTGCAGAGGCAAACTTATGGCCGGAAGATGCTGCAGAGTATTTTGGTGAAGGGCAGGAGTGTCATATGAACTTCCATTACCCGCTCATGCCCCGTTTGTATCTTGGATTGAGAACAGAGGATGCTTACCCCATCATTGATATTTTAGAGCAAACACCCTCAACACCTCCCAATAGTCAATGGGCCCTTTTCTTGCGAAACCACGATGAGATTGGGCTGGAAATGGTTACTGAAGAAGAAAAGGATTATCTCTTTAAGGCTTATGCTACCGATCCACATACCAAACATAACCTTGGAATTCGGAGAAGGCTGGCACCTTTGCTCAACAATGACCGCAGAAAAATAGAATTGCTGTACACCATTCTGTTTTCATTACCCGGCACACCTGTTCTCTATTATGGCGATGAGATTGGAATGGGTGATAATATTTATCTCGGTGATCGTTTTGGCGTTCGCACGCCTATGCAATGGAATATGAACATCAATGCGGGATTTTCTGTTGCTAATCCTCAAAAACTTTACTTGCCTGTTATCAGTGATCCTGCGTACCGATATGAGTCTGTAAATGTCGCAACCCAGGAGGAGAATCCATCCTCACTCATGTGGTGGATTAAGAATGTACTTGCCATGCGGAAGAGATTGAACCTCTTCGGTAGAGGTGATATTAAGTTCTTAGATAGCTCAAACTCGAAAGTGTTATGCTTTGCCCGTAGTTATGAAAAGCAAAATATAATTGTAGTGGCGAACCTGTCTCAATTTTCTCAATCCACTACTCTTGATTTAAAGGCATTCAGGGATTGTGACATTACCGAAGTGTTTAGTCAGAATCGATTCATTAGCGTGGGTGAAGGCGATTATCCGATTACGATTGGTCCTTATGGATATTTTTGGTTTCAGGCTGATGCGTCAGAGAAGAAAGATCAAGGGGGGAGCACAAATGAGTTATTTCTTTATAAATCCGATCTTTCCTGGGAACGGATTTTCTCGAATTATAATGAAGTAAGGGTATTGGAGCGTAAAATTCTGCAACCTTTTATGAAGAAGTGCAGATGGTTTGGTGGTAAGGCCCGAGCCATTGCCAAAATGAGTATTCATAAAGTGATACCCTTGAAGGTGGAAGGTGAAACTCATTACCTCACCATTATTGAAGTGCATTATGTGCAACGCCTGCCTGAATTGTATTTCTTGCCTATGTGCTTTGTGCCCTCTGATAGTATTTTTGATAAGGTCGAATACACGGCTCAAAGTGTAATCAGCCGTGCGGAGATACAAGGTAAAATAGGCTTCATTTTAGATAGTAGCTATCATAAAGGCTTCCGCGATTTTCTCTTTACCAGTATGGATCGCAAGGTACGAGTTAAAGATGATGAAGGTACTCTGGAATTCAATAGCAGCGTATTTGCGAAACTCAATGCCGAAATTGTTGAGTCGAAAATTCTGAAGGCGGATCAAAGTAACACGGCCATTATCTACAATGATCAATACTTCTTTAAATTCTACCGCAAGATTGAACAGGAGATTAATCCGGATCTCGAGATTGTACGATTCCTTTCCGAGAACACCTCATTCCGAAATGCTCCCAAGTATGCAGGCAGTGTAGAGTATCGCGATAACGATGGAAAGACAATTGTATTCGGCCTTTTACAGGAAAAGGTAGAAAATCAGGGTGACGCATGGATTATGACCATCGACTCGGTGGGTCGCTTTTATGAACGCGTAATGGCAAAAGCGAAAAAGGAAAAACTTCCGATCCTTATCAATAAGGCGGCTATTAAATTTGAAGAGGCCCCAGACCTGATTCAGGAATTTATTGGTCGTGGTTTTTATGAACGTGTTGTTCGGTTAGGCCAACGCACAGCCGAGATGCACATGGCATTGGCATCAGATAAAACAAATCCGGCATTCGCTCCAGAGTATTTCAATAGTAATTATCAGCGTTCGTTATATTCAGCGTTGCGTAAGTTGACCCGTGATCGTTTCAGACTTCTGGAGCAATCAATGGATAAACTAAATGCTGAGACTCAAGCACTAGCTAAGAAAGTGTTAGCCCTTGAAGATAAGGTGCTGGAATGTTTTAGTGAAGTATACCAGGTCAAAATCAATGCTATCAAGACTCGCATTCACGGGGATTACCATTTAGGTCAGGTCTTGTTTACGGGTAAAGATTTTATAATTATTGATTTCGAAGGAGAGCCCGGCTTCAGTTTTAGCGAGCGCAGGTTGAAGAAAAACCCTATGAAGGATGTTGCAGGGATGATGCGATCATTTCATTACGCTGCGTTTGGAAAGATTTTACTGAATGAGAATTACCGTGAAAAGGACATTGAATTTTTAATTCAATGGGCAGAACAGTGGCAGCACTACGTAAGCCGGTTTTATCTTGGTGCCTACCTGGAGCGATTAGGCCTTGAAAGCAAATTAACGGAGCAAGATGAGATTCTGATTCGGACCTATTTAATTGAAAAGGCTATCTATGAATTGGGCTATGAATTGAATGGTAGACCTGAGTGGGTGAATATCCCATTGCGAGGAATTTACTATCACATGAACCGATATTTTCAAGAAAAAGAAGAACGTAAAAAGAAAAACTAAAACTATGGGCAAAAAAACTGTTTCTAAAAGCAAGTCTGAGGATCACGATAGCTTTAGTCTTCTTACAGATTTTGATATTCATTTGTTTAGAAGTGGCAAGCACTTCAAGCTATATGAAAAGCTAGGGGCACACCTGATGACGTATAAAAAGCAAGAAGGTACTTACTTTGCCGTATGGGCCCCCAATGCAAGAAATGTTTCTGTTATCGGAAATTTCAATTTTTGGAATAGTACCGAACATAAATTATCTCCACGATGGGATGAATCAGGTATCTGGGAAGGGTTTTTTCCGGGTGTAGGAAAGGGAGAGGTTTATAAGTATGCAATCCACTCCAATACCGGAGAATATCTTGAGAAAGCAGACCCCTTTGCTTTTTATTCTGAGATAGCGCCAAACACAGCATCGATCATCTGGGATCATGAGTATACATGGCGCGATAGTCATTGGCTATCAGAAAGAAAGAAGACAAGTGGTAAACCCAAGCCTTACTCGGTATATGAAATTCATGCAGGAAGTTGGAGGCGCAAACTGGATGACGGAAACCGATCGTTGAGCTATAAGGAGCTGGCCGATGAGTTGGTTAGTTATGTGAAAGAGAATGGGTTTACCCATGTAGAATTTCTGCCCATCATGGAGCATCCATTCTTTGGTTCATGGGGATATCAACTTACCGGGTATTTTGCTCCTACAAGTCGCTTTGGCTCACCCCAGGAATTTATGGAGTTGGTTGATGCATTTCATGAAGCGGAGATAGGTGTAATTCTTGATTGGGTTCCTTCTCATTTTCCCGGAGATGCTCACGGTCTTCACAAGTTTGATGGCACTCACTTATATGAACATGCTGATCCCCGCAAGGGCTTTCATCCTGACTGGAGCAGCTACATTTATAATTATGGTCGTGATGAAGTCCGTTCCTTCCTTATAAGTAATGCACTTTTCTGGTTGGAAGTTTTCCATGCGGATGGATTACGTGTAGATGCTGTAGCGTCCATGCTTTACCTCGATTATTCCCGTAAAGCGGGGGAATGGATACCCAATGAGCACGGTGGTAATGAGAATATTGAGGCAATCAATTTCCTGAAAGAGTTTAATGAAGTTGTTTATGGTAACTACCCGGATGTAATTACGATCGCAGAAGAATCAACTGCCTGGTCGGGCGTTTCTAAACCAACCTATCTTGGCGGCCTTGGTTTCGGACAGAAGTGGATGATGGGCTGGATGCACGATACCTTAAGCTATTTCAAGTTAGATCCTGTACATCGTAAGTACCATCAGGATGAGATTACGTTCAGCGTGATTTACGCCTTTACTGAGAATTTTATGCTCCCGCTATCGCATGATGAAGTGGTTCATGGAAAGGGTTCGTTGCTAGGTCGGATGCCGGGTGATGAATGGAGACGCTTTGCAAATCTTCGACTTATGTATTCTTATATGTTCACACATCCAGGAACAAAATTATTGTTTATGGGTGGTGAGTTTGGTCAATCTTCGGAATGGAATCACGACCGAAGTCTGGATTGGCACCTGCTGGAGTATGGTTCACATAAAGGAGTTCTGAGTTTGATTAAAGATCTGAACGCACTTTACAAAGCAGAACCTTCGTTGTACCAGTTTTCATTTGATAATCGTGGATTTGAGTGGGTCGATTACTCGGATCGAGAAAATAGTGTAATCGTTTATATGAGAAAGGGTGAACAAAAAGAAGATTCGCTGATCGTCATCTGCAACTTTACGCCAGAAGCAAGGCCTTTGTATCGCATCGGGGTTCCGTTTCGAGGCACCTGGCATGAAATATTTAATTCCGATAATGTTAAGTATAGTGGTAGTGGAGTACTTAATCAGGGACTATTATATACCACACCTGTAAAATATCATGGCAAAGATTATTCAGTCTCGGTAACCTTACCACCCCTTGGAGTTTCGGTATTAAAGCTTAAAGAAGAGAAAGCTGAGTTTGATCTGGAGTAATCTTTATGCACGTTTGACTTTTACCCATTTACTAAATGTCTGGTATCAATAAATACGTTTGTATTCACGGCCATTTTTATCAACCGCCACGCGAAAATGCATGGTTGGAGGTTATTGAACTTCAGGATTCTGCTCATCCCTATCACGATTGGAATGAGCGAATCACGGCTGAATGTTATGAACCAAATGCTACATCACGCATTCTGAATGAAGATGGAGTAATTAAAAACATTGTCAATAACTATTCGCGGATTAGTTTCAATTTTGGACCAACGCTGCTTTCCTGGATGGAACTCTATTCGTCCGAAACCTATGAGGCGATTCTGGAAGCTGACAAGCATAGTATAACCAACTTTGGCGGTCATGGATCTGCGGTTGCGCAGGTCTACAATCACATCATCATGCCTCTGGCTACCAGACGTGACAAGGAGACTCAGGTTCTTTGGGGGATTCGTGATTTTGAATCACGATTCAAAAGAAAACCGGAGGGTATGTGGTTGGCGGAAACTGCTGCAGATACAGAGACTCTCGAAGTATTAGCAGAGCATAACATTAAGTTTACCGTGCTTGCTCCACGCCAGGCTAAAGCAGTACGGAAAATAGGAGATGAAGAGTGGACTGAAGTAAACGATCGGACTGTAAACACAACTAAAGCCTACACGTGTCATTTGCCTAGCGGCAATTCAATTGTCTTATTCTTCTATGAAGGTGATATTTCACAAGGCATTGCTTTTAATGGACTATTAAATGATGGTAAGCGTTTTGCTGATCGGTTACTCAACACAATAGACAAGGATGATACAGAGCCGCAGCTGGTTCACGTTGCTACTGATGGTGAAACCTATGGACATCATCACAAGCATGGCGAAATGGCCTTGGCATTTTGCTTAGATTATATTGAAAAGGATGGCCGGGCAAAACTCACAAACTATGGTCAGTTTTTAGAACACTGTCCACCGCAAGATGAAGCTCAGATTATAGAAAACAGCTCGTGGAGTTGCGTGCATGGTGTTGAGCGCTGGCGCGATAACTGTGGCTGCAATACAGGCAAGCCGGGCTGGCATCAATTATGGCGTAAACCTTTACGCGATGCCCTGGACTGGCTGCGTGAAAATACAGAGATAATTTTTGAGCGGGAAGCGAGCAAAGTTTTAAAAGATCCGTGGAAAGCGCGCAATGAGTATATCAATATTGTGCTTAAGCGAAGTGAAGACAATATAAAACGCTTTCTAAAAGATCATGCATTGAATGATGGTGCCCCCAACCGCATTTTGCGAATTATGGAAATGCAACGTCATGCGATGCTCATGTATACAAGTTGTGGTTGGTTTTTTGATGAGATTTCCGGCATAGAAACAACACAGGTTTTGCAATATGCTTGTCGCGTACTTCAATTGGCAAATCAAATCGGGCAAGTTGATCTTGAGACTGAGTTTATCAGGCAATTGGAATCAGCCCCGAGTAATGTTTCCACCTATGAAAATGGGGCCGTGGTTTACACTAAGACGGTGTTACCTTCGCGCACCAATTTGCAACGGGTGGGAATTCACTATGCGGTTTCATCCATCTTTGAGGATGAACCTGATTCACTTACTATTTTCAACTACAGCACCTCCAACGATTCCTTTATTAAGAAGGAAGCAGGGGAGCAAAAGCTTGCTCTGGGCATCACGAAAGTAAAATCCTTGGTAACCAAATCCGAAAGGAAATTTGCCTTTGCTGTTATTTATCTGGGCAAACACAACATCATTGGGAACATTTCCCTTGATATGGAGCCCGACAAGTTTGCCGGTATGCAATTCAGAATGGTAAAAGCCTTCGAGGAAGGACGATTAGGAGATGTGATTGGATTAATGCAAACATATTTCGGTCCTGAGAAATATACGATCTGGCACTTATTTCAGGACGAGAAGCGGAAAATCCTGGATATGATTTCGCAAGAGAGTATGGCCGAACTTGAGCATTCGTTACGAAAGAGTTATAATCAGGATTACCCGCTGATCAATGCACTTGCAAATAATAATATCCCGATCCCCAATACTTATAAAACAACTTTTGAATATGTGTTGAACGCTGACTTGGTAAAGATCTTTCAATCCGATAAGATTAATATCAAAGAGATGGAGCGAATCGTTGCTGAGTTGGCCAAATGGAATCTTAAGATTGATGACCCCCACAAACTATCGCGGTTGGCAGGGGAGAGCATTTTCAAAGAGCTAAACAGAATCGGCAGTGAGAGAGAAAATGTAAAACGAGTACAACGGCTCAACAGAATGTTTCCTCTTTTGGAAAAATTCAAATTGGAACCTAATTTCCATAAAAGTCAAAACCTGTATTTTGAAATTTCGATGGAGAACAAGAACAGATCTTCACGCGATATTGATGAAGCGTGGGTAGAACAATTTAAGATTCTTGGTAAAAATCTGGGAGTTAAGTTAGAGTGAGCAGGCTTACGCCAATTCAGACTTCATCTGTAACTTATCGAGATAATCCCATACCAAACTGCTGGCACCTAATATTGGAGCCGCTTGATTTTGCATGGCCGAAGGAAGTACTTTGATCTTTCCGCGGAATAAAGGCATGAGATTGGCCTCCATGTGTTTGATCGTAGGGCGGAATATCAAATCGCCAGCCATCGACAAGCCTCCGAATAAAAAGATTGCCTCCGGGTCGGTATGAACAACCGTTTCCGCTAGCTTCATACCTAATATCCTCCCTGTATATTCGAATGCTTCCATAGCCACTACATCTCCGCGATGGGCTGCTTCAGAAATCATTTTTGTATTCAAATCTTCAAAACTGATTCCTCTTAGTTCACTGGGCTCTAAGTGATCGGCTAATAATTTATAAACCGTCCTTTTTATACCCGTAGCAGAAACATAGGTCTCAAGGCAACCGCGTTTGCCACAGTTGCAGTATCGTCCATTCGGATTTACGGCAGTATGCCCAACTTCACCCGCAATACCATGATGTCCGTTGAGGAGAACTCCACCACAAACAAATCCGCTTCCTAATCCGGTGCCCAGCGTAATCACTACAAAATCTTTCATGTTCTTGGCATTGCCATAGATCATTTCACCGACAGCTGCTGCATTGGCATCGTTGGTAAGAATGCAAGGCACTCCAAACTCTTCTTTAAACATACGCACAAGCGGTAATACGCCTTTCCATTTCAGATTGGTGGCTCGTTCGATGTTACCGGTATAATAGTTTCCATTGGCGGCACCAACTCCAATACCAATTATTCGGGTATCGGCAGGTAATTCGTGAATTCCTTTTCTGAGGGCATCAGCCATTGCATCAAAGTAGGCCTGGAACTCTTCGTATTGAGTGGTAGGAATATTTCCTTGGTGCAACACATTTCCGCCCCGGTCAACAATACCATATTTGGTATTTGTGCCTCCAATGTCAATGCCGATGGTAAGGTCTTTCATGGATGGAGATTAAATGGAAAGAATTTTTGCAATGCGAAGCGACTCGCTGTCAATTTCATGTTGATGATTGATAATAGTCGAGAAGTCATTGTAAACAATCTGATTATTACGAATGCCTACCATAACATCCTTCTGTCCATTCAGCAATCCTTCAACTGCAGCGACTCCCATTTTACTGGCGAGTACTCGGTCAAAATAAGTTGGCGTACCACCACGCTGAAGGTGTCCAAGTATCGTTACCTTAATATCGAAATAATTATTTCGTTGCGAGAATTTTTCAGCCAATTCCATCGCTCCGCCTAATTTGCTTCCTTCAGCAACAACAATTAAGCTGGACTTCTTATTGGTTTTTCCGCCTTCATCCAACTTGTTGAAAAGTTCTTCCAGCGTCATGGATTCCTCAGGAATAATCGTAGCTACTGCGCCTCCTGCAATACCACAATTCAATGCGATATAGCCTGAGTTACGCCCCATTACTTCAATAAAGAAAAGACGGTTGTGAGAGATTGCAGTATCCCTGATTTTATCGATTGCATCTACTGCGGTATTGGTTGCTGTATCGAAGCCAATGGTGTAATCGGTACCCGCAAGATCGTTATCGATTGTACCGGGGATGCATACAGAGGGAACAGAATATTCTTCGAAGAATTTATGAAGACCTGTGAAGGTTCCATCTCCACCAATTGCCACTAACGCATCAACGCCACTTTTCTTTAGGTTGAGATAGGCTTTTTCACGGCCTTCCTTTGTACGAAATTCCTGGCTTCTGGCTGTTTTTAGAATTGTTCCTCCGCGTTGGATAATGTTGCCAACCGAACGGGCCCCTAACTTAACAATGTCACCGCTAATCATACCTTCATAGCCTTGCATAATACCATACACTTCTTTCTTGTAGAAGATAGAAGCACGCACTACGGCTCGTAAAGCGGCATTCATTCCAGGAGCGTCACCACCTGAGGTGAAGACGCCAATTTTAGAGATTTTTGAGTCCATTCGTTTTTGGCGAAGGTTCAAAAATACGCTAACCAAAGTGTTTTACAAGGATTATGAAGTTATTCGGATTTCAAACGTTTGAAATAATTGATCAGCCCGTTCGTTGAACCATCATGCGTGGTGATTGGCTCTGCGCTGGTGAGTTCCGGCAAAATTTTCTTGGCAAGCACCTTTCCTAATTCAACACCCCATTGGTCAAAACTAAAAATGTTCCAGATAACACCTTGCACAAAAATCTTGTGCTCGTAAAATGCAATCAGTGTACCCAGGGTAGCAGGTGTAAGTTTCTTAAAAAGGATTGAGTTGGTAGGTTTGTTTCCAGAAAATACGCGGTAAGGAAGGTGAAAGCGAATCTCTTCAGAACTCATGCCTGCAGCTCGTAACTCGGCTTCAACCACTTCAGCTGTTTTTCCAACCATCAAGGCCTCGGTTTGAGCAAAGTAGTTGGATAATAATTTCACATGATGATCACCCACAGGGTTATGTGACACGGCAGGAGCAATGAAATCGCAAGGAATCATTTTAGTACCCTGATGAATCAATTGATAAAATGCATGTTGTCCGTTGGTTCCGGGTTCGCCCCAAATAACAGGGCCGGTTTGGTATAATACTGATTCTCCCTGGCGGTCAACCGATTTGCCATTACTTTCCATATTGCCTTGTTGAAAGTAAGCTGCAAAGCGATGCATATATTGATCATAGGGTAAAATTGCTTCGCTATGAGCATCAAAGAAATTGGTGTACCAGATTCCCAGCAAGGCAAGAATTACTGGGATATTTTTTTCAAAGGGTTGTTCTTTAAAGTGAATGTCCGCCTGATGCGCGCCTTCCAGAAGTTGATTGAAATTATCGTAGCCGATGGTGCAGGCAATCGAAAGTCCAATAGAAGACCAAAGCGAATAGCGTCCGCCTACCCAATCCCAAAAAACAAACATATTTTCCGGAGCAATGCCAAAAGCTGTTACGGCTGTTGTATTAGTTGAAACCGCAACAAAGTGTTTGGCGACTTCGCCTTTACTGTTGGTCTTTTCATTAAACCATTGCTTCGCGGTCTCCGCATTGGTCATGGTTTCCTGCGTAGTAAACGTTTTGGAAGCAATGATGAATAGGGTAGTTTCAGGATTTAAGTTTTTTAATGTTTCAACGATGTGGGTACCATCAACATTCGAAACAAAATGCGGCTTAATAGTAGTGTGATATGGACGTAAGGCTTCCGTAACCATTAATGGTCCCAAATCGGAGCCACCAATCCCAATGTTAACGATGTCAGTAATTTGTTTTCCGGTAAATCCTTTCCACTCACCACTTAATAGTTGATTTGAAAATTTCTTAATCTGATCAAGAACACTATTTACTAAGGGCATTATGTTTTCACCGTCCACATTAATTGGAGTGTTCGACTTGTTTCGCAAAGCAATATGCAGTACAGACCGATGTTCTGTTTGATTAATCTTATCACCATGAAACATTGAGTCGATAGATTCCTTCAACTCGGTTTCCTGCGCCAGTTCAACAAGGGTTTGAATAGTTTCCTCCGTAATAATATTCTTCGAGTAGTCGACTATTATGTCATTTAGTTTGAGATGAAATTTTTCAAATCGTTTTGGATCTTCTTCAAATAATTCGCGCATGTGGGTGGCTTGCATCATCAGGAAATGAGCAGTGAGTTTTGACCACGCATTGGTTTCGGTTGGATTAATCTTTGGTAACATAGGTATAGGGTTCAATCTATTTGTTTAGTTAAAACAAAGATAGATGTTGAATGAATACAGTATTGAGTAGAGAAATTAATTACTTAGCCGCCTACGACTTTTCTTAAATTTTCGACCAGACCTTCCCAAAGATCATCGAGTTCGTTTAAGTCATCAAAATCGGAGTAATCAATTACTTTCAGGAAAGTTGTTTGAGTTAACTCGTTCATCTCAAGCCGAAGTTCAAAGTAGGAAGGGTCTTTTTGATCGTCTGAGGATTCCGGTAAGTATTCGAACCGTACAAAGTGGTTAGCACGGTGCGCTGCCATCACGGCCTTGTGTTCTTCATGGTCCCAAACAAATGTGAAAACCTTTTCAGGACTGATGTTTACATTATCGGCAAACCATTCTGCCAGGCCGCTGGCAGTTTGGATATATGGGTAAAGCATCTTAATGGAAGCATGTACTTCAAAATCCTTAGTAAATAATTTTTTTGTGGTCGTTGCCATGCTGACTCCTCAGATTCGATTTTAATTTAGAGAAAATCTGGGTAACAGCAAATTATATAATAATTAGTTCTAATCAGCATATTTCAGCTTAAAGATATTTACAATATGTTAAGTTAATTTAAGTGCTAATACATGTCAGTCTCTTACTGACCGCCACTGTAAATTTTCTGTTGCGTTTCGCTGTAAAGTACGTAAACTGTAAACAACCAGGGGAGTGTTATGGTAGCGCGGGGGGGAGTTGCCTGTCCGCCTTCTGGCGGAAACCCCCGTCCGCCAGCTGGCGGATATGAATCCAACTAAGCACTTTTAATGAGATTCCAAATAAACTCACGACCCTTAGCCGATTTGAGTTGTTTTTCGCGTCTCATTGCATCTGCTTTGGATTGGATTTCTTCTGAATAGATTACTTTCCATGGTCTAAACTTCCTGGTGTAACCTTTGTCACTAAGTGAATTGTGTGATGCGATTCTGGCGATTAAATCAGAAGTATATCCAATGTAAATTTTCTGATGCGTCTCGCTGTAGAGTGCGTAAACTGTAAACAACCTGGGGAGTGTTATGGTAGCGCGGGGGGGAGTTGAACCCCCGACCTTTGGGTTATGAATCCAACGCTCTAACCACCTGAGCTACCGCGCCATTATTTTCTACTTTCTTTTTGTTGAACCCCCGTCCGCCAGCTGGCGGATATGAATCCAACGCTCTAACCACCTGAGCTACCGCGCCATTATTTTCTACTTTCTTTTTGTTGAACCCCCGTCCGCCAGCTGGCGGATATGAATCCAACGCTCTAACCACCTGAGCTACCGCGCCAATTTTGGGAGCGCAAACATACAAACTTTTCTGTAATCCTTTCAAAGGGTAGTGATTTGACGCCATAAAAATACTTCAAATAAAAAAATGGCCTTGTTTTTGAGATTATCTTTGCCGGCATCCCATGAAAAAAATAGATAAGCTTATCCTCTCATCCTTTTTGGGACCCTTCATACTCACCTTCTTAGTGGTGGTGTTCATTTTGCTAAACATCCATATGTTAAAGTATTTTGACGACATCATTGGTAAGGATTTGGGTTGGGGAGTAATCGGGCAATTGCTCTTCTATTTTGCAATCTTCAATACTCCGGTAGCCCTGCCTTTGGCTGTTCTGCTTTCATCCCTGATTACTTTCGGTAATCTGGGTGAGCATTTTGAATTAACAGCCATAAAAAGTCTAGGCATCTCGCTCATTCGGAGCTTGGTCCCAATTTTTGCCTTTGTTCTGCTGCTTACCTGGGGGGCTTTTTTAGTTGGCAATTACCTCGTACCGAAGGCGGCTCTCGAAGCATATAGTTTGCTCTATGATATAAAACAGAAGAAGCCAGCCCTTGATCTGCGGCAAGGGGCATTCTATAATGCTATTCCCGACATAAGTATTAAGGTAAATGAAAAGATGCCAGAGGATGGAATTCTAAAAGGCGTAATCATTTATGACCATCGTGGACGATCAGGAAACAAGGAAGTTATTAAAGCAGATTCGGGCCGGATGTACACCATTTTGAATGACCAATATTTAAAGTTGGAGTTATTTAATGGCTACAATTATAAAGAAGGCTCGAGTGGCAATTCTGATCTTTCAGGAAGGCAGGGGAGTGCTACCGATGAAACCTACAGCAGAACCGAATTCACCAAGTCGCAGATAGTATTCGATCTATCTTCTTTTGGACTTAACCGCACCGATAAGAAATGGTTCCAAAGTAACCGTATTATGCGCAATATGAAGGAACTGCATAAGGATATGGATTCGGTGAATACGGTCATTAAAACTGAGCAAATAGCGATCTATGGCTCTGCCAGCAACTTGTATAATTATCACTTTAAAAAGGACTCTGTAACATGGCCAGATGATATCAAGCAGCTTAAAAGAAAGCGGGATTCAATAGCCGCTGTGAAAAAGGCATCAGAACCTTCAACACCTGTAGCTACCAATGTAACTACGTTGAGTTCAGCCAAACCTGATTCGATCCGAATTACTGACAAGCATAGAAGTGCTTCGGATAGCATTTACCAGTCTGCCTATACACTTTCTGAAATTAGTAATGCACTAAACCAGGTACGCATGGTCAAAGCTCAACTTCTTGCGCATAATACTAACATCAAATCGTATGAATTAGAACACAGGGCATTTGATATTCAATGGCACAAAATTCTTGCTCAAGCCATCGCGTGCATTGCCATGTTCCTTATTGGTGCACCCTTGGGGGCGATCATCAAAAAGGGAGGGCTGGGGGTTCCCGTTTTGATGTCAATATTATTTTTTATCCTCTTTTATGTGCTTTCCTTAATGGGAGAAAAGTGGGCCAAGCAAGCTGTATTTTCAGTTCCAGTAGGGATGTGGTTGGCGAACTTCATTCTGGTCTTAATCGGACTTATATTCCTGAAACAGGCCCGGGCAGATGCACGATTGTTCGATTCTGACTTCTATAATGTGATTTGGGATAAGCTAAAACGAAGGTTCCTAAAAACAGCCTAAAAATACCTTCCGGTTTGGTTTTATGAAGGTATTGGCATAATTTTGCGCGTTAAAAATTTAGAAAAGCTAAAAAATTAGAACAGATGTACCTCAATTCAGAAAAGAAGCAAGAATTGTTCAGCAAACATGGTTTTGCCAAGAAGAAGACTGACACAGGCTCTCCGGAGTCTCAAATCGCCCTTTTTACACACAGAATCAGCCACCTGACGGCCCATTTGAAGGATCAGAAAAAGGACTACTCAACCCAGCAAGGCCTCCTGAAATTAGTTGGTAAGCGAAAAAAACTCCTGAACTACCTTCAGAGTACCAATATCGAGAGATACCGCGCGGTGCTTAGCGATCTGGATCTTAGAAAATAAGAAATCAATCAATACCGAATAGGGAACCGAATCAGGGTTCCCTTTTCGTTTTTAAATTAACTAAGGAAAGGCTGTGAATTGTAGGTCTTTCCTAAAATCCTACCTTATGAAACCGAATATTATTACAAAATCATGTACGCTCCCCGATGGACGTAAAATCACTATTGAAACTGGTAAGCTGGCTCGTCAGGCCGATGGCGCTGTCGTTCTCCGCATGGGAGACACGATGTTACTGGCTACGGCAGTAGCTGCACAAACAGCTAAGGATGGTGTTGACTTTTTACCTATGTCTGTTGATTACCAGGAACGTTTTGCCTCAACAGGTAAGATTCCTGGTGGCTTCCTGAAGCGTGAAGGAAAACTGTCTGATTATGAAGTCCTGATTAGCCGGCTTGTGGATCGTGCCATACGTCCATTATTTCCAGATGACTATCATGCAGAAACACAAATTGCAATACAACTTATCTCGGGTGATCATAATGCATTGCCTGATGCGCTCGCTGCTTTCGCTGCATCTGCTGCCTTGGCAGTTTCCGATATTCCTTTTCAAGGACCAATTTCAGAGGTTAGGGTTATTAGGCTTGATGGTCAGTACATTATTAATCCTACTCTAGAGCAAAAAGAGAAGGCTGATTTAGATTTCATTGTTGCTGCCTCCATTGATAACATCTTGATGGTTGAAGGTGAGTGTAAAGAAATTAATGAAACTGACATGCTGGAAGCCCTTAAGTTGGCTCACGATGCCATCAAGGTCCAGTGTCAATTACAAATAGAACTTGCTGAGGCAACAGGAAAAACCCAGAAGCGTGTATATGAACATGAAGTAAAGGACGAAGCATTCAAAGCAGAACTCTTCAAGCTTCTTTACGACAAAGTTTACAACGTGGCTCGTCAGCAATTAGCTAACAAGCATACCAGATCAGAACTGTTCGGTAATATTGTAGATGAATACCTGGCTTCTCTTCCAGAAGATACTACGGTTAATAAAGACCTTGTTAAAAAGTATTATAAAGACATTCAAAAGGCAGCATGCCGTAATTTAGTTCTTAATGAGAAGGTTCGTTTAGATGGTCGTAAAACCAATGAAATCAGACAGATATGGTCTGAAATTGATTACCTACCCGCTGCCCATGGTTCTTCTATTTTCACAAGAGGCGAAACCCAGTCATTGACAACTGTAACGTTGGGTACTAAGTTAGATGAGCAGATGATTGATGGCGCCATGTTTGATGGAACCAACAAGTTTATCCTACACTATAACTTCCCTGGATTTTCCACTGGCGAAGTAAAGCCTAACCGCGGTCCTGGCCGAAGAGAGGTAGGTCATGGAAACCTTGCTATGCGGGCATTGAAGCAAGTACTTCCTAATATGACTGAGAGTCCATACACTATTCGTGTTGTATCAGATATTCTGGAATCAAACGGTTCCTCATCCATGGCCACCGTTTGTGCAGGCTCATTGGCTTTGATGGATGCTGGTATCAAGATTTCCTCACCTGTATCGGGAATCGCTATGGGGATGATCTCAGATAGCTCAACAAAGAAATATGCAATTCTTTCCGATATCCTCGGAGACGAAGATCACCTGGGTGACATGGACTTTAAAGTAACTGGCACAGAGAAAGGAATTACGGCTTGCCAGATGGACCTTAAAGTAGACGGACTAACATACGATGTACTTAAGGAAGCTCTCGATCAAGCCAAGGAAGGTCGCCTTCATATTTTGAACGAGATGAAGAAAACAATTACTTCACCTAAGCCTGATCTCAAGCCACACGCTCCAAGAGCGGTAACCATCACGATCGACAAAGACATGATTGGTGCGGTAATCGGACCTGGAGGAAAAGTAGTTCAGGAAATACAGAAGACGACTGGTGCCACCATCGTAATTGAAGAGGTTGGTAACAAAGGTATTGTTAACATCTTTGCTACAAATCAGGAAGTAATGGATGCTGCGGTGAAACGTGTAAAAGCGATTGTAGCAATACCAGAAGTTGATGCCGTTTATGATGGAGTTGTAAAATCAATCATGCCTTTTGGAGCATTCGTTGAATTTATGCCTGGAAAAGATGGTCTGTTACATATTTCAGAAATCAAGTGGGAACGCCTCGAAACTATGGAAGGAGTAATGGAAGTGGGCGAACTTGTTAAGGTAAAACTCGTTGAAGTGGATAAGAAAACTGGTAAATTCAGGTTATCCCGCAAGGTGTTGCTTCCTAAACCCCCAAGAAAAGAAGAAGCACCAAGTGCTTAAAATTATTATGAATTAATGTTTTTGGAACTAAATTTTCGTTTTTTCGTGTTTGATTTTAACGACCACTAAGTTCGATGAGACAGTTAAAGATTAGTAAGCAGATTACGAACCGCGAGAGCCAGTCGCTGGATAAGTATCTTCAGGAAATCGGTAAGGTGGACTTGCTCACACCCGATGAGGAAGTTGAACTCGCTAAGCGGATTAAGGAAGGAGATCAGATAGCCCTGGAGAAATTGACAAAAGCCAATTTACGCTTTGTCGTTTCAGTTGCTAAACAATATCAGAACCAGGGTTTGTCTTTAGGAGATCTTATCAATGAAGGAAATCTTGGTTTGATTAAAGCCGCTCAGCGCTTTGATGAAACTCGTGGATTTAAATTTATTTCCTATGCTGTGTGGTGGATTCGTCAATCCATTTTGCAGGCATTGGCCGAACAATCACGCATTGTTCGTCTGCCACTCAACCGGGTAGGTTCACTGAATAAAATCTCCAAAACGTTTTCCGAATTGGAACAGAAATTTGAACGCGAACCTTCACCTGAAGAATTAGCGGAAGTGCTCGAAGTTACTACTGCAGAAGTAGTAGATACCATGAAGATTTCGGGTCGTCATGTTTCCATGGATGCACCGTTTGTGCAGGGTGAGGAAAATAGTCTGTTGGATGTATTGGAAAACGACAGCGAAGAAACTCCAGACTCTGGGTTAATGACTGATTCGTTGCGCAGGGAAGTGCAACGCGCCTTGTCCACTTTAACACAACGCGAGTCTGATGTAATTACCCTATACTTTGGTCTTAATGGCGAACATGCGATGACCCTCGAAGAGATTGGTGAGAAGTTTAACCTGACCCGCGAACGCGTGCGTCAGATTAAGGAAAAGGCTATCCGCAGGTTACGTCATACATCAAGAAGCAAGGCCCTTAAGCCTTACCTCGGTTAATAATGTTCATTTAAAGATTTAAATAGGGGTCTCAAGTGATTGAGACCCTTTTTGTTAACAAATTCAACTTATAGAGATTAGAGCGATGGAAAATGTAAAAGTGTTGATAATTGGGTCTGGTCCGGCTGGCTATACCGCAGCTATTTATGCGGCCAGGGCAGGTCTTACCCCGGTGCTTTATACAGGTGGTCAACCTGGCGGTCAGCTTACAACGACCAATGATGTCGAGAATTTTCCGGGTTATCCCGAAGGAATAAATGGCCCGCAAATGATGATGGATTTGCAAAAGCAAGCCGAACGCTTTGGTACAAAAGTTAACTACGGACTTATAACCTCAGTAGACTTTTCAACCTACCCATTGAAGGTTACAGTAGATGAAAAGGATACTCTATTAGCAGAAACTGTAATTGTCGCAACCGGTGCCTCTGCAAAATACCTGGGCATTCCTTCAGAGGAAAAATATGCAAACCGGGGAGTCTCTGCCTGTGCTGTGTGTGATGGTTATTTTTATCGCGGTAAAGAAGTAGCCGTTGTAGGTGCTGGCGATTCGGCCGCTGAAGAATCTACTTATCTCTCGAAGCTATGTACCAAAGTACATTTGATTGTGCGTAGAGACGAAATGCGTGCCTCAAAGATTATGCAACAACGCGTTCTTAGTACTCCTAATATTGTGATTCATTGGAACACCGAGACTGATGAAATCTTAGGCGATGATAATGGTGTAAATGGGGTTCGGTTGTTGAATAGTAAAACAGGAGAGAAGAAAGTAATTCCTGTGCAGGGATTTTTTCTGGCGATTGGTCATAAACCAAATACAGATGTTTTTAAGGGTCAGTTAACCATGGATGAATCCTGGTACGTAAAAGTGATTCCTGGAACGACCAAAACAAATATTGAAGGTGTATTTGCCGTAGGCGATGTTGCGGATAGAGTTTATCGACAAGCCATCACGGCTGCGGGTAGCGGTTGCATGGGTGCGCTGGATGCCGAAAAGTTTCTCGCGGCCAGAGAAGTAGAGGCGGTTCACTAATAGAATTTCAGACCTATGAAATTAGATCTTCTTGTTTTAGCTGCTCACCCTGATGATGCCGAATTGGGCTGTGGGGGCACCATAGCCAAGGAAGTGTCCCTCGGCCATAAGGTGGGCGTAATTGACTTTACCAGAGGCGAATTAGGCACCCGGGGTACAGTTCAGACAAGGGATCAGGAGGCCCAGGATTCAGCCCGTATTCTTGGTTTGTCAGTGCGGGAAAATCTTAATTTCAGAGATGGCTTCTTTCAAAATGACGAATCTCATCAAAGAGAGGTCATCCGCGTTATCAGGAAGTACCAACCTGAAATAGTAATTGCCAATGCTACCTATGATCGTCATCCCGACCACGGAAAGGGCTCGAGCTTATCATTCGATTCTTGCTTTTATGCCGGCCTTACTAAAATAGAAACAAAAGAGAACGGAGTCATCCAGTCAGCTTGGAGACCTAAATTATTATATCATTTTATTCAGAGCCAGATGATACCGCCCGATTTTGTAGTTGATGTTTCTGATTTCTGGGAGACAAAGATGAAATCAATAAGAGCGTTTAAAACTCAGTTTCACGATCCCGCCAGTAACGAACCTGAAACTTTTATTTCAAGTCCTGCCTTTATCAAATTACTAGAAGCCCGCGGCCATGAATTTGGTCACTCGATAGGTGCTGCTTATGGCGAAGGATTTACAGTTCGAAGAGTGATTGGCGTTAATGATCTTTTTTCTTTGCGCTAGTTTTCTTCAGGGAGCAAGGCGATGAATCACCCACTGATTCTCTGACTTATAATAAACAATCCGGTCATGCAGGCGGCTTGGTCTACCTTGCCAGAATTCAATTTCGAAGGGCTCAATGGCATAGCCCCCCCACTGATTTGGTTTTGGAAGTATTTCATTTCCGGCAAATCGTTTTTCAATTTCCTTGGCTCGTACTTCCAGCAAGCTGCGATCCTTAATGATGCTACTTTGTGGTGAAGCCCAGGCACCTACCTGACTGCTTCGCGGCCGGCTTTGAAAATAAGCCTCTGATACCGATGATTCCAATCGTTCACTAATTCCTTCTATGCGAACTTGCCGTTCAAGTTCGGGCCAGAAAAAAGTTAAAGCGCAAGCTGGGTTGTTGTCTAATTCTTTTCCCTTCTGACTTTGGTAGTTTGTGTAGAATAAAAATTTATTCTGCTCTATGCCTTTCAAAAGGACAATCCGTGCGGTAGGTCTTCCGGATTCTGTTACGGTTGAAAGAGTCATAGCATTGGCTTCAAGTACCTCAGCCTCTAAAGCCTCATGAAACCACTTTTCAAATTGAGCAATGGGGTTCTTATCAACTGTAGCCTGGTCCAAAGTAGCCTTGGTATACTCAGTCCGTAATTCAGAAATCGGTTTCATAGGTATTTTTTGAAAAATTAATAAAACCATGAGTTGGAACTCATGATTTCCTTCCTTTTATTATGAATTATTTTAATGGTGTAACTGAGGATCGTAAAACACGTTATTTAGATTACCAATTATGGAATTCTTCCGATATAAAAATAAATTCTTGCCCCAGAAAGGAGGATTGCTTCTTTCTGAGCCCTATCTGGCAGACCCAAACTTTGAACGGACTACAATTTTATTGACGGAACACAACGATGAAGGCTCGGTTGGATTTATTTTGAATAAACCTTCAGATTCAAGAGTTAGTGAGGTATTGGATGATTTAAAGGAATATGATGCCCGGATCTTTATTGGGGGCCCGGTACAACAGGATACTCTCCACTTTATTCATAGAGTGCCATCGCTGGATGACTCCATTGAAATTGTTCCTGGTCTCTTTTGGGGTGGCAATTTTGATCAACTCATTACCAAGATAGAAACAAGGCAAATTGGTTCTACCGATATCAAGTTCTTTTTAGGGTATAGTGGCTGGTCGGCAGGGCAATTGGACGAAGAGTTGAAAATTGATTCCTGGATTGTAAGCGATCAGGTTTCCGAAGAACTGGTATTTGAGACAGAACCCGATAATATGTGGAAAAAGGCGATGCGTGGGCTGGGGGGAAGGTTTTCGGTCTATTCCAATTACCCTGCAGACCCCCGGATGAATTGAATGATTTTAGTAATTTTACGATTCCTCAGGTAGAGGAGATGATGATGGAAAACGATAAAGTGGTGCAAGAAGAGCAAGTCAAAGCTGCAGCTGAGGAAGTTTCAGGTTCTGTATTGACAAAAAAGAATGGGCTACATCCGGTAGAAGAAATTACGGAGGCCGGGGATCTGGAATTGGATCATCCGGAAGAAGACTATTCTCATTTTACCAAAGCTGATTTCGTGGCGCGGGTGAAAGATCTTGCCAGGGAAGAAGACTTTCGCAAGGTAGATACAGTGCTCAAGGAGATCAAACCTTTGTTTGATGAAATCCGGCTAGCGGAAAGAAATGCTGCACTCGAAAAATTCATTAAAGACGGTGGTGTCAAAGATGATTTCGAATATCGGATGGATGAATGGGATCATGCATTTGATGCTACAGTCAAACTACTCCGCGATCGGAAAAATCAGTATTTCAAAAGTCTGGAAGAAAAGAAGTCGGAAAATCTTCGCAAGAAGAATGAGATTCTTGAAAAATTAAGATCTCTTGTAGATGGGGAAGATTCAGCTCAATCTTTTCAGATCTTTAAACAACTTCAACTCGATTGGAAGCAGGGTGGGCCAGTGCCTATGGCTCAACAAAAGACATTGTGGGCTAATTACAATGCACTGGTCGATCGGTTCTATGATCACCGTAATATTTATTTCGAATTAAAGGAATTAGATCGCAAGAAAAACCTGGAACTCAAGCTTGAGCTATGTGCAAAGGCTGAACTTTTGATCAACAAAGAACGAATTAAAGATGCCGTTCGCGAATTGAATGAACTCCATCATGAGTTTAAGCATATTGGCCCGGTTCCCAAAGAAGAACAGGAAGTTGTTTGGCAGCGATTTAAAATTGCCTCCGATGCTGTTTATGCTAAACGTGATTCTTTTCTAAATGATCTACAGCAAGAATTAAAGAAGAATTTGGATGCCAAGTTAAAGGTTGAAGAAGAAGTGCTTCCCTTTGCTGCCTTTACTTCCGACCGGATTAAAGACTGGAATCAAAAGACCCAGGAAATTCTGGAGGTACAAAAGCGATGGGATACTGTGGGTGGCGTGCCACGTACAAAGTCAAAAGAATTAAATAAAAAGTTCTGGTCGGCCTTTAAGACTTTCTTTCACAATAAGAATCAATTCTTTAAAAAGTTGGATGAAGAGCGTGATCGCAATCTTAAAACAAAACAGGAGCTAGTTGCCCGCGCTATTGAATTAAAGTCAAGTGACGACTGGGCTAAGACATCGCAGGAGCTTAAAGATTTACAGAACCGCTGGAAAGAGATCGGACCCGTGCCTGAGAAGCAACGGGAAAAGATTTATAAAGAATTTAAGGAAGCATGCGATTTCTTTTTTGAACAACGCAGAGGAATTGTTGAGAAAGCAGATCAGGAACAGGAAGAAAATCTTAAGAAGAAAGAAGATATTATTGAAGAATTAATAAAGGACACATCGGCAGGAGCGGGTACATTGGAGAAGCTTCAGGAGTTACAAGTACGATTCAATGAAATCGGTTTTGTACCAAAAACAGTAGT
>ERZ795061.1038-NODE-1038-length-27514-cov-20.007029_pt1 | contig 27514 bp, 20 predicted proteins | sample MGYA00375145_ERZ795061 | MGnify/ENA primary metagenome ERZ795061 (study PRJEB30190, sample SAMN05720144) | anaerobic digester metagenome | isolation source: active sludge of municipal wastewater-treating anaerobic digesters | place: USA | collected 2014-12-22 ... | reverse complement strand
ATGACAAAAATTTTAAAATTAGTAAATTCCTGTCCAGTTTTTTTAGACCATCTCACAAGCTAAATAACAGACCAAGAAAAAAATTGAATTTTTTAACACCAAATGAATTTTTATCACTAAATTTGTCTAACCAAAAAGTTGCATTTGTGACTTGAATTCAGCAAAGACAATGGATGCTTCTGAACTTTACTCATCAGTATTAGCCCAGATACCCCAGGTTGATGGAAATTCTGTTTTATATACAGTTGATTGGAGCACAAATGGTATTGGTGAATTCAGCAATCCGGCACGGGATTACCTGATTCTAAGATATAACATTGGAAATGAAGCCTTACCCGCCAAACTGATTTTATATAATGCCGAAGGGAAGCCGTTTTTGCAACAGGTACTCTCCCGCCCTGTTGATGAACGCTTTGTCCTGGTTCAACATTTTAAACCCGGGATCTTTACCCTCGTGCTATTGGGTAGCAATAACCTGTTCTTAACATCTAAAATAGCAGTATATTAACCATTTAAATTCTAAAATAACATGAAAAGCCACGCAATAGTAAATAGAATCGGGTGCTGCCTGATAATTATCCTATCCGTTTTTAATAGTAGCGCCCAACCTGATTACCTATCAAGAGATTATATTTTTCGAGAAGCCTTTCACCAAGTAACTTATTTCGACTCTGGATATATCCTTCGAAACAATTATACCCTATACAAAACAGATTTTAATGGCGACACGATAAAATCTTATACCTTTCGGGGCAGATTTCCTGGTAATTATATATACTCTTATTAAAAATCCCAAGATAAAAACATTATTTTATCAGGCACTTATAAAGCATCTGGTACCGGTCAATCCATGCTTTTTATTTCAAAACTTAACTTCAATTTGGATACTTTATGGGTCAGATATTATCCAGGGCTAGTTCCAGGGTATATTGCTCAATATAATGATACATTGGCTGTAATTTATGGGGATTCTTCATATAAAATTCATGTACAAATTTTTAATTCAACCGGCGAGCTGATTGAGACCCGAATACATCCCAAGTACCCGGGCTCGCTGTATGCCTTGATACATAATGTCGCTGCGGTCAACACAAAGGTATTTGCAATTGCACTTGAAATATTTTATAAAAGTTCCTGGGACCAAAATTATTACAACAAACCAATAATATGTGTCAGCGATACCAATGGTTATAACTATTTTGAGTCAGGTTTCGCATATTTATCCGGAAGCAGGACTTCCGAATCCTATATCTTTTACGATACGGTCAGCAACAGAATCAAGCATTTTTATCATTTCGCGCAGATGGATAATTATGTAAAGCTCTATGAACACAGCCTCAGCGGGCAACTTATGGCCAGCAAAGGAATATATTATGATGACGCCTATGTTACAAATGAAATCTGGTATCCTTGTGATATCTCTTTGTTACAAAACGGATGTTTCGTTATTTGTGGGCAATACGACAAAATAACTCAGAACATCAAGGGAGGGTTTATCATGCGCTGCGGCCCTCATGGAGAATGGAGCTGGTTTCGTAAATATAAAGAAATTCACACCTCTGGAATGGATAACGGTACATTGTATGCAATAGTAGAAACCGAAAACCAATTTCTTGCCAGCGTAGGTCAAGGAGCCAATGCCTGGCTTCTGGTAGTGGACAGCTTGGGCTGTGAGGCACCGGGGGTGTGCTGGGTAGGCCAGGAAGAAATTTCAGCCCCTCCACAGGAAACCCAGCTTGAGGTATTCCCCAACCCTGCCGGGGAGGAGGTATGGGTTAAAAGCCACGGCCACCTTGCAGGGATTGAAATCTATGCCATGAACGGGCAAAAGATGTCCCTGCCCGCCCTTAACGCAGAAAATCCTCTACGTATCGACACCCGCACCTGGCCCGCCGGGCTTTATATGGTGAGGGCTACTCTGCAAAACGGAAGGGTGCTTATGCAAAAGGTGATGAAGTGCAGGTGATATTATGATGATATTCCAAGCCCGAAATAGAATACATACTCCGAATCTTATAACAAAGCAAGAATTCACAGCATTGTAAGGCGACATTTATAAGATTAATACCAACTATTGATGCTGCATCGTTCCTTTATTAAAATACCATGTAACAACATACTGATAACCATTTATTTAATCGTTCGACATATTTTATGCAGAGATTATTCATATGTTAAATTTTCAAAAAAAGTGTCAAAGGGGGGTTACCTTTTGGCGCCAAAATGCACTAATATATATGAAGGGAACTTTCAAGCGCAAAATGATATGTCTTGATCTTGGATAATGATAACATGAACCATAAACACCTAATTGATATCAGTAGAGTATTACATATAATTTTTCACTATCAACCGACAAAAATTCAATTTTTATCCTTTTTGTTTTTATTTTCTTCACAGTCAATTACTTACAAATCGGTTTCTTGGTTTTAAAAATCCTACCCCCTTTCAAAAGAGGGACATTTGTACAGTTGCAGGGCTTTTGTTGCGGCTTGCCGTGTGCTTGGTGTAGGTGCGCCTGCCCTCGGCTACTATCCACATCATGTCTAAATGGCTGATCAGGTGTATCCGTATGAATGCCGCTACCGTTGAGAATGCTTTCTTGCTCCTGGATAGTAACCGGATTACGTTGAGCAACAAGTGGGCGATGAGCGTACACCAAACCTGCGTTTTTATGCCGTTCTCCGTGTCGGAATAGAAAAAATGCAGCTGGAAATTTTGCTTCATTTTTTTGAAGACCGTTTCTATTGTCCATCGGTACTTATAAATCAAGGCGACTTCTTCCGCCGTTATATTCCAGCTGTTGGTGATGAATTTGTAACTTCGTCCCTGTTCGTCCCGATAGTAAACCAACCTAAGGCAAAGTGTCCTTTCCCGTTTTTCCTTTGTATACTTCAGGTGAATATGTTCAACCCGGTACACCCCATGCTCCTCTTTGCCAAGCGTTGTTTCATGAAGAACTTCCTGGACTTCGGCCTTCGCGTTATCTTTCAGCCGGCACACAAAATAGACCTCTTCATCTGTCCACTCGGCAAACTGCCTGTAGTAGTTGTAGGCTTTGTCGAAGACCAACATGCTGCCTCTTGACGGGTTTACATGCTGTAAGAACTTCTTATCGTGCATTTTTGCCTCGCTGATTGTAGCAAATACGGCCGTGTCCGCGTGTACATCGGTCAGCATGTGTACTTTCAAGCTCCCTTTTTTTGCCATCACCCTTGGGATTACGGCCAACCTCTTTCATGACGTCCGAAAACAGCGTTATCGTGGTCGAATCAAAGGCATAAAACTTCTCAAAGCTGATCTTCTCCTTTCGGCTGACCGACAAAAGCGGCTTAAAATACTTGATCAGCGCAAAGTAGTACCGCATGAAAACTTCATTGTTCCGGTCACGTAAAGCGTCTCCTGCCGTGCTTTTGGACGGTGCGCTTTCCATCCCAAGGTAGTTGAGCTTTCCTCCCAAAGCCCGCATCCCATCACATACTTCGCCCATCGAATCGCAGCGGGAAAAGATCCCGAACAGCATCACCACCAGCTGATCCCATGAGAAAAAGGACTTGTAGTAGCGGTCGCTTCCGCAACGCCTCACCACAAGATCAAATGGCTCTCTCGGAAGAATTTTCATAACCTGTTTAAAAACCGGCTGACCGACTAAATTCTTTGTTGTATATTTACCCATGTTGCAGTTTTTTTAGCAAAACAAACTTACAGCATCGGGGCGAAACCTCGCGGGAGTAGCCCCATTTTATTGAAATTTTATCCGGTCAGTAGTGAAAAAATACTTAATTTTTAGAGGAGTTTGAAAAGAAGTTCTTAATTTTAGACTGAAAAATTATAAAATTGACCAAGAATAACTTCAAAAAGGTATACTTTTATAAGAAGTTTATACTTTTACTGAAAATATTGATGACTGTATGGACAGACTCTATTTATAATTTTGAAACCTAAAGATAAAGAAACCATGCAGGAATGAATGAAGCAGAACGTTGTCCCTGGTCGTTGAGTGATGAACGCATGATGAAATACCATGATGAAGAATGGGGTGTTCCGTTGCATGATGATATAAGATTGTTCGAATTTTTAGTGCTTGATATTTTTCAAGCGGGTTTATCGTGGAGGACTATCCTTCATAAACGAGAAAATTTTCGTAAGGCTTTTCATAATTTTGATTTTTCGAAAATAGCGAGCTATAATAAGAAAAAAACGGATGAATTACTATTGAATTCGGGAATAGTAAGAAACCGTTCGAAAGTCGAAGCCACTATTCATAATGCGAAATGTATGTTGGATTTAGTAGAAAAAAGAGGAAGTTTCGATAAATATTTATGGTCGTATGTAGATAGGAAGCCCATAGTGAACAATTATAGAACTTATAATGAAATTCCTGGTCATACTTCTCTTTCTGATCAGATCAGTGCAGATTTGCGAAAAGAAGGATTTATTTTTGTTGGTTCAACTATTATTTATTCCTTTCTTCAGGCCTCTGGGGTGGTAAATGATCATATCATTACTTGCTTTCGACATAGAGAAATTCAGAAAAGACATTATGAAAAATAATAACAACAAGACGGGTTTATTTTTCGGCTCGTTCAACCCTATTCACAACGGGCATTTAATGATTGCCAATTATCTTGTAGAATATACGGATTTAAAGCAGATAATTTTTGTAGTTTCTCCTCGAAATCCACTTAAGGAGAAGGAATTGCTGGCAGAAGATCGGCATCGGCTAAGGATGGTAGAATTGGCCATTCAGGATGATAGGCGATTTAGCGCAAGTGATATAGAATTTCATCTTCCAACACCCTCTTATACTGTTCATACCTTAGAGTATCTAAGACAAATCTATCCACAAGAAAGATTCGTCCTGGTAATAGGAGGAGATAATTTACAATATTTCGACCGGTGGAAGGATCCAGAGCTCATTTTAGAGAAGCATGAGATTTATGTTTATTGCCGTTTAGGATTCGAAGGAGGAAAATTTGCTAATCATACTTCGGTAAAGATTATTGCTTCGCCTTTGATAGATATTTCGTCGAGCATGATTCGGCAAGCTTATGCCCAAGGCAAAGATTTAAGATATTTCCAGCCTTTGACTGTATATGAATACATTAGGAAATTCAATATATATTAGAGTATTTCAGGGGAAAATCAAAATTAAAAATCAGGCTTAGAAATTATTTCATACTATCGAGTTTGCGCAGAGCAAAGTTATATGCGCCGAGTGCTGTTGCTCTCGAAGTTCCCAGGCGTGTAATTCCGACTCCTGAGCGATGTTCCGGGTCGTAGGTAATTTTTCTGGCACTGCCAGGAATTTCGATTTTACGGGTTGAACCTTTCAGGAAAAGTTCTCTCTGTGCTCCATCTTCCAGATTAAAAAATTTTATTTCGAGCCGGTCGATGTTTTGTCCGCTAAAAGTAGTAAAGGGGAGAGTAAGCTCTTCCACCAAGCAGTTTAAAAATACTGGCCAGGCGCCCGACAAGCCTCCACCAATCACCACAAGGCCATCGACCAAGGTAAGGGCATCGGCAATGGCGTTACCGGCTACTATGGCCAATTCTTCGAAAGCTTTGTTTGCCGCCTTCTGATTGCCCGGCCTCTTGCCAATGGCGATTTCATAAATTTCCTTGGGGCTAGGTGTTTGGTCGAATGGAATATTGGAATAATTGGAAAATACGCGTCTAACCCCACGGATGCTCACACTTTCCTCTACACTCATGTTGCGATAAAGTTTATTGCTCATTCGGTTAATCTCACCAGCAGCCGAGTTATCGCCCAAAAACAATTCTCCTCTTAAAACAATTCCTGCACCGAAACCCGTTCCGAAAGTAACTCCCAATAAATTCTGAAAGCGTTTAGGGCTGCCAGCATCGGCAAGCCATCTGTTTACTTCAGGCAAAAATCCTGATATGGCTTCGCCATAGGCGAACAAATCCCCATCATTGTTGATAAAAACGGGAATCTTAAATATATCTTCGAGATAAGGCCCTAAGGGGACACCTCCACGAAAGACCGATAAATTGACCAGATCGCCAATAATGCCCAATTCATAATCGGCGGGACCGGGAAAACTAAAACTAATGGCTGCGGGCTCGCCGGGAAGTAAGCTTTTTATTCTTCTAAAACCCGTTTCAATATTATATAAAGTCTCTGATAAAGTAGAAGCCTGTGAAGGAAAAGCAAATGGCGTGATAATTTCTTTTTCGGCCTGCATGGCACTGAATACAAAATTTGTCCCTCCCCCATCGAGGGTCATAACTATTCGTGTATCATTCTGATATCGCATCGTCAGAGATTTTGGCAGTGCAAAGAAATCAAATATTTCTTAAAATTGGTAATTTTGGCCTCTCTTTAATTTTGTAAATGGTAAATTTCTGTTATCTCATTCAATTACTTAAAACAAACTATATGAAAAATTTAAAACTTAAACTGGTTGTGTCGGTAATACTGATAGCCAGTGTATTGTCAGGAAAAGCAGCCATAATCACACCTCCCGATGAAGGGATGTGGCTTCCCATGTTTATCGAGCGTCTCAACTATACCGATATGCAAAAACTGGGATTAAGGCTGACACCCGAAGAACTATACAGTATCAATCACTCGAGTTTGAAGGACGCAGTAGTTGGTTTAGCTGCCGGTTCACAACCCGAAGGATATTTCTGTACAGGAGAAATCGTATCCGATCAAGGTTTGCTATTTACCAATCATCATTGCGGATACAATTACATTCAAGAACACAGCACACTTGAAAACGACATTCTGACGAATGGTTACTGGGCGATGAGTTTCGAAGAAGAACTGCCCAATCCAGGACTCACGGCTTCATTGCTTGTTCGCATGGAAAATGTTACTAAAGCCGTATTACAAAATGTGACTCCCGAAATGGATGAAGATGCCAGAGAACAGGCCATATCAGAAGTTACAGACTCCATCGTCAAGGAAGCATCCGAAGGGAAAAAATATAATTGTACGGTCAAATCGTTTTTCAATGGGAATGAGTATTATTTATTTGTGTATCAAACTTATGAAGACGTAAGACTGGTAGGTGCACCACCTTCGTCGGTGGGAAAATTTGGTGGAGACACCGATAATTGGATGTGGCCCCGTCATACAGGCGATTTTAGTATTTTCAGAATCTATACCGCTCCAGATGGTAGCCCGGCTCCTTACAGCAAAGAAAATGTTCCTCTAAAACCCAAGCACTTTCTGCCGGTTTCTATCAAAGGCGTACAAAAAGGTGATTTTGCAATGATCTGGGGATTCCCTGGTGGTACCGATCGTTATATGACTTCTTGGGAGGTAAAACAGGCTATTGACCAAACCGAACCTGCTATCGTAAAAATTCGTGACCTAAAATTAAAAATCATGAAAGAAGATATGCAGACCGATCCCAGAATTAATCTCATGTATGCGGCCAAATATGCTGCAACAAGTAATTACTGGAAATATTATATAGGGCAAATTCGAGGCTTAAAACGCTTGAATGTTTACGAAAAGAAATTAAAAACCGAAGAAGAATTTCTCAATTGGGTAGCTCAAGACCCACAACGTAAAGCCCGCTATGGAGAAGCCCTCGAACTAATCCAAACATCTCTTCATAATCAACAGCCCTATGTCCTACCTATCACTTACGTGGGAGAAGCTGTTTTACAAGGACCTGAAATTATCCTTTGGGCTATGCGAAGTTCCAATCTGCCTCAGTTAATGGAAAAAATAGAGAAAGCCAAGGGAACTGAAAAAGAAGAACTCAACAAAAAATTTCAAAACACTCTCGAAAAACTTTCTAAAAGGGCTGAAGATTTTTATAAAGACTACAATCCTTCAACCGATAAAAAACTTTTTGCTCAAATGTTGCAACTGTATTATCGTGATATTTCACCCGAGATGCGGGCGGATATTTTTAAAGACTTAGAGAAAAAATACAAGGGTGACTTCGATAAATGGTCTGACGACATTTATAAAAAAAGCATTTTTGCCGATGAGAAGCGGTTTATGGCATTTCTGCAAAATCCTTCTTTAAAAGTGCTGAAAAAAGATCCTGCACTGGAAATTGGCACAGAGGTGAGGAATCATTTTATTTTGCTTTACAGCCAAGTGGAAAATGCACAAAAGGAAGAACATAAAGGAAGCAGACTTTATATTGCAGGTCTTAGGGAAATGAATCCCGGGAAACTTTTTGCACCCGATGCCAATAGTACTTTGCGAATGACCTATGGCAGTATTCTTGATTATTATCCTGCCGATGCTGTTCATTACGATTTGCAAACAACTTTAACTGGAGTAATGGAAAAAGAAGACCCCGATAATCCAGAATTTATAGTCGACAAAAAATTAAAGGATTTATACGAGGGAAAGGATTTTGGGAGATATGGCACTCAGATTCATGGGCGTACCGATATTGTAACCTGTTTTCTTTCCAATACCGATATAACGGGGGGCAATTCAGGAAGCCCGGTAATGAATGCAAACGGCGAGCTCATTGGCTTGGCTTTCGATGGTAATTGGGAAGCCATGAGTGGAGATATTGCCTTCGAGCCTAATTTACAGCGCACTATTTCGGTTGATATTCGGTATGTATTGTTTATTATCGATAAATTAGGAGGTTGTCATCGCTTGATAGATGAATTGAAGATCGTAGAATAAATTATTTGTATTAATTGTAGCTCCGCCTTCGGCGGGGCTACAATATCATCCTGATAAATTATATTAAAGATTCCTTTACCATAAATCAAAACGCTTTCCATATTAAAGTGTACCTTTAACATGGAAAAATTTTCACTCCATATTAAAGTTAAGTTTAATGATGACACAGAGCAATCGAGCGGGCGTATATATTCAGCAACCTTCTGGATATAACGCATTTATACCATCTCCTCTTCCACCTAATCCACCCATACAATTAGAGGGCGAACTGCAGACTATACTATCAGAAGCCGATCAAGCTTTGGGAAGGCTTGATGGATCCATCACAATCATTCCAAATCCTGATTTATTCGTTGCTATGTATGTTCGTAAAGAGGCCGTACTTTCGAGTCAAATTGAAGGCACTCAAAGCTCATTGCAAAATTTATTAGAAGCCGAAGCTGAAATTCTTTCTGAAACTGCACCAAAAGATGTAGCTGAAGTAATCAACTATGTCAAGGCCATGAATTATGGTCTTGAACGGTTAAATGAACTCCCTCTTTCAGTGCGTTTAATCCGAGAAATTCATTCTATACTCCTTCAGAATGTGCGAGGACGACATGCATCACCTGGAGAATTACGTCAAAGCCAGAACTGGATTGGTCCAGAGGGTTGTACACTAAGAGAAGCAGTTTTCGTTCCTCCCCCACCATTTTATGTGCCTCAAGCACTAAGCGATTGGGAAAAATTCCTTCACGCTCAGATAGATATACCTTTATTGATTAAGATTGGACTCGCACATGCACAATTTGAAACCATTCATCCTTTTCTTGATGGAAATGGAAGATTAGGTCGTTTACTGATTACTTTTATACTAACTGAACAAGAAATGCTCAAAAAACCAGTTTTATACATTTCATACTATTTCAAACAACACAAGCAAAAATACTATGAGCTTCTCCAAAATATCAGGGATACTGGTGATTGGGAATCATGGTTATCCTTTTTTTTAAGGGGAATAACTGTCGTAAGCAATGAAGCTGCAACAACAGCAAGAAATATTCTGAATCTTCGTGAAAATCATCGGGCTATGATTACTCAACATCTTGGAAGAATGGCGGCAAATGCCTTTAAAGTACTGGACTATTTATACATTCGACCTATTATCACTATAAATGATATAAAAGAAATAATAAAAACAAGCTATCCGGCTGCCAACGAACTCATAAATCGTCTTGTAAATATTGGAATCATCCAAGAAATCACTGGCTTTAAAAGAAACAAAAGGTATAGCTACACATCATATATAGCTTTATTTTCATAACAGGCCAATCGATAAAATCTGTATCTTATAACAAAATGGTTCACCACAAGAAGTTTTTTCAAATTTTGCTCAGAACAATCAGTTGTTGAAGAATTTTATATCAAATTAAGTTCATAACTTCTTATTTCTCCCCTCATTAATTAGAGAATGCTGATCTGGCATGGAGGAGAAACATTTTTGCACAAGTCGTCTGATTTGTTATTTTTGCATGAATTAATTGCGAGTAACTCAAATTTGCCAAGTAAAAAATTCTGCACATGAAAAAGACCCTGTTCCAAAATTTGATGCCATATATTGCGGCCATCATCATTTTTTTGTTAGCCACTTTTTTACTTTTCACCCCTCTGTTTCAAGGTGAACGTTTGGTACAAGGCGACGTCACCAATTTTAAGGGAATGTCGAAAGAGATACAGGATTATCGCGAAAAGACAGGTGAAGAACCTTTATGGACTAACAGCATGTTTGGTGGGATGCCTGCTTATCAGATTTCGGTGAAATACAAAAACAATTTATTTTCGTATGTTGATAAAATATTTCGTTTAGGGCTGCCGCGTCCTGCCGATTATGTTTTTCTCTATTTCATCGGATTTTTCTTTCTCTTGGTTGTGATGGGAGTCAACCCATGGATAGCCATTATAGGGGCATTAGCTTATGGTTTTTCATCATATTTCATCATTATTTTAGAAGCCGGGCACAATACGAAAGCGCATGCCATTGCTTATATGGCGCCACTCTTAGGAAGTATCTTGCTTACCATGAAAGGCAAATGGCTCAAAGGAGGAATTTTAACAGCCATTTTCGCATGTTTGGAACTTTACGCCAACCACTTGCAAATCACTTATTATTTTCTCATACTTGTTTTAATTGTTTGGATTGCATTTTTGATAAAATCTATCAGAGAAAAACAATTGGTTTCATTGGGTAAGGCAACAGGAGTTCTTATTATAGCTGCATTTTTAGCTATTTTACCCAATTTCACTCAATTATGGACGACATGGGAATATAGCAAGGAAACCACCAGAGGAAAGACAGAGTTGAGTCATCAAAAAGAAATTCAAACCCGAGGTCTCGATAAGGAATATGTTACGCAGTGGAGTTATGGGGTTGCAGAGACATGGTCGTTGATGATACCCAATGTAAAAGGAGGAGAAACCGAACAACTTGGGAAAAGCGAGTTTGCTCTCGAAAAGATAGAACCCAACATGAGAAGAGCCATTGCACAGCAGAATCACTATTGGGGAGAACAACCATTTACTTCAGGTCCAGTTTATGTAGGGGCTATCATCGTATTTCTATTCATTTTAGGAATTTTTATTGTGGAAGGAACACTAAAATGGGCATTAGTGGTGGCAACCTTACTTTCAATAATGTTAGCCTGGGGTAAAAACTTTATGCCACTTACCAATTTCTTCCTCGATTATGTTCCACTTTACGATAAGTTTCGGGCAGTAAGCATGATACTCGTTATTGCTGAGTTATGCATGCCCTTGCTCGGAATTCTTGCATTGTGGAAAATATACCAATATCCTTCTCTTGCCAAAAATGAAGCCTCATCGTTTCGTAAAAAATTTTTTATAGCCTATTGTTTAACAGCAGGCATCTCGCTAATATTCTATATGTTCCCTAATCTTTTCTTTAATTTCATCTCTTCATCCGAAAGAAGCCAGTTGAATGAACTTCGTACACAAGTAGCCGATCCTTCACAAATCGCAGTATTCATTCAATCTCTCGAGACAGCCCGCATAGCTATTTTCAGACATGATGCCATACGCAGCTTCCTTTTCATTACCATAGCAGCAGGATTTATTTATGCCTATACTTCTAAATTGCGATTCCCTCGTCCTCTTTTCCTTATTTCAATGGGCTTACTCATTTTCATTGATATGTATGTAATCAATAAGCGTTATGTAACCGAAGATAAGTTCGAAAGTTCACGCATAGTAGATTCCCCCTTTACCCCTACCCCTGCCGATCAACTCATCCTGAAAGATACCGACATTCATTACCGAGTACTGAATCTTACAACCAACACGTTCAATGATGCACGAACCTCTTATTTCCATAAATCCATAGGTGGATATCATGGAGCAAAATTAAAACGGTATCAGGAGCTTATCGATCATCAGATAAGCAAAAACAACATGGAAGTTCTCAATATGCTTAATGCAAAATACTTTATCGTCCCTGATGAAAATCGCAAACCAAGCGTTCGAATCAACATGGAAGCACTTGGAAATGCTTGGTTCCCCAAAGAATACAAATTAGTAAATAATGCCGATGAAGAAATGGAAGCGCTTAACCATTTCAAGGCTGCCGAAACTGCCATCATCGATAAACGTTTTGCACAATATCTCGAAGAATACCAATCTTTACCCGATTCCACGGCCATAATCCAACTCAAAGAATATGCACCCAATCGGCTGGTTTATCATTCAATAACAAATACCGATCGCTTAGCGGTTTTCAGCGAAATATATTATCCTTATGGCTGGCAGGCTTATGTGGACGATATACCTCAGCCGCACTTTCGGGCTAATTATGTTCTGAGAGCCATGATTGTTCCTGCAGGAGAACATGAAATCATCTTCAAGTTCGAACCCAAATCGTATTATCTGGGAGAAAAAATATCTCTTGCGGGCTCGCTGCTTCTTTTGATAATGTTAATAGGTATGATAGGGGCCGAAATTAAAAAGAAATTCATAATTAAACGAGGCTAAACCCTTCTATGAAGTCATTGCTTTATATCACTTACTACTGGCCTCCCAGCGGAGGTCCGGGCGTTCAGCGCTCTCTGAAATTTACAAGATATCTTCCTCAGTTCGGTTATATCCCCTCTGTTATTACCGTCGATCCAAAATGGGCTTATTATCCTTTGTTAGACCCATCTCTTGAAAAAGAAATTCCAGATTATATTAAAGTTTACAAGACAAAAACCCGCGAGCCATTCCGATTTTACAACATCACGGCAAGCCAAAATAAACTCCCTAAGCCAGGTTTTGCCGGAGAAGGGAAACCGGGGCTTTCTCAGGTCTTGGCTCGTACATTACGTGGAAACCTTTTTATTCCTGACCCTCGAAAAGGTTGGAATAAATTTCTTATTGCACAAGCACTCGAACTGATAAAACAAGATATCCCAGCCGCTATTGTTACCTCCTCGCCTCCGCATTCTACTCAACTTGCAGGCCTCAAGCTCAAACAACGCACAAAAATTCCATGGATGGCCGATCTTCGTGATCCATGGACAGATATATACTATTACGACGAATTCCGACATCTTCCGTGGATAAAACACAAAGATGCCCAACTCGAACTTTCGGTTCTCGAAAACGCCGATGCCATCCTCGTGGTGAGCCCATCCATAAAAAATCTTTTCCTTTCCAAATCAGCCAAAATCTCAGAGGATAAAATTCACGTCATTCCCAACGGCTTCGATGATGAAGATTTTAACAGTATTTCCAATCAGCCAAAGAACGAATCTTTTACAATTACCTATACCGGGACTCTGTCAACAGCTTATAATATAGATGCTCTTATTCATGCCGTAAAGCATCTCAAAAACAGCAACCCAAATATTAAAATTCATATCCAATTCATTGGAAAAATTTCTCCCGAAATTCTGCAATCTTTGAAAAACAATGGTTTGGAAAATATGTTGTCCATAATCGATTATCTTCCTCACCGTGAAGCCATTACTCAAATGATGGCTGCTGACGTCTTGCTCTTGGCAATACCAAAAATCAACGAAAATAAAGGAATTCTGACAGGAAAACTTTTCGAGTACATGGCTACTGGAAACCCGATTCTGGGCATAGGGCCTCCTGACGGAGATGCCTCAAAAATACTCGATGAAACCCATTCGGGAATCATGTTCGATTATGACCAGAACAACGAAGTGTTATCATTTTTACGCAGTCATTATGAGATCTGGCAAAAAGGGGATAACCTTCGAAGGAGCTCCCCTAAAGTCGAAAAATATTCACGCAAAGCATTGACCGCTCAATTAGCCCAAATCATAGATCAATTCGCTCGATAAAAATTTTCCTTGTTCTATATCATCATCCTGATTCGAATTGATATAGATAATTAGCCACCTATAAGAATCCAGAGAAATCCTTTCGATTCAATTTAGCCAATTCCAAAAGCAACCTGCATTCTGTTCTTCCAATTCAAGCGGTCAGATTCCTGTAACCGCTATTCTATTCCAATACCTTGATAGATTCATTCTTGTATATTACACGACTCGCAACATTCCTATATCTGAGCCACCATTAGGTTTTCGACGAATTAAAATATGTCAACATGAATTCAGCTTACAATACTTTAACCCAAACCAAGAAATCCCATGTTAATTTCTAATCCTCACCTTATTACATTAATAATCAATCATATATTCTTAGCAACATTGTTGAATCAACCATCATTCCCTTCGTCATTATTCATCAAAAAGGGTACTTCTAATAGCGAATCATTGCATTGGCCGCCCTAGACACATCGAGCTGAAGTAAATGATATTCGAGATCATAAATCAATGAGTCGAAAAAATCATGGATGGCCGAAGAGGCATTGGGGTTTTGAATATCAATAAAGTAAAAGGAATGAATTCCATCTATCCAGCGGATGGTTTCCAATATTTTTTGCTCCGTGCTGAGGTGAATGCATCCTTGAAGAATAAAGAAACAATTGGGCAGCACAATTATTTGTTCCGAGAATGGGTAAAGCAAGAAAAACCGAGCAAACTGATCGAGTTCATATTGAAAAAGAGAAAACTGACGTGGTGAATTTTTTTTAACAAAGGTCAGATGCAGATGGCTGCGTCTTCTGAAATCCCATTTCAATTGACGGTTTAAGCTATAACACAGCTTATAATCCGGGAGATCAGTGCTCAGAGAATATATCCTATAATTTTCGTTAAGTTCTGATTCGATTAAGGTTTTAGGCATGATGAAGCAAAAAGAGGAGCAAGCCCAAAATTAATAGTTTTGCCTAATAAAAGAATTTAATCAGTTAAATGAGGAGGTTGAAAAGATTTCCTTCATCCGAAGGATAGCTTTTTCGGCGGCAATTTGTTCGGCTCCCTTAATGGAAAAGTCGCGACCTTCGCTAATTTTTTTCTGATCAATCAATACTTCTACAAGGTATTGCTTGTTCATACCTTTGCCCGTTTCTCCTCTTAAAAGAAAATTCACCTGATGTTTCTCTTTTTGCCCCCACTCGATGAGTTTGCTCTTGAAATTAAAATCCTTGTTTTGAAGTTCATCGAGATCGAAATGTATTTTTAAGATTCGGTTGATAATGACCTTTTCGGCAAATTTGAATCCTTTATCGAGGAAAAGTGCCCCTATAAGTGCTTCTAAGGCATTTCCATTGATGCTTCTGACATGATTAATTTCGCGGCTGGCCACGATATAATTGTCGAGGCCAAGATGATGAGAAAGTGCATTGAGCTGCTGGCGATTAACTATTTTGCTACGCATTTGAGTAAGGAAGCCCTCATCACGTAAAGGGAACAGTTGGAAAAGATAGTGAGCCACAACGGCGTCGAGGATGGCATCGCCCAAAAATTCGAGTCGTTCGTTACTGAGGCGTTCACCATTAACAAACTCAAGGGCGGCCGATTTGTGCCTCAAGGCCAGTTTATATAAAAAAATATTTTCGGGCCAGAACCCGAAAATATTTTTCAAAGCGATGTAAAATTTTTTATCGTTGGAGAAATGAATCCTAATGCGGAACCAAATTTTTCTCATTCCATCATTTGAAGAATTTCTGCATGAGGATGGAGGCATTATGACCGCCAAATCCGAAAGTATTGCTGATAGCAGCATTCACAGTTCTTTGTTGGGCCTTATGAAAGGTAAAATTAAGAGCCGGGTTGATTTCGGGATCGTCAGTAAAATGGTTGATGGTAGGCGGCACAATGTCATAATAAACAGCCAATACCGTAGCAAGTGCTTCGATGGCTCCGGCGGCTCCAAGCAAATGGCCGGTCATTGATTTGGTCGAGTTGATATTGAGGTTGTAAACATGTTCACCGAAAACTTTCATTATGGCTTTCACCTCGGCTATATCACCTTGAGGAGTAGAAGTACCATGGGTATTGATATGATCTAGGTCGGAAGGTTGCAGTTTTGCATCTTCAATGGCTAATCTCATGGCAATTGCAGCTCCTGCTCCCTCGGGATGAGGAGAAGTAATATGGTAAGCGTCGGCCGATAGCCCAGCTCCAGCTATCTCACAATAAATCCTGGCTCCTCTGGCTAGGGCATGTTCCATATCTTCGAGAACGAGTGCTGCAGCACCTTCTGCAACTACAAAACCATCTCTGTCTTTGTCGAAAGGTCTCGAAGCCGCTCGAGGATCATCATTAAGAGTAGAAAGTGCGTGCATGGCATTAAACCCACCTATTCCTGCTTCGCTTATGGAAGCCTCCGACCCACCTGTAATAATGATATCGGCCTTTCCTCTTTGAATGTTGTTGAAAGCATCTACTATGGCATTCGCAGATGAAGCACAGGCTGAAACAGTAGAAAAATTCGGTCCCATAAATCCATGCTTTATGGCAATATGCCCTGAGGTAATGTCGGATATCATCTTCGGAATAAAAAATGGACTAAAACGGGGAGTTCCATCCCCTGTAACATAAGCCCTGATTTCTTCCGTTAAGGTCATAATGCCACCTATACCTGAAGCCCAGATCACCCCAACCCTCTCGGGATTATAATTCCCTTGCTTGAAACCAGAATCATTGATAGCTTCATCGGCAGCTACAATACCAAATTGCGAAAACAAGTCATATTTGCGAACTTCTTTCTTGTCGAAAAAATTCAGAGGATCATAGCCCTTGACTTCACACGCAAATTTCGTTTTGAACTTTTCCGCATTGAATCTTGTAATAGGGCCAGCGCCACTGACACCGTCAACCAATGATGCCCATAGGGTATTTACATCATTCCCTATCGGAGTCAGAGCGCCTAACCCGCTAATAACAACTCGTCTTAATCCCATCATTGAACGTTAAATAGGTTCCTCAGCTCTTTATGTTTCCTTCGATGAATTTTATTGCCTCGCCTACAGTGCCTATTTTCTCAGCCTGGTCGTCAGGAATGGCAATATTGAATTCTTTTTCAAATTCCATAATGAGTTCCACGGTATCGAGGGAGTCGGCCCCTAAATCATTGGTGAAGCTGGCCTCGGGGGTTACTTCACTTTCGTCAACATTTAGCTTATCAGCAATGATAGCTTTTACTCTGTTTTCAATGTCTGACATAAGTGTGGTTTTTTGGTTAAACAAGGTTGCAAAGAAAATACGATTTTACAAATTGTGCAAATTTTAAATGTTAATAAAACCTAAAATTTGATTCAATAAATTGAAATACAATATATTGATAAGTTTAGCCATTTGGTTAAAATGAATGATGTTTCCACTCATTTTACTCCTTTTATTTCACAATCTGAACGTTATTCGGCTTGTTTTATCCATAAAATCTTCCTCCCAAATAATAAACTTCAAGTTTAAAAAAGCCGGCCTGAAAATATGAAGTGTTTCGGATTGATCTTCTATTTGATTGTTTATCATCTTGTTGAAGGAGTGAGTTATAAGACTATTTATTTGGTTGGAGGTCAACACGATCGAATCTCATTTTACCCTATCAATTGCAAAAGAATTCTTTGTTTTCCAATCTTTCTTCTATCATTTCACGTCGATAGTATTTTAATGGATTACATTAACAATTTCTTAAAATGGAAATAATCTACAGAACAAATGAGTAATATAATTTTGTGGCCAAATTAATCATTTGATGGAAAGTCTATATATTATCATAGTCGGGTTTTTGTTTCTATTAGCCATTGTGGACCTTATTGTTGGAGTGGGGAATGATGCCGTAAATTTTCTCAATTCGGCAGTAGGTTCAAAGGCAGCGCCCTTTAAGATAATTTTGGCGGTGGCTTTTGTTGGAGTTGTTACAGGAACTCTATTTTCGAGTGGGATGATGGAAATAGCGCGTAGTGGAATTTTCAATCCTTCCATGTTTTATTTTAATGAGGTGATGTACATTTTTCTGGCAGTTATGATCACCGACATTGTAATGCTGGATGCTTTCAATAACTTAGGATTGCCCACTTCAACTACTGTTTCATTAATTTTTGAACTTTTAGGTGCATCAGTAGCAGTTGCGGTCATGAAAACCATAATCGATCCTATGGCAGTCTCTAATGTGGCAGAATACCTCAATACTGCCAAGGTTCTGGCGATTATTGCAGGTATATTATTATCGGTAGTAATAGCATTCTTCTTTGGAACAGTCATTCAATATATAAGCCGTTTGCTTTTTACTTTCCGTTATAAGCAAAAGCTGCCTTACTTAGGAGGAATCTGGGGAGGAATTTCATTTACCATCATCATTTATTTTTTAATATTGAAAGGTATTCGTGGAGCGGCTTTTATTGATGAAACTACTATTCATTACATAGAATCTCATACTGCTACCTTAATGCTTTTAAGCATAGTAGGTTTCACAATAATTTTTCAGTTGTTGATGTGGCTTTTTAAAATCAATGTTCTTAAGATTGTTGTTTTAACAGGCACTTTCGCACTTGCCATGGCTTTTGCGGGGAATGATCTGGTCAATTTCATTGGTGTTCCTGTGGCTGGCTACGAATCGTATAGAATATATATTCAATCAGGGGTTACCGATCCTAATTCTCTATTTATGGGGGCTTTAGCTCAACCTATCAAGAGCCCATGGTATTTTTTATTTATTGCTGGTATTATCATGGGTTTGACTCTCATTTTTTCTCGTAAGGCACGAGCTGTAACCAACACCGAAGTAAGTTTGAGCAGGCAAGAAGAAGGGTTGGAAAGATTTTCTCCTAACCCTTTTTCGAGAAATATTGTGAGGATGCTCATCCGATTTGGCAATACGACAGATAAGATACTTCCAGAGGGAATGAAGAAATTTATTGCCTCACGACTTACTCCTCCCGATGCCGAAGAAATGAAACAGGCACACAAGGCAGGAATTTCTTACGACCTTGTGAGAGCCTCGGTAAATTTAGTTGTTTCGAGTGCCTTGATTGCTTATGGCACTTCCCATAAACTTCCCTTGAGCACTACTTATGTTACATTTATGGTAGCCATGGGGTCGTCGTTTGCAGACGGAGCATGGGGTCGGGAAAGTGCGGTTTACAGGGTTTCGGGCGTTATGACTGTTATTGCAGGTTGGTTCCTCACGGCATTTATTGCATTTAGCGTGGCTTTTATCTTAGCAACTATTATCTTCTTTGGTAAAATTCCTGCTATTGTTATTCTGATGATTCTCGCTGCTTTGATGTTAATTCATCAGCAAAAAGTCTTCGTTCGCAAGGAAAAGGAAGCAAAAATAGCTCAAGAAATTCTTTCGGATGATTCCGCTATTTCAGCCGAGAAAATGATTGCTCGCTGCAACAACGATGTTCTTTCGATTCTTAAAACTACCGACCGCTTATACACTCGAATTCTGGTGGGTTTATTCAAAGAAGACCGTAAAAAACTAAAAGCCGTGCAAGCTGAAGTTGACGAATTCAATAAACGAACAAAGCTTCTGAAAAGTAATGTTCATAATGTAGTGGAAAAACTTAAGGAAGACGATGTGGAAACCGGACATTTCTACGTACAGGTGGTAGATTTTATGCGTGAAATTGCACATTGCATCAATTATATCTCCGAACCCGCACTCAATCATGTCGAAAACAACCACAAAGGCCTCCTCCCTTCACAAAAAGCCGAATTGACACGAATTTCGGCTGCCCTTTCAGAGCTTATCCATACATTGCAGCACATGATAGAAACTTGCGACCTCGAACAACGCGACAAGATAGTAAAACTTCAGCAGCAAGTAAATGAATATATCGACAAAGCCCGCAAAGATCAGGTAAAACGCATAAAAAATCATGAAACAGGAACTAAGAATAGCCTTTTGTATCTCAACATCTTAGCCGAAACAAAAAACCTGTCACTTTTCATCCTCAATCTTTATAAGTCGCATAGAGATTTTGTGGTTTTTTCTATTGGACATGAAATGCAAATTTTAAGTGATGATAAATAGGAACATGTTTCCTGTTATGCATTCCCCAGAACGGAGAATAGTGAATTAAACGTATATAAGTTATTAAAATGAACGTGATGGAGGAATACGTAGTGCGACAGCAGTGATATAGAATGGCGATTAGAGATTGCGCAATGAAGTGAAAAAACCATAATAGTTTGGGTTATTTTAAGTTTTTCGGAAAGATGAGATAGCGAGGCATGGGCTATAAGAGCAGGGTCAAAATATTGTTTACTAATGCATAATTTTGTGTTCTGCGTGTATTCTATTGAATCATGATATCTATTTGATTTTTAATATCTTCGAATAAAAAACAAACTGCCACCCGATATGAAAATTATGCATACTTCTGATTGGCATTTAGGCAAACGACTGGGAGAATTTAGTCGTCTTGAAGAACAAAAAGAGGTTCTCGACGAAATTTGTAGTATATCCGATTTAGAGAAAGTACAAATGGTTTTGATTGCTGGAGATTTATTCGATTCTTATAATCCCTCGGTCGAGGCGATGGAGTTGTTTTACCAGACTTTGAAACGCCTCTCGGATGAGGGGAAAAGAGCCGTTATAGCTATTGCCGGCAATCACGACATGCCAGAACGTATCGAAGCTCCTAATCCTCTTGCCAAAGAGTGTGGAATCATTTTATCGGGTTTGCCTCATTCCATTGCCTCCCCTTTTTATCTGAGTTCGGGATTACGAATTACTGATTCGGGCCCGGGCTGGGTGCAACTCAAAATTCCACAAGTCGAAGTTCCTGTTAATTTACTTCTTACTCCCTATGCCAATGAATTCCGAATGAGAACCTATCTGGGTTCCGAAAATCAAGACGAAACCCTACGAGAAATCTTATCCAACAAATGGCACAGAAACCTTCATGAAATAGCAAACAATCAGAGTGTGAATATTCTAATAGCCCATCTGTACATGATATCCAATGAGGGCGAACCACTCGAAGAACCCTTGGATGAAGAAAAACCCATATTAACACCTGGTGGAGCTTCTGCAGTCTTTACCAGACAACTGCCCCTCGACCTTCATTATGTTGCCTTGGGCCATCTTCATCGCCGCCACACACTCGATGGATGTGCTTTCCCAGTAGTTTATTGCGGCAGCCCTTTGTCTTATAGCTTCAGCGAAGCATTTCAAAATAAATCGGTCGAAATTATCGAGGCCTTACCCAATCTAACTACAAAACATTATTCCATTGGTTTGACCAAGGGGAAACGTCTTGTTCGCAAGAAGTTTGATTCACCCGAAGAAGCTTTTCAATGGCTTCCTCATCATACGGATTGCCTTCTCGAGATGACTCTACATACCGATATGTATTTAAACGCAGAAATCACAAATCATTTTCATCGACTCCATCCCGGAATAGTTCAGATCATTCCTGAATTTCCTGAAGAATCCAATCTGAAAGAAAAGGAAGAAATTGCTCCCGATCCAACTGGAGAGATAATGGAATTATTCAAAGATTATTTTCGAAGCATCAAACAGGTGCCGCCCGACGAAGAAACTTTAGACATATTTCGTGAAATTATTGCAAACGAGGGGGATAATCAATGATTCCAGTAAAATTAACTTTAGAGGGTTTATTCAGTTATCAGCAGAGGCAGGAGATCAATTTCAGGCCATTGGTTGAAGCCAGACTGTTTGGTATTTTTGGACCAGTAGGAAGCGGAAAATCGAGCATAACCGAAGCCATATTATATGCCCTTTTCGGCGATATAGAACGATTGAATTCACGCGAAGCCCGTAATTACAACATGATGAATCTGCGTTCGAACCGTCTGTGGATTGACTTCATCTTTAATGCCGGGAACCCTTCCCAACAATACAGGATAACTGTGGAAGGCCGGCGAAAGCCAAAAAATTATCACGAAACAGAATCTCTCGATCGCAAGGCTTACCAAAAATCCAACAATACTTGGCTCCCCATTGCTTTAGAAAAAATTGATGAGGTAATCGGTCTTTCTTACGATAATTTCCGTCGTACTATTATTATTCCTCAGGGAAAATTTCAGGAATTCCTTCAGCTTGGCGGCGCCGACCGAATAAGAATGCTAAAAGAAATCTTTCAGCTCGAACAATTTGATCTCTACAACAAGGCCAAAAACTTATTCGAGAAAAACCACGAAATCCTGATTCAGGTTAACACTCGCCTCGAAAGCTTAAGCGCCACTCCCGAAGCAATTACCACTCTTCAGGACGAATTAAACACGATTACTGCGGCACTATTGCAAGAACGACAAAAATATTCTGAGCTTCAAAAAAGAAAAGATCAGCAGGCGCTTCTTTACGAAAAAAATCAACAATGGCAAGGTTTGAAACTTCAATTCGAGCAGCTGAACAAGGAAGCCGAGGTTATGGAGAGAAACCGTAATTTCATCGAAAAATATCAAATGGCTGAATCCTCCTTCCGCAGCCCTTTGGACTTGCTCGACGAGATATCGAATAGGGTGAATTCACTTGAAAAAAGATGCAAAGAGCTTTCTCATCAAATAGAGATACTCCAACCTCAAAGGAATAATATCCAAAATCAGCTTGCTTTATGGAAACAGAAATCGGAAGAACTTCCATTCCGCAAAGTTTTTGTTGAAAAGATAGAAGAACTTTTGCATTATCGAAAAATTCAACAGCAGATTATTGAAATCAATCCTAAGATTCAAGCTTTAATAGATCAAATCAAATCGCATGATGAAACACTCAAGTCGAAAAAAGAAGAAAAATCCTCCATTCTCAAAGAATATGAAGAACTCGAAACCCAACTTCCCAACCCCAATGAAATCAAACAAATAAATCAATGGTTCACAGAATATGATAGACTTTTGGAAGCCAAACAGCAAACAGAGGTACGAAAGCAATCGGCGCTCAACGACATGGAAATCATAAAACAAGATGCCCTGCAAAATTCTCATCTCATTTTATGCCACGAGTTATTGGCTCAAAAATCTATTCCAGAGGTTTTGGAAGAAATACAGAGAAACTATAATTTATCTAAGAATCAATTAGATGAAATTAGGAATCAGATTCAATCCTTAAAAGTAACCACTAAATTAGCCGATTTTGCAAAAGAACTTCGGGAAGGAATGCCTTGTCCACTCTGCGGGTCTACCTCACATCCACATCTTTTTAGCGCACCTGAGGTCGAAGCAAAATTGAAGAAACTCGAAAGCACAGAAATACAGCTAAAAGCTCAACAACAAGCCATTATCGATGCTATGAGTGAACTGAAACAATACCTTGGCAAGCTGAAAGCAAAATCAGATGAAATAGAAAAGGCTAACCGAGGGTTAGAAAAATTAACTCAACAAATTGATTTACATTTCAACACTTATCATTTCGATGGCTTAGAAGTTGGTAATAAAAAGGCTTATCAGGAATTTTCAGAAAAAATAGAATTTTTACAAAATCGGCTGAGAAAGCTTAACTTGAATCGAAATACATTAGAACAAGAAATTCATAACTTAGAAGAAAAACATAGAAAACAAAGCACTGAAATGAATCAATTGCAGCAGCAAATAAATTTTCTTTCGGGACAGGCCGAAATGTTGAAAAATAAATATGGAGGCAGGGAATGGGAAGAAAACTTCATCCACTCTGACGATGAGCTTCAAAATATTATCAAAACAACCCTTGAAGAAATTAAATCTGTAAAGAAAGAACTGCAACAAATAGAAGAACAGGCCGAAAAAATACAACACCATTGGGACCAAGTAAATGCCGAACTAAAATCAAAGCATATAGACCTCGAAGAAGCCAAAGAAAAATTGAATGTTCAAAATCGCCATATCGAAAAAATTCTGACCCAATCGCCCTTTACTTCTCTGGAACAGATTAGGGAAATTCTGAGCAAGCAAGATTATTTCGAGCAGATAAATTTCCGATTCAAAGAATGGGAAACCGAGTATAAAAAGATAGAATCGCAATTGAAGGATTTAGAAAAGGATACTTACGTAGTAAATTTTGATATAGATAATTATGAAAAAATTAAAGAAGAAGTAAACAATTTGTCAAATATTATAGAGGAACTCTCGAGAAAGGAATCGGTCAAACAGAATCAGATAAATGAAATGAAAGAGCATCTCGATGAAAAAAATCGCCTGATGTCGGAATCAGAGCGATTAACGGCCAGAGAATCTCGTTTGAATGATTTGAAAAATCTGTTCAAAGCCAATGGTTTTATAAATTATGTTTCCACTATCTACCTTAAGAATCTTGTGAGAGCCGCAAATAGGCGCTTCTTAGAGTTAACCGGCCACCAGCTTCAGTTACAGCTCAATGACAAGAATGAATTCGTTGTTTGCGATATGATGAATGATGGGCACCTGCGTCATATCAAATCATTATCGGGTGGACAGACATTCTTGGCTGCATTTTCTATGGCTCTTGCACTGGCCGATATTATCAACGGTAATAAACCTGGCATAGGTAACTTCTTTTTTATTGACGAAGGTTTTGGTTCGCTCGATAAAAATTCACTGCGAATGGTCTTTCAAGCTCTGTCGTCTCTCCAAAAAGACAATCGAATTGTGGGAATTATCTCTCATGTAGAAGATTTACAACAAGAAATTCCTGTAAGCCTATCCGTTTTCCTCGATCCACAAAATGGCAGCCAGATTATCCCTTCATGGTTATCGACATAAATTGGTATCATTTCCTATCATTCTTGTCCTTTTTTTCGATGAACATTTTATATTTGCATGTTTATATCCCAATACATTATTTTTTCTTAGTTCAAAAAAATTAAACAAACAAATACATTCGAAAAATCCTCAACTGAATCTATAATTTAAACCATTGATTCTTGTTGTATCATGATTATTATTGATGGCATTATGGTGCAGGACGAAATTATTCGATGTCGATTTACTTGCGATCTTACCAGATGCCATGGTGCATGCTGCATCGAGGGAGATGCGGGCGCTCCTTTATTTGCAGACGAAATTAACTTGATAGAAAATTGTCTGGAACAAGTAATTCCGTATATGACCGAAAAAGGAGTGGCCACAATAAAAAAGTCAGGCATTTTTGAATTCGATCAAAGTGGTCAATTGGTTACTCCTTTGATTGATGATGGAGATTGCGCTTTTATAAATTTCGAGAATGGAACTGCAGTTTGTGCTTTCGAATTAGCATTTCAGGCCGGCAAAACAAACTTCCAAAAACCTCAGTCCTGTTTTCTCTATCCTATTCGAGTCGGAAGATCAGTTACGGGAGATTTCCTCATTTATCATAAATGGAATATTTGTAAGCCAGCCCTAAAAAAAGGCAAATCTCTGGGTATTCCTCTGTATGTTTTCTTGAAAAAACCTCTCATTCAACGCTACGGAGAAGAATGGTACAACAAATTGATTGCTTATGCAAAAGAAAACCCTGAATAATCTATATGAATTTTTTCTTGAAAATTTTTTAAAATGAAATTATTTTACCATTTTTTATCGACAGTAATTTGCCTTATTTTCCTTGTGCTTTTCCCGTTCGTATTGCTTGCTCAAGATACAGAATTTCGATCTATTCATGTTATTGAACAACAATATTATAAAGTACATCCTATTCCTTCTGATACTTCTCATGGTAAGCCCGGCAGAAATAAAACCAACATTCCTCTCAAAAAAGGAAAGATGATTTTTGGATATCACCCTTATTGGATGAATAATTCGTGGGGTGATTATCGATGGGATTTGATTACCGATTTATGTTACTTTTCTTATGAAGTCGATGCAAGCAGTGGGATGCCGGTTACCACTAATGATTTCGGAAATGCAACAGTAATCGACACGGCTTTGACAAAAGGAATTCATGTACACTTATGTGTAACGCTTTTTAGCGGGCATGCCAGTTTTTTTGAAGATGCTTTGGCGCGTAAAACCTTGAACGAGCAAATCGTTCATCTTGTAAAGTCAAGAGGAATTCATGGAGTAAACATTGATTTTGAGGCTGTACCATCTTCACAAGCCAGTTCCTTAACAAATTACATTCATGAACTGCGCCAATATCTCGATTCTACTGCTCCTGATTGCCTTTTAAGCATGGCCACTCCTGCAGTCAACTGGAACAATACTTTTGAGTTAAGTAATCTGGCACAAGATGTCGATTTTTTTATGGTAATGGCTTATGATTATTACTGGAATTTAAGCACAACGGCTGGCCCCGTTTCTCCTCTCTATCCTATGGAAACTACTTATCCATATAATGTTAGTCAAACCATTGAATATTATTTTTCACAAGGAATTGGGAAAGAAAAGATTTTGCTGGGAGTGCCATATTATGGCAGAATATGGCCTGTGACCCAGTTAGAAGCTCCTGCTTCAACAAGAGGAAGTGGAAGTGCAGTTACTTATCGCAATGTTAGAAATAATCCTGTATTTTTCTCATGGAGTAACCGAAAAATGAATTTTCCCTCACGCTCAGTTTACTATGCCTACCAAGCCAATGGCTGGAATCACTGTTTTATTGATGAGGCCCCAAGCTTGTTATATAAATACCAAAGAGTAATTGCTTCCGACCTAAAAGGAATCGGCATCTGGGCTCTGGGATATGACATGGGCTACGACGAATTATGGGATGCTATCCAACAAGCCTTCTCTGAAAACGGAGGTATGCTTTGTCAGGATACAATATTCGACTCGGGTGGCTTTTTAATGAATCCATCAATTTTTATCACTCAAAATATGAGTATTCTCCCAAATTACCCTGGACCCTATAAGCTGAAATTTTTCGACCTCAATCTTCAGAACTCAAAAATTACTATCTTCGATAGGCAACAACCTCTTGGAACACCCTTGGAAACAATATGGCCTGGCAACGATTCCACTGAAATAATCAGCGACTATGGTTTTTATATTACATTTGAGGCTACTGGCAAACATCCACAAGCCAATTATGCAATGAGCTGGTCATGCCCTTCGGCTGCAGTACCATCTGAAAATAACATGTCCATCATCGAAATGAGTTATATTCCATTTCTAAATCAAATTCAAATTAAAAACTCCTCCATTCCCCTTAAATTAAAATCCATTCATATTTATAGCCTTACAGGACACGAAATGCTAAGCAACACCTTCAATAGCCCTCCTTATATTTTTCAACTACCAGTAAAATTAAAAAGTGGTATATACATCATTCAATTATTTTCCGAAAATATTATTCTGACTAAAAAACTTCTCATTACGCAATAGATCAATTATTATTTTCTCAAATAAATTATAAACAACGAACAACTTACAACTGATAACCAACAACTTACGATTTACAACTTACAACCTAAAACAAGCAACAAACACCTTACAACAAACACCTTATTACGAACAAACTTCAATCACCATTCACTAATCACCATTCGCTAGCCACCATTATCCATTCTCCTTTTCTCCCTTTCTTCGTTTTTTACTTTATAAACTTGAGTCCACTCCGAAAAGTCTCGACCTCAAAATTACTTAGAGTCTGTCTATAAACTCAAATTGTTAATAACTTTTTGATAACTAATTAATT
>ERZ795061.1027-NODE-1027-length-27714-cov-6.270906_pt1 | contig 27714 bp, 20 predicted proteins | sample MGYA00375145_ERZ795061 | MGnify/ENA primary metagenome ERZ795061 (study PRJEB30190, sample SAMN05720144) | anaerobic digester metagenome | isolation source: active sludge of municipal wastewater-treating anaerobic digesters | place: USA | collected 2014-12-22 ... | reverse complement strand
GTTCGAATAGCTGAAATATGTGCCCGGCGCATGCGCGCTGTCCCACGCAGCAGGGTTGGCTAGAACCGTTGATAGCTCCCCATCGAGCGGCAGGATATAGTCGACCTTGTCGCGAATGCCGGCGCGATGTGACAGCAAAAGGCGTAAAGTTATCGGGGTATCCGGGAAGGATGGGTTGCGCAGTCGCCAGCCCAGATAGTCAGACACATCGCGGTCAAGGTCGACCTTGCCTTGATCGACCAACCGCATCACGGCCAGTGCGCCGACCAGTTTGGAGATAGAGGCAACACGCACCGGATCGTCGGCTGTCACCAATCTCCCGGCAACTCCGGCCTCTCCGCTCAGGCTCGTTGAAGTTATCGAGCTCCGGTCAAAATCGATACGGATGCTGGCTTCTTGCGGAATGGTTTTGCCATTCGGTGCAACGGCCGAAACGACACCGCTCTGCAGCAGCAGGAACAAAGCTACTTATAGCCGGATTGTTTTCAGTAGTGAATGTGATATTTTGTGCGGAGGTGGCATTATTAACACCATCCTCAACAATATTCATTTCTACATAGTAAACCTGATTACCAGTTAACGTTGCATTTGGGTCTATGGTGATGATTGTGTTTGCAACATTAATCGTTGCAGTAAAAGGTATGTCTGTGCCTCCGTTGTTGCTCAACTTAAGTTCCACTAATCCTCCTTGAATATCAGCAGGAGTAATTGCCGAATCATCCGTCTTACGAATGGGTTCATTAAACGTAATGATTATATTACCTTTTGCTGAGAAATTAGTGGCGGAATTTAAGGGACTAAAGGTTACCGTGGGAGGCTGTGTATCGCCTGTGGTAAAGATTATATTAGTTGCGACAATCGCGTTATTGCTGCCATCCTCTACAGGGTTAATTTCAACATAGTATTGAGTGTTCCCGGCAAGCACTGAGGTGGGGTCAATAGTAATTATTGTGTTGCCCCCGGTTAGCGTGGCCGTGAAGGGTACGTTGGCACCAGCATTGTTCGTTAACTTTAACTCAACCAGCGTTAATAAATCTCCAGCAGTAATTGGAGAGTCATCCAACTTTCGGATGGCCTCGTTGAATGTGATTGTAATATTGTTTGTCTCTATAACGCCTGTTGCAGTATTTAATGGATTGAATGTGGGCACAGGAGGAATGATGTCAGCCGAGGTAAAAGTGATATTAGTTGCCACTGTGGCATTATTGCCAACGTCTTCAACCGGATTAAGTTCAAGGTAGTAGAGTGTACTGCTGGTAAAATTTGATGTTGGGTCTACAGTAATTATTGTTTTTGTGCCATCAATTGAAGCACTGAAGGGTACTGCTGCTCCTCCATCATTTGTTAACTTAAGTTCAACCAGTGTGGCCAGATCTGCCGGAGTAATGGCCGAATCATCTAGTTTTCGGATCGGTTCACTTAATGTAATTGTTAGATTAGAAGCCACAGGTACATTGGCGGCCCCTCCTGCAGGATTGAAGGTGATATCAGGCGGAAGTGTATTACCAGTTGTAAAGGTTATGTTTGTCGCAACTATGGCATTATCACTGAAATCCTCAATCGGATTAATCTCTACATAATAAAGTGTAGATCCAGCCAGGTTGCTGGTAGGATTTATTGTGATGATATCATTTCCGCCATTGATACTGGCAGTAAATGGCACAGCAGATCCGGAATTATCGGTGAGTTTCAGTTCTACGAGGGTTGCTAAATCAGCGGGTGATAATGTGGAGTTATCTAATTTTCTTACTTGTTCATTGAACGAGATTGTAATATTAGAGGATTCAACAACTCCCACCGCACCCGATAAGGGACTGAATGTAGGAACGGGTGGATTTGTGTCGGGCGTAGAAAAAGTAATTGAACTGGCAACAGTCTCATTACCTGTTGCGTCTTCTACGGGATTCAATTCAACATAATACGTAGTATTGTTGCTTAGACTTGCATTGGGATCTATCGTTATAGAATTCGTTCCATTGAAATTGGCAGTGAAGGGAACTGCTGCACCTGCATTATCAGTAACCTTTAGCTCTACTACTCCACCTTCTATCTCGGCATTCGTAAGGGATGAAGCATCCGCCTGAAAGATATTCTCATCGAATGAGATTACAATGTTAGCTGTAATGCTAACATTAGTTGCTGCATTAGCCGGATTAAAAGTAATAACCGGAGCAACATAGTCGATCACAGTAAACGTGAAAAAAGTTGGATTAGGACTTATATCACTATCATCGGAAACAGCCTCTACATCAAGTACGGCAACATAAATTATTGCGCCCGATGGAAGGTTGCTTGACGGGTTTATAGTTACAACGGTCTTGCCACCATTAATAGTTGCATCGAAAGGAATGTCGGCTCCACCTGCGTTGGTTAGTTTTAACGTGATATGACCATCAACATTAGAATTATCTAGAGTAGTGTTTCCTGGTTGTGAATCTCTTATTGCCTCGTTAAAAGTTAATACGATATCGGCACTTTGGCTGACGTTAGTAGCATTGCTGGCAGGCACAGAAGTAAACGTAGGTTGCGCCAGTACACTAACGATGCCGCCAAACAGGAATACTATAATGAGAAATGATTTTTTAGAGAATTCAAGTAAAAGTCTTTCCATAAAGAGTTAATTTTTTAAATCACCATTCTTATCCGCTCGCATTAGAAATACGGAAGCATAACCACTTAGTGTATTTGTTCCGCAAACAATCAAATCTCCATTGGATGCTTCAGTGATAGCCGTAGGAACTTCATCACCGGTACCGCCAATGGTTTTAATCCACACCAAATCGCCAGCGGCATTCACTTTCACCAATAAAATATCTTTTCCACCATTTCCTTTTTCAGGTATTGTTGTTATAGTGCCAGCAAGCGCAAAGCCGCCATCGCTTGTGCTTGTAATTGCCTCTCCACTATCAATAATTTCAGATGTGTTTTGATCAACCGTGGCGGAGGTGAAGGATGTAATGCCGTCAAAATACCGGTCGCTTTCGGGAATGATGTTTCCGTCTGTTCCTACTCTTAGAAAAAACATATTACCTTCTGATCCATCAAGGGCTTCGCTGTAGGTGCCGACAACACCGTAGCCAAAGGCAGGTGAACTTGCGGGCTGTATATCATTGGGCAAAAACAATTGGGTTGTGTTTTCCTTCAGCGTACTAAAATTTACAGGCACCGATTGCTCCTTCACAAAGGGAACGGTTACATAGGAGGAAGTAAAATCCCCCTGAATATCCGCGATGGCACTGGCCCAGATAATGTTTCCGTTGGAGTAATGGATTGATTTAGCGTTTGCATACGTATTTGATAATAATGGATAACGCTTTACCCATGAACTATCCAGATTTGCATCCAATCCAAAAAGTAGTTGTTCTGCCGGTGCGCTTTGTTGGTTCACAATTCCTTCTCTAACGGTTCCAAGTACAATAGCACTGCCGGTGCCGGTAAGGTTCACAGAACCACCGTAATAATCATCTTTAACAGGATGATTGTTTGACAGGGGCTTTGTATCGGATATGGAAACTCTTTTTACTTCCTGAAATGAACCATTTAAAACCAAAACACTCATAGAGTAAATCAATACGTTAGCGGCCTGAGGCTCCAAAGGGTTGGTGTAAATTCTGTCGCCAACAATGATGTAACCACTGACTGAACCGTTAGATACAATGGCTTTAAATGATTTACCAGTTATGTTATCATACCGATGAAAATCACCTTTCCGGTTTCCATTTTCATCCGTTTCTATCAAAACGGTTTGTATAATAGATTCATCCGTGGAAGAAGCTATGGTATTGGCCAGGATGACGAATCCACCAGGTATTTTTTCAAGCGCAGCAGCCTCCATGGTTTTAGGGCCTTCATAGAACTTGATAAAGGTGCTGCGTGGTGAAGGGTCTGCTGTATCGATATTCTTACAGGTGAACACGATGCAGGAGGTTGCAAGTATAAGTAGGAATGATTTTCTCATTGGCTGATCTTAATCTTATTTTTCTTGGGATTGAAAACATTTAACACATAGGTACCACTAACGGCCAGTGAGGTAACTTTAAAAACAGGATCGGCATATCCCTGATCCCAGGTTGCTTGCTGGTTAGCAAACGCGGTCTCGGTCGAGTTTACGTTCGTAAGGCCGTAGATGTATCTTACTTCTGCTATGAAATAGCCGCCACCCATTTTTAGTTTTACACCTGCACCTACCAATGCGCTTATATTAATATTCTCCCGAAGGGGTTTAAGGTCGAAGGTGGTTTCTGGTATAGAGGCCTCGTCAGCCCTTATACGTTCGGCCTTCATTTTGTCACTCAGTAAGTAATCAATTGAAATGCCACCCGTTACAAAAGGATTGTATTTTTTGTCGGCTATTTTATATTCAAAACTTAGCGGAAGGGAGAAATAGTTTTGAGTTTCGAATCCCTGAAATTCCTGACCCAGAGGTTTACCTTCGGCATCAAAACCCCGGTTCACTTTAAGATCAAGTTCGAACTTCTTCTGGAGATAAAGCAGTTCGCCATGCAGCGTCATTTTATCATTTAGGGGTACATCAACCACTCCACCAAAATGAATAGCGATACCATATTTGTACCCACTGCCAGGGGCTAACTCTATAGCGGTAACCGAATTTACTACATTTGGTTGGCTCGCATTTACACCCAACTTGGCACCTACCCGATATATTTCGTGTGTGCGGAAAGTATTGTACAGTGCTACAAACTCGGCCGGATCAACCGCTTCATTGATTTCAAAGTAATGATCCGTTTGCAAAAGCTTTAACATAGAGTCATCTGCCTTCTGTGGTTCCTCTAAATATATGTAAGCGAGGGTAAGCAACTTATACAGGTTTACCTTGGTTTGCTGATCACAATCGCCAACAGCTAGCCCTTTTATAATGATATCCTCCAACTCATGCAAACGGCCTTGATCATATACTGATTGAGCGAGCCGCAGGGTTTGTGCACAGTTTGTTGCTTGCGCGAATGCTTGAATACTTAAGAAAGTAAAACAAATCGGGATTAAAATTCTCCTCATAAATTATTTCCCGCCTTTTTTAGTTGCACTTTTATTCGATTTAACGCCTGGGTAATTTTCACAGGTCTTTTCGTAATCCAGATCCTCAGCTACAAAAATGTCCCATTCCTCTTGGGTCATGTTCCGGGTAACTTTTGCGCATAAAATATCTTTCATTACCTCAAAATCAGTTGGGTAAGCATGTATCGTTTGGTCAACGCCTTTGGCAGTTTGACGTACAGTGTTTATACCCACCATCAATTGCGAGTCATCGGGGGTGAAGGCTACTGTCCACGCCCAGTCGTGGTCGCTAAGTAAAATAGGTTGTTGATTAAGTTGCCTGAAATTCCAAAGGCGAACCGTGTGGTCTTTACTCGCTGAGGCCATGAACGTACCCGCATGATTGAAATCAATGTCTTCAATCTGCGAAGAGTGACCGGCCAGTGTGCGAATAATCAAACCATTGCTGACTACATACAATACACCATCAAGATCGCCCACAATAAGTTGCCGGCCATCGGGAGCAAACTTTACTGCGGATAGGCCTTTGGTCATCTTTATGATGGTAGCAGCATAATTCTTACCGATGTCCCATAGATAAAGATTTCCATTAGCGCCAGCACCTGCAAGCATGGTTCCGTTTTGATTTAAGTCCAATGAGGTGATTTTTTCTTTAGAATTAATTACCTCCTTTGCGGTTGATAAATCAGAGTACTTGATGCTGTACCCGGAGTTATCTCTTGCATATATTCCAGAGCCATCCGGTGTGAAATGTACGTTCTCTACATCAGATACAAAACCCATAATTTTTTTCGGTGCACTACCAATGTTTTGCAGATCATACAATTCGATGTAGTTGGCATCGCGGTTAACAGGGTAGAGCCCTCCAACAGCAAGACGGTTTCCATCCGGACTGGTATCCATAGAGAATACCAGGTACGGTTCCTTGCGTTTGGTTTCATCCATGATCACCTCAGCATTCCATTGCTTGTCAGCATAACTCCAGCGAATGATTTGTCCATCACTACCGCCTGAGTAAATGTGATTTCCTTTTCCATGGGTCTCCAATGCCCGGGCAGCTCCGTTTTTGTGTGCCTCCAGACTCCTGGTTAACGGATCGCCATTATTTTTAAGTGCATAATAAAGCCCGCTGTAGATATCACTGTTGTAAGGATAGCCATTGAACTTTTTATTGAATAGATAGGCTTGCTGCGCAACAATAGCTTCCTGTTCCGGATCATTGCCCAACTCTTTGGATTTAATAGCCATGCGCGATGCAGTAGCGAGGTAGCGTTCACGTTCAGCACGGGCAGCGTTTTCTTTTGCTAATTTTTCCTGGGCTCTGGCTTCTGCTTCCTTCTCAGTGGCAATTTTTTCATTCCGTTCAGCCAGACCTTTTTGTTTAAGGGCTTCTGCTTTTGCAATTTCCGCCTCTTGTCTTCGAGCCTCGGCTTGCGCACGTTGAATCTCCTCTGCCTTTTGAGCAGCTACAGCTTCCTGTCTTGCTTTTTCAGCAGCTTTTTGAGCCGCTGTCGCATTATCTCTTTCCCGCTCAGCAATTGCCTTTTGCTGGTTTGCTTTTGCCTCGTTGGCAATCGCTAATTCCGCCTGCCTCTTCGCTTCGGCTTGTTGTACGAATGCATAGACAAACGCAATCAGAGCAATACCGGCCAGCGTTCCAAAGACAATAGCGGTAACCCGGGCACGCTGAAGTTTTCGCTTTTGTTCAAGTTCTTTAATCCGTTGCTCAGTATCGAATTCTTTCTTGGAATATTCGAGGAAGATCAACGTGCGTTCAAAAGCCGGATGGTAGCGTTGTCCCCACACCAGGGTAGGCTTGTGTTTCGCCTGCCAGTTTAGAGCAAGTTGCAAATCGGGTGGCCGCCACAAACCTGCCTTGCCTACCTGGTACTGGCCGGCAGCTTCGGCAAGGCGCAAATACATTTGCACGGCTTCACTTTCATCATCCACCCAGTTTTTTAATCGTACCCAAATCCGCATTAAACTCTCATGCGAAATATCAATCATCGATTTGGAACCCAACTCAATACCATAGGCAGGAGTAAGGAGTGAACGTCCTGGCTCGCGGAATTTTTCAATTACCGCTACTACATCAGCTTCCGATACATCGGCTATCGAAGCAATTTCATTTAATCGGGTTGGTCTGCGGATGCCAAAGTTCTCACCTCGTTTTTCAGTGATTGCTTTAAACATGATCTCGCAAATACGCTGCTGATCTTCATCGAGTTCATCATAGGCTTCATTCGCGTGTTGCGACAACGCCTCTGACATGGTACCGATGGCCTCGTAATGTTTCAGGTCAACGGGTTCGTCATCGTAATCTTTATATTTTGCCCAATAACTCCACGTACGCATTAATGCATGTTGCAGAATAGGAAGCTGATCTGGATTATCACCCAAATCATTTAATAGTTGCTGCACCAGGCGCGGAGTAATCTTTGCATTACCCACAGCTACGGGCCCCTCAATGGCTCTGCGTTTCTGATCGCGCGTCATCTGCGGAATCAGGTAGTGGCTATCATTGATCTTGCGGGTTAGTTCAGGAAACTGTGCACAGTCTCCGATAAAATCCGAGCGCATGGTGATGGCCACGTAGATTGGAGAATCTTCGTAATTGACTGCTTCCATCAGAACGTTGATGAAGGCAAGAGACTCATTTACCGAATTTGCATCGGTACTGTCTTTGAAGCGGAACAGTTCCTCAAACTGGTCAACCAGAATCAGGTAATTGATGTCATCTTTTCTTCTTGATTGCTGAATGGCTTCTACCAAACCCAGTGAACTGCTTCGCAAGAGGGTAGAAACAATCGTGCGTTTGATTTTCTTGTCTTCGACATCCGCGAAATTGTAGTCTTTAACAGTTTTCAGTAAAGACTCAGCTAAATTATCGATTGGTCCGGCACCAGGTCGCGTAACAATTACCTCCCAATTGGGGCTGGCATCCGTAAGGAAACCTCCATATAAAATGGGAAGTACTCCGCAATAAATAAACGAAGACTTACCACTTCCTGAAGGACCAATCACTCCAACAAACCGACTCTTGGAAAGTTTGAGAAGCACCTCGTCACTTTGACCTTCGCGGCCAAAGAACAAGTGACTTTCTTCAATCTTAAAAGGTCGAAGTCCCGGAAAAGGGTTGGCTGTGCCAACCAGTGTTCCATGTTCGTCTACGATCTGGCTCATAACTTAAGAGTTAATTTCTTGTAAAAAGTTTTTCAATGTTTCCAGCGACCGGTTCGTGTCTCCGGAAATGAGAGTCATGTTCTGATTTTTAAAATTGTCGAGGTTGATATTGCCGGCACCCACAATTGCTTTGCCCTGAATCGGTTTATTTCTACCAAACCCAGGGGCTTTCAGCAAATCAAGCACCTTCATCCGCACCCACTGATCGTTCACCTTTCCTTTGAAGATGATAGCGCCATCAAAATTTCGCAGGTTGTCGATGTGTTGTTTGCGCACCTCAAGTAATTCGCCTTCAAAGGCAGGTGTTAAAACCTTGAATCCGGATTTCTCAATGGCTTCGCGGAAAGGCCTTACTTCGCTAACATCAATTTTGTCGTGTACCAGATAGATAGATTTACCAGCGCCCTCATCTAAACTTTTTCTTTCTTGCGACTCGAGTAATTCTTCACGCATAATATTCTTGAAGTCTTCTAATGGATTTTGGAGGATCTCAGCCCCTTCCTGGGCTTCCGTATCGCGCTTGATAGTATCAATAAAAGATTTCTGTTTGTCACTGGCGTTCTTAAGATTTTGTGAAATCCAGATAAGGCGGGAAAACTCCTGCTTGTTTTGCTTCTTTGAAAGAGCTGTTTCAGCAGCTAATTTGTTTTGAATGTCAACAATGGAACGATCTGCACCTTCCGGGATTTCTCCGTAAGCACTTCCGATCAGGTGAATAGATAAACTACATTCGTCCAGATCTCTTCTTATCTCACGCTCTACTTCGTTCAGTTGGGTGGGTAAGGTGTTTTTAGGTAACACTATGTACCCGTGGCGTTGAAGTTCGCGCTTAATGATATTGCGTTGCACAGAAAGATCATGACCTGTTTCTGCGAGATAGATTGATTTTCGCTTATAAATGTTTTTTACTTCGGATTTGATGTCACCTTCATTCAGGATCATCAAGGCATCGTGAATGTCATAGGCAAGATCAACCAGTTTCATCCAGTACTGCTTTTCAGCCTCCTGGCTAAAGAAGTCTGAGTATTCTTTCTGCAGCCCCGTTTCTGAATCCAACTGATACATTTCGTAGCCAATCAAATCCCGAAGCCTGGGTGGCTGTTCCTGTAAAGTAAGCGGAGCTTTTAATACTTTGAATACACGATTGATTTTGGAAGAAGATGCATTCTTGTAAAAAGTCTCCACGTTATCGAGGCAACGTCCTGATTGTACAAATTCTTTGGTGAGCACAGCAACGAGTATGGCCGCATTATTAAGGGCCGGAGCTGTAGCCGTATCAAATTCTGATTTAAGAACAATATTGGGCTTAGCGCCTAATACCTGCAGAAGCATCAATTCAAGAAATTTTTTGAATTGGGAAACCCAACCCTGCTCGCTTTTTTGAGCTGTTTCATTGTCTTTCTCAGCAAAGGTTATCAGTACATCAATTTCAAAAGCCATGAGTTTAAAAAGTTTGGTTATACGAGTTGTTTGGTTCCTTTTTCTGTTATGTTGTGGATAAGCCCCTGGGCCAATTCATGATGATTTGCCAGAACAAAATAGAAGTCGATAAGATTTATTTTCAGAAGTACAGATCGCTCGCTGGCCACCACTTCGGTTATGGCAGGTGTTGGTCCTTCCTGAAATAAGTCGCCAAATACATTTCCAGGTTTCATGCGCATCACTTCCTCATCTTTGTTTTTGAGACTAACCTCTCCGTGGGCCATAATCAGTATGGGCATATCCTGTGTTTCAGGAATGCTCAACTTCTCATTAGGTTTCAAGGTTATCGGCATAATCTTATCCGATAAATCACTTAACACTTTTCCCTGAATGTGCTCGAAGACGGGAATCTTTTTGATCAGCATGATCATTTCTATGTATAAGAAGAAACCGTCATCCAATCCGTCAAGTAACTGATTGCTTTCAATGGATGAGTCCAGGAATTTTTTGTCTTTGTAAGGAAGTCTATCAGTAATTGTCTGGTAAGCAGCCTTGTCTTTGTTATATACAACCCAGGCTGTAGTTTCCTGTAATAACTTATCGTTGTTAAACATCTGACTGATTAACCCACGGCTAATCCTGAAATTAGGAATGTAGGCCGTTGCATAAACCGCACATACTTTTGTCCACCGATTATTGAAATTGAAATCCCGATTAAGGATGTAGTTAATCACCTGGATGGGATTGTAACTCTCGCGTGGAAAGAATGTTTGAAGTTTCTCCAGTTTTTGCGTTGTGGTCGAGTCATCCAATAATGGAATAAGTTTTGGCTTCAGGTCCTGGTCAACAAAAAGGTCCAGAAGCTCTAATGCATATTGAATACTATCCGGGGTTCCCACTTCAATATTTTCCTTTACCAATTGCACGGATTCAGGATCATACAATAAAGAGAGTAGCAGACCGATATGATCGTAATTATCGCGGATTTCTTCGCGTAAAGCTTCTTTTAAATATTCGTAATGAGGTTCATCGGTGAGTTCATGCAATGCAGCCAGGTTCCAGAGCGTCTTGCTCATTTCGGTATCGAGCAAGTCTTTTACAGCCAATGCCTCACGGCCGGTTGCCCGATAATTAATATACCGGAGGGAGTACAAAATTTGCATTACAATACGCTTGTCCGGGTAATCGATTTTTTTCCAAAGCAGTTGCAAACTTTCCTTGCCAGGAATATGCCCCATGATCTGAATTAATTTTAACATGATCAGATCATTCTGTCCCGATTTATGAAACGCAGTTTCCAGAATGGGCAGCACAGGTTCTCCAGCTTCTTTCAGGGCAGAGGCGGCCTGATGTGCATACATGGGAGAGGAGAGTAATTCAATCAGTACGTTCCAGGTTTCTGGTCGTTTAACTTTGCGGGCTGTAAGCAGGGCTTCAATTCTTACTTTTGGATCGGCATCGCGCATCAGCTCCAGTAAAATGAAGATGGTTTTCTGATTGGTCAATTTGCGCATCAGCTTAGCCGCCAGCAACCGATCGGCTTGCTTTACCGACTTACTCAGTTTCATTAGCTTCTCCACGGGAATGGAGAGGAGGTCGCTGTCTTCAACCATCCCAGCCGCTTGTGTAGCTAATCCACGTATCTCGTTGTCACTTGAATTAAGCCCAAGTTCCTGAATTTTTTTCTGTGCAAACTGTGATACTTTTTTTGATTTGCTTTCAGCCAGTTGGATCAATGAAGATTCAAAGAGTGCGGGTTCGAGTTTCTCCATCAACTTGAGGCCGTAGATAATTTTTTCTTCGGCTGTGCTTCGCAGTTCTTTTTCTAATACACTATCCATCGTGTATTCTTTAACCAGGTTCTTTTTTACGGCCGACTTATTTTTAATAAGAGAACTTTGTAGCGTTTCGCGATATCCATGGTACATACGGTTGGAAACCCAGTACCAAATGGCGAGTACCGGTAGCGTGAAGAAGGTAATGGATAACACGGTGAAAATCTGAAATTGATTAATCAGTACAATTATTCCTCCGGCAACGGTACTGGCTAAGGCTGTTACAAAACCTTCAATTTTTGTTTGTGCATCAATACTGATCGCCCGATCGATCGGTACATAATAGAATTTGAAGGTAGGGGTATCTAACGCATCCCGAAGAGAGTTTATAAAGAGTTTACTCATCGCAACCGCGATAAAGAAAAAGATGATGGTGCTTCCTTCTCCAGTTTTAAGATCGTAACCGAATAAGGAGCCAAGGCCAAACGCAGCGCCTGTGAAAAGAATTAGCAGAAGCGGGTTTATAAGCAGGGATATCCGCAATCCATAATCCTGATTAATTCGATCCGTAGCGAATGTTGAGAACAGGAAACTGAAGATAACTACGGTAGCTTCAAAATAACTAAGAAAGTAGGGAAGGTCATTCTGCGTAAACTGATTGGTGGTTGCGTTATAAAATGAATAGTCAACGAACCTGAGGGCCACCATGGAAACTATAATAAAGAGAGACAACGTCATGATGTAGCGATTGCCTAAAAACTGACCCACCGATAATTTTTTAATATCAGTTTCGGATTTAATGACAGAACGGCCTTTAATAAGGTGACGATTAGCGAGAAGTATAAACAGGCCTAAGTAACCAATAATGCTTACCAGCCCGATTGTATAAAGGGATCTGATGTCAACTCCGGAACTCAGCATGACAGGGATTGCAAAAAAGGCAAGGATTTGGGCAATGGTGGTTCCTAAATCGACACTGCCAATAATCCGTTTCGATACCCGCACATTAAACATCCTGTTAAACGCACCCCAAAAAACGAGTTGAGTCACAAATGTGAACGGAAGAATAAGGGTAAAACCAAAATAATAGAGGTAATCGGTGTCCTGTACGAATTGCTCACCAAACTCAATGAAGGCAGTGAAGATAATAACCAGCAAAAGATTAAAAATAGCCAGGGCTGTGAATGGAATGCGACCCTGCAAAAAGTTGTAAAAAATAGTGATAACCATTCCAAGGGCTCCCGATATAGCAAGAGCTACAGGTAACTGGGTTTTCTCATCAAAATGCTCCAAAAACAGGGATTGTGAGGCCACTGCAACAGAGGCTAAAAACAATCCCATCAGAAAGCTGATGAGGAGCAGAAGGGATACCGGGCCTGTTTCTTCAGGCTCCACATCCAACAGATTCCAAAGCCTTGAGAGCATACTTGGGGGTTTAACACTTAAATTTTATACAATTCATCGGAAATTCCTATTCAATTAAGAGTTCATTTATAAGTACTTAGTTCTTGATTAGTAGTTAGTTGATGAGAATTCAACCAAAATCCACTCTCTGCCTGCCGAAAATTCCCAATGATGTAAATTACTTCAGCCCTTGATAAGGTAAGCGGGCCAGTGTTAAAACCTTTAGAATTGGCAGTTTGGCTGGTAGACTAATGACTCTTATAAAGGATCGAGCTATCCCCATAACTAAGAAAGCGATAGGCATGCCCAAGGGCCTCATGGTATACTTTCTTCCATGCTGGGCCGATAAAGGCGGCTACCAGTAAAATGAGGGTTGACCCAGGTTGATGGAAATTTGTGATAAGTGCTTCAACCACCCTAAAAGAGTAGCCAGGCACGATGTAGATAGAGGTCTCGCCAGTAACCGTATCCATATCTTTTTTATCAAGGATGTCCAGAATGGCTTTAAAGGCTTCCTCTTTATTTATATCATTCCGTAATGTGTAGGGATCATATTGAGTTATTTCAAAAGTAGCATCCGGATGGTTCATTAGTTTCACCCCATACCAATAAAGGCTTTCCAGGGTTCGCATGGAGGTTGTTCCGACAGCTACAATCGACCTGGCAGCAAGGAGGGCTTCAATGTTTTTCCTGGTTACTACAACTTGCTCCTTATGCATCCGATGTTCCAGGGCATTTTCAACTTTTACAGGTTGAAATGTACCTGCACTCACATGTAGTGTCAGAAACTCGGTTGAGTGCCCTTTGGCATGGAGGTCATCCAATATCTGTTTGGTAAAGTGAAGCCCGGCAGTGGGCGCTGCTACAGCTCCTTCCTGGTGAGAATATACCGTTTGGTAAGTTTCGCGATCTCGTTCTTCGGCTTCACGATTCAGGTATGGTGGCAAGGGGGTAAAACCCATTAGATTAATTACTTCAGCAAAGCTTTTTGATTCTGGTTGCCAGTTAAATTCTACAATTCCTTGCTCCCTGTTAACCAAGTCTGCAGACAATGTTAACTCCTCAGTTTTTTTTATAAGTGTGGTGTTTTCTGACCACCGTTTCAAATTACCAATCGTGCATTGCCATTGTGAACGGCTTGAGGCTTCCATGGCTTGTTGAACCAACGAGGAGGGAGAGATCGGACTCAATAAAAAGAGTTCAATGATGGCCCCGGTTTCTTTTTGAAAATAAAGGCGAGCCGGAATCACTTTGGTATCATTAAAGAATAAAGTGCTTTGTCGGGGAAGGTACTCGTTGATTTTAGTAAACTGTTTATGCTCAATGATTCCATCCTTAAATACCAGCAACCGGGATCGGTCTCGTTCGGCCAACGGGTATTGCGCAATCCGATCAGGAGGCAGATCATACCAGTAGTCTTTTATAGGAATGGATTTATCCATGCGTAATTGCAATTTGCCCAAAGGTATTAAGTCAGGAGATTGATTGCCATGTGTAAAGTATGTTTTAAATAATGATCTTCACGGTTTAATTACCAATAGCACTTTATGCCACTGAAGGCAAGTCTGCACAAGCGCACTTTTGAATTTTCATTCAATGCCCGAACCTCCCGGGGTGCCATGAAAGAGAAGATCTCCTGGTTTATTAAAATCTGGGATGATCATGCTTCTGAAATTGTTGGAATCGGTGAATGCGGACCGCTTCCGGGCCTAAGCCCTGAATACACCCCTGAGTTTGAATCTACTTTAGAGACGCTGCTAACTGACATTAATAAAAAGTCGATCGCTCTGCCTTCATTATCTCACCTTGACGAATTGAATGCCTTTCTTGAAAACCTGATTGGCAAAGAAGGTATCTCGACCTATTCATCGTTTGTTTTTGCGTTGGAGACTGCACTTCTTGATTTGATGAATGGGGGAAATAAAATAATTTTCAGGAATCAATTTATTGAAGGTCATCCAATACCCATCAATGGCTTGATCTGGATGGGGGGTCTTGATTTCATGTTGCAGCAAATTGAGCTCAAGATTCGCGATGGATTTACTTGTCTCAAGCTAAAGGTCGGCAGTCATGATTTCGAGAAGGAATGTGATGTGCTACAATATATCAGGAGAAAATACTTTCGCGACAAGATCACCATTCGGCTGGATGCTAATGGAGCATTTAGAAAAGACGATGCCCTAACCAAACTTAAGGAACTTTCACGTTTCGAAATCCAATCTATTGAGCAGCCAATTAAACCAGGTTTGGAAGAGATGGCTACGCTATGCCGGGAATCACCCATTCCTATTGCACTCGATGAAGAGTTAATTGGAGTGAATGGATTGTCAGCCAGGCATGACTTGCTTGCGCGGATCAAACCTCAGTTTATAATTTTAAAGCCTACGCTTCATGGTGGGCTTGTTTCATGTGCCGAATGGATAAGCATCTGTGAAGGATTGGGCATTGGCTGGTGGGTAACTTCTGCATTGGAAAGTAGTATCGGATTAAATTCTATAGCCCAGTTTACAGGAAATTATCCGGTCCAAATTCCACAGGGATTAGGCACCGGAATGATCTATTCCAATAATATTGAATCACCCCTTACAGTTAATAAAGGTCAATTGACCTATCAGAAAGGCCTTATTTGGAGTCAAATAGACGATTAACTAAATTATTTAGTTTTATTTTTGATTTCATCAGATTTATCTGATATTTGGCTAAAATAATTAGCCAATGGAATCGTATAAGTTGAAAATTCAAAGTAAAAGACTCAATTCAGGGCGATTTCAGGTTAACTTTTCAACCAATGACCTAACCACAGGTGGCTATTATGGCTATTTACTCGCTGAGCCAAAGACATCGGTTACGGACATTGTAAACAAAATCAGCAGGCACCTTGAAGCCATGAATAATTCAGAAAGGTACTTTCATAAGAACTTGTTTTCGCTAGGCAACAGAAAAATGAACTCAGGAAGAATATTGATTTTTAAACGATAGAGCTATGGTCAAACTGAATGAGAATATCAGGATTCTGCGTAAGCGTTTAGCCCTTACCCAGGATCAATTTGCCCAACAATTGGGTATTAAGCGTTCATTGGTTGGAGCCTATGAGGAAGGTCGGGCAGAACCCCGTCTCGAGTTACTACAGAAGATGGCGGAAGTCTTTTCAATTTCCGTAGATCAGTTGATTGGGAATGACTTTACAACAGATTCAGCACCCTCTCTGCCAAGCACGGCAAGGGGCAAGGATGTATTAGTAGTAACAGTAGACGCTTCACAAAAACAAAATATTGAATTCGTTCCGCTTAAGGCTGCCGCAGGATATCTCAATGGGTATGCTGATACGGAGTATGTCAAAGAGTTACCTCATTTTAGTTTACCTAATCTCAGGCAAGGTACTTATAGGGCGTTTGAAATCAGTGGTGATTCAATGCTTCCCTTAATGCCCGGTACGATTGTGATTGGTGAGTACGTGGAGGACTTGAAAAACATCAAAAGTGGCAAAACCTATGTACTGGTAACACAACGCGAAGGCATTGTGTACAAACGAGTATTTAATTACCTGGAGGAAAATGGAAATCTTTTCCTGGTTTCCGATAACCGTCACTACGCGCCCTATCAACTCAGCGGTGCTGATGTAATTGAAGTATGGGTAGCCAAAGCCTACATCAGTGTACAATTTCCGGATGTAGCCGATAAACAAGATGTCTCAGTAGAGCAATTGGCCGGTGTGGTGCTCGACCTTCAAAAGGAAATCCTTCAACTAAAATCAAAGAAATAAACTTAGCGGTTTGACCTAACCCGATCTCTTCCTGCACTAGGAAGAGGCGGGAACGGTATTTCTTATTCTGATTACTTAAGGATTTCGAGCGTTTTTGGCTTATTAATTTTTCCGGTGTCTGTCTGGATAAATTTAGAGACATAGCGAATTGATTTTGGAATCTCATAACGATTTAGACTTTCCGCTAGTTGCTTTTGTAAATCTTGCTCTTGATTTGGCAACAGGGTTTCTCCTTCTATTATAAGTGTCACCAGTTCTCCGAACGTTGAATCAGATAGTCCGGTAATAAAAAAGCGATTGGATAAACTCAATGTGGACATGATCGGTTCTATCACTGATTCAATTTTTTCAGGTATAACTTTAATACCACCGCTATTAATCACATTATCCACACGTCCAAGCCATTTGAATTGATCTGTTCCAATCATTTCTACCAGGTCATTGGTAATAATGGGTGCCGGATTTATATAGGGTGCTTGAATGACAAGGCATCCGCGTTCATCCGTACTTGCTGCTATGCCTGGAAGAATCTGAAAGAAATTTTGACCATGGGCACCGTTTAACTTTTGCAGGGCAATGTGCGAAAGGGTCTCGGTCATGCCATAGGTTGAATAGAAACTGCAATTAAATTCAAACAGAGAATTTTTGATTTTTTCAGACAATGACGCTCCACCAATAAGGGCAATTTTTAAAGAGTTTAGTCTACCGGATTGATTTGATTTCAGAATGGATTCCAGTTGATAAGGCACCAACGCCACGAAATCAATAGGAACATCATTTGGAATTTTTTCAAATGGATTAGCGGTAGGCTCCACCACATACATATTCATTCCTACTTCCAGCGATCTTACCAGCATCATGATACCGGCAACGTAGCGGGTATCCAAACAGACCAGGGCAGTAAACTCTTTTTTAAGATTCAGGTAAGATGCGGTTACCTGCGCGCTGGCCTTCAGTTGTTCACGGGTTACGGATATATTTTTTGGAGTTCCGGTTGATCCGGATGTTCTCAGTATAAAGTCTTGATTTCCGTTTAACCAGTGTTTACAAAAATTCAATGGTGCCTTTTCAGAGATACTTGAGTTTTCATCAAAATTACCCAGACGGATGTCTGATAATGAATAAGAAGTATTATTCATTATCAGCCAGGGAGAATTCATAGATCAGGTTTTATTCTTATGGGCTATGGAAACTTAGGAAACTTCGAGAAGTCTGGATCTCGTTTCTCTAAGAATGCATTTTTGCCTTCTTTAGCTTCATCACTCAGGTAATACAATAATGTTGCGTTTCCGGCAAGTTCCTGAATGCCTGCCTGTCCATCCAACTCTGCATTGAATGCACTCTTTAACATACGGATTGCCAATGGACTTTTCTGAAGAATCTTTTTAGCCCACGCTACATAGGTTTCTTCCAATTGTTCTAAGGGCACCACTTTATTTACAAGGCCCATATCCAATGCTTCCCGCGCATCGTATTGATCGCATAGATACCAGATCTCCCGTGCTTTTTTCTGACCAACAATTCGGGCCAGGTATGAGGCACCAAAACCACCATCAAAGCTTCCCACTTTAGGCCCCGTTTGTCCGAACCGTGCATTCTTAGCAGCAATCGTAAGGTCACACACTACATGCAATACGTGTCCACCACCAATAGCCCAACCTGCAACCGCAGCAATTACAGGTTTTGAAATAGTTCTAATTACTTTTTGCAAGTCGAGCACATTTAACCGTGGCACCGTGTCAGTGCCTACATAACCTCCATGGCCCCGTACGCTTTGATCGCCACCGCTGCAAAATGCTTTTCCGCCTTCGCCTGTTAAAATAATTACGCCCACCTCCATATCCTCACGACAAAGATTCATGGCGTCCAGAATTTCCTGAATGGTTAATGGGGTAAATGCATTATGAACCTCAGGTCTGTTAATGCTGATGCGCGCAATACCTTCGTATTTATGAAAGAGAATTTCTTTGTACTCCTTTACCGGTTTCCAATTGTATTTAAGATTCATAACCTTTTTTAATATGTTTTTTGAATTGATCGAATGCTTTTTTAGCTGATTCTTGACTACTTACTATTTCCATGATTTTCGTGCTGCCACCAAAATCAAAGAATTCCTTTAATGATGTTTTTAATTTTTTAATGGAATCTACTTTTATGTAATCAAAGCCAAATTCCCTTGCCAGATGGCTGGCAGAAAGTTTTTGGTTAGTTACAAAGTACTCACTTTGTTCAGGTAAATTCCCTGGACCGTCAATCAGGTTAAAGATAATTCCACCGTGATTATTAATGACTACCACACGCAAATTAGGGACCGCATAATTGTGCCAGAACGCATTGCGATCATAAAAGAAAGCAAGATCACCAGTAAGAAGAATATTGGGTACATCGCTAGCGAGTGAATGGCCAATAGCCGTACTGGTGCACCCATCAATTCCGCTCGTTCCACGATTTGCATAAACGTGTATGCCTTTATATTTTTCTGCAAGCCCTACCAGGTTGGCATAGCGAACAGACATACTATTCGCCACATGCAGATTACAGCGATCAGGTAAAGATGCGAGTAACACATTAACGGCACTCAACTCATTAAATTCCGCGGTTGCAAAATGTGATTCGCAGGCAAGTTGTGTTCGGTGTTCTTCCGCTTTCCATAATTGCGAATAGTTTTCCTTTTTCTGAAGTTCGAACTTTCCAATAAGTGGTGGTGAACTTAAATCTTCAAAAAATGATTTTGGATCGCAACGTACAACGCGGCTAAGCGATTGAAATGTATCGGCCGCAATTCCCGAAGGTTGTATATGCCAATGTTGCTGAGGAGGATGCTTACGGAGGAAAAGTTTTAGGTTTTTGGAGATGATAGATTTTCCAAAGGTGATCAATAAGTCTGGCTGCAACGATTTCTTAATAGAATCACCACAGGATCCTAAGAAGACATCAGCATAGCGCACATTGCCCGGTAACGAGTGAAGATTGGAAATAATGTCTCCAACCAGAGCGACTTTATTTGTTTTACAGAATTTTTCAACTGCTTTACATAAGCCCTGATGATAATCTTGTTGGCCGGCTACCAAGAGCACCTTCGTGAAACCTGCTAAAGACTGTGATAGTGATTTCGTGTCAGAATCACTTAGCAAAGGGATAACCGGTGTGGTACTTACTATTTTTAATTTTTTGCTAAAGGAAAGGTTCTCACCACTGGCAGGATAAAGTGGTTCACGAAGAGGCACATTAATATGAACAGGCCCTTTTGGATACTCCTGTGAGAGAGCAATGGCTTCATTGACTACCCGTTGAACGAACCACAATGAATCCTCATGCGAGTAATCTTCCGGGAGTTCATAATATTTCTTTACATGGGCGCCATATAAATTATTTTGTCTGATGGTTTGTCCATCCAATTGATCAATCCATTCCTTAGGTCGATCGGCAGTAAAAATGAGTACCGGAATTTCCTGAAAAAATGCTTCGGCAACAGCCGGGGCAAAATTATAAGCTGCCGATCCTGAAGTACAAACCAGCACAGAGGGCATGTGTGTTTGCTGGGCTATTCCAAGGGCTACGAACCCGGCACTACGTTCGTCACTAAATGTGCGACAAGTAATATCTTCATGTCGGGCGAAAGCGAGCGTAAGGGGAGCGCTGCGGGAACCCGGGCACACTACGGCCTGATGAATGCCTTGACGGGCGCAGATTTCGGCAATATCGTAGATCGGTTGTAAGCGCAAGGTAAATAGACTTAGTGTGCAATTATTTTTTGAAGAGTCAACATCTTCATTTCGGTTTCATTCCATTCAGTCTCCGCAACTGAATCTGCGGTTACTCCTGCACCTGCATAAAGCCTTACTCGATCAGGAAATAGTTGCATGCACCGCAGGTTAACGTAAATGAGACTTTCTTTTTTTACGTTTACCGGACCCAGGTACCCACTATAAAACTGACGGTTATAGCCTTCATGTGTTTTCAGGAAGGCAAGCGAATTTTCCAGAGGCATACCACACACAGCAGACGTAGGGTGCAGTAGTTTCAACATGACAGAACCCAGTTGCGGGAAATTCGTTGCAACCATATCTACCTCATAGTCAGTTTTTAGATGCATCAGATTTCCGGCCACGATAGTTTTAGGACCATGTTCTTCATATTCTCGCAACCGGATTTTCTTGAAGCAGTTGATTATGTACCGGCAAACGAGAGCTTGTTCTTCAATTTCTTTTTGTGTCCAGGCTACAGATTTGAGATTTATTTCAGGCGAGTAGGGGAGTGTTCCGGCCAATGCCACCGTCTTAAATTTGTTTTGAACTGTACTTACCAGAAGTTCCGGGGTGGCTCCCATCCAGGTGCCAGTCGCTGGCGAGGAAACCATTGAGATTAACGCATTGGGATGTTTTTCGCAGAGCAGATCGAACACTCTTAGTAAGTCGAACTTTCCACTAAGGGAAATGTCCTTATATCGGGATGGAACAATTTTCTCTAATACACCCGCTTCAATTTGTGCGATACCTGATTCTACCAGGTTTTTGAAGTCAGGAGTTTCAATATTTCTTTCCAAAGCAAGGTAGTGAAGATGAGATAAATCTATGGTCCCTGATGTAGAGTCGAAATTATCCGATGCCGGACCTTCTATAAGCCGGCCATCTTCAAACCGGTAGAGTATATCAGCCGGAAAAAATATTTTCTTGGCATCCGGAAGGAATGGTGAAAAAATAAAACCTGTTTCGGAGTCTTCTAAACTGATTTCATTAATCTGCCTTACTCCTGATGTACTTATTGCTAAAAACTTTTCGTTTTTCGTTGGAGTTTTCCAGAGGGAAAATGAATGGCCCTGGTATAATGCATACCTAATTGCATGAATGAGAAGTTTCTTTTCTTGAAGCTCTGAGGATTTCTGTTCAGTGGAGATCATTTTTTTCTTACCGCTTATCAATTACAGCCATTGTAATACGGCTGATGCAAACTAATTCATTGGCTTCATTCACAATGCGAATTTCCCACACATGAGTTCGCTTACCAATATGTATTGGTTTTGTGGTTCCGTAAACATACCCACTCCTGGCACTTTTAACGTGGTTAGCATTAATGTCCAACCCAACACAGTACTGTGTATTTTGGTCTACACAACAGGTAGCGGCCAGACTTCCCAGGGTTTCGGCTAATGTTACTGAAGCTCCTCCATGTAACAAGCCAAGGGGTTGTTGGGTTCTATGATCAACAGGCATTTTTGCAGAGATATGGTCTTCACCAATCGATGTAAATTCTATTCCCAAATGACTCACCATGGTGTTTAATGAAAACTTATTTAAGGATTCAAGGGTAATGCCCGGTTTAAAGACAGACATGGTGTTGGATAGTTGAGGTTTAAACTATTTCCTTATTTTTGCGCCCGCATACCCGCAAGGCGGCCTGAAATTAGGTAGAAATTGATGAGCAAAAAAATATATATCATCCGCCATGGGCAAACTGATTTTAACCTGCAAGGTATCGTGCAAGGCAGTGGAGTAGACTCGTCCTTAAACGACATGGGTCGGGCTCAGGCTGATGCTTTTTATCAAACGTATAAGGATATCCCCTTTGATAAGATATATACTTCCGCCTTAAGAAGGACACGAGAATCCGTTGAGAATTTTTTGTCCAAAAGGATTCCTCATGAGAGCCTCCCAGGCCTAAACGAAATCAGTTGGGGAACCAAAGAAGGTCAGCGGATTACCGCGGAAGAAGATGCCTATTATCATTGGATGTTAGCTCAATGGCAACAGGGAAATACCGTTGAGCGAATAGAGGGTGGTGAAAGTCCGGAAGATGTAACAAAACGCCAGGAGGTCGCCATCCAGCACATCCTTAGCCAAAGCAATGATCGCACTATTCTCATTTGTATGCATGGTCGTGCGATGCGGATTTTGTTATGCAGACTATTGAACTATCCTCTCAAGAGCATGGACATGTTTGAACATGAGAATCTATGTTTGTACGTATTGGAAAACACAGGCTCCATGTTTTCTATTAGAAAATACAATGACACATCTCATCTTGCTAACCTGGCTATTGCCAAAGTTAATTCAGCCGAAAAGGCTACGCTTTAAGCGGAGAAAGTGATTCAAGCTCCGTGCGGGCTTTACTATCAATGCTATTTTTATATTCGTGTTTAGGATAGCTTAGCGCTAATTCAAAATACTTCCGGGCACTGATAAAATCTTTTTGCTCTTTGGCTATATAGCCTAACTGAAGGGCTGAGTTAGCACCAAAATACCACGGGTTATTTTTAGTCATATCAATACTTTGCTGGTAAAAGAGCTTAGCCGTTGTAAGCTCACCCGTGCGATGTGCCAGCCTCGCCTTACGGTAGTAATATTCAGTTTGTTCTTTCAGCGTAGTGAGATCGGCAGGCGTTATTGAATGCAATATGCTTGCGGCCTCTTTATAATACCCCCCATCCGTACTGAACCGAGCCTTCAATAGTTTCTTATTTGGAAAACTGGTTTCTTCAAGTTGCCTGGCTGCGTAACGATCAGGTTCTGCTTTATCGGTACCAGTTATTTTGGCTTTTTCAAAATTGGCTTTCGCTTGTTTTGAATCTCCTATTAACCAATAGTCAAGCGAGATTTTAAAGTAGGCGTCTTTTTTGAAACTGACACTGGGGTAATTTTTTATAAATCGCTGGAACGACTCTATGGACTTACTATACTCGCCCTTTTGTAGTAAAATCTCTCCCCGCAGGTAATCGATGTAATAAATTGGCAGGCCTTGAGTTTGCTGATCGATCTTCTGAATGAGTCCGAGAGCTTCTTCGCTATGGCCATCTTTGATATACATATTCACACCCAGAAACAAAAGCAAGCGATTATCAGGTTGGTCTTTCAGACACGTGGCAATACCTTCAGCAGCTTCCGGGAATTGCTGGTTGAGAAACCCTTTTACGGTATAAAACAAAATGGTCGCCTCCATGCTCAACGAAGATTTTGAATTCCTGAGTTCGTTAAATTGCTTTTGCCCTGTGCCTACCGAGCCTTTCATGCCTAATAAGCTTACAAACCATTTATACTTTTCAGGTACAGAGCCTAACATTACTTGTATAACGCCACTGGTTTTTTTGATGGGAATAAAGGTTGGATATTTCTTCAGGCATTCGCTCGTAAACTGATAGGCTTTTCGAATCGACATTACAGCATTTAACTCCTCGCCCAGGTTTAGAAAGCAGAAGCCTCGTTGCAAATTGAGTTCGGCTTGTAAAAAAAGAGTTTCTGGTCCAACGGGAAGACCTTCCAGGTATTTTAATCGAGCTTTGAATCGCTCATCAATCTGCTCAAAGCCTTTATTATCTTCCGTTATTAGGATATAAATAGTTTCGTTCAGGCTCTGAACGTAGAGTTTATGAAACTCGTTGGTCTTGATTTTTTTCAGGTATTCAGTGGCCTTATCCTGTTGCATGGAAAAGACCAAATTATAGGCCTTTTGTAATTCGGGGTCAAATTGCCAGATAAGATCGGTAGCAAACGAAGTCATTGAAAATAAAAAAAGGCAAGTGGTTATACCTGCCTTCTTTATGTTTTTTATGATTCCTGTCTTATTCAACTTTTTTGGTTTTTTTTACCGGTGCTGCTTTTTTTGGTTTTGGTTCCTCCTCCATGGAGCCCAAGTCAACATCGGCCAATATTCTTCCTGAGTGTTCGTCTATAACTATTTTTTTCTTCTCACGGATCTCAGCTATTTTTTGCGGAGGGATGATGATGTTACAACCCTCGGCCGCACCGCGAACCACCCTTACAACGGCTAAGCCATTTGATAAGTTTGTTCTCAGTCGATTATAATGCTTAAGAAGTTTGTCTTCTATTTTCTTAGTCGCCTTCTCTCTTTCCACCAAAAGCTTTTTCTCTTCTTCCTGGCTTTCATTCAGAATCCCATCCAGTTCGTCTTTCTTGTTCTGAAGATCCTCTTCTCTCTCTTTTATAAGAGTCTCAATAGTAGTTATTTCAGCCTTTTTGGAGTCTATTTTCTCTTTTGACTCTTTAATTTTCTTTTCGCAAATCTGAACTTCTAATTCCTGCAGTTCTATTTCTTTGGTAATGGCATCAAATTCTCTGTTGTTTTTTACGTTTTTCTGCTGCTCAATGTATTTTTTGGACAGCTTTTCTGCTTCTTTAATGCCTTCTTTGTTCTTCTTAATTGCCTCTTCCAATTCCTTCAATTCAGCCTCAAAACGGCTAAGCCGGGTGCGGTAACCCTCCATTTCGTCCTCCAGGTCTTGCACTTCATCGGGAAGATCCCCTCTCAGTTTTTTAAGTTCGTCCAGTTTTGAATCTATGGATTGTAATTTTACTAATGCTTCTAGTTTTTGTGCAACTGTTTGATTTTCCATTACTTACAGGTAGCTAATTGGATTTGTTACGACATTTGAAAAAATGATTGCAAAAGTAGGAAAATTTTCTTGTAAAAACTCACCAAGCAGCTCTTTCGTGTATTGTTCACTCTCATAATGGCCAATATCGGCAATAATGATTTTGTTGTCGGCATCGAAAAATTCATGGTATTTGAAATCAGCCGAAATAAAGACATCGGCTCCCTGTCTAATGGCAGTCTGGAGTAAAAAACTGCCAGCCCCGCCACAAACCGCTACTTTTATTACTTTGTTACTGCTAACCCTGGTATGCCTGATGCAGGCTGTATTCATATTAAATTTCACTCTTTGTAAAAAGGCTATCGGTTCTTCGGGGATCGCGAGTTCTCCGATTATGCCCGCACCAACTTCCTGATTTTCGTTTTCGAGGCTTGTCAGATAGTAAGCCACTTCTTCGTAGGGATGACTATCCTGTAAGGCGCTAAGTACTTTTCCCCGAAGGAAAGTTGGAAAAATAACTTCCACCCGATCCTCATCAGTTTTTTCCAAAACTCCTTTTGATCCTTTAAATGGATTGGCATGATCCGCTGGCAAAAAGGCGCCTTCACCTTCAACGGTGAAGCTGCAGTTTTTGTAATTACCGATCTGTCCGGCTCCAGCTTCGTGCAGGCTTGCTAGTACCGTTTCCTTATGCTCTTTGGGAATGAAGGTGACCAACTTCATGAGCGTATTCTTTTTGGGCAATAGAATCTGAAGATTTTTCAGTCCGATTCGCTCAGCAATTTTTTTATTCACACCATTAATAACATTGTCCAGATTCGTATGTACTGCGTAAATGGCAATGTTGTTTTGAATCGCTTTTATTAATACCCTTTCAACATACGTTTGGCCCGTAAGCTTCTTGATACCTTTAAATAGAATAGGGTGATGGGCCACGATGAGATTGCATGATTTTGCCAAGGCCTCTTCTACCACATCTTCAGTGCAGTCCAGCGTAATCAAAATGCCTTTAACTTCTTCAGTTGGATTGCCTGTGAGCAGGCCGCTGTTATCATACTCTTCCTGGTAGACTCGGGGTGCCAACCTTTCCAGACTTTCGATTATATTATTTATCGTTCTAGTAGCCATCGATTATGTACTTTTGATCAAAAATAGCGAAAGAACACGGCACTGCTTTATGCCCTTTTTAAAGTACCTTTTATTGCCTTTTGCCGGCCTTTACAATATTGTTACAAGGCTTCGAAACCACCTCTATGACATAGGCCATAAAAAATCATTTCAGTTTGAGTCAGTGGTAATCAGCGTTGGTAATATGAATGTCGGTGGTTCTGGCAAGACGCCCATGATAGAGTACCTGATCAGATTACTCAGTGAACGATATAAAATAGCAACATTAAGTCGTGGATATGGCCGAAAGACCAAAGGATTTCACATCGCAACCAGGAAAGATGATGCTCAGACGATCGGAGATGAGCCATATCAATTGCAGAGAAAATTTGGTGATAAGATTGCTGTGGCCGTTGGAGAAGAACGGGCTTTGGCTATTCCATCAATTTTAAATGAACGACCGGATGTTCAGGTTATTTTGATGGACGATGCATTTCAACATCGTGCAGTTGTTCCACAATTTTCCATTCTGGTTACAGATTATGAAAAACCTTTTTACAAAGATTTTCTTATGCCTCTCGGCCGGTTACGGGAAGCTCGTGCAGGGGCTTCACGGGCACATACTGTCGTGGTTACTAAATGTCCTGAACTGGAGGCAGGAAACGAAGAAAAGATTCGCCATGAGTTGCATAATCTGGTTGGCAACAAACCCGTTTTCTTTTCCAGTATGAGTTATCAATCACCGGTTGCTATTGGTCATAACCACCCGGTTAGTCTGGATGTGGTATTGGTTTCAGGGATTGCAAAGAATGGTCCACTGGAAAAAGAAGTCGGGAAGCGATATAAAATACACAGGCATTTCAAGTTCCCAGATCATCATTCCTATACAGCGGCAGAGATCGAAAGTATCCATCAAACGGCTGATCTTTGTAATGCAGGTTCAATTTTAACCACAGAAAAAGATATGGTGAAGTTGATTGGGAGTTCATTATTTGACGTGGTGAAAAAGAAAAACTGGTTTTATATTCCCATTCAGGCCACATTCACTAAAAATGGATCAGATTTTGATGAGATGATTTGCCATTTAATTGAAGAAAAACTAAAGGAAGTTCCCCAGGCTTGAAAAATCGGATGTTCTTTTCCAATTCACAGTTACTTTTGCGCGTGCTTCTAAAAAATCATTTGATAGTAGTTGTATTCATGATGGGAAGTTTATCTTCCTTTAGTCAGAAGCGTGTTGAAAATGCTGATACGGTGCGGAAACCCATAACACCACCTGTCCGCACGGGTCGTGGCTCACAGATTGTAGATGATTCCACAAAGAATGTGTATGGTCCAAAAACGACAAAGTGGATAACAGAAAATAATATTTTCCAGAACAAGGTTGATTATCAGCCACTGGACACCACATTAAGTAACTATCATCGATGGACGTATGTTCAGGGCTTCAATAATTTCTATCACGACCTGGGGAATGTCGGTACTGCACTCAATCCGATTTTTCCTATGGCTCCGTTAACGGTTGGAGCAAGCCCCGGGTATCAAACATATTATCCCTTTTATGAAACCGAAGAGCCGCGAATTTTTGATACCAAGTCACCCTATACACGAATCTTTTTGGTGTGGGGAGGAGAGGGCCGGGCAATGTCGCGAGATCGGAAGAACACACGTCTGAACTCCAGTCACTCTCTTCCATCTCGTATGCCGTCTTCTGCTTG
>ERZ795061.1019-NODE-1019-length-27862-cov-7.419894_pt1 | contig 27862 bp, 13 predicted proteins | sample MGYA00375145_ERZ795061 | MGnify/ENA primary metagenome ERZ795061 (study PRJEB30190, sample SAMN05720144) | anaerobic digester metagenome | isolation source: active sludge of municipal wastewater-treating anaerobic digesters | place: USA | collected 2014-12-22 ... | reverse complement strand
GCTGACCTTGTTGCGATTTAGTAGTTGAGTTTTGATTTTCAAGTGAATCGGTCGAACTTATTAACCGGGGTTCAGTGATAAAGAATGGTGGAATAATGGAGAACAAAAAAACGAGTAGAATCCCGAAGTAGATAAGAGAATAGTTACCAAAGTAAGCACCGATCGCATAGGCCATTACACCAAACATGCCTGAGATTGTTTGCATCCAGGTGTAACCTTTGGTTCTCTTTTCACCCTCGGGTGTTACATCTGCAATAATCGATCGGGTAGGATTAAAGCTGATGTTGATGGAAAGATCGAGTGTTAGTGCCACTATAATTGCGATGGCTAATAAACTAATTCCTGTAAACTGACTGATTTCTCCTAAGGCAGTTAAAGCAAGTAAGCTGATTGCAGCAATGGACCCGCCAATGAGAATAAATGGTTTTCTTCGGCCACCCCAAAACCAAACCTTGTCGCTGATCAGGCCAATTACAACCTGACCAATAATACCCGCAATAGGTCCGGCAGCCCAAACGATACCCACTTCATGTATATCTAACTTGTATTGAGTTGATAAGAGCCAACTCAATGCGGAAATCTGAACACATAAGGCAAAGCCCATTGCAGTGGCTGGCAGACTCAGGATGCCATAAAATGTTGCGCTATAGTTTTTTTGTATTTGTAACATTACCAGGAGATTTCAATTTTCTCATCCATATAATCAGTATAAGTAACTTTAACATTTTCTTCGCCCATCGAGGCTGGTTCGTTAATCGGATCGTATTTTTCTAAGGGCGAGAAGTAGGAGTGAACCAGATTCGTTAGAGGCATCGTAGTACCATTTACTGATATGTCATTCGTGGTGGCGCCATGAAGAACTAATTTAATTTTCCTAAAATGAGGTTTATAATTACCATCACTAGCTGATAGAATCACTTTGTTCTCAGAACCTACCATTTGAATTAATCGCTTCGAACATTTTCCTTGTTGATAGTCAAACGTTTCACCATCGTCACTGTACAGTAAAAAATCACTTGAATTCCTTCCGCAATAAATATGAAGAATTAATTCTTCGTGTTTAATGCCTGTATGCGAGGAAGCAGGTTGCATAGGTAACACACTTCCGGCTTTTACAAATACTGGCAGTTTGTGAATTGGAGATTCGACAATAGTTTCCTGATCACCGTGCCAGATTTTTCCGGTATACACATCATACCAATCACCTTCCGGAAAAAATATTTTCAGAAGATGCTTATTGCTTTCTACCGGTGCAACCAAAATGTTGGGACCAAACAAATACTGATTATGGTACAAACCATTATACACCCTATGATCGTGTGTGTAGTTTATTGCCAATGAGCGTTGCACGGGCATGCCTGTCTGTGAGGCATCGTAAAAAAGAGAATAGATGTATGGCAATAGTTGATATCTGAACTTGATATAATTTCTCGAGATCGATTCTACTTCTTCTCCGTACGACCACGGTTCGCTATCGCGAGTGTTAATCATTGTATGCGCGCGGAAAAAAGGAGATAAGGAAGCTATTGAAATCCATCGTGCGAAAAGTTTGGTATTGGATTCACCTACAAAACCACCGGTATCGTAACCCGCAAAAGCAATTCCTGTAAGCCCCATACTATTTACTAACCGAACGCCTAACAACATGTGTTCATCATAGGCAACGTTATCGCCTGTCCACACTGCAGAGTATCGTTGAACCCCAGAGAAACCTGACCGTGTTAAGTTAAAGGGTCTTTTGCCTTTCAGTAATTTTTTAGTTCCTTCATAGGTGCTGCGGGCCATTTGAAAACCAAAAACATTTCGGCCTCTTCGCATGGTGGCTTTATTGCCTTCAAAATCAAATTCCAAATTTTCTGGCAATGCATTGCCCCACGTGGCGATTTCATTCATGTCATTCCAGAATCCATCTACACCAAGATTTACATAATCCTGAAATTTAGAAGCCCACCATTCACGCGCCACAGGATTTGTGAAGTCAGGAAAGTGACACCACCCCGGCCAAACCTGACCTTGATAGTTTTCACCATCCGGATATTTAAGGAAGATGTTTTTCTTGACGCCATCATCATACGGTTCATAGCCAGGTTCAACTTTTATTCCTGGATCGCACATGATTACTACATGAAAGCCTTGATCTCTTAGGGTTTTCACCAATCCTTTCGGGTCAGCAAAATGTTTTAAGTCCCACGTAAAGATTTTGTATTTGTCCATGTAATGGATGTCAAATACAATTACATCAGCAGGGATGTCTTTCTCACGAAATGTTTTTGCAATGGTAAATACTTCTTTATCCGGATAGTAACTGTAGCGACACTGTTGAAAACCAATACTCCACAGTGGAGGCATTTCCATGCGACCGGTCAGGTAGGTGTACTGCTGAATAATATCAGCGACACTTTTGCCATGGATGAAATAATAGTTCATCTCACCGGCATCGGCAGAGAAACTAGAGAACCGGTTGTTGGATGCACCGAAGTTGAAAAAAGCTTTGTGAGTATTGTCAAAGAAAATTCCGTATGTAATCTGATTATGTAATCCAATATAGAAGGGCATTGAACAATACAATGGATCAGAACCTGTATGATACGCATAAGCATCAGAGTTCCAGTTTTGATAGGCGGCACCTTTTCTATCCAGTGGCCCGGTCTTTTCTCCCAGCCCGATAAATCGCTCTCCAGATTGTAATTTTTTGTATGTTGATACCTGATCTCCGATCCACGAGGTACCAAACGCATCGTCTTCATTGATTACTTTTCCTTCTGTTGTTTTAAATGAAAACCGAACTGGATTTCTGGTTATAGATAGAAGGGTAGAGGCTGTTTTTAGTATTAGCGTGTCCGATGATTCAGTGAGGTCAAACGCGACAGAAGTTGGTTTGCCAACAACGGAGTAGGAGAAGTCTTCAAACTGATCCTGACAAATACTGATCCTGAAGACGGATTCATTGTAAAGAAGAACTCGAAATTTTCCGAAGGTGGTTTCACCAGTCAGGCCACTTAAAGTCTTCGTAAAGGTGATTAGATTGCCAAGGCTTTTACTTGTCACTGATTGAAAGGTGGGCGTCATTGAAAAGATTAAAAGGTTGAGTGGCTAAAGTAAGTCTAATTAGCCTTATCAAACCTAACAATCTGACTTCAAAAATAGCGAAATCGGTTGCGCTATTTCTTCTTAGCCTGCTTCTTGAGTGAAGAGTTGCGGATTATCAATTTTGTCTTTAGGATTTTTGTCTCGGGCTGAGGTTCAAAATCCTCCTTATCCTTCATTTCAATTTGACGGATTAACAGGCGGGCTGCTTCCTGACCCATTTCAAAACCAGGTTGATCAACTGTAGTCAGGGAAGGCTCCATCAATTCACCAAAGAACCAGTTACTAAAGCCTACTATGGCAACATCCTCTGGTATTTTTAGCCCTTTTTCTTTGATCGCCATCATTGAACCCATAGCCATCGGGTCATTATTGGCAAAGATGGCATCAGGAATGATGTTTTGAGATAGCAACTTATTTGTGGCTCTTTTTCCTTCCTCAAATGTGCCCGAAGGACAGTTTACAATCAGACTATCTTTCACTTCCATCTTATTTTCTGTAAGCGCATCGGTATATCCGCGGAAGCGATCAATACTGATGATCAAATTAGGTGCACCGTTTAAATGCGCAATTCGCTTGCAACCTTGTTCGATCAGGTGATTGACTGCCTCTTTGGCACCCGTATAGTCATCTACAATTACTTTGCTGCTGGTTGGGCTATTGTACATGCGATCGTAGAATACAATCGGCACCCCTTTAGATATGATAGATTCTATGTGATCGAAATTAGTGGTTTCTCTTGATACTGAAAGCAGCATGCCGTCAACACGGCTATTAAAAAGGGCCTTCATATCAGTCATTTCTCTTTGATAGGATTCATTGGACTGTGCCAGAATCACATTATAACCGGCCGTATAAGCAACATCTTCTATTCCACTGATCACCGTAGAGAAGAAGAAATGGACAATTTCGGGTATAATGACTCCGATTGTATTGGTTTTCCTTTGTCTGAGATTCAGCGCAACTATGTTTGGCTGATAATTGAGTTTTTCAGCAAGCTCATTCACCGCTTTTTTTGTCTGAACACTGATATCAGGATGGTCTTTTAAGGCACGCGAAACCGTAGAAGGTGAAATGCCTAATTCGCGGGCAATATCTTTGATAGTAACCTGATTAAATTTCATGGATGGGGCTTAATTTAGAAAAATATCGATGATTCAAAAAATACGCAATCGGTTGCGGCTTCGTTTCCGCAAATTTTAATGAATAAATAGTCGCATTCTGCTTGTCAAGTGGCGAAAACACGGTATAATTACGATGCGAAATCACTTTTTAATTGAATGCAATTAACAAATTTGATTTCGAATGTACTCTAATAACAACAATTAAAACCCTAAACAATTACGTATGACCAAATTGTATCTGTTTGTTCGCAGGTATCTGACGGTGCTACTGGTGTTCGGAACTCTCGTGAGTTTCGCCCAGCAATCTGTATCAGGTAAAGTAACGGCTGCCGATGACGGCTCCGGAATCCCCGGTGTAAACATCCTCGAAAAAGGCACTTCCAACGGAACGGTGTCTGATGCGGATGGAAATTACCGTATTAGCGTTGGTGCGAATGCCACTCTTGTATTCTCCTTTGTTGGTTATACCTCACAAGAAGTAAGTGTGGGATCTCAGAACACACTAAATGTCTCCTTAAAATCTGATGTCACCTCCTTAAGTGAAGTGGTAGTCGTTGGGTATGGAACTCAGGAAAAAAAGGAAATTACAAGTTCTGTAGTAAGCGTTAAATCCGAAAGTTTTAATAAGGGTAACGTGAATGATCCTTCTCAACTATTAGCGGGTAAGGTAGCTGGTTTACAGGTTGTTAGAGAGGGTTCTGATCCAAGTGCGTCTTTTAATATCCGGTTAAGAGGATTATCATCAGTTGGAGCCAATTCCTCTCCATTGATAGTAATTGATGGAGTGATCGGAGCCTCGCTTAATAGCGTGGATCCTAATGATATTGCTTCAATGGATGTATTGAAGGATGGATCAGCGGCTGCCATTTATGGTACGCGCGCTTCAGCAGGAGTTATTCTTATTACTACTAAAAAGGGTCAAGCAGGTAAAACCACAGTTGATTATAATGGTTATGTTTCTGTTGAGAGTGTTGCAAGAAGAATTCCAGTTTTGGATGCAACTGAATTCAGAGAATTTTCTAATCAATTAGGCGTAACGGGAGGAGATCGTGGAGCAGATACGAATTGGCTTGATGAAATTTCTCAAGATGCTGTAAGTCAAGTGCATACGCTTTCATTAGGGGGTGGTACCAAAGCGACTCAATATAGGGCTTCGGTTAACTTCCGCGATATTGAAGGCATACAGAAAGGAACTGGATTTACGAACTTAAATACACGATTGAATCTTACACAAAAGGCATTAAACGATAAGGTTACATTTAATGCTCAGATTGTTTCTTCAAATCGGGAATCTGACTTCGGATTCAATGATGCATTTAGGTATGCAGCAATTTACAACCCAACAGCTCCTATTAAATCAGACGATCCTGCGTTTGCGCAATATGGTGGATATTATCAAGAAACTCGATTTGATTTTCTCAACCCGGTTGCAATTATTGAGCAAAACACAAATGAGGGAAAATTCAGCCGCTTGAACCTAAATATTGGTGCTACCTGGGACATTACTGATGATTTAAGTTTTGGAGTAAACTATTCCACTCAAAATGAAGATGAGATGTTTGGTCAATATTATAGCAAACAAAGTTTGTTTGTTGGTTATGGCCGTAAAGGATTGGCTACGAGAAGTACTAATAAGCGCCAATTCGATTTGTTTGAGTCTACTCTCAATTATAATAAAGATTTTGGTGATCTGAATTTAGCAGCCCTGGCTGGTTATTCATATCAGGATTTCGTCAACGAAGGTTTTGGGATTACTGCTGGTAACTTTGTTTCTGATGCCTTTACGTACAATGATATTGGATCGGCCCTTGATATTCCAAATGGTGTTGCTAGCGCATATAGCTACAAGGACAGTAACAAGTTAATTGCTTTTTTTGGAAGGGTTAATTTGAACTACAAGAAGGCTTATTTCTTGTCTTTGTCGGCACGATATGAAGGGTCAAGCCGATTTGGAGAAAATAACAAGTGGGGCTTATTTCCTGCTGCGAGTGGTGGGGTAACTATTACCGACCTTGTTGACATACCATCAGTCAATTCATTGAAATTAAGAGTTGGATATGGCCTTACCGGGCAGCAGCCTGGTCAATCCTATTTATCATTGTTAACCTTTGGTAGGTCAGGAAGCTTTATTGTAAATGGACAATATGTACCTGGATATGCACCGACTTATAATGCTAACCCAGATCTTGCGTGGGAGAAAAAAGGAGAAATCAATGCGGGTATTGATTTCAGCATGATTGATAACCGTTTGACAGGTTCCGTTGATTATTTCAATAGGACGACAACCGATTTCTTGCAGTTTCAGGCAGTGCCTGTCCCTCCAAATTTGGCTCCTAATACATGGCTTAATGGCGGAGATTTAAGAAACAGTGGTATTGAAGTTGCCTTGAACTATTCAATAGTTAATAAGACAGATTTCTCAGTAAGTACAGGTATTAATTTTGCCACCATTAAAACTGAGATTGTGGACTTGAATCTTGGTGAATCAGGTGAAAGGTTCCAGGCTGGAGTTGGATCTCCTGGACAAAATAGTAGCTTTATGATTCGCGTTAAAGAAGGTCAACCTGTTGGCCAGATTTTTGGCCCTAAGCTTTTGGGTATTGGAGAGGATGGCAAATGGATATTCAATAATGCCGATGGTAATGTTGATTCTAATGGAAACCCAATAATCGATGAGAAAGATTTTGAAGTTCTTGGACAAGGTTTACCAAAGTTTACTTTTAACTGGAATATGACCTTTGTTTACAAAAATTTCGATTTCAACTTCCAATTGCGTTCAGCTATTGGGCACAGTATTGTCAACCAGTACAGAGTGTTTTATGAAGCACCAGGTGCAATCACCAGTTACAACGTAGTGGAATCAGCACGAGACATTCCAACACTAACGGATGCTCCTCGGTATTCAAGTCTCCATGTTGAAAAAGGCGACTATGCTGCATTAGATAATATGACGTTGGGTTATACATTGCCTCTTTCACCAGGTAGTATGATCTCAAGATTAAGATTCTATGCGACCGCTCAGAATCCTTTTGTTATCACTAACTACAAAGGTGCAGATCCTGAAGTTCGTTATGTTGATACAGAGGACAATAACAATCCTTTATCAGCTGGTATTGATAGAAGAAATACATGGGTTAGAACCCGTACATTTACGGTTGGGCTAAACCTTACTTTTTAATTTAATAGTTAATGAAAATGAAACCATTGAATAATATGAAAAAATTATTATCGATTGGCTTGTTAATTGCCTTCAGTTTCTCGTGCACTAATTTGGATGAGCAACTATATAGTCAGGTAACACAAGACAACTTTTTTAAGACAACCGAAGAGCAAGTAACCGCTCTTGCTGCCGCCTATACAGTTCTATATTTTTGGGGAAGTCACAATGGATACTTCTCATATCAGGAAGTAACAACGGATGAAATGGCTATCCCCGTTAAGGGAAATGACTGGTTAGATGGAAATCAGTGGGTATTCGCTCATAGGCACGCCTATGTACCGCAGGGCGAAGGTTTGAACAACATGTGGAATGACCTTTTTAGAGGAGTTAATACGTGTAATCGCCTGATATCACAATTTGCCTCTATCGAAGGTTCAGCTAATGTTATTGCTGAAGTTAAGGTGTTAAGGGCATTTTACTATTATCTTTTGATGGACAACTTTGGTGGAGTTCCTCTGGTTACTTCATTTGAAGGTGCAGAAACGAATCCTGTGCGTGCAACTCGCCAACAGATTTATGATTTTGTTGTAAGTGAAATCGAAACCAATGTACCTGTACTAAGTAAAGATAGAGATGCAAGTACTTATGCAAGATTTAATTATTATGCAGCGAAGACTCTGTTAGCCAGAATTTATCTTAACTCAGGTATTTACAGCAGCACAACGCCTGGTAACCCACCGAGCGTTGCTAATCTTGATAAAGTGATTGCTGCTTGCGATGAAGTTATTAACAGCGGTAAGTATTCTTTGGAGAGTAACTATTTTGCAAATTTTGCTTCAAAAAATGAAGGATCGGGTGAGTTTATTTTATCTGTACCATATGATGAAAAGTTTGCCGGTGGATTCAATATTCACCAGATGTCCCTGCACTATGAAAGTCAGAAGACTTATAATTTAGTAGATCAGCCATGGAACGGTTACACCACTTTGCAAAAGTTCTATGAGTCATACGACCAGGATGATGCCAGAAGAAGAGCTATATTGGTTGGCCCTCAATTTTCTTCATCGGGTGCCAGATTAAAAGATACTGGTGCTGAAGGTTCTGATCCGGATGGACAAGATCTAACTTTTACTAAAGAGTTAAATGAACTTACACCCAATGCGCTTCGCCAGGCTGGCGGTAGAGTAGGTAAATGGGAGTATAAATTAGGTGCACGCAACACCCTGGACAATGATTTTCCTATTTACCGATACGCTGAGGTATTATTGATGAAAGCAGAGGCACTCTGGAGAAAGAATAGTGCGGATGCGGTGGCATTGGCCTTAGTCAATCAAGTTAGAGCCCGTGCTTTTGAACCAGATCAACCTTTAACAAGTTTAGGTACTCCTGCAGAGGCTTATCCTGGGCCTGCATTCTTGCAAGAGTTAGGAAGGGAATTTTTTGCAGAAGCTAAGCGCAGACAGGATTTGATTAGATTTGGGAAATATAATTCTGCATGGGATTTTAAAGATGCATCTGATCCCAAGTATAACATTTTCCCAATACCAGCTCCACAAATTATAGCTAATCCTAGTCTTACTCAGAACCCTGGTTACTAATATTTTACTTACTATTTTAAGAATGCAAGCTCTAAAGGCTTGCATTCTTATTTTAATATGATTGTATTGCGTGCTGAGCTATGCATAGATTTTTTTTGATCATATTTTTTTGTTACCTGTTTTTTTCTTGCAGCCGAAGGGAAAATATTCAACAAGAAGAATCCCGATTCACGCTTATTCCAGTAGAGTATAGTCACGTTTCGTTCTCAAATAACCTTTCTTATTCTGAAGAGTTAAATCCATATACGTATCGTAATTTTTATAATGGGGCTGGGGTAGCCGTAGGGGATATTAACAACGATAACCTGCCGGATCTATACTTTGCGGGGAATCAAGTGAATAACAAACTTTATTTAAATGAAGGTAATTTTAAGTTTAGGGATATTACTCAGGTATCAGGAACAGCGTGCAAGGGGGTTTGGTCTACTGGAGTGGCAATGGTGGATATTAATGCTGATGGCTGGTTAGATATTTATGTTTGTAAATCGGGTGGGCCAGGTACCGGAATAAGACATAATGAGTTATTTATAAATAACAAGGATCTTACCTTTACGGAGCGATCAAAAGAGTATGGCCTGGATGTAGTTGGTTTATCAACTCATGCGGTTTTTTTTGATTATGATAGAGATGGAGATTTAGATTGTTATGTTTTATCTAATTCAATGAAATCAATTGGTGCGTTCGATTTATCAAAAGATAAACGCACGATACCTGATGAGACTAATCAGGGGGCTAAATTGCTTAATAATTTTAACGGTTATTTTAAAGATGCAACAATTAGTTCAGGAATCTATTCAAGTAAAATTGGATTTGGTTTAGGAGTGGCGATTGGGGACATAAATCTGGATGGGTGGCTCGATATTTATGTCTCTAATGATTTTTTTGAGCGAGACTACTTATATATAAATCTCAAAAATGGCACCTTTCGGGAAGAGCTTGAAGAACATCTGCAGTCCATAAGTTTAGGCTCTATGGGTGCCGACTTGGCTGATTTAAACAATGATGGATATCCGGATATTTTTGTAACTGAAATGTTGCCGGACAGGATTGATCGGTATAAAACTAAAGCGGTTTTTGAAAATTGGGATAAACACAGAATGAGCGAAGCCAGTGGATACTACCATCAATATCCGCGTAATGTCTATCAGCAAAATACCGGTCACGGATACTTTCAGGAAATTGGTCGCCTTGCTGGGATTGAAGCAACTGATTGGAGTTGGGGGGCACTGGCAGCAGATTTTGATGGAGATCAATTGAAAGATATCTTTGTGGCCAACGGAATTGGAAAAGATCTTACAGATCAAGATTATGTTAATTTCATGGCTGACCCTTCAGCAGTCAAAGATATTCTTAAGCGCAAGGGTGCTGTGATTAAAGAACTAATTGATGTAATACCTTCCGAACCGCTTTCCAACTATATGTTTAAGAATATTGATGGCTTTAGTTTTAAATCCGTGGCCCAAGACTGGGGATTAGGTCATACTTCCTTTTCAAATGGTGCTTCCTATGGAGATTTAGATAATGATGGAGATTTGGATTTAGTTGTTTCAAATATTAATCAAGAACCTTTTCTATACCGAAATGAATCTTCTTACCACTCAATAACGCTAAAGCTGGTTGGTAGTTCAATGAATTCAATGGCGATCGGCTCAAAAATCGAAGCTTATTCTGATGGGATTCTTAATTGGAGCGAGTTTATACCATCAAGAGGCTTTATGTCATCAATAGATTATAGAACAATAATACCGGTCGGCAATGCAAGTAAAGTTGATTCCTTAATTATTCATTGGCCTCAGGGAGGAACTAGTAGATTTAGCGATCTGTTAATTGACTCTATCTATACATTTTATGAATCAACAGCAAAAAAAGGAGAAGAGAGTATTAAGCCAGGTCATGAATCATTTATTTTAAAACAAACCAACATTGTTGTACACGTAGACGTTGAGAATGATTTTAATGATTTTGATCGCGACAGGTTGTTGTATCACATGATATCGAATGAAGGACCGCGGATGTGCCAGGGCGATGTGAATGGAGATAAGTTGTCTGATTTTTATATAGGGGGTTCCCAGGGTGAATCAGGCAGCCTTTATGTTCAGGAGCGCAGCGGAGGATTTCGCAAGATTTCAGCGGCCATTTTTGAAGTTGATAAAGTATCTGAAGATTGTGGGTGCGCATTTTTTGATATGGACAATGATGGCGATGATGATTTATATGTTACCAGCGGGAGCAATGAATTACCCAACAGCAGCAGCGCACTGCTGGACCGTTTGTATGTAAATGCCGGTGGCGGGAGATTTACTAAGAGTAATCAGTTATTGCCTACGAGTAATTTTGAGAGCACCTCAGTTGTTAAGCCCTCGGATTTTGATGGCGATGGAGATATGGATTTGTTTGTAGGAGTTCGGGTTCAGCCCTTTGTGTATGGGGTTCCGGTGAATGGATATCTTTTAGAAAATAACGGACGTGGGAATTTTACGGAAGTTAGTTCTAGCCGTGCCCCTGAGTTACGGAGTCTGGGTATGATTACAGATGCAGTGTGGAGCGATGTAGAAGGAGATGGCGATGATGATTTATTGGTAGTGGGGGAGTGGATGCAGATACGGTTATTGATCAATTCAGGAGGGGTATTTAAAGATGTGAGTGATACCTATGGGCTGCTTCATACCTCTGGCTGGTGGAACCGGATTGTATCTCGTGATTTGGATGGAGATGGAGACGATGATTATGTAGTAGGGAATCATGGATTGAATTCTAGGTTTAAGGCCAGTGTTGAAAAGCCAATAAGTATGTGGGTTAATGATTTTGATCAGAATGGTACGGTTGAGCAGATCATCTGCCGGTGGTGGGGCGATCGCCAGTACCCGTTGGCTTTGCGTCATGATTTGGTGAGCCAGTTGCCGGGATTAAAGAAGAAATATTTGAAGTATGAGAGTTTTAAGGATCAGGGGATGGAGGAGATTTTCAGTGCTGAAGAATTGAAGGGGTCTTTGAAATGGGAAGCTGAAGAACTCCGATCGATGGTAATTTATAACGAAGGGGATCACTTTCGTCTGGAAGCACTACCGATCGAAGCTCAGCTGTCACCGGTATATGGGATAGCGGTTTCAGACTATGATGGCGATGGGAATGAAGACATTGTTTTGGGAGGGAATCAATATCGTTCCAAGCCGGAAGTGGGCCGATATGATGCCAGTTATGGAGTATACCTAAAAGGCGATGGGAATGGAGGATTCAAAAATTTGCCAGCGGAGCAATCGGGCATATGGATTAGGGGAGAAGTACGGGATATGCTAACGATTAAGTCGCGGAAGGAGAATTTATTGTTGATTTCAGTTAACAGTGATTCATTGAAAATATATAAGTACTAATTGATAATGAAGCAGTTTCTAATATACCTAATCTTTCTGTTTATCATATTTTCGTGTTCATCAGAATATCAAAAGTTAGAAAAGAAGGAACTATCCAGAGGTATTCGAGAAGACAGCTTATTTCAAGGGCTTTACCTGGGGATGGACCGCCAAAGTTTCTTTGATCATTGCTTAACTAAAAATCACGAGCGTATTTTTAAGGATGGCATACTCGGCAAGATTGAGTATAAAATAGATGAATTACCATTTCCTGCCACCATGTTCTTTTACCCTGAATTTAAAACTAATAAAATATTTAAAGTACCGGCTACTATACAATATGATGGATGGGCTCCCTGGAATAAAGAACTGCAAGCTGATAAATTAGTAGAACAGGTAATCGTTCTTTTAATGCATTGGCACAAGGGCAATCCATTTGTAAAAATTGAAAGTGAAAGTAAGCCTACTATTTGGGTTAAGGTTGATGGCAATAGAAGGATCATCCTTTTTATCTCAAGCGAAGGACAGGTAAGTATTATTTATCGGGATCTATTGGTTGTAAGTGATGATCTTTAACGGACAGAGTTATGTAGCATGGTTTTCATTGATTCTCCTGGTTTCGTGCCAGCAAGATGAAAAACCGAAATTGCCATTGGCAATGTTTGAAAGAATCCCAAATGATAGAACTAATGTCCATTTTTCAAACAATCTTAGTTTTAATCAGGAATTTAATATTTATACATATCGCAACTTTTACAATGGGGGTGGTGTGGGATTAGGTGATGTTAATAATGACGGACTAATCGATATTTATTTCACATCAAATCAAGGGCAGAATAAACTTTATTTAAACAAAGGGGATTTTCTTTTCGAGGACATAACGGAAAAAGCCGGTGTGGGTGGAACCAAAGCCTGGTCTACAGGAGTAGCTATGGTTGATGTCAATGGAGATGGGCTCATGGATATTTATGTGTGCAATTCGGGGGATATCGAAGGAGACAATAAGCAGAATGAATTATTTATCAATAAAGGGAATCTGACTTTTGAAGAATCTGCGGAACAATATGGATTAGATGAGCGTGGATTTACAACGCATGCTGCATTTTTTGATTATGATAAAGATGGTGATTTAGATGCCTATATTTTAAATAACTCGTATCAATCAATTGGATCATTCAATTTAAGAAAAAATGAACGACCAAAACGCGATTCCCTTGGCGGAGATAAATTATTGAGAAACGATAAAGGTTTTTTCGTTGATGTAAGTGAACAAGCGGGTATTTACGGAAGTGTAATTGGGTTTGGATTAGGCATTACGCTAGGTGATGTTAATCAAGATGGGTGGCTTGATATTTATGTTTCCAATGATTTTTTTGAGCGAGATTACCTATATGTAAATAATGGAAATGGTACTTTTAAAGAGACACTAACTGATTACATGGGAAGTATAAGCGCTGCCTCTATGGGAGCTGATTTAGCCGATCTTAATAATGATGGCTGGCCAGAATTGTTTGTTACGGAGATGTTACCCTATGAATATAGTAGGATCAAGTCAGTCACAACCTTCGAAGATTGGAATAGGTACCAGTATAATTTATCCAATGATTACTATCATCAATTTACGCGAAACACTCTTCAGTTAAACAATGCCGGTAAATCATTTTCGGAAATTGGAAGATTGGCTGGAGTAGAGGCAACTGATTGGAGCTGGGGTGCGCTCTTATTTGACATGGATAATGATGGACTACGCGATATTTTTGTTTCCAATGGAATTCGCCAGGATTTGACTAATCAGGATTTTTTACAGTATGCAAGTAGTGAAGAGTTTGTAGAGTCTGTAGTTAGTAAAGGTTCTATTAACTATAAGAAATTAGTTGAAGTCATTCCTTCGTATCCGGTACCAAACTTTGCTTTTAGAAATGAAGGTAATTTGCTTTTTGAAAATGTTAGCTCCAGTTGGGGATTTGATCAACCTGATTTTTCAAATGGCTCTGCCTATGGAGACCTTGATAATGATGGTGATCTTGACCTAGTAATTAATCATATTGATGAAGAAGCATCGATTTATAGGAACAATGCCAGAGAGTTATTCTCCAATGCTTACTTGAAGATTGATCTCAAAGGTGATAGCATGAATAGCTTAGGTGTCGGTGCCAAAGTTTGCATTTATAAAGACACCGTGAACTGGAGTGCTGAACAAATTATAACAAAAGGGTTTCAGTCATCGGTTGACCCTCGGTTAAATTTTGGATTAGGTCAGATTAATGCAGTAGATAGTATTGAAGTTATCTGGCCTTCTAATAAAAAAAGTGTTATGAGGAATGTTAAGGTTAATCAAGCAGTGAAATTTTTAGAGCGGGACGCAAAGCCTTATCAAACTTTAAAGCGTGCAAAAAATTCACCAACATTGAAGTCTACTGGTACCTCCGTTGTACACGTAGACGTTGAGAATGATTTTAATGATTTTGATCGCGACAGGTTGTTGTATCACATGATATCGAATGAAGGACCGCGGATGTGCCAGGGCGATGTGAATGGAGATAAGTTGTCTGATTTTTATATAGGGGGTTCCCAGGGTGAATCAGGCAGCCTTTATGTTCAGGAGCGCAGCGGAGGATTTCGCAAGATTTCAGCGGCCATTTTTGAAGTTGATAAAGTATCTGAAGATTGTGGGTGCGCATTTTTTGATATGGACAATGATGGCGATGATGATTTATATGTTACCAGCGGGAGCAATGAATTACCCAACAGCAGCAGCGCACTGCTGGACCGTTTGTATGTAAATGCCGGTGGCGGGAGATTTACTAAGAGTAATCAGTTATTGCCTACGAGTAATTTTGAGAGCACCTCAGTTGTTAAGCCCTCGGATTTTGATGGCGATGGAGATATGGATTTGTTTGTAGGAGTTCGGGTTCAGCCCTTTGTGTATGGGGTTCCGGTGAATGGATATCTTTTAGAAAATAACGGACGTGGGAATTTTACGGAAGTTAGTTCTAGCCGTGCCCCTGAGTTACGGAGTCTGGGTATGATTACAGATGCAGTGTGGAGCGATGTAGAAGGAGATGGCGATGATGATTTATTGGTAGTGGGGGAGTGGATGCAGATACGGTTATTGATCAATTCAGGAGGGGTATTTAAAGATGTGAGTGATACCTATGGGCTGCTTCATACCTCTGGCTGGTGGAACCGGATTGTATCTCGTGATTTGGATGGAGATGGAGACGATGATTATGTAGTAGGGAATCATGGATTGAATTCTAGGTTTAAGGCCAGTGTTGAAAAGCCAATAAGTATGTGGGTTAATGATTTTGATCAGAATGGTACGGTTGAGCAGATCATCTGCCGGTGGTGGGGCGATCGCCAGTACCCGTTGGCTTTGCGTCATGATTTGGTGAGCCAGTTGCCGGGATTAAAGAAGAAATATTTGAAGTATGAGAGTTTTAAGGATCAGGGGATGGAGGAGATTTTCAGTGCTGAAGAATTGAAGGGGTCTTTGAAATGGGAAGCTGAAGAACTCCGATCGATGGTAATTTATAACGAAGGGGATCACTTTCGTCTGGAAGCACTACCGATCGAAGCTCAGCTGTCACCGGTATATGGGATAGCGGTTTCAGACTATGATGGCGATGGGAATGAAGACATTGTTTTGGGAGGGAATCAATATCGTTCCAAGCCGGAAGTGGGCCGATATGATGCCAGTTATGGAGTATACCTAAAAGGCGATGGGAATGGAGGATTCAAAAATTTGCCAGCGGAGCAATCGGGCATATGGATTAGGGGAGAAGTACGGGATATGCTAACGATTAAGTCGCGGAAGGAGAATTTATTGTTGATTTCAGTTAACAGTGATTCATTGAAAATATATAAGTACTAATTGATAATGATTCGCGCCATCTTATTTTTTCTAATTCTTTTAGTGTCTTATGCTTGTAACGAAAAGAAATCACCTTATTTATTAGAGAAGTTACCTCCGGCTAGTACAGGATTAGATTTTGAAAATACATTAAAAGAGGACGACCAGTTTAATATTATCGAATATTTATATTTCTACAATGGAGCAGGAGTAAGCCTCGGAGATATTAATAATGATGGACTTGTTGATATTTACCTTGTTTCAAACCAAAATAATAACCGGCTTTACTTAAATAAAGGCAATTTAAAGTTTGAGGATATCTCAAAAATTGCGAAAGTAGACGGAAAGGGAAATTGGAAAACCGGTAGTTTAATGTTCGATGTGAATGGAGATGGACTTCTTGATATTTTCTCGTGTGGTGTTGGGAATTATAAGAAATTTAATGGGGCTAATCAACTATATGTAAATCAGGGTGACCTAACATTTAAAGAACAGTCATCTGAGTACGGCTTGTCATTTTCTGGCTTTTCAACCCATGCCGCGGTATTGGATTATGATTTGGATGGTGATCTTGATTTGTATTTGCTAAATCACTCGGTGCACTCGGTAGATTCTTATGGCCAGGCATCGCTTCGATTGAAAGAAGATTCCTTGTCTGGAGATCGTCTTTACAGGAATGAGCAAGTGCCAAAGGGGGTTAATAAATTTACCGATATTACAAGCGAAGCGGGAATTTACAATAGCAGGATAGGCTATGGCCTTGGGGTTGGAGTCTCCGATTTAAACACAGACGGATTTCCAGATATATATGTATCAAATGATTTTCATGAAAATGATTACGTCTATTTAAACCAAAGGAATGGAACTTTTAAGGAAGTTGTAAAGGAGGTTACCGCACATACAAGCAGATATTCTATGGGTAATGATATTGCAGACTTTAATAATGATCTATGGCCAGACATTGTTTCAGTTGATATGTTTCCTCAAATCGAATCTGTAATTAAAACTTCAGCAGGCGAAGATCCTTATGAGATTTATCAATATAAACAGCAGTTTGGTTATCACCGGCAGATTTCTAGAAATGCATTACAACTATCAAGAGGTATCGATAAGAATGGTGTTCCTTTATATTCAGAGATATCAGCTTTTTCCGGTGTTGAAGCTACTGATTGGAGTTGGTCACCATTAATGGTTGATTTAGATGGTGATACGTGGAAAGATCTTGTTATTACGAATGGGATTAAAAGACGCCCAAATGATTTAGATTATATTAATTTCATTTCATCTGACTCTATTCAGAAAAAAATGATTGGAGGAAATCCTTCTGTGAAATCCTGGTTGTCAAAAATGCCGGATGGAAGAGCTTCAAATTACTATTTTAGGAATAATGGCGATCTGACTTTTAAGAATGCTTCAACATTTTGGGCAGCCAATGAGCAGGATTATTCAAATGGGTCTGCCTATGGAGATCTCGATAATGATGGAGATCCTGATTTGGTGATAAATAGGATCGATGCCGAGGCTTTAGTCCTGATAAATAATTCGAACACATTGACTGAAAACAAATTTATCACAGTAGAGTTAAATGATGTTCATTCTGAAAACTATTTTTGTGTCGGTGCCACGGTACTAATCTATTCTGGTAATTTAACTCAGAGGCAGGAGGTTTATCCTGCACGTGGTTGGTGTTCCTCTTCTGACTATAAGCTGCTTTTTGGATTGGGCGATAAATCTTCACTGGATTCGATCGTGGTTATTTGGCCAGGTGGTGAGTTTGAGACAGTTTCAGAAGGTCTTCAAAGGAAAAAGTTCCTAATTACACGAAATAGATCTTTAAATGCTCTGAATGTTGAGTTTAAGAAGCAAGACAATATTATTTTCACCGAATCAACAGAAATTTCTTTTTTACATAGGGAAAATGAATTCAATGCATTTTCACGAGAGGGCCTAATGCCTTTAATGGCTACGGAAGAGGGCCCACCACTTGCTGTTGGAGATATTAACAACGATGGATTTGATGATGTTTTTATTGGTGGAGCCAGAGGTCAGAGCGGGGCCTTATTTGTTCAAACGAAAAATGGAAAATTTAAATATTTAGATCAACCAACATTAATGTCAGATGCGCAAGCGGAAGACGTTGATGCGGCTTTTGCTGATTTTGATTCTGATTCTGACTTGGACTTAATAGTAGTTAGTGGTGGGCATGAAGAATTAGAAGATGAAACTCTTTTGCTTCCCCGGTTATATCTAAACGATGGCTCTGGAAATTTTACCAAGGATCTAAAATTTATTGGCATTCCAATTAATGCATCATGCGTTAAGCCTTTTGATTTTGATCAGGATGGAGATATTGATTTGTTTATTGGATCGGATGTAACTCCCTTGCTGTATGGCATGAGCCCTATTAGTTATTTACTTGTAAACTTGGGTAAGGGTCAATTTGTAAATAAGGAAGAATGGTTGGGTATTAGTCAGTTTGATAACATAACAGTAAGGAGGCCTGGCATGGTTAAGGATGCAATATGGTCGCATGTGAATGATGACTCATTACTAGATTTGATTTTAATTGGCGAGTGGATGCCCATCACAATCCTAATTCACCAACCTGATCATACATTTATTAATTCGACTAAAGAATATGGATTAGAAGACACCCATGGCTGGTGGAATGTTATTTCTGGTTCTGACTTTAATAATGATGGTAGAATGGACTTTATTATTGGAAATCTGGGGACAAATTCCAGATTGCGTACATCAAAAGAAAGACCAGTACGTATGATTCTCGGTGATTTTGATAAAAATGGAAGTTCAGATCACATAATAAGTTATTTCAATGGTGACACTGAATATGCCTTCCCATCTCGTGACCAGTTAATCCGGCAACTACCACATTTGAAGAAGAAATACTTACACTATTCTTCTTACAAGAATGCTACCATTGAGGAAATACTTACAGAAGAAGAAAGATCTATGTCCGCTGTTTTGCAAGTAGATATGTTCGAATCTGTTTATATGCAAAGTAAGGGTGACTCTTTTTTAGTTAAGCCTTTGCCTGCGTCAGCTCAGTTTTCAACGACTGAAGCAATATTGATTGATGATTTTAATAACGATGGGCTTTCAGATGTTATGTTGGGTGGCAATAGAACTTCAGTTCAAACAGACCAAGGTGTTTATGATGCTAGTATTGGCCAGGTACTGCTTGGTAAAAGCAATGGCGAGTTTATATCTCTGGATCCGATGGCTTCGGGCTTTATAGTGAAGGGTTTAGTTCGGGATATAGCAAGAGTTAATTCTGGTAACGAGAAAAAATTCATTGTTACGAGAAATAATGACGCAGTGTTAACTTTCAGATTGAAATGACAGCCCATAAACCTGCGGCTCTTACTTAGCTTTATTATTAAATAAAGTGACCAAAATCATTTAGTCCTATTTGGTAAGCTCGTATTTTTGTCATAATAAATGAAATCACCCACTTACGATTGTATCAATGAATTTTAGAGCGTTGAACGCTCCATCTGATCGCTAAATATTATTAACATGAGATATTTATATACATTAATATTGTTCTTTCTGATGATGTCGTGTACCACGAATTCAGGCGAGTACAAAACTAAAGTTGAGAACCCGGAGTATCTACACCGAACTTTAAAGCAGATTACTGATGTCATAGTTCATGATATTTTTTCACCTCCGGTAGCAAGCCGGATTTATGCATATGCCAGTTTAGCCGCCTATGAGGCTGCAATTCCAATGGATACATCACTTGTTTCGCTAGGAGGCCAGTTAAATGGCTTGCCGGAAGTACCAAGACCGCAGGTTGGTCAGGAATATAGTTTCCCGCTTGCTTCTATCCAGGCTATGTTTAAGGTCGGTCGTACTTTAGTTTTCTCGGAGGATAAAATGGATCTATTTTATGCCCAGATTACTCAGGAATTTCGCGACACCGGTATTCCGGAAGATATTTATGATCGATCTATAGAATATGGCAATCAAGTTGCTGATCATATTTTGGCCTGGGCAGCTAAGGATAACTATAAACAATCACGTTCATTTCCAAAATATTCAATTTCTAATGACCCATCCACTTGGAAACCAACCCCGCCCGCCTATATGGATGCGGTGGAGCCTCATTGGAATAAAATCAGAACCTTTGTGATTGATTCGGCATCTCAATTTATGCCTGAAAGGCCAACTCCCTTTTCAATTGATAAGGCCAGCAAATTTTATTCTGAGGCAAAGGAAGTTCTTGATATAGGGAATAACCTGACCCAGGAAGAGAAGGAGATTGCCTTTTTTTGGGACTGTAACCCTTTTATGATGAATGTAAAGGGCCATGTTATGTTTGCAACCAAGAAGATCTCTCCCGGAGGACATTGGATTAACATTACTGCCGTTGCAAGCCGGAAAGCCAAACTGAATTTTGTTCAATCGGCTGAAGCATATGCATTAGTTTCATTGGCTTTAGCAGATGGGTTTATAAGTTGTTGGGATGAAAAGTATCGAAGTGTTCTGATTCGTCCTGAGTCTTACATCAATCAATACATGGATGAGAATTGGGTACCACTACTTCAGACCCCTCCTTTTCCGGAATATACAAGTGGTCATAGTGTAATTTCAAATTCTGCTTCTACCGTATTGACCGACTTATTGGGTGAGAATTTTGCATTTACAGATTCAACGGAGATTGAATTTGGTCTGACAGCCCGTAGTTTTAGTTCATTCCAACAAGCTTCAGACGAGGCAGCAATTAGTCGGGTTTATGGTGGAATTCATTATAAACCGGCCTGTGAAGTTGGGAAAAAACAAGGAGTTGCTGTTGGAATGTATATTTTAAGCAGGATCTCAACCAGAAAAAAAAGCTTATAACCAGGGCGGGGGTATTGTTGAACTATTTGATACACTCGAACAATTCAGGCACTCCCGATCATATAGATACTCAGGCTTAGTGGGGTCGTATGTACAATTGGGCGCTATATAGAATGGAATGTCAAATGGAAAAATTGAAATACGATCGAATGATACGTTTTCAACATGAAAATAGCCCAGAACAATTTCCGATGGATTTGTAATACAAGTGAAATTACCAACGATACTGGCCGGTGGAGTATCAAATATAGAACCACTTTGGTTTACCAAAATATTCACCTTCCGCAGGTATTCATAATACAGATTTGAGATGGAACTTTGTTTAACCGTAAGAACATAGCGTGTTAAAAAGGCCTTGTTGATTTCTCGCTTCCCGAGATATAATTTATTGATTTCTGTTGCATTTACTTCGCTTCCGTTGTAAAGTGTTATCCTTTGCGGATCAACAAGGTTTGTTACATAACAGTTTGGAGGAATCGTGTTAAAAACATCCGGAAAATCGGTTGGTACAAGAACAAATAATTCCTCAACCGACCAGTGGATGAAAAGTCCTTTTTTGGGTAGACTTACATCCGTGTATATTTCCAGCATATTTCTTTTTCTTACTGTACCATCTATATCTGTAGTTTCTTCATCAGTAACGGTAAAACTTGTTTTTCCCGTGCCTACCAGGTCCGGAACCTTTTCTGGTTTAGACTGATAAACACGTCCATCCGGCAAAGAAATCTCCAGTAAATAGCTGATTGAAGGTGCGGCTTTAAATCCTTCAGGCAATTGGTATTTTCCATTTTCAAGATTGATGCATCGAAGTCTGCTTCCCTGATCATCAATTAAAAAGACCAAGGCATTGGTAATAGGTATTGGAACCCGGTTGCTGGAAGCAGAAAGGCCAATGGAAAGTACATGAGATTCATCTAATGTTGATATCTTACCTGAAACTATCACAATCCCGCCCTGATTATTAACTTTAAAATCGATAGGAGATAGGCAGCTATCAATCAGCAACAGGAGTGGTAGATACAATAATATCTTTTTAATTTTTTCCATGCTAAAATTTAAAGTTGTAAACGATAGAAGGAAAAGTGGCTCCTAAAATAGCCAACTGATAAGGTTTTGGAATTACGAAATTATTGGCGGGGCGAGTGTAATATACAGAATATGCATTATCGCGGCCCAGCAGATTGTAAATGGAAAACGTTAAGGAGTCGTCAATCTTTTTAAATACATCGCCCAGCGTCAGCGACAAATCTATTCTGAAATAGTCAGGGATGCGATATTGATTGCGATCGGAATACAAAGGAACTACAACGCCATCAATTAGGTAACTCGATTCAATGGCGGTGATTGGCCTGCCGGATGAATAGTTAACCAACATGGACCACGAATTTCCTTTTTTCCTCATGGTTCGATTAATAACAACGTTGGCATTGTGAGGTCTGTCAAAATTAGCAGGATACCATTCGCCACGATTTATTTGTTCCTGCGGGAACTCAGAAATCGTTCGAACAAAAGTGCGAGAGTAGGTATACGAGATCCATCCATTCCATCTCCCTTTTAACTTTCGCATATAGAATTCCAAACCGTAAGCCTTTCCTTCTGCCGAGAGTAATTCAGTTTCAAGATGGCGGTTTAAATACAAGGAGGCAAAATCTTTATACTCAATTAAATTGTCAACTTGTTTATAAAAACCTTCAACGGACATCTCCCAAATATTATTTTTTTGATTTAAGAAATAGCCTATCGAATAATTGTCTGCAACCTGAGGAGGTAAATACCCGGTAGAGATCTGCCATAAATCAACCGGTGTTGGTGCTGTTGTGTTTGAAATGAGATTAATGTATTGCCGCATCCGGTTGTAACTTAGTTTGAAAGACTGCTGTGCATTAATTCCAAGGCGAACGGATACGCGCGGTTCGAGTCCACCGAATTTTCCTATAGTCTCATTATTTTTGTAGATCAAAGTATCCTGAATAGATTGAACTGACCTGGGCTGATTGTTCTGGTATGTAAATACAGTATCAGAACCAAGATGACGAAAGGCTGAATATCGAGCACCCAAAGAGAATGAAAAATTTTCATTTAGTTTAAACTCATCCGAGATAAAGAGAGCAGCTTCCAATCCTCTGTTTTTATCAACCTGTTCAGGCTTAATGTTATTGTTTCCTCCATAAGGACCTGATTTTTCAGGGTTAGCATCGTAAAGTATCATTTCCAGACCACCCACTAATTCATGATTCTCTGAAATTAAATAGTTAACTGATTCCTTAATTTGTGTGTACTTCATTTGATTAATAAGTTCTGAAGCATCAAAGCCTTCCGGGTCAATCAAAGAATTTTTAAAATTACCGATGGCAATAGTTGTGGTGGGCGACACCTTGCGATTTGTTAACGAATTCCATTCTGCATTCAAAGTTTGATTTGTCCAGTCAAAAGCAAACTGATCACTAAAACGAAAAAAATCATAACTAGCATAATAGTTTAATTGAAGCTTACTGTTTTCTGTAAACCGGTGGGCTACCGTTCCATTCAAATCATAAAAGAAGAGAGAGCTTTTATTTACATCGGGGTTTTTAACTGTTTTTAATAGCCAGTCCGCATACGAAATGCGACCTCCAAAAAGTATAGAGGTCTTTCCGGCTACGATCGGCCCTTCGGCTAAAAAACGACTGCTTGCTAAACCAATCCCTCCCTGATACTCCCACGTATCAAAGTTTCCTGCCCTGGTTCTGATATCCAATACGGATGATGCTCGGCCCCCTAAGTAAGCGGGTACGTTTCCTTTATAAAGTGTAAAACCTTGTACAACATCCTGATTAAAGGCGGGGATAAAACCAAGTGCATGGGTAGCGCTGAAAATCGGAGTTCCATTGAGTAAAATAAGATTTTGATCAACACGGCCACCCCGTACGTTAATACCGGATGATCCTTCGCCTACGCTCGTTACACCCGGAAGAAGTTGAATTGTTTTTAAAATATCTACTTCCCCCATAAATGAGGGGAGCGTTTTAATTTCAGCGATGTTAAATTGGGATACTCCCGATAAGGAGCTTTTCACATTACTATCAATAGGGCGCGAAGAGATAACCACTTCATCGAGGTTTAAGACTTGATCCACTAACATGAAATTAATAACATCCGTAGAAAACACTCTGATGCGTTGAGATATTGGTTCTTTACTGACATAACGAACCATGATATTGTAGGTCCCTGTGGGAAGTTCTATGAAGAAGCGACCATCTTTATCGGAATAATCAAAATACTTATGCGTATCGACTGAAATAGATGCGTTGTAAATTGGAAGACTATTAGCATCAGTAATCTTGCCGGTAATTATTACCTTACTACTGGTGGTTAAACTTGAATCTCCTAAAATGGTAATGGGCCTGTCTTGATTACTTTGGCCGTAGCCAGCTGAATAAATAAATACCATTGTCAAAATGATGGCAATATGATTCACTATCGATGAACTAGTGTTGACAATCATTCTAGGTATGCATCATTTTACAATGTTCTACCTAATAAGAAGTTTGGTTACTACATGTTGCTTTCCACTTTCGATACTTACAAGATAAAATCCGTAACTCAGGAAGTGAACATCTAGCTCTATCGTTTCGGGTGTAGACAAAAATTCCTTATCAAAAAGTAATTGACCAAGAACGTTAAAAATTTGTACACTCGTTTTATTTTGAGTTGATTCTGGTAAGTTAAATCGGATTATTTTATTATCAGTTGGATTAGGATATACAGAAATGAGATTATCTTCTTCCATAATACTGGTTATTACGAAGTCAACTAAACCGGGTTCCGGGGTGGGTTGCTTTACGGAGGTGTAAATATGAAATTCACCAGGTGCCAGCAGGACAACTTTATTAATATCATCCACTTGTTCAGATCCTCCGCTAAAGTAATCGTACCAGGTTCCTGTCTTAGTAAAAATTGCGCTGGCTTCCTTATAGGTCAGTGAGAAGTTACCAACAATAGCTACGTCCATCGTTGTATGGGTAATTTTGATGTTTCTTAAGTCTCCGGTAGGACTCCATACAAAACTTCCATTATCAAAAGTGCTTTTATTAGATTGAATCAACTTATTAATGCTGGCAATAGTCTTATATAATCGTTGCCTGTCTGAATCCGAATAGTAATTAAGGCTTCCGGTGCCCCAGGGCAGAGGTTTATTATCTACACGACAGTTGGTATTTATGGTTCCGTTTGGACAGAGATTAATACTTTTATCGTAGCCTAGTTCTTCAAATTGCCATAACATTTTTGGGCCAGGTATGGTGTAGAAAAAAGCCGCACCTAATTTAGCACGGTTAAGAGCAATATCTAATTCTTTAATATTGTATGAACCTGATGAGGCTCCCTTGTTTAGTAACTCTACCAACTGCCTTTCTTCGTCATGGCTTTCCATATAATTAACGTATGAAACTCTCTTGGCACCACTAAGATCCGATTGCGAATTTCCATTTAATGCGCTGGAATAAGTACCAGTCAGATTTCCCCAGAGTAACATGCCTTGATTTGCCAGAACAGTTTCTTCCTGGCTGTCAGCAAAGTGTTCCAATATTACATACGCACTGGATTTTGCTTTCCAGATTTCGGTTGCCATTCTTGAGAGAATATTAATTCGGGATTGATCGAAAGCACTCCACGCACCAACGTTGCTTGGATTATTGGTTTGGGTAAATCCTTTCGAAAGATCGAATCTATAACCATCAACGTGATACTCTTTTAACCAGTAGCTGCATACCGTATCAACAAAATCTTTTGTGTATTGGCTTTCGTGATTAAAGTCGTATCCTACATTGAATGGATGTGTAGCATCAGGATTAAACCATGGGCTATTGGTAGCCGGTTTATTACTCGTTTTATTGAAGTACATCTGTACCATCGCATTCTGGCCAAATGCATGATTGAGCACCATATCCATGATAACGGCTATTCCATTAGCGTGTGCCTTTTCAATAAATTTCTTAAGATCATTTTTTGAACCATAAAATTTGTCGGGAGCTAAAAAATAGGAAGGGTTATAACCCCAACTTAAATTTCCTTCAAACTCCATTATGGGCATTAGTTCAATTGCATTAACTCCTAATCGCTTTAAATAGGGTATTGTATCAGCCAGGTCTTTATAACTTCTCGAACCTAAAAAGTCCCGAATCAATAGTTCATAAATAACAAGACTCTTCTTATCAGGTGCTACCCATGAACTTTCCGTGGCTGCCCAGGTATACGGATTCTGATTAGTTTGTAATACGGTAGCAATTCCATATTCAGTTTTTGTGTATGCTGGTAAATTCGGATAGGTATTGACAGGAATAAAGGAATCATTATAAGGATCTGCTACTTTGTCGGCTAGCGGGTCACCGATTTTTATCGTACCATCAACCCAATATTGAAATACATACTCCTGACCACTAGTAAGCCCACTGATTTCTAACCAAAATCTTTTTCCGTCAGGCGTTTTATTCATAAAGTAAGTATTGTTTAAAATCCAACCAGAAAAATCGCCAACAACATAAACAAACTCCTTACCAGGAGCGAGTAAAACAAGAGTAACTTTGGTTGGGTCCGCCCCATAATTAATACCATCTTTAACTCCATCGGGTAAATCTGCAACCACAAGGGTTGGCCTGATAGTGAAGGTAAAGTTTGAAATTGTCTCGACTTGTAATGAGTTAATGGTCGCTTTAACTTTCACTGAAATACTTTCGCTGTTGGGGGTATAATTATGTGTAATGGTCGAACTATTTGCAACAGTTGCAACCTGAGCAAAACCAGAACCTTCATCAATAAGCATCTCCATGGAAGTTGCTTGTGACGAGGCCGTAGCTGAAATCAGGATACTTGCACCAGTTTCAACAAATACACTTGAAGCGGTTGGTGTATCAATTGTCACATAAGCAGGTACCGAAATTGGAAGAAAAAGATCTGGCGATGTTTGTTTACTTCCATTAGAATTTCGAAAAACCATAGCCACCCAAAATATATTAGTTCCTTGGCTTACTCCATAGTAATTCCTTAATGTGGGGGTAAGGGTGATTTGCCACTTATTAGGTTGGCCTGAAACTGCAGTCATTTGACCTATTCCGTCATCCTGCCCCCAATTCCCCTTCACAAACTTCCAGTCGCCACCGCCAGGGGTGGCAGTATTAGTAGTTACAACCCCGCTATGCATATAAATCTTAGTCTCTCCTGATAAGGGAGTTCCGGCTGCATCAAAGGTGACTACAACCTGTTGTTCCGAGGTTGGATTAGCAGGGTTAAGGGAGGCCACCTGGGCATACGTAAGGCCACTGCAAATTGTTAATACAGCAATAATCACGCTCTTGATAGACTTCAACCACATAATAATCTTGATTTAGAGCCTAAGATAGTGAGAAAGGTAATCTTAGATTAATAAAAATAAGCAAACGGCATCGCAAACGATTGCTAAAAAAAATCTCAGATTTTGCAGCCAATTATGGTTTTTTGAGTTTGACTTGCTTATTATTGTTAAAATATTTTCTATAACTAAATCTTTACTATGAGAAACATAAAGTTTACTTCACTTTTCATTGTAACACTTCTGGTGCTTAATTCCTGCGGAGAAGAAAGTGTTTCGGTGGATACGATTTCGACTGCTCCAACGATCAACATAACAGCTCCAGGTACGTTGACTGCAGGATCGGCTACTGCCTTAACTGCTGATGTAAAGGATGGTTCGGTTACACCTCTAAAAGAAGGTACCATAACTTTAAAATCCGGAAGTACTGTTATTTCAACGAACTAGCAGACAGCTACTTCTGAAAAACTGACACTCTCTATTAGCGGAGATATCGTTA
>ERZ795061.1015-NODE-1015-length-27940-cov-6.630949_pt1 | contig 27940 bp, 18 predicted proteins | sample MGYA00375145_ERZ795061 | MGnify/ENA primary metagenome ERZ795061 (study PRJEB30190, sample SAMN05720144) | anaerobic digester metagenome | isolation source: active sludge of municipal wastewater-treating anaerobic digesters | place: USA | collected 2014-12-22 ... | reverse complement strand
CTCCTCGTCAGCATCCCCTCCGGCGCAATCAGCCGCACCAGATATACCCCGCTGGCAACTTCCCGCCCGTTGCTGTCGCGGCCATCCCAGACCACCTCGTGGGGGCCAGACGGGAATGTCTGCGCCGCCGAAGCGGTGGGGCCCACCAGGGTGCGCACGAGGCGGCCGTTCACGTCGTACACGGCCAGGGTCACATGCCCCGCTTCGGTCAGCGTGAAGCGGATCGTGGTGGAAGGATTGAACGGATTCGGCGTGTTCTGCGAGAGCGTGAAACGCAACGGCTCGCTCGGCGCCGCCGGAATCGCCCCTTCGTTGAGCGACGCCGTGACAATCTCCGGCGGGGCGCTCGTACCTGACACATGCAAAAGCACCGGATTCGTGAAGTCCGCCCGGGCAATGCCGACCAGCGCCGTTCTGTCGTTCACCGAGTACTCGATCGCGCCGTCGCCGGAAAAGGTGGGCCCGACCTCATCCGGCAGCAACAATGTCAGGTCGCACCCGAGAACCTCGTGGGGATCGCTCACCACGAGGTCCCACCCGTCGCCGGAGCGCACAAACGCCAGCAAACGGGGCGCTCCCTGAGCCGGTTTTGCCGCGCCGGCGATGTCGCCCGCCGGGAACTCGAACCTGGGGTCGAGGACCGCTTTGTGCAGAATCATTCCCGCGTCGTACGCCGATGCCCGCCCGTTGCCCGACACATCCGCCAGCGGGAGGGGAATAGACTCACGCAGCTTCACGCTGAATTGCAGCACCCACGAGGCATCAAGTGCCGTAATCAGGTCGTCCTGCGTTACATCCCCCACGCGAAACATCCTCGCCAGCGCGCCCATATCGGCGACCGTGCCGTCGGCGTCGGGCGGCGACGTCGGGTCACCGGCGTCAATACACGGCGACCCGGGCCGTAGCCGAAAATCCCCGTTCGCCGCGTCCACGAAAAGCGGGTCGGCGCTGATGTTACCCGTGCCGGCGTAGACCGACTGAAAGTCGCTGTAGGATGCGTTGAACGTCGGCGCGGAGAGCGGGAAGTACACTCCCCAGATGATCGAGTTCGTCACGTTGAACGTTGCAGTGTTGAGCAGGATCGCGGTACCTGGCGTCCCGGTGTTCCCCGTCACCGTGCTGTGGTTCATCGTGAGCACGGCGCCATTTTCCACATCCAGCCCGCCGCCGCCGTAATCAATGGCCCAGTTCTTCCAGACGACACAGCGATCCATCGTCACCGTCGCCCCTTCGCGTACCGCCACGCCGCCTCCGCGCTGGTTGGAGGTGTTCCGGCTCACCACCACCGACCGCATGCCCAGCCGCGTGCCGGCGCCGGCGACATAAATCCCGCCGCCGAACACATCAGGTACGTTCCCGTCGGCCCGTCCGTCGCTGATGCGGGCAAACGCGATCGTGCTGCTATCGCCGCCCGTTATGCGCAACCCTCCCCACTCGGATGCCGTGCCCTTCAGGAACCGGATGCTATCCTGCGCGGTGCCGACCGCATGGAGCGCACCATTGACCACAAACTGGACGTCGGCGTTGAACAGCACGTCCACGCCCGGCTCGATGGTGAGCGTGTTGCCTGCGGGAACGGTGATCACACCGTTGACGCGGTACGGAGAGTTCGCCTTCGTCCAGGTAGAAGTCGTGATGGTGCCGGCAACGCCTGTGCCGCCCTGGCTCGTCGGCTTCGCGCCGATGTCGGCCCTTGTGCCGTCCGGGTCGAACGTGGCCGGATCACCCGCGTCAATGCACGGCGAACCGGGCTGCAGGCGGAAATCACCGTTCGTGGCGTCCACGAAAAGCGGGTCCGCGTTGATGTTACCCGTGCCGGAGTAGCCGCCCTGGACATCGCTGTACGTCGCCGAGAAGGAGCCGCCGTTCAGGCTGATCTGCCCGTTTGTGTTGCCCCAGATGATCGAACTCCGAGCAACCCCCACCCCGCCAGCATAGAAATCACCCGCGCCGCCGCCGTTCGCGGTGTTGTTTGCTACGGTGCAGTTCGTGAGATAGATGGAGGCGTTCGCCCAGGCTTCGATGCCGCCTCCGACTCCTGAGGAGTGGTTGCCCGCGATCACCGTGCGCACCGCGTTGCACACCGTGGACGCACCGCCCAGATACACCCCTCCCCCGTCGTACGGTGCAGTGTTCCCGCTGATCACACAATCCGTCATCTGAACCGGCACGGAGCAGTTGATGGAAATCCCTCCGGCCACGTAGCCGGAAGTGTTTCCGCTCACGATGCAGTCGGTCATACTGACCGAAGTGCCGAGGATCATCAGCCCGCCGGCATCCCAGCCGCCTGTGTTGTCCCGAATCTGGGTGGAGGTCATGGTGATACGGGCGCCACTCTCCGTGTGAACGCCGCCGCTGACGCCGGACGAGCGGTTGTACGCGATCACGCAGTGTTCGAGCCCGACCCGTGTATCTGCGCCGGTGATCCACATGCCGCCGCCCTTGTCGCCCGGGGATGCGTTGTTCGCAAAACTTCCGCTCACCCGGACGTACGCCAGCAAGCTGGAATCCCCCCCGCTGATCCGCAACCCGCCCCATTCGGGCGCCGTTCCCTTCACGAACCGGATGGAGTCCGCCTCGGTTCCCACCGCGTGCAGGCTGCCCTGCACGATGAACTGCACATCCGCATCAAACAGCACGTCCACGCCCGGCTGGATGGTAAGCGTGTTGCCTGCGGGAACGGTGATCGTGCCGGTCACGCGGTAGGGCGAATTGGCCTTGTACCACGTCTGCGTGGTGATGGTGCCGGCGACCTCTGTCGCGCCCTGCGGCGCCGCAAGCTGCCACGTGCGGATCGTCAGGTCGCTGCTGCCGCTTGAGGCGAGCGTGGTTCCATCCGAACTGATCGCAAGCCCCCATACCGGCCCGGTGTGCCCGGTGAGCGTGCGCAGCAGCGCACCGGTGGCGAAATCCCACACCTTGATCGTTCGGTCGTCGCTGGCGGAGATGATGTTCCGTCCGTCCTGCGTGACGATGACGCGCCAGATTCCCTGCGTGTGGCCGGTGCCCCCGCCTGCCGGGATCGTCCGCAGGAGCGCGCCGGTGGCGTAGTTCCACAGCTTGATCCTGCCGTCGATCCCTCCTGAGACGATAGTCTGGCCGTCCAGCGTCAGGGTGACGCTCCAGACATCGCTCGCGTGCCCCTCATCCCCCGGCAGCGGCAACGTGCGCAGCAGCGCGCCGTCGGAGACCCGCCAGACCTTGAGAAACCCCTCTCCGCCCGCCGAAACCAGCTCCTGCCCGCCCGCGCCGAACGCGATGGCCCAGACACTCCTGTTGTCCACATACCCGCCACCGACGGGCAAGGTTTTCACCAGCGCGCCGTCGGACATCTGCCAGAGCTTGATCGTCAGATCCCCGGAGCCAGAGGCGAGGGTCTGCCCATCGGGGCTGAGGGCGAGGGAATACACCGCGTACTCGTGTCCTGCATCCGCACCCACGGGCAGCGTGCGGGTCAGTACCCCGTCGGCGGCGTTCCAGAGCTTGATTTTGCCGTCGTCGCCGCCCGAGATAAGCGTGTTGCCTTCAGCAGTCATTTCCAACGCCCACACCGTGCCCAGATGCCCGGCGTCGGAACCCACCGGAAGCGTCCGCTGGAGCGCTCCGTCGGCGAGGTGCCACATCTTGATCGTGCTGTCGGCGCTCCCCGAAAAGAGCGAAATCCCATCCGGGCTCAGGTACACGGCGTCCACCGACCCCGTATGCCTGCCTGCAGGGGAACTCAACGTCAGCAGAAGCGCCCCGTCGGAAAGCCGCCACGTCTTGACGGTTCTGTCGTAACTCGCGGAGACAATGGTGCTGCCATCCGGGGTGACATCCACGCCATACACGTAGCTTGTGTGGCCTGCGTCACCCCCCGCGGGAAGCGTACGCAGAAGCGAACCGTCTGCCAGAGCCCAGACCTTGATCGTCTGATCGTGACTGCCCGACACGAAACTCTGCCCGTCCGGCGTGAAAGCGAGGCTCCACACTGCGCCCCGGTGATTGCTTCCGCCCGCCGGGATCGAATCCAGCGTCGCACCGGTCGCCGTGTCCCACGTTTTCATCGTTCCGTTCGCGGTAGCCGAGACACCGACCGTGCCTGCCGGATTCACCGCCACCGCCCACACGCCGTAGAAATGACCATCCACGGTGCGAATGAGCTGTCCGGTGGTGAGGTTCCAGACGCGGGCGGTTTTGTCATCGCTGCCGGAGACGAGGGTGTTCCCGTCTTCGCTCAGCGCCACGCTGTAAACGATTTTCGTATGGCCTGTCAGCGTCCTCACGAGTGATCCGGTGGAGGTCTGCCACACCTTGATGGCGAAATCCCACCCGCCTGATACGATGGTCCCGCCGTCGGGCGTAAGCGCGACACAACGAACCACGGCTCCCGTGGGAATCGTGCGCAAGAGCGATCCATCGGCGAACGACCAGACCCGGAGGGTGGAATCCTGTCCGCCCGAAACGATCGTTGTTCCATCCGGGGTGATTGCCACCGCATACGCTGTTGCGGTATGCCCCGCCAGAACGCGTTCCAGGGTCCCGGTCGCAATGTTCCAGATACGGATCGACCCGTCCGTGGAAGCAGTGACGGCGTGAACGCCATCCGGGTGTGCGGCAACCGCGTAGTGCTCCGGGTTTCCGTGGATCGTCATCACGGAGGTGTCCGGCAGCGCCTGTGACTTTGCGCCGGTGGCGAACATGAGGATGACAAACAGAGAAGCACACAGTGAGCGCATGATGCGTCTCCTCGCTCCCAAAGGGGTTCAGGGAGCGGCGAAAAACACGCGCGCGGACCAAAGGGAGAGTATGTACACGCCAATGTACGGCGTGGAGGGGTTTTGTCAAACGCGGGGTTGGGAGATCAGAAAAGGGCCCGACAACGCGGGCCCCTCTTTGTTCTGTCCCCGAGCCCGCCGGTATTGGAGGGACGCGCCCGGTCGTGTCCGTTTCCCGGAAAACCATAGGGGCGACGCATGCGTCGCCCCTACCCTCGGACCCCATGGTAGCACGCGTTGTTTCCAACGCGCCGCCGCGCTACTTCTTCTTCGCCCCTTCCTTCACGCGTTTCTGGTATTTCGTGTGCAGGAGGTGGTGCGATTTCTCACCCAGCGGCTTCTTCAGGAACTTCTCGTAAATCTCCTTGATCGCCGGGTTCTCGTGGGATTTGCGCACCGGCTTTCCTTCGTCCTCTTTGTAAATCGCTTTGATGCGCGCCTTCCGGGTTTCGTCCGTGGTGAAGCGCGGTTGCCCGCCTCCGCCGATGCATCCGCCGGGGCACGTCATCACTTCCACGAAATGGAAGTCGAGGGAGCCGTCCTTGATGCCGTCCAGCACCTTGGCAGCGTTCGAAAGACCATGCGCCACGGCAACTTTCACCGTGACGTTGTCAAGGAACGCCCACTCTTTCACCGGTTTCTCGATGGTGATGCTGGCCTGTTTGATTCCCTCCAGGCCCTCGATCGGCAGGATATGGAGGTTCTCCATCGGCAGCGGCCGGCCGGTGACAAGCTCGTACACCGTGCGCAAGGCCGCTTCCATCACGCCGCCGGTGTTCGCGAAAATGTCCGCCGCGCCGGATGAAAGCCCCAGCGGCAGGTCCATTTCGCCGTCAGGCAGGTTCACGAAATCAATACCCGCGGCGTTGATCATCTTGCCCAGCTCGCGTGTGGTGAGGACGTAATCCACGTCCTGGTACCCGCTGGCGGTCATCTCGTCCCGCTGGCACTCAAACTTCTTCGCGGTGCACGGCATGACGGAAACAACGACCAGGTTCTCCGGCGGAATACCCTTTTCCGTGGCGTAGAAGGTTTTTGCCACGGCGCCAAACATCTGCTGCGGCGACTTGCACGTGGAAAGGTTCGGGAGGAATTCGGGGTAGAAATATTCCGCAAACTGAATCCATCCCGGCGAACAGCTCGTGAACATGGGGAGGAGTCCCTTTTCCCCGTCTATGAACGTTCTGCGGACGCGAGTAAGGAACTCGGTACCCTCTTCGATGATCGTAAGGTCGGCGGTGAAGTTGGTGTCGAACACCGCATCGAACCCGAGTTCGCGCAGGGCAGTCACCATCCGGCCGGTCACCAGCGTTCCCGGTTCGAGGTCAAAACACTCGCCAAGCGCCGCACGGATGGCCGGCGCGGTCTGGACAACGACGAATTTGTCCTTGTCCTCCAGCGCCTTCCAGACCGCATCAATGTGGCTTTTTTCGGTGATTGCTCCCACCGGGCACACCGCCGCGCACTGCCCGCACTGGACACACGGCACGTCGTCGAGTTGAAGCGCGAACGCCGGGCCGATGAGTGTCTCGTAACCGCGGTACTGCGGGAACAGGGCACCGACGTGCTGAACCTCCTGACAGACTGTAACGCATCTCCGGCATTTGATGCACTTACCGGAATCCCGCACGAGCGCCGGGGTGGAATCATCCACCACGCGCGGCGGTTTCTCACCCTCATACTCCACCACGTCAATGCCGAGCTGGCCTGCCAGTTCACGCAATTCGCAGTCCTCGGTTCTCGGGCAGAGCGTGCATTCCCCTTCGTGTTCGCTCAAAAGCAGTTCGACGACCGTCTTCCTTGCCTCGCGAACTTTCCGGTTATTGGTATGAACTTTCATACCTTCGACCACCGGAGTGGAGCATGAAGGCATGAGAGTTTTGGCGCCTTCAACCTCCACAAGGCAGACCCGGCATGCTCCGAGCGGGTCCTTCCCTTCCAGGTAGCACAGCGTCGGTATCTGAATCCCCTTGGCCTGAGCAGCCTGAAGAATCGTCTGGCCGTTTTCGCATTCGATGGTTCGATTGTTAATCGTCAGCTTGGGCATCGTCCACCCCCACTTTTTCCGGAACGTGTTTGCCGAAATCGCACCGCAAACAGCGCCTTGCCTGACGCACAGCAGTGGCTTCGTCCCACGGCATTTCCACTTCGTCAAAATTGTGTCTTCTGCGCTGGACATCCAGCGAGCGGATCGATTCCCGCCCGTATGGCACGGGGTCCGCCTCCGGATCGAAATGCGTGGTGTTCTCCTTTTCCCTGCGCCAGAACGCATGGAACGCTCCGGTGAGGTAGTGATCAATGCCAACGGCCGCCCGTTCGCCGGCGCCAATCGCCCCGACGACGGAATACGGGCCGCTCACGGCGTCACCGCCCGCGAATATCCCGGGAACAGACGTTTCTCCGGTAATCGGATCCGCCTGGATGAAGTTCCGGGAGTTGAGCTTTACGTCCACGTCTTTCAGAATCATCTTGGGACGCAGCGCCTGCCCGATGGCCACGATCACCTGATCTGCTTCCAGGTTGAAGAACTCGGCTTTCTCCTCGGGGCGCCGTCTTCCGCTCCGGTCGAACTCGCCGAGTTTCATGGAGGTGCACCGCACTCCCGCAACCTTCCCGCTGGCATCCTTGAGGATCTCCAGCGGATGGGTGAGCGGCATCAACTTTACGCCTTCGTGAAGCGCCTCGTCGATTTCTTCCGCGTACGCCGGCATTTCCGCCTGGCTCCGGCGATAGAGGATCGTGATCTCTTCCGCACCGAGGCGCAGGGCGCTGCGGGATGCATCAATTGCCGCATTCCCGCCTCCCACGACGATCACCTTCCGCCCGACCGGCACGGAACCACGAATGTTGTAGGTGCGGAGGAAATCCGCCGCCTGAACCACACCTTCGGCGTCCTCACCCGGAATTCCGATGGGCAGGGATTCCGGTGCGCCCACGCCGATGAAGAAGGCTTCGTATCCTTCTTCCTTCAGGCTGGCGAAGGTGAAGTCGGTACCGAGGCGTTTCCCCGTCTGAATGTCAACCCCGATCCGCTCGATCATGCGGATTTCGCGGGCCAGAACTTCTCTGGGCAGTCGGTACGCGGGAATTGTCTGAACCAGCATTCCGCCCGGGCGAAGCTCGGCCTCGAACACGGTTGGTTTGTACCCGAGCCGGGCGAGGAAATACGCGCAGGAGAGCCCCGCCGGGCCCGCGCCAATGATGGCGATCTTCCGCTTCGCGTTTTCCTCATTTTCCCTTACCTCGGGAATCTGGATCATCACTTCCTGCTCGACCATGAAGCGTTTGACCGCGCGGATGGAGACCGCTGAATCGAGCTTGGCTCGCTGGCATTTCTCCTCGCAGGTATGGAAGCACACCCGCGCGCACACGGAGGCGAACGGATTGCGGTCGCGATGTAGTTGCAGCGCTTCCGCGTATTTCTTCTCGGCAACCAGCGACACGAACCCCGGCACATCAACGTTAGCCGGGCACGCACTCTGGCACGGAGCCCGCACAATTGACGGGCAGACGCCCGCCTCGCAGTGTCGGTCACGGATGTGCTGCTCGTATTCCTCGCGGAAATATCGAATTGTGCTGAGAACCGGGTTTGGCGCCGTCTGGCCGAGGCCGCAGAGCGACGTCTCCTTGATCTGATTTCCGAGGTAGATCAACTTCTCGATATCGCCGTCCTTACCCTTGCCCTCACAGATGCGCGTGACGATTTCCAGCATCCGTTTGGTGCCCACACGGCATGGCACGCATTTGCCGCACGATTCCTCCTGCACGAATTCAAGGAAGAAACGCGCCATGTCTACCATGCAGGTGTCGTCATCCACCACGATGAGGCCGCCGGAGCCCATGATTGCGCCCAGTTCCGTCAGCGGCCGGTAGTCCATCGGCACGTTAAGGTGTTCCTTCGGTATGCAGCCTCCAGACGGGCCGCCGATCTGTGCGGCTTTGAACGATTTCCCGTTCTTGATGCCGCCGCCGATGTCATAAATCAGCTCGCCGAGGCTGATTCCGATCGGAACCTCGACGAGACCGGTATTCACTACCGCCCCCGCCAGCGCGAACACCTTCGTGCCCTTGCTTTCCGCCGTCCCCAGCGAGGCATACCAGTCCGCGCCCCGGTGAATAATCGCCGGCACGTTGGCGTACGTTTCCACGTTGTTGAGCAGGCTCGGTTTGCCCCAGAGCCCCTTCTCCGCCGGGAACGGCGGGCGTGGACGCGGTTCGCCGCGTTTCCCTTCGATGGAAGCCATAAGCGCCGTTTCCTCGCCGCACACAAACGCCCCCGACCCCATCCGGATTTCGAGATCAAACTCAAACGAGGTGCCGAGGATGTTCTTCCCGAGGAAACCGTATTCGCGCGCCTGGTCAATGGCGTGGTTCAAACGAGCGACGGCAAGGGGATACTCCGCGCGGACATACACGTAACCCTGCCTGGCTCCGATCGCATACGCGGCAATGGCCATTCCTTCGATCACGCTGTGCGGGTCGCCTTCCAGCACGCTCCTGTCCATGAACGCACCGGGATCACCCTCGTCTCCGTTGCAGATGACGTATTTGACGTCTCCTGAGGATTTGCGCGCCATCGCCCATTTGATGCCGGTCGGAAAACCCGCGCCGCCGCGGCCGCGCAGGCCCGATTTCTTGATGGACTCTATGACGTCGTCCGGCTTTACGGAGGTCAACACTTTGACCAGCGCCGCGTAGCCGTCCACTCCGATGTAATCCTCGATTTTGAGTGGGTCTATGCGCCCGCAGTTGCGCAGGACGACCTTCACCTGGTTGCGGAAGAAGTCCATTTCCTCTTCCGTACGAACCGGCTCCTGCCGCGCGTTTTTCGGAAGGAGATGCTCGATGACCTTGCCCTGTTTGAGATGCTGGTGGACAATCTCCTCGGCGTCCTCAGGGTGCACGTTCTCATAAAACGTCAATTCGGGTTGAACCAGAAGAGCCGGTCCCTTCGCACAGGGACCGAGGCAGCCCGTTTCGCGGATCTCGAAATCCACGAATTCCCGTTTCATGACTTCTTCGAGCTTCTTTTTCACGTCCAGCGCGCCGGACGCGATGCATCCCGCGCCGGTGCAGAGGTACACGTGCCGCTTCCTTGCTCGCTTTTTCTGCTCGGCAACGACCCGTTTCCTCAAGTCCTGAAACATCTCTACGCGGGTTAGTCTGGGGTCTGCCATCACGAAGCCTCCCTCAATCCGGGCTTTGCCTCTCTGTACATCGTCAGAAGGTCTTTCACTTTGGCCGGTCGGACCCTCTGGTGCACCGTCTCGTCCACCATCACGGCCGGTGCAAGACTACACGCGCCGAAACAACGGCCCACTGCCAGCGAGAACTTCCTGTCCTGCGTCGTCTCTCCCACGTTGATTCCGAGCTGCTTGCGGAGTGTTGCGAGCACCTCTTTGCCACCGCGCACGTAGCACGCGGTTCCAAGACACACACGGACCACGTGCTCACCCCGCGGAACGGTGGAGAAAAACGAGTAGAACGTGACGACCCCGGTCACCTGGCTGTAGGGCAATTTGAGGCGGGTGCTGATGTGCCGGAGTACCGTTTCGGGAAGGTAACCGAAGAGGTTCTGCGCGGATTGGAGCACCGGGATAAGTGCCCCCTCCGTTTTGGAGTAACCGTCAATGACGACGTCGAGGCTCCGCAACAATTCCTCTTCGGTTGGTTCGCAGGAATCGGTGCGGTTTTCTGGCTCTTTCGGGATGCTCTGTACTGCCTGTTTCCGTTTCATACATGTCTCCCGGTGAGTTGACAAAACCCTGGATCTATAGCGACGGAACTGGACGATGTACGCGACCCCGTGGTGCTCTGGGAAAAACGCGAATGCGTGTCAGTGTATGGCTGGCATGTACCTTTCTTCTGGAACGTTCGACCGCGCGTACACCGCGCGCACCGGCTGGCGTTGTGTAGAATCTGTCTGCCCGAGCTATCCCCGGCGGAGGACCGGGCACCATTTGAGTAGAATAAAAGACCGCGCATCCAATAAGCACAAGGGTGCCATTTTTCATTCGCTGCATGTCGCTCCTGGCGTAACACCCCGTCACAAACTCGATACACGGGCCTCTTCGGGCGCGCCGTTCTGAGTGTTGTGCCACGGTAGGTCTTCCCGTACGTTCAAAGTGCCTGTCAAACACGTTTTCCGCCGCACCACGGAAGGAGTATGCACGATGTCACGGCTGCGCGTGGGCCTTTCCTCCGCGAACAGGTCCGGTTCTTTCATGAACGCGCTCAATACCGTTACGGAGACTGTGCCGGTTGCCTGTTGCGACCCCAACACCGAGCGGTTGAACGCATTTTGCGAGCGATGGGGATTGAAGGGCTACACCGATTTCGACCAGATGCTCGACGGCGAGAAACTCGACCTTGTGATCGTCGCTTCACCGATGCAGTTCCATGCCCCTCAGTGCATCGCCGCGATGAAGGCGGGGGCGCACGTGATGTCGGAGGTTCCGGCGACCGTCAGTCTGGATGAGTGCTGGAATCTGCTTGCGACGGTGAAGGAAACCGGCAAGAAATACATGATGGCCGAGAACTACTGCTACATGCGGCACGTCGTTCTGGTGAAAGCGATGGCGGAGGCGGGATTGTTTGGCGAGATGTACTACGCGGAAGGGGCTTACATTCACGACGTTCGCGCGCTGCACAAGAACCCCGACGGTTCCCCGACATGGCGCGTCACCTGGCAGGTCGGGCGGAACGGTGTCACCTACCCGACGCACAGCCTCGGGCCATGCATCCAGTGGATGAAAGAGCGTGTGAAGTTCTTGTCCTGCCTTGGCACCGGGGTGCACACGGTGCCGAGTTACGTGAACGAAGACACCACGGTCATGCTGTGCAAAACCGAAAAGAACAATCTCATCAACATCCGGCTGGATATGGTATCCAACCGTCCGCACATCATGAACTACTACTCGCTGCAGGGAACAAAAGGATGCTACGAAGCAGCCCGCGCGGAGGGTGAGCCACATCGCGTCTGGCTGGAGGGCTATGCGAAAGACCGCAACACGTGGCAGTCCCTCTGGGATTTCGAACCGGAATTCATGCCGGAAATCTGGCGGAATCCCCCGGAAGAGGCTAAAAAAGCCGGGCATGGCGGAGGGGATTACTTCGTTGTGCGCGAGTTCGTGGACAGTATCCTGAACGACACCAAGCCACCGATTGACGTGTATGATGCGCTCGACTACACCGCTCCGGGGCTCGTGTCGGAGATGTCCATCAACCAGGGCGGAGTTCCATTACCGGTGCCGGACTTTCGGAGGATGGGGTGATGTAGCGCCGACAGAAGCGCTCGCGAACAGGTCGCTGTTTGGACTGCGGCGGCTGGCCGCCGCTTTGAACGCGCAAGCACGTTTGCGCTCTCCGAAGATGAGTATCTGAAAGGAACAGCATGCTCGGTTTTGGCTTAGACAACCTCCCGTATCTTCTTCTTGTTGTGCTGCCGGTGGGCATCATGGCCGTCACGATTCACGAGGTCTCGCACGGATATGTCGCCTGGAAACTGGGTGACCCGACGGCGCACTATGCCGGGCGGCTCACCCTGAACCCCATCGCGCACATAGACCCGATCGGCGCGCTGATGCTTGTTCTGGTGGGATTCGGGTGGGCAAAGCCGGTCCCGGTGAACCCGGGCTATTTCAAAAATCCGCGCCGCGGCATGATGTGGGTGGCGCTTGCGGGCCCGGTTTCCAACATCCTGTTCGCGGTCGTGTTTGCACTGGTTCTCAAGGCGGTGTTTGCCTTTTCGAGTGAGTACACCGCGGCGCTGTTCCCGCTTCTGCGTTTCGGAATCGTAATCAACGTGGTGCTGGCGGCGTTCAACATGGTTCCGGTGCCGCCGTTGGACGGCTCCCGCGTGCTGGCGAACTTTCTCCCCTACCACGCCAGCCGCCGGTTTGATGAGCTTGAGCACTATGGCCTGATCCCGGTCGCGGTGGTGCTGTTCCTCCTCCCATGGGCCACGAACGGCCGGATCGACATCGTGCGCTCAGTTTCCCGCTGGGCGCTCACGCTGTTCAGCAGGTTGATGTTTTAGGGGGACGCCCGGGGAATTCAATAAGCCCCACACTCCTCCGCGGTCTCAATCATCGCCAGGTAGTTCCGAAGCGCCTTTTCCGGCAACACGGGTGTGAAAGGTGATGCGGTGGGGCAAAGCACAAATCCGCCGCAGTCCGCCGCATCGTCAATCGCACGTTTGACTGCATCGCGGACCTCTTGTTCTTCCGCGGCATAAAGATCGCCTATCTGAATGTTCCCCTCAAGACACACGTCCTTCCCGATGCGCTTTTTCGCATCGGCAAGCGGCACATCGCCCATGGGTGGCGCTTCGATGGGGTGCAGCACGTCGGTGCCCATCTCCGCGAACTGCTCCAGCACCGCGTTCAACGGCCCGTGCGAGTGCACATGCACCAGCCCCCCACCCGCGTGGATGCGCGCGCAGATGGCGACCATCGGCTTCGTCACCCAGTCGCGAAAATATGACGGTGCCATGAGCGGCGGCGCGATGTATTCCGCCCCTGAGAACCCGAACAGGCCGCACACACCGTTGCTGATCACGTGGTCATACCAGTCCAGAAGTCGCCCGGTGAACAATTCCACCAGCATATCGATTGTCCGGCGTCGTTCCACACTCCACAGCGCCAGAAGCTCTGAGCCGAGGAGCTCGTGCACATACGCGATCGGGTCGGAATTCCCCACCATGATGAACCCCCGGTCGCCCATCGCCTCAACCGCGGCCGGGTATCCGGAGACGTCCGGGCGGGGCGGCACATAAGGCACGCTCAGAAACTTCGCCAGGTCGTCCTCGTTTTTCACCCAGAAACTGCGTGTGAGTCCGGAAAACTCGTGCTTGCTTGTCCGGTAGACGTAGGAAAGGTCTCCCGCGGGAGTATGTGCGACGGTCTCCTTATCCACCCAGTCCGTCCAATCGTGAACGCGGTGCTTGAACGTAACCACGTCGCTCGCGGTGAGCAGCCAGCCGGTGGGGACGCCATACCCTCCGACAAGATCACCTGATGCCGCAACCTTTTCAATCAGGGGCCTGTAGCTGGGGTGACGGCTTTCGACCCACTTCCGATCATGCGCCGGCACCCCGCGAACATTGATCGGGACGCGGTCCGGTTGTCGCCTTCGGTACGCGGCCAGAAGCCGTTCCTTCGACGTCATACCGTGTCCTTCTCCAGCCCCGCCGTTTCCCGGATCGTCCAGAGCGGGCGGCCCTTCACCTCGTCAAAGATGCGCCCGAGGTATTCCCCGATGATGCCGAGACAGATAAGTTGTACGCCTCCGAGGAACAACATTCCCGTGAACAGCGCGTAGAAACCGGGAACGTAGGGAAACCCGATGCGCGTGAACCAGTCCACAAAGATGCGCTGGAGGATGGTCACCGCGGCCCCCAGCAGGGCGAAAAAGGACACCGCGAACCCGAGGTACGTGGCCAGACGGAGCGGGGTCGTCGAAAACGATACCACACCATCAAGGGCAAGCTTGATGAGTTTGCGAAACGTGTATTTCACTTCCCCTGCGGCGCGGGCATCCCTGTTGTATTCCAGCCCCGCCTGCCGGAACCCGGCCCACGAACGCAGCCCTCGGACGAAACGATTCCGCTCAGGCATCGCCTTCAAAACGTCTACCACTTTGCGGTCCATCAGGCAGAAATCGCCGCTGTCAAGCGGGATTTCGATGTTTGCGAGTGAACGCAGGATGCGGTAAAACAATTTGTATGCCGCGCGCTTCAGCAGGTTCTCTTTGCGCGTCGCGCGGATGGCATACACGACGTCGTTTCCCTCTTTCCACGCGTTGATGAACCGGTGAAGCTGCTCCGGGGGATCCTGCAGGTCTGCATCCATGAGAATGACCGCCTCACCCCGGGCGTAGTGAATGCCGGCGGAGATAGCTGTCTGATGGCCGAAATTCCGTGCGAATGAAATCCCCCGCCACCGCTCGTCCCGCGCGTGCTGCTCGCGGATCAGGCGCCAGGTGGCATCGCGGGAGCCGTCGTCCACAAGAAGAACCTCATACTCCTCGCCCCATGTCTCCGCCGCTGCGCCCAGTCGGGCGAAAAGCTGCGGAAGCACTTCTTCTTCGTTGTAGCAGGGAATCACGACGGAAATCATGTGGCCTCGCCAGTCGGTGCGCTCAGAAGCCGTTTCAGTTCCTCAAGATACGTCTTGTATACTTCGCGCGGAAGACAATCACGGCGGGCGCACACCGCCGCCGCGGTACCCACCACCTCGCCCATCAGACCACAGGTGCGCATTACCCGGACCGCCCCGAGCGCCCAGTAGGTGGTGCTGATATTCCGTCCGGCCATGAAGAGGTTGGATATGTTGCGGCTGTACAGGCATCGGTAGGGAATGCCCCACCAGGGCTTTCCATGCCGTGGGCGCGCTTCTCTGTCTGTTCCCGGCTCGTGGATGCCCGTCGCGATGAAGGGATTGTCCCGGTACGTTCCCGAGTATTTCGGGTCCGGGATATGGCGGTCGAGATACCACGTCACCGGCACAAAACCGTCCTCGAACTCCACCTGTCGGAGCATGTCATCCGACGAGAGCACAAAATCCCCGATGAGCCTTCGTGATTCGCGCACGCCGCCCAGGGCCGATACAAATGTGAGCCGCGCATTTCTGTGCTTCTCCGCCTCTTCTCCATGCTTGAGTGCACTCCACGCCCCGAATACTGCCCGCAGGTTCCAGTCGCGAATGGCTTCCAGGTCGCGGATTGGGTCCAGATTGAAGCCACTCTCCCAGCACCACGTCCCGTTGGATTTGCCTTCCGGCGGAACCGGGAAATCGCCCGGTTTCAGATCCAGCGCCCACGGAGTATCGGGGAAATCCTGGGGTTCCGGGGTGGTTTCCCACGACCAGATGTTCGTCATTCCCATGAGGTCGCGCGGGGCAATGGCATATTCCGCACCGGCGAGGGCCCCCAGTGTGCCGTGTCCGGTGCAGTCGGCAAAACAGTGTGCTTCCAGCCGCACGGAAGCAGGCCGCCGGGTACACACCGCGTTCACCGCGCGGATGCGATTGCCCTCCATTTCCACCGAAGCGACGTAATGGTTCAGAAGAAGCGTGAGATTCGGTTCTGAGCGAAGAATGCGTTCGATTGCCGCGTCATCCGCGTCACTCGCCCTGCCGGCATTCGGTTGGGCGTCATACTCCAGGGATTTCAGCGTCCGTCCGAGGAGCGGATACGGAGTCTCGTCGGGGACCAGTCCCCGCAATGGGACGCGAATCTCGCTTGAGCCGTTTCCTCCGAGCACCGGCCGGTTCTGAACCAGTGCAACGGAAAGGCCCAGCCGCGCCGCCGCAACCGCCGCGCACATTCCCGCGTACCCACCTCCCGCCACCACCAGATCGTACCGGGCTGAAGCGCGTTCTCCGGCTTCGCGGGCCTTCTCAACCCGCCGGCGATCGAGGTCGGGCGGGTGCGGGGATGCGCAGTCACGACTGAAGCAGATGGCGTCGCACCGGCCGTTGAATCCGGTCAGGTCGTGGAGAGCGACTCTGACATCTGGCTTCCCGGTCTGGATGACCCCGCCATCCTGCCAGTGCCAGTCGGTGCCCTCCGTGCCGAACACCACCCCGAGGGGCTCGCCGTTTATGAGGACCTGAAACCGCCCCGGACTACCCGGGCGGCCCGTGGTGCCGAGGCCGCCGGAAGCGTTCCAGCGGGCAACCCAGTCGAACGTCCGCACCCACACACGCCACGCGCCCGGTCCGGGAAGCGTCAGCGTCGTGATGGCATCCGCCACAGGAGTTCCCAGCCCGTGCGCCATCAGGTAGGGCGAGCCCATGGATTCGACGAACCCGGTGTCGAGAGTCCACCCGCCCAGGTCGTCAAAATGCTCTGCTTCGACTGCGAGTACGTCTGGTGGCGACACGAGCAAAGCACGGTCCCCTATGGCAGAACTATATCGGCAACGAACACCTGCGCGAACTTGCCGCTTGAGTAGACGACGTCCCGGTTGTACGCTACGAGCTTCCCGTCGGGGGATACGACCAGCCCGTCCGGGCGGGCATGGGAAGGCTCCGTGATTGCCCGCGCGCATCCGCTGGTTGCGTCAACAACGTAAACACGCCCCTCGCTTACCGTAACAAAATGCAGGTCGTCGGGAAGCCACCGTGCCGGGTGACTGGCTCCTCCGGGGAAACTCGTTACCTGCCGGGGTTCTCCTCCCAGAGGGGAAATGACGAACACCTGCGGTTTTCCGTCAGCCGCGCGGGAAAGGAACGCGATCATCCCGCCATCTGACGTCGAACGGACAAGGCCGAAACATCCGGATTCCGTGTGGGTCAGCCGCCTCTGCGAAGTACCCGCCGGCGGCGCGGGAAAGGTGGTATCGGTTCCCTCAAGCGGCCCTGCGGGACCCGGCCGGGTGATGTCCTCGGGTATATCCACGATGAACACCTCGCGGTGGTCCCGAACAGTTCCGTCGGCTGCACGCACCCGCATGTGACCGATGAAGGCCCGCGCGAGTTGCCAGCTTCCGTCCGGCTTCCGGTAGCCTCGCGTGCCAACCCACTGGTCGTCGGTAGCACGGTAGATTCGGTCGGTTCCCGGATTCGCGTCGAGTTCGTCCTGCGGAAACACCTCCGTGATGACTACCGAAAAGCCCGCGCCGCTCCGGTTCTCGTGGAGCGGGTCGGCGTCCACGGTGACGGGAATTCCGAGTCTGGTCAATCCGAGCGTTCGCAGGTCGAGGTCACGGCCGATCTGCGGGCCGTACCGCTTCATGATCTGATCGTTGTAGGTGTACCCGATCCAAACGCCACCGGGGCCGCCCGGGTCGTGCCGGTGGGTGCCTCCTCGAAGCGCGCCCGGTGTGAAGGGCGGGGTTACGTCCCGGGCATCAGCCCACGTGATGCGGGAAGTGTCGTGCACGGCGCTTCCGTCATCCGGAACGATCGCTCCCGTCCGGCGCGCCATGTCGTACGCAAGGCCGGTCGTCGTGAATGGCCCGTGAATGAAAATCACCTCGTTCCGTCCGGGGAGGTAACTTGGCGCGGCGATACCCGGACCCATGTTCTCGACGAAATCGGGGCCATCGTACACCCGAACACGTTCTCCGGTTGCCACATTCACCTTCTCGATCGACCGGCAGTTCTGAAGGCCACCGTTCGGGCGGAGGTCGTACACCAGCCATTTTCCATCAGGTGAAAAATTCTGATTCTGATCCAGCGCGCAGTTTTGCGTCGAATCGTTGGTGATCTGCCGTTCAGCCGCCATGGAACCTGCCGTCGTTGCAAGAATGAAGAGCGTGGTCGAAGCCCATCGCCGGGCGAATGACCTTTTCAATGTGTTTTCCTCCGCGAGCCACGCTCGCCAGCGGCGAGCCAACTTCGCCAGCGGCGAGCCAGCTTCGCCAGCGGCGAGCCAGCTTCGCCAGCGTAGTTCAGTCCGAATATCCCGGAATCTTCGACACTCCCCACGGGCTGTCCTGAATCAACAACCCTGTGTCCGGATCTTCCGGCATTTCCAGCCTCGGGTACTGTTTCCAACTGTCTCCATCGAGCGCGGCGGTTTCCCCACCGGCCTTCAGGTGATCAACCAGTGCAGCGCGCATCCTCGCCGCGTCATCCTTGATGAACGGCGTCGCCACCCGGTTCCGCGTTTCGAGCGGATCAACCCGGTGGTCGAACAGGAATTCCCGGCCGTCGGGAGCACTGTAGAAGTATTTCCAGCGCTCGTCCACCGCCATGTATACGCCCTGCCCGGCCTTCTGGAACTGGCTGAACACCATCTCGCGCGAACAGGCTCCCGATACCAGTTCCGAAAGGTCGACGCCATCGAGTTCGTGATCTTTTATGTTGGCGCCTGCGGCGGCCAGCACGGTCGGCGCGATGTCGACGAGGCTGGCCGGTCTGGAACAGATCGCGCCACGCGCGAAGCGCTCCGGGTGGCGGATAATCAGGGGAACCCGCGCGGCAGCGTTGTGCATGCCACGCTTGCCGAAGCAGTAGTAATCTCCCAGATATTCGCCGTGGTCCGATGCGAATACAATCAGCGTGTTCTCCAGTTGCCCGGTCTCTTCAAGAGCGGCCAGAATCCGCCCCACCTGGTAATCGATGAATGAAACAGCACCGTAGTAGTACGCCTTGATCGCCCGCAGAAGGTTCTGGTCGATGCCCTGGTCCCGGTATTTGTACCTGTTCTGGTAGCGATTTATGTAAAGATGCAACGCTTCGTAATCCGCCGGAACGTTCGGCAGCGGCATAAGTGGCGCGCGGTAGAGCTTATGCCACGGCACCGGCGGGGCAAACGGCGGGTGAGGGTGAATGAAGCTAGCAAAAAGGTACCACGGCTCTTTCTTTCGTTCCGGCTCCGCAAGGAAGGCCGCGGCCCTGTCGCCAATCCACTGCGTCGGGTGCAGCCGCGCCGGCATCTGCGCCGGTTGTGGAGTGTAATACATTTCTCCCCGGACACCGTGCGGGTCCGTAAGATGCTCGAAACCATTCGCCCGCAGGTATACCAGATAATCGTCCTGTTCCGGGCGGGCGACCCCCTCTTCCTGAGTTTCTCGCGTCTGGAAACCGCGCAGGCTGTTCCGGTCAGGAATGAAATGGCACTTTCCGATCCCGTGCGTACGGTATCCCGCCTCCGTCAGTGCGCCCATGAAAGACGTGCGACCGTCCTGAGGCATGGGGGCATTGTCGTAACACCCCGTGTGGAGCGGATACTGCCCGTAGATCATGGAACACCGCGCCGAGACACAGACGGGGGAGGGCGTGTAAGCCCGCTGGAACGCCGTCCCCTCACGCACAAGGCGGTCTATCGCAGGCGTGCGCATCACGCTGTTCCCGAGAGCGCCGATGGCGTCCGCACGGAGTTGATCACAGAACAGGTGCAGAATGTTCGGATGGCGTGGCATTGATAACCCCTTTGTTCGAATGTGCATCCGGAGGCATGTTCCCCTTCCCCCGGCGCAATCCGGATGCACGCGTCCAATCTACTTGACGGTACGCAGTGGCGCATTATCTCACAACCCGCGGGGAGCACTGCCCCGCGTTTTCGTCGGCGATCGGCTCGGATGGCTGAAACCCTCCCATCTCCCGTCCTGCTCCGATCTGTCCGTGCCGCTCTGATCCTGCTCGAGGATTTCTTCCGCTACCCGCCGCGCGGAGGCAGACTCCTTTCTCCCCCTTTCGGTTTCATCAGTTGAGGCAAAACGTCGTCTTCGTGTCAAGTGTTTTTGTGCAGAAATTGCAAAAGTGGTACAGGATTTTTTGTGGGAAAGAGAAGAACCGCCACGAAACGCACGAAAACACCTCTGCGGAGGAACGCCGCCCGGCCGGCCGTGCGGTAGTAATCAGGTATTCCCTTTTTCCGATGTGTGCGCCGGATATCCGCGGCAATCCTTCTCGCCGCGTTGCACATTTCCGCGCTACGTCCTTGGCAACGGGGAAAGCGGAGATGCCATCCCGCTTGAGAACAACCGCCCCGTCCTTCGTAACGCCTTTGTGGGCCTTGCGGAACCCGCCCGGTTTGCGCAGGCGGATGTTCCTGCGTATTCTTTCGCCGCGTTCAATCTTTCATACGCAGGACGCGTCCGCTCGCGAAAGGTTTTTCGTACGGCACCTGCGAGTGCTCGTGCGCAAGTCGCCTGACTGACTGCACGCGCTTGTATGTGCTGACGATTACAGTTCCGGGTTGTCGCACCGCTGCGTTGCGTCCGTCAACAGACGAGTTGCCGCCGGCAGGTTGCCGGGGCGGCCCGCCGCACACGAAGGGAGAACGGTATGCTTGGAATTGCAGATCCGCAAATCTGGTTGGCCTACGTTCTGTGCATTCTCAGCACGATCCTGTGCGTCTACTACGGCGCGAAAAACTGGGATAAGGGCGACGAGCCTGTGTACCCCGAGGACGTCACCTGGGCGGAGGACGAGAAGAAGGCGACAGCGGAGAACTGACGCCGCGTTGGCACCATGTGATTCACGATTGAACGCAGACAATCGAAACACTTCTGATTCCTCGGGGGATACCAGATGGACAATTTCGCAATCCTTACCGTCATCGTAGTCGTCTACCTGTTCGTTGTCGCGTACCTGGGATATTACGGCTACCGAAAAACGAAGAACGCAACGGATTACCTTGTTGCCGGAAGGAGCACGCACCCGTACATCATGGCGCTCTCGTACGGCGCAACCTTCATCAGCACGTCCGCGATTGTAGGATTTGGCGGCGCGGCTGCGCTGTTCGGGATGGGGCTCCTGTGGCTCACGTTCCTGAACATCTTTTTCGGCATCTTCATCGCCTTCGTCGTGTTCGGGAAAAGAACCCGGAAAATCGGGCGCAACCTTGACGCCCACACGTTTCCCGAATTCCTGGGGCGCCGATTTGATTCCCGGTTCATTCAAGGGTTCGCCGGCATCACCATATTCCTGCTCATGCCGGTGTACGCCTCCGCGGTGCTGATCGGGGCCGCGCGTTTCATTGAGAACACCTTCGCGGGGGTCAACTTCAACACGGCCATCCTGATCTACACGCTCATAATCTGCGCGTACGTGCTGGCCGGTGGTCTGAAAGGCGTCATGTATACGGACGCCCTGCAGGGCACGATCATGTTTGTCGGGATGGTGGTGCTTGCGGTCTACACGTACTCCACGCTGGGCGGAGTGATAGACTCGCACCAGGCGCTTACCAACATGGCGGACAAGGTGCCCGCCAAACTGGCCGCAATCGGGCATCAGGGGTGGACCAGCATGCCCGCGCTCGGTTCGCCGCTCTGGTGGCAGCTTGTCTCGACGATCGTGCTGGGCGTTGGCATCGGCGTGCTGGCGCAGCCGCAACTCGTCGTGCGATTCATGACGGTGAAGAGCAGCCGCGAGCTCAACCGCGCCGTATTGAGCGGCGGGATCTTCATCCTGGCGATGACCGGAGTCGCGTTCGTGGTCGGCGCTCTCTCCAACGTATTTTTCTACGAGCACACCGCGTACAAGGCGATCTCACTGGCGGTTGCGAAGGGGAACATTGATTCCATCATTCCCCTCTACGTTAACGCCGCGATGCCGGTCTGGTTCGTGTACCTGTTCATGATCACTCTGCTTTCCGCAGCCATGTCCACCTCCAGCTCGCAGTTCCACACAATGGGAGCAGCGTTCGGGCGGGATTTCTTCGAGAAAACCCTGTTCCGCGGGAAGCAGTTCCTGTACACCGTCAGCCTCACTCGTGTCGGTATCGTCCTCGGAGTGGTCGCCACGGTAATCCTCGGCTACAACCTTCCCGGGAGCGTCATTGCCATCGCGACCGCAATATTTTTCGGGTTCTGCGCCACTATGTTCCTTCCGAGCTTCGTGGGCGCGCTGTTCTGGAAAGGCATGACGCGGGCAGGGGCTGTTTCAAGCGTGGTGGTAGGGTTCTTCGGATCAGCGCTCTGGCTCCTGTTCGTCCATCAAAAGGAATCAGAAGCGCTCGGGCTCTGCAAACTCGTGTTTGGCAAGCCGAGCCTCGCAGCCGGAACCGTCTGGGCGATGGTGGACCCGATCGTGGTGATTCTGCCGATTTCCTTCGTCGTTGCCTTTGGTGTAAGTATGTGGACGAAAAAGATGCCGCAGGAGCACCTCGACGCTTGTTTCAAACACATGTAACCGCCACAGGAAAGGAAAGAGGGACGCAGGTCAATCTGCGTCCCTCTTTTTTTTTCCCACTCCGGATACTCATGATGCGTTACCGGTCCGGCTTCTTTTCGTTCCCCGAAAGGAGGACCCGCCTCACCGTTCTGACTGAGAAAAGCCCTTTCGTTTTCCCGCGCCCCAAGGGAATCACGGGAGCCTGTTCTCCGTCAGCATGCGCTCAACCCCAGTGACACTCTCAGAACCGCAAAAAAAACGAGCTGCGCGAACACGATGATGAAGGGAGCAGGATTCCTCCAGGTTACCCTGAGGTGCGCGTATGCCGCGGACATGAGGAGTGACACGAGGAACCATGCTGCATAGTTCTGGAGAGGGATGCAGTCCTGCTCCCATTTCCAGTAGCCCAACGCGATAGCCACAGGTTCCATTACCCAGTCAAACACCGTGGCCGACGCCGCCGAAAGAAGCGCTTTGCAGGCTGTTCCGCAGGGAAGGCGCGAATACACGCCGCTGAACCCCAGAACGATGATAACCCAGTTGAAGCCTATGACGGGCGGCACGCCCAGAATGTGCGTGCCAAGGGTTTTCCCATATTCGTACACCCCGAAAACAGCTCCGGTTCTGACGCCCAGAATCTCAGCTGCCAAAGCGAGAATGCAGGAGACGACGCCCCACGCGAGGTAAAGCGCTCTTCTTTCTGAAGGGATTGATATGATGAACGCGGGCAGGCCGGTCACCAGCAGAAACCAGGGCGTAGCGGTGAACAGGAGAGGATCGTTCGCTGAGTGGAGATATCGCGCGATGCCAACGGCGTAGAGAACAGCGACAAAAACGGAAAAGAACAGGAGTGTGCGATCTTTGAAAGCCGCGCGTTCAGGAAGATCGGCAGGCATTTCAACGGTCCCGTGTTCGCAGGAAGTCAACAAGGTTTCTGAGTTGTTCCTTTGGGTCTTCTGGAGCGGCGAGAGCGTCTATCATCTTCCCCGTTTCCGTGGCGAGCGCGTTCATTCTTGAGATCAGCTCAGACCGGGCGCCGCTTGTTTCTATGAGGCGGCGGACGTGGAGAATCTCATCTCCGGTGGCGTCGCGTCGTCCGAGAATCCGCGTCAGTTCTGCGCGTGGGACGGGATCAAGCCGCTTGAGCGCAATCGCGATGAGAAGGGTCTTTTTTGCCAGCCTTATGTCAGAGCCAACGGGCTTCCCGATCGCATTCTCCGAGCCGAAGACGCCAAGCTCATCCTCCCTCATCTGGAACATGATTCCCATTGACTCTCCGAGACGCCAGAGCGCTGAGACGAGTTCCTCGTCCGCGTTTCCCGCCATTGCCCCCGCTGAAAGCGGCAGAGAGAAGGAATACCTCGCCGTTTTTCACAGATAGAGATCAAGTATCTCCTTTTCCGAGGGGATTCGGGAGAAGGTCCCGTAATCAATATCCGCCATCTGCGCAAGACCGATAGCGTAGGACTCGCGACACACGAGGTTTCTGATGCCGTCAGGGATATCCGCCGATGAAATCAACCGCAGCGCGACGAACAAGGCGCAATCGCCGGCGCAGATTCCCATGGAGGTGCCGTAATGCTCGGATTCCTCAATCCCTTTTGCATGGGCTTCTTCGCGGAACTGCCAGAACACCGACGGCATTCCTCTCCTCGTGCGGTCCTGGTCCATGATGTCGTCATGAATCAGAAATGCCGAATGCAGCAGTTCAATCGCGGCGGCGATTTTGAGCGCTGTGTCTCCGGGCCGGCCCCCGGCCAGTTCGTGGCCCAGAAAGACAAGACCTCCCCTTATAAGCTTCCCGCCTTGTGCGAACGCACCAAGGCGCGCGGGTAGATCCTTTCCCCACCGATTCAGGAAGGAGAATTCCTCGCCACAGGCCTCAAGGTATGATCGGAGAAAGGTTTTGATCTCTTCAGAACGGGATCCGAAATAACCTGCGTTCATGCGGGTTCCTGATCTGGAGCTTCCGGTCTTCTGCAGCGATGAGCTCTTGACGCGTTCCGCAGCAGCGAAAAAAGGATTCTCTGTCGGGAAGGTTTGACTTTCTTTTCGTACACGATGAAGGGGTTGCGATAGATTTTTGTCGCCGCCCATTTGTACATCTCGCTGGCCGTCATAACTGCTACGCGAGACCGCCACGGGATCGAGCCGAATTCCGTTTCGGCGTGGTCCTGCCATTCTCGATACAGGTGTATCTGGCTACGGATGAAGCGAGTAAACGTCTCAGGTTTCGATCGGGCGGTGTTTTCCGCAAGGTCTTCGAGGCCCGATCCCGCAAGGGGAAGATATATCCTGCCCAGTTCGTTGTCTTCCGCGATGTCGCGGATGAAGTTTATGTACTGCATGGCCCTGCCGAGGAAGGCTGCGGCTTCCATCGCGTTCCGGGGGAGTTCCATGATGGCTGCCATGAAGAACCCGATAACCTCCGCGGAACCGTGAATGTAGACAAGCACTTCGTCGGGAGTTTCGTATCTCTTTCTCGTAAGATCGGCCTCCATGGAGTTCAGGAAGGCTTCAGCCCACGCGTCCTCAAACTTCCTTCTCCGGGAGAGCTCGATGAAGGAGTCCACTATCGGGTCCCCGCTATCTCTGCCAGTTGTCCTGGCGAGTTCGTAGCGCGCGCGGAACGCGTGAAATCCTTCTTTGTCCTGAGGGATGGAATCAACGAAGTCGTCCGCGGTTCGTACGAAGGCATAGAGAATGACTACATCCCTCCGGACCTTCGCCGGAAAGAAAAGAGAAGAGTTGAAGAAGGTTCTTGACCTTCTTCTGAAAATCTCCTCAAATACCGATTGCGTACGTTTCATAACGACTTTGACGTGCGGAACCGCACGACTTTAACGTGCGGAACCGCAGGTCTCCCGAGGGATTGAAACCAGAATGATGGTCCTGCTGGCCTGTATCGTGATGGCCTTCACCGCGCTCCAGTGTGTCGTGGCGCTGGCCAATCTCATTTTCGAATCTGATCTGCCTGAAGAGGGGGAAAAAGAAGGTCCCCTTGTGTCCGTCCTTATCCCTGCAAGAAATGAAGAAAGAAAAATAGGCAATATTTTGGAAGACCTCCTCAGTCAGGATTACCAACACATTGAGATAGTGGTTTTCAACGATCAATCTTCTGACAGAACGGAAGAGGTTGTCAGAACATACGCAGTTCGTGATGAAAGAATAAGGCTGATCAATTCCACGGGGCTTCCTGAGGGATGGACCGGGAAAAACTATGCGTGCCACTCTCTCGCGCTGAACTCGAAGGGGGAATACCTTCTGTTTCTTGACGCGGATGTGAGGATATCTGGCAACGTGATAGGCAGGTGTCTTGCTCTTGCGCGGAAGAAAGGGCTGGACCTCATCTCGGTGTTTCCGAAACAGATAATGGAGACCCCGGGCGAAAAAATCACGGTTCCGATAATCAACTATGTCCTGATCACTCTCCTCCCGCTGGTACTGGTCGAAAAAAGCCGCCACAGCTCGCTTGCGGCGGCAAGCGGCGCATTCATGTTTTTCACGGCAAGGGCTTACCGGGAAGTACTGCCTCATGAAAAGGTCAGACGCGCGGTTGTGGAGGACGTAAGCATAGCGCGCCTGTTCAAAAGGGAGGACAAGCACGTCGCCTGCCTGCTCGGCGACGATGACTATTCCTGCAGGATGTACCATGGTTTCCGCGATGCGATAGGCGGCTTTTCAAAATTCATCACCACGTTCTTCGCAGACTCGTTCATTCTTTCCGTTCTGTTTTTCCTCGTTACGACGTTCGGTTTTGTCCCCGTTCTGCGGGCAATGCCGGCCTGGGTCTTTACAGGGTATCTGGTTGTGTATGTTCTGACGAGGGTCATTGTGTTTTTCCTCAGCCATCAGAACATCCTCACCAGCGTGCTGTTGATCATTCCGGTGCAGCTCTCTCTTGGCTTGATAAACTGCGTGGCGTACCGGAGAAGATTCTCCGGAAAACTCGAATGGAAGGGGCGGCAAATAGGCTGAGATACACGGCGATTCGCGGTGGTTCTGTGTTCGTCATTACTGGATGAGAGGCGGGACGTGAGAAAGAAAGTTCTGGTGGTCGGAGCGGGTCTGGGAGGCCTGGCAACGGCGCTTCGGCTCGCAAAAAAAGGCTACGAGGTTGAGATCGTCGAAAAGAACAGCAATGCCGGCGGCAGGCTGAACCAGATCAAGAAGGACGGGTTCACGTTCGATACCGGTCCGAGTTTTTTCGCGATGTCTTATGAGTTCGAGGATTTCGCGAGGGAGTGCGGCATCGCACTTCCCTTCGAGCACTACGCGCTTGACCCGTTGTACTCGGTCAACTTCAGGAAGAACCGCGTCACGTATCATCTCCACCGGGATATCGGAAAATTGGCGTCCCAGTTCGAGCAGGTGGAACCGGATTTTGAGAACAGGATGAAGAGGTATCTCGACAAATGCGGGCAGGTTTACCGAGACACAAACTTCGTGATCAAGACAAATTACGATTCTCTGCCTGACTACCTCTCCGCCCTCGCAAAAGCCAATCCGTTTCTGCTGCCCCTGCTCTGGAGGAGTTTCTGGAAGCAGGTCTCCCGGTATTTCGACTCCAACGACGCGAGGGAAATTGTATCGCTCGTGTCTTTCTTCCTGGGAAAAACCCCGTTCGACACCTCTGCCGTGTACACGCTTCTTTCCTATACGGAGTTTGTGCACGACGGGTACTACAACGTGGTTGGCGGGATGTACAGGATTGCGGAAGGTATCGTTCGCGAACTCGAAAAGGAAAACGTCAGAATCCATTACGGCACTGAGATTGTGGACTTTGGTTCGAAGGAAAAAACGGTTGAGTATCTGCTGGACGGAGAAGGCAGGAAATGGACGGCGGACATTGTCGTAGTAAATGCCGACGCTGCGGTATTTCGGGGCCGCGTGTTCAGGAGAAAAAAGTTCTCCCCGGAGATGCTTGATCGCATGGATTGGACCATGGGGACGCTTACGATCTATCTGGGCATCAAATGCAAACTGCCGCAACTGAACCACCACAATTACTACCTCGGTGACGATTTCACCGAATACGCACACAAGGTGTTCAACGATCCGAGTGCGGCGGAAAAACCCTACTACTATGTGAATGTGCTTTCCAGAACGAATCCCGACTGCGCTCCCGAAGGCTGCGAAAGCCTGTTCTTCGTCTGTCCCGTGCCGGATTTGAGGTTCAAGAGCAACTGGGACGACAGGGACGCAATTGTGGACGGGATCATCGATGACTTTTCAAACAGGACAGGGACAAACATCAGGAACGAGGTAGTATCCAGGACTGTCTACACACCGATCGAGTGGCGCGACAGGTTCAATCTCCACAGAGGAAGCGCGCTGGGTCTTGCGCACAACATGCTGCAAACGGGGGGATTCAGGCCCAAAAACTTCGACGAGGAATTCAGGAACGTGTTCTACGTGGGAGCGTCAACAGTTCCGGGCGGCGGACTTCCAATGGTGGTAATCGGCTCGAAACTCGTCACCGAGAGAGTTGAGCGTTTCCGCGGAAATCCTTAGGAGCGACTGATACCGCGGTACTCGAAAAACTCTATGAGGGACGCAGGCCTGGCAGCGTCCCTTTTTCCCTCTCATTCGGCATAACCGTACTACGTTACC
>ERZ795061.1013-NODE-1013-length-27973-cov-9.545777_pt1 | contig 27973 bp, 24 predicted proteins | sample MGYA00375145_ERZ795061 | MGnify/ENA primary metagenome ERZ795061 (study PRJEB30190, sample SAMN05720144) | anaerobic digester metagenome | isolation source: active sludge of municipal wastewater-treating anaerobic digesters | place: USA | collected 2014-12-22 ... | reverse complement strand
GGCTTCGCCACGGCGCGCCTCGTAGCCCGCTGGGCCGACGAGCAGGATCGCGTCGCCGCGTTCGAGCTGCCGACTGACGGCTTCACCGTGATCGACCTGCGCACATCATGCGTGGTGACGCCCAACCTCGACCTCATCGTCGAGGGCGTGAACCTCACCGACGAGGAGGTCCGTTACCACGTTTTGCTGCTGAAAGACCTCGCCCCCGTCGCAGGCCGCGGCTTCCGCATCGGCCTGCGCGCGCAATTCTGACGAGTTACTCTTCGTCATCCTTCTTGAGCGGATCGAACGCCTTGCGCACCTGCAGGGCGATATCGACCAGCGCCTTGGGCGAGGGGATATCGTAAGCGGCGGTATCGACCACGAGGTCGATACCGTCCGCCATCGGAATTACTTCCTTCGCGGATTTCGTCTCCAGCGCGGGTTTTGTTGATTTTCCCCGCATCTTCTGTACGGCGGCTTTCACGGCTTCAGCCTGCTTTGGCGTCATGGCGCCGCTTCCGGGTTCGTGACCAAGCGCCTGGAAGATCGAGCGTATCGCCGCGCCATCGCGGAAATAGTTCGCATCGATCGAGAAGCCGTCGAGGATCGACTGGAACGAACCGGCCTTGTCGCGGATGGTTTCAAGATCGAAGCCCCAGTCCTGCAAAAGCTTGCAACGCTTGAGCTGCCGCAGGTGCAGATCCGTGAAATGCGCGCCGGGCCCACGCGCCAGGGGACGGTCGATCAGCTCTTCCTGCACGTAGTAGCGCACCGTCCGCAACGTAACGCCGGCAAGCGTCGCAAGCTGTTCGGCCGTGTAGCGATTATCGTCAGCCATGTACTGACAGTTAGTGTCAGTACATGGACTGTCAATACCCAGCTGTCCGATGCTTAGTTCGGCGGCGGCGGAGCGCCAACCGCATCCTGGACACGCTTCTGGATGTTCCTGACCATCTCCGCCTGCATCGACTGCATCCGCGCCATCACCTTCGGCATGTATTCTTCCATGACCTTGGGCTGTTTCTGCATGATCGATTTGCCTTCGGGCGAGGCATAGAAATCCCGCATCGTGGCCAGTTCCTCGCCCGTGTAGAGCCGCGCCATGATCGCGCCCATGTCCGACATCATCTCGGGCATCATCGCGCGGGCCTGATCCATTCCCTCGGTGAATCCCGCCTCGATCGACGGCTGGGCTGCGGCAACGCGCGCCGCGCATGTCGCGCGCTCGGCCTCCGGCGCCGCCTCACAGATACCAGCAAGGTTCGGCATCATGCTGCCCTGCATCGCGCCGAACATGTCGTCGATCATCTTGGGGTCGCTCATCAGCGTCGCGATTTCGTTTGCGAGCTTCAGCTTGTCGGCTTCGCTGGTTGGCGCCGGCGTCCCGCCTGCGCCGCTACACGCCGCAAGTGCGAGCGCGACAAGCGCCACGCCGGCCATGATTGTTGATTTCATCATCAGTCTTCTCTCCCAAAGGCCGCAGCCTAGAAAATCGAATACGCCCCATCGATCACGAACGCATCGCCCGTGTGATAGCTGGAAGCGTCGGATGTCAGATACACCGCCACGCCGCCGAAATCCTTCGGCTCGCCCCAGCGCCGCATCGGCACGCGCGGGATCACCTTCTCGGCAAAGGCCGGGTTGTCCTGCGCGCCCTGCGTCATGTCCGTTGCGATCCAGCCGGGCAGGACAGAGTTGGCGCGCACGCCATAACGCGCATGCTCCACCGCGATCGACTTGATCATGGAAACCACCGCGCCCTTGGTCGCAGCATACGCCTCGTTGCGCGCCGCGCCTTCGATCGCCGCCAGCGACGCCACGCCCACCAGCGATCCGCCCGGATCGCCCGCCTTGGCGCGATCCACCATGTGCTTGGCCGCCTCGCGCAGTGTGAAGAACACGCCATCAAGGTTCACCGACAGCACGCGGCGATAAACGTCGGTCGGGAACTCCGCGAACGATTTCGCCCCGCCGCCGATCCCCGCATTGGCGAACACCGAGTCGATCCGCCCGAAATGCTTCGCCACGTCCACCATCGCGTCCGCCACCTGGCGTTCGTCGGCGACGTTCACCGTCCACGCCTTAGCCTTGCCGCCCAGCTTCTTCACGGCCTCGGCATTGTTCTTCTCGTTCGATCCCCAGATCGCCACGCTCGCCCCGGCCTGGCTCAAAGCCTCGGCAAACCCGAAGCCAATGCCCCTGTTGCCGCCGGTCACCAGCGCGACTTTTCCACTGAGGTTGAAGGGAGCGTAGGCCATCTGTGATCTCCGGTTGGTCCCCCGTTGTAGGACGCCGGGCAGGTATGGCGTCAAGGCCGGGTTGTTCATCGGGTGTTGGGGATCGATAGAGTCTCATGCCACGTTGAAGTGCTGTGGGCCTAGCGGGGCGATTCATGCGGATAGCAGGCATCATTGCGGCGCTGGCCATTACAGCGGGCATCGCGGCGGGACTCGCCGCGCCTTCCATTGCGCAGACCCGGCCGACGACCCTGCAGCCGGACCGTCTGCCTGGCATGTGCATCTCCATGTCCGGCCCGGGCGGATCCTCGATCAGCATTCCGTGCGATGGCTCGACGCGCGAGAAGTTCGTGCTGCCCCCGGCCGAAGGCGGTCCAATCCAGTATGGCGACAAATGCCTCGTGCCGAAGGGGCAGGGTTACTATCCGCCGCTGTTCGCCGAAACCTGCGACGGCTCGCCCGAGCAGACCTGGACGATGAATGAAGAGCGCGAGCTTCGCTCCGCCGCCGGCCGCTGCATCTCGCTGCTCGGCGCGTCCAGCCGCACGGGCGAGATGGTCTTCGCCGGCGAATGCCCGAAGGTGGGCGCAGCGCACCAGTGGAAGCCTACCTATGTCGACTTCACCAACGTAGTCCTCGGCTCCTTCGAGTCGAAGGCGCGGCCGGGCATGTGCATCGGCTACGACCGTGACCTGGAACTGCTTCCCTGCACCGACGCCTACAGACAGGTGATCAGCTTCGACGAGAAGGCGCTAGGCCAGTTCCGCATGATGAGTTCGTGCATCTCCGGCGGCTATGCCTTCGGCGGGCTGTCGCTGGGCGAATGCTGGGACATGCCACAACAGAAATGGATGAAGTTGTCCGGAGACCGGCTGGCGAACCAGCAGGTCACGTGTATCGAGGTGAGCCCCGAAGACGGCCGCGATGTGCTGCGCACTGGGAAATGCGGGCAACAACTGGAACAGCAATGGATTTTCCGGCCCGCCCCGGAAAAGTGGTAAGTTCGGCCAAGGTTGTCTGGCGCAACAGATGCTGCAAAAAGCCGGAAGACCGGTTAGGATGCAGACATGGCTGACGATCACGGCGACCGCATGACAACATTCATCGCGCGCATGACCGACGCGCTGGGCCCCAAGGGCGTCAGCACGGATGCGCACGAGATCGAGCCGCACATCAGCGACTGGCGTGGCCGCTGGAAGGGCTCGACGCCTGTCCTCATCAAGCCAGCCTCCACCGAAGAAGTCTCGAAGGCGATGACGCTGTGCGCCGAGTATGGCCTCGCCGTGAATCCCCAAGGCGGCAATTCCGGCATGGTCAACGGCTCGGTCCCGCAGGGCGAAGTGCTGATCTCGCTGAAGCGCATGAACAAGGTGCGTGAGGTCGACGTCCTCAACGACGCCATGACGCTCGAAGCCGGCGTCATCCTCACGCGCGCGCAGGACATCGCCGCCGAGCATGACCGCCTGTTTCCGCTCTCGCTTGGCGCGCAGGGCGTCGCGATGATCGGCGGCCTCATTTCCACCAATGCCGGCGGCGTGCAGGTGCTGCGCTACGGGATGATGCGCGACCTCGTGCTCGGCATCGAAGCTGTGCTTCCTGATGGCCGGGTGTGGAATGGCCTGCGCGGCCTGCGCAAGGACAATACCGGCTACGACCTCAAGCAACTCTTCATCGGCGCCGAGGGCACGCTGGGCGTTGTCACCGCTGCCACGCTGAAACTCTTCCCGCGCCCCGCCGTGAAGGAGACCGCCTGGGTGGCTGTGGAGTCTCCCGCCAAGGCCGTCGAACTTCTGATGCTGGCCAAGCAGGCTTCAGGCGGGGCCGTCACCGGGTTCGAGATTGTGCCGAAGCTCGGCCTCGAACTCGTCCTGAAACACATCCCCGACACGCGTGATCCGCTGCCCACGGCGTTGCCCTGGCGCATCCTGATGGAGCTGTCGCTTCCGCGGGAGGAGGGCGCGCGCGACCTGATCGAGAGCCTACTGGGCGACGCCATCGAGAAGGGTGTCGCCGCCGATGCCGTCATCTGCGAGAACGAGGCGCAGAAGGCGATGGTGTGGAAAATCCGCGAGAACATCGCGGTCGCCGAACGCGCGCACGGCAAGGCCCTGAAGCACGATGTCTCCGTCCCCGTCTCGCGCGTCGCCGAATTCATGGAGCGCGGCGCGGCGCTGGCGCACCAGATGACGCCGGGCGTCGATGTCATCGCCTTCGGCCATGTCGGCGACGGCAACATCCACTTCAACATCACGCCGCCCCCGGGCGCGGACCAGGATCGCTTCGTTGATCACGACGGCCTCGCCATGTCGAAAGCCGTCCACGACCTGATCGCCAGCCTCAACGGCTCCATCTCCGCCGAACACGGCATCGGCCGGCTCAAGCGCGACGAACTCGCCTGGCGCAAATCCCCCGTCGAGATGGACATGATGCGGGCGGTGAAGCGCGCGCTGGATCCGGACGGCCGGATGAATCCGGGACGGCTGCTGTAGCCGCGTGAGCCGCCGCCAGACTCTGCCGAATGAAATGTGGCGGACCAACAATCTTCCAAAGCACCTTCAGCGTGTTACCGGAAATCCACTGTAGGAAACGCGCAATCTCATCCGCCCCCCTCCCAAGTGAGCGCAATATGCACCCGTCGCTCCGCACGGAGGGCTTCTGCAGAAACCTGTAGGGCGGGGCGATGCGAACGGGGAAACCCGCTCGCGGGGACGCGGCGACTTCCGCGAACCGGACTACGAACCACGGACTATGCACCACAACCTGCGGAGCGATCCGCGTCCCCAGCCCTCCACTGTTGTCGAAAGGCCAAAGCGAAGAAATCAGAGACGAGCGACCGCCGACGAAACGTGCGCGCCTGTCACAATGCTCAGGGCTTGTCGAAGCCTTCGAAGAGGGACTCTTCGGCGGGCCGCCGCCGTTCGGAGCCGAGAAACTTCGCACTGGTGTGCCGCCTGCGGTCAGGTCCGAAATAGCTTCGTGTGCGAACGAAGGGGCGCGGCGTGTTCACCACGGCCGCAACCTTCCTGTAGATTTCTGTGGCCGTCACCGGCTTGGCGCAAAACTCGGTCGCGCCCGCATCGCGTGCGGCGACGACCTTGGATCGTTCGGAGTACGCCGTCAGCATGATGATGGGCACGTAAGGTGACGGGCTGTCGTCCGCGGTCCGAACCAGCGTCACGAACTCAATGCCGTTCAGCGGTTCCATCGCGATGTCGACAATGAGGAAGTCCATCGCCGTTGCGCGCATGATCTCGAAGCCTTCGACGGCGTCATGCGCCTCGAACACGTCCTTCATCCCAAACCCGCGCAGGATGGTCTTCACGAGGGTGACCATGTGGTGGTTGTCGTCGACCACCATGACGCGAAGGCGCTCCAATACGGGATCGACCATGTCGAAACGCCTCTGGGCAGTCAGCAAACCAATTATAGTTGCTACAAGCATAGTATTACGCGAGGCCTAACGCGCAGGGGTCGGGGCTGCGAGCATCTCGCAAAAAATGGAGTTCTGTTGCTGGATCCGGCGTGATGCGTCTCAGCCGGCCTGGATCTACGCCGCCAGCGTTGTGATCACGGTTCCGCGCCGCGTGGCCACCAGCGTGTGCTCGTACTGCACCGTGGGGGCCGGCTTGTCCGCAAACAGCGTCCAGCCGTCATTGCCATCGACGGCCCAGCCGGCGCCAAGCGACAGGAAGGGCTCGAGCGTGAACACCAGCCCGGCGCCAATGCGGCGGCGTTCGCTCATGTCGCGCCAGGTCGGGATCTCGCCCGGTTCCTCGTGCAGCGCGCCGCCAACGCCGTGGCTCGCAAGGTTGCGGATCAGCGTGTAGCGATGCTTGCGTGCGAACTCCTCGATGGCGATGCCCGGCGCATTAAGCGCGCCGCCAACCTGCACAGCGTCGATGCCGATCTGCAGCGCACGCCGTCCATCGCGGCACAGCGCGTCCAGCTTTGCATCGCGCCCCTGCAGGACAAAGCTCGCGCCGGTGTCGGCGAAGTATCCATCCCTCTCGGCGGACACGTCGATGTTCACCAGCTGGCCCTTGCGAAGCACCTGGCTGCCCGGAATGCCGTGAGCGATGGCGGGAAACACGCTGATGCAGGTGGCGCCCGGGAAGTTGTAAGTGACCTTCGGCGCGGACTTCGCGCCTTCCTGCTCAAGCAAGGCCGCGCCGATTGCGTCGAGTTCGGCCGTCGTCATGCCCGGCTCGGCCGCGCGGCGCATGGCGTCAAGCGCACGCCCGACTATCAGGCCGATGCGTTTCAGCCCGTCGAGCTGGTCTTCACGTTCGATTGTCACAGGTTCAGGCGTCCTTGGCGGGGGCAGGGTCAGCCGCCTTGGGCTGGCCCTTGGGCGCGCCGAGATTGTAGTACGCCGTGGCCGGATCAACCGGCTTTGAAACCGGGGAGTCCGCAGCCATCGGCGCGGGCGCAGCAGCGATCGCGGGGGCTTCGGCCGGTTTCATGATGTTTGCGCCGTTGTGGGCGCGCTCCACCGTGCGCTCCGACAGGCCCAGCTCAGACGCCGTGAACGCGACGAGGCCGCCCGACTTGCACAGCATCTGCACGATGTTCTGCTTCGTCTGCAGTTCCAGCATGCGCATCAGCACTTCGACCGTCGCCGGGTTGGCCTTCTCGAGCATGTCGACCAGGTCGTCGAGGTGCTCGTTGTCATAGGCCATCGGGCCGTTGGTCGGATCCTTGTTGATCGCCTTGGCCGGGCGTTCGAACGAGAACATCGCTTCGTAGATCTTGAGGCCCAGCGGCATGCCGGTCGGCTGCGCGCCTTCCAGCGGCTCCTCGATCTCCTGCAGCTCGCGCAGCACGCGCTGCTCGATCTCGCGCTGGTGCTTGAAGACGTCCTGGTCTTCGAATTCGCTGATGGCGTTGTCGAACAGGTTCTCGATCCGCGTCGCCAGCATTGTGCCAAACGATTCCATCTGGGTCGGAATCTGGATGCGCTCGATGTCGAGGTGGAAGGCCACTTTCGGCTTGATCAGCAGCTGGCGCTTGTCCGTCGTGGTCGACATGAAGGGGCGCGGTGCGCAGGTCTGCACCCGCAGCGTGATCTCGCCCGTGCGACGATTGACCAGCGACTTCTCGAAATAGGCGCCCGTGGCGTCTGTCGTCATGATCTTGAGGTCGGGCGCGTGCTTGTCGCGCAGCACCTTGATGCTGGGGTCCCAGATCGTCATCGGCGCGCGCAGGGCGCCATAGAAATCGCCGCCCTTGGTCGTGATGAAAGTGGCGTGCGCACCAGCGTCGTAGGTCCGCGCAGACCGGTAAACGAGGAAGATCAGGAACAGCCCAACAAGGACCGCGCCGACAATCGCGACGATCTCAAGCATTTTCCACGTCCCACGCCACACGCCGCCCCTGCAGCCCGGAGAGGTTACCCCTCCGGACCGGCACGTACAATTGCAAAACTGGCCCATTTCTTGGGCCGTGTGCAACGAATTCTAGCACAAGCCGAGTTTTGACTGGCGCACGACCGTTCTGCGACCACCCTTTACCATGACGGCGAAGTAGATTTCCCCGATCTGGCTAGTTCGGGCGCTCAGGTTCGGCCGGTCTAGTGCGGCGCATGCGCGGGAGGGGCGGGCTCTTCTTCGCCTTCCTGGCCCGGCTGAAGGTCCCACCAGTCTTCGCCGCCCTCAGGCGGGGCGAACAGGGCGTCATACTCGCTGACGTCAACGCCAAGCTCGATCAGCGCCTCGTAGGCGCGATAATCCTGCGTCGCTTCCAGCGCGCCGCGATAGAGCGCCGTGGCGCGTTCGATGTCGGCCGGTCCGCCATGGCCCTTCGCCAGCATGCCCGCCAGCATGACGCGCGCTTCGACGGCCGCAGACAGTTCGCCCAGCTTGGTCTCGTATGCGAGGTACTCTTCCATGTCGCCCTCTTCGAGCTCCTCGCCGAAGCCTGGCGCGGTAAGAGGTGTCGCGTCAGTCTCGGCGACGACAAGTTCGAGAATCTTGCGCGCATGCCCATCGACGCCCGCGTCGACGCCGGGGTGTGCCCCCATCAGTGTTCCGATCTGCAGCATGATGTCGAGCGGCGCCGCCTTGGCGACTCCGACCAGCAGGGCAGCGCCTTCGCGCACCTCGGGAGGTGTTGCAGCGCCGCCGCCCATGTACATCATGTCTCCGCCGGGGGTCTGCGACAGCAGGAATGATCCCAGCGCAAAGGCCGCGTCCCTGTTCGTCGGCGCCTGCGATCTCAACCAGTCACGCGCATCTATCTTCTGCTGCAGCGAGCCAACGGAGATATCGTTCATCGCCACCGCCAGCTTCGCGGTTGCATCGCCTTTCGCGGCGAGCGCTGTCAGACCCTCGGGCTCAGCGGAGCTCTGGATCAGCATGGCGGCCGGGTGCCCTTCCTCGGCGAGCGCTCCTACGATCGCGTTGAAGTCGACGCCTTCAGGCATCGCCGGCGGCTCGCCCGACATGAACAGGGCGGAGCGTTCGATCAGGTAGCCAGGCTCCACGATCCAGGTCAGGAACGCGGCGACATAGGTTTTGACATCGCCGCTTGCCGCCATCGTGGGCATGCCCGCCGCAACGTCTTCGCTGGAGATGATGCGGAACGTCGCGGGCGCGGACAGGATGGCTTCAGAGTTTGCGCTGGGCGCCGCTGCGGGCATCGCCGTGCAGGCGCCGAGTGCGAGCGCCGATATGCCGGCTAGAATGATGGCTTTCACGCAATGTCCTCTGGACGCGGCCAGCCAGACGCCAGCCGCTTGGGGGCATCTGTAGACGCCGCAGCGCAGCTGTCCATACCGCTAAGGCGCCTGCCTGTGCAGAGCGCAGCATCACACGTTCAGGTGGTGTCCGAGCCGCGTCGGGGCAGGCGGCCTAGGCCGACTGCGCAATCCCTTCGGCGCCGCCGCGAACCAGGGCTTCGGCGATCTGCTGGGCGTCGAGCGCGGCCTGGGCCTGCGGGTCGATGCTCACGATCGTCTTCTGCTGACGGATAGCCTCACGGACTTTGAGGTCACGCAAGACAATGCCGGCAAGCGGCGGACGGAAGCCCAGGAAGGTCTGCGAGGCGCGGGCGAGCGCTTCGTAAGTGCGGCGGCCTGCGACGCGGGTGTCAGCCATGTTGATGGCGATCCACGGTTGCACGCTCGGCGCATAGCCGCGCAGAACCTTGATGAAGGCGTACGCGTCCGTCATCGACGTCGGCTCGTCGTTGGCGACGATCACGCAACGGTCGCACGCGCGGGCAAGGCGCATGACGTTGTCTTCGATGCCGGCGCCAAGGTCGACCAGCACGGTGTCGTATTGCAGCGACAGCGCGGTGAGCGAGGCGGCAAGGCGGGAAGCTTCTTCAGCCGGCAGGCCGGCGAGGGCGCCCGAACCCGAGCGGCCCGGGAGAACGTCGAAACCGATTTCGGAACCAGCGCCGCCATTGACCTTGCAGACCGCGTCCTCAAGCTCGACCCAACCCGCGATCACCGCGGCAAGGTCGGTCTCGGGCGCGATGCCGAGCTGGACGTCGACGTTGGCCAGGCCAAGGTCACCGTCAACCAGCAAGGTGCGGCGGCCCATCTTGGCGAAGCAGGCGGCGAGGGTGGTGGACAGCCAGGTTTTCCCGACGCCCCCTTTCCCGGAGGCGACCGCGATGACGGAAGCAGGCGTCACGCGCGAACGCTGATGGCCTTTCCCTTCCGATTTCCTCGAACCGAAGTTCATCATCACGCGGCTCCCTTGAGCTGATCCGCTTCGACTACGTCAGCGCCGGCCACGAAAAGCCTAGCGATTCGCTCAGACGAAGCAGGCGTCAGCCCACATCGGGCATTTGACGTCAAACCTAGTGAAGCGATGCTTAACCGCGCGGAAGAAATTGCTGCGATTGCTCCCCCGCGACGCCGAACCGCATCGATCCGGGTAAGGATGACACGGCGGCAACCCGCCAGGGCGAAGGCGCGCGCATTGTCCTCAAGTTCCATGGGGTGGCCGTCGGCCGCCAGGACCAGCACAGGTTCAACATTCATGTACGAAATCAGGTCGCTGCACCGTTTCATGTCCGCCTCGTCGAGCGGATTAAATGACGGGCAATCGATGACAAGTCTTTGTCCGCGATCGTCTGCATCGCGAACAATTTTCATCAGATGGTCGGGCGACAGCGCAAAGGTTACCGACGGCTTAAGCATTAAGGCGGCGAGCCGGGCGACCTGCCCCGACGAATCGAAATCCGCGGCCACCGGTTCGATCGGATGCTTCTTGTCCGACAGGAAGCGCGCGATCTTGGCGACGGCGGTCGTCTTGCCCGATCCGTGCGGCCCCACCAGCAGCAGGGACTTCTCAGGCCGCGGGTTGAGCGGATTGAATGTCAGCGCCCCATCCATGCCGGCGGCGAGGGCGGCGTGCTGCTCCATACCGGCGCCAAGGCGGGCGCTGGCTTCCGAAACCATGTGGACGAAGCCATCCGGCGCGCCATGCCAGCGCAGCGTCGAGGACAGCTGCGAGCGCGTCTCGTCGTAGACGGGACGGATCTCTGCGAATTTCGGCGTCGCCTTCTGCCCGAAGGATCGCTCGATCGCAGCGCGGACTTCGAAATAGCCATCGTCCTCCCGCTCGCGCGTGGAGAGGATGACGGCATCCGGCCCCATCTCGGCCCGGATCATCGCCAGGGCTTCTTCCTCGGTTCGGCCCACGAACATCTTCATCTTCATGGTGGGGCTCCCTTCTACACTGTGCCGGCGGAACGAAGCCGGGCTTTCGGGTGAACTTCGTTCTGCGACATGACGATGGTCTGCGGCCGGAACCGTTCGACGAGCGAGCGCACATAGGGGCGCACGCCAGCGGAGGTGAGCAGGACGGGTGAATCGCCCGCCTGGCCCGCACGCTCGAACGCATTACGGAGGTCGGCGACGAACTGGTGCAGGCGCGAGGGCTCAAGCGCCAGCTGCCGGTCTGCGCCGACGCCGACGAGCGCTTCGGCAAACGTCTGTTCCCACACCGGCGAGAGCGCGATGATGGGCAGGGCGCCGGAGGCGTCGAGATTGGCGTTGCACAGCTGGCGGCCGAGACGCGTGCGCACATGCTCGCCAACCGAGAGCAGGTCGGTGGAGGCCGACGTTGCTTCTGCGATGGCTTCGAGGATGGTGCCGAAGTCGCGGATCGAGATGCGCTCGCGCAGCAGGTTCTGCAGGATGCGCTGGATGCCCGAGATCGTGATCTGGCTGGGCGTGATGTCGGAGATGAGAGAGGCCTGCGGCTTGGGCAGGTCCTCGATCAGCTGCTTCACCGAGCCGAATGTCAGCAGCTCTGCCATGTTCTCTTTCACCAGTTCGGTGAAGTGCGTGGTGAGAACCGTGGCCGCGTCCACGATGGTGTAGCCCTGGATGGAAGCGTTCTCCTTGCCGCTGTCGTCGATCCACACGGCGGGCAGGCCGAACACGGGTTCGTTGACCTTCTCGCCCGAGATCGCCGGCGCGGTGCCCGACGAGTCCATCGCAAGATGGAATTGCGGACGCAGGCGGCCACGGCCGGCCACCACTTCCTTGATCAGGATGCGATAGTCTTCCGAGCCAAGTTCCAGGTTGTCGATGATGCGCACTTGGGGAACGACGAAGCCGAACTCCGACGCGATCTGGCGGCGCACCGCCTTGACCTGGTCGGTGAGCTTGCGGCCCGTCGTCTCGTTGATGAAGCCAAGCAGGCCGAAGCCGAGCTCGATCTTGATCTCGTCGACCGCGAGCGATTCCTGGATCGGCGGCTCGGCGATCGGTTTGGCGCGCTGCACGGCTGCAGCTTCGGCCAGCTTCTGATCTTCCTTCGCGCCCTGTTTCTGGAAACCGCGCCAGGCGAAGTAACCGCAGATGCCTGCAAGACCGAAAAACGGGATGATCGGCATGCCGGGCAGGAGGCCGGCGAACAGCGCCATCACCGACGCCATCGAAAGGCTTTGCGGGTTGGTGAACAGCTGGATGCCGATGGCCTTGTCGGCTGCGCCCTCGACACCAGCTTTCGACACGAGCATGCCGGCCGCGACCGACACGATCAGCGCCGGGATCTGCGAGACGATGCCGTCGCCAACCGTCAGCAGGGTGTAGGAACTGGCGGCTTCCTCGAACGAGATGCCCATCTGCGCCACGCCGATGATCATCCCGCCAAGCACGTTGATGAATGTGATCAGGATGCCGGCCATCGCGTCGCCGCGCACGAATTTCGACGCGCCGTCCATGGCGCCATAGAAGTTGCTTTCGCCTTCCAGCTCCTTGCGGCGGCGGCGGGCCTCTTCCTCGTTGATCATGCCGGCTGACAGGTCGGCGTCGATCGCCATCTGCTTGCCGGGCATGGCGTCCAGGGTGAAGCGGGCGGCGACTTCGGCGATGCGGCCCGAACCCTTGGTGACGACCACGAAGTTCACGATGATCAGGATGATGAAGACCACGACGCCGATGACGAAGTTGCCGCTCATCACGAAGTTGCCGAACGCCTGGATGATGTTGCCGGCAGCTTCCGGGCCTTCGTGGCCGTGGGCGAGGATCAAGCGTGTGGTTGCGATGTTCAGCGCCAGTCGCAATAGCGTCGCCAGCAGCAGCACACTCGGGAAGGCGGAGAATTCAAGCGGCTTCTGGATCAGCAACGCCGTCATCAGGATGAGGACGGAAAGCGTAATCGAGATCGCCAGAAGAAAGTCGAGAAGGAAGGCGGGGATGGGGATGATGAGCATCATCACCAGCATCATGACGCCAAGACCCAGGGCGTATTCGCCCCGGGCAAACAGTTTGACCAGCGCGTTCCAGTCGAACCCGCCGCCGCCTACAGAAACTGACCCCGCTTGCGCCATCTACCTTACCCCGCAGCCCGGACTTCGCCGGGTGCGGCCACTTCGACGCCAGCGTCCTGGTAGGCGCGAAGCTTGTTGCGGAGCGTGCGGATGGAGATGCCGAGAATGTTCGCGGCGTGCGTGCGGTTGCCCAGGCAATGGTCGAGCGTGTGCAGGATCAGGTCCTGCTCCACTTCCGCCACGGTCTGGCCGATCTGGAAAGTCGCGCCCTTGATGGCGGCTTCGGCGGCGTTGACGGCGCGTTCGGCAGTGACGTCCAGCGCGTTGGGCTGCACGGGGCGGCCATCGGGCGTGCGCAGGTCGTCGACCTGGATTTCCGTGCTGCGCGCCAGGATCACGGCGCGGTGCATGGCGTTCTCGAGTTCCCGCACGTTGCCGAGCCACGAGGCCGAGCGGATGCGATCACGCGCTGCTTCCGAAAGGTTGCGGTCAAAGCCGTTTGCGGTCGCGTATTTCTCGACGAAATACTCGGCCAGCGCGATGAGGTCGCTCGGTCGCTCGCGCAGCGGCGGGATATGCAGGTTCATCACGTTGAGCCGGTAGAGCAGGTCTTTCCGGAACTCGCCGCGCATGACCGCTTCCTGCAGGATGCGGTTCGACGTCGCGATGATGCGGATGTCGACCTTCACCGGCTTGTTGCCGCCAACGCGGTCGATCTCGCGTTCCTGGATGGCGCGCAGGAGCTTGGCCTGCAGGCGGATGTCCATCTCGGAAATCTCGTCCAGCAGCAGCGTGCCGCCGTCGGCTTCCTCGAACTTGCCGATGCGGCGTGCGACTGCGCCCGTGAACGCACCCTTCTCGTGGCCGAACAGTTCGCTCTCGAGCAGGTTCTCGGGGATCGCCGCACAGTTGACGGAGATGTACGGCTTTTCCGCGCGCTTCGAACGCTTGTGCAGGTAGCGCGCCATGACTTCCTTACCGACGCCGCTTTCGCCTGTGATCAGGACGGACGCATCCGACGGCGCGATCTGGTCGGCCACACGGCGCAGCTCCATCATGGCAGGATCGTGCGCGATCAGGGGGCGATCGTCGTCAGCGACGGCGGCGAGAACGGCAGCGATCAGTTCCGGATCGGGCGGCAGCGGGATGAACTCGCGCGCGCCGGCGCGGATGGCGTTCGCGGCCGTTTCCGGGTTGGCGCCGATGCCACAGGCGACGACGGGGGCGACGATGCGCTCCTGCTTCATCGCGGCGACGAGGCTTCTGATGTCCTCGTGAACATCGATCATGACGATGTCGGCGCCGCGCCCGGTGCGCAGCATGTCCATCGCCGCATCAGCGTCGTGGGCATGCAGCACCTTGGCGCCGCGATCGAAGGCGATCTTGGTGGCGGCCGAAAGCTGGCCCGCGAGATTTCCGATAATCAGAACACGCATGGGGATTCCTTAGCCGTCCGAATTCTTGATGATTTCCGTCATGGTCACGCCGAGACGGTCGTCGACAACGACCACCTCTCCGCGCGCCACGAGGCGTGAGTTGACATAGATGTCGATGGCCTCGCCGACGCGGCGATCCAGCTCCAGCACGGAGCCGGGCCCAAGCTCGAGCAGCTTGGACACTTCGATGGTCGTGCGGCCGATCACGGCCTGCACCGAGACGGGAACGTCGAACACGGGCTTGAGGTCGGCCGCGATCTTGTCGCGCATGTCCTGGGCTTCTGGCTCGGGCGCGCGTTGTGTCGACATCGCCGTGCCGGGGGCGGCGTGCGAGAGGTCGGGAAGATTCAGGTCGCTGGTGCTCATGACATCCTACGCGGCGGAGAAGAGTTCGAGCTGCGGCTCGACCGGGTCTTGCAGTCGCGCCCGGAGCGCGTTTTCGATCATTGCCTCGACAGCCTCGCGGCTGAATCCCGTAGAGCCTTCGGCCCAGCTGATGCGCCAGTCGCCCGGCTTGGCCTTGGCGTCACCGATGAACTGGAGCGACGCGCCGATGCCATGGCGGCGCAGCTGTTCGAGACGCCGTTCAATCTGGGGCAGGGCGTCGGGCGCAACGCTCACCACAACGGTGGGGTTGCCCTTGAGCTGGCTGATGGCGCTGGCGATCGCTTCGGCGGCGACGGCCTCGCCATTCTTGTCGAGCGCTTCGCCGGCGATCTTGCGGGCGGCGATCATGGCGAGTTCGGCGGCTTCCCGGCGCAGCGTGTCGGCAAGCGCGGCCAGCTGGGCGGCGACGGGCGACAGGTGGGCGGCCACCTTGTCGACCGAGGCGAAGCCCTTGGCTTCAACCGCCTGGCGTGCGCGCGTCTCGCCCTCGGTGAGGGCTTTTGCCGCAAGCTGGTCGGCTTCCTCGCGCGAGAGATACTTGCGGTCGGGCCCACGCAGGACATCGCCTGAGGGCGTGAACTCGGTTTCGAACGAAAAGGGCGTGGCGCGTTGGGTCATCAGTAGATGAGCTCCTCTTCGCCGCTGCCTTCGGCCAGCATGATCTCGCCGCGATCGGCCAGCGCCTTGGCGACGACGACCATTTCCTGCTGCGCGGTCTCGACGTCCTTGAGCTTGACCGGGCCCATCGACGCCATGTCGTCGCGCATCAGCTTGGCGGCGCGTTCCGACATGTTGGACATGAACAGGTTGCGCATCTCGTCGTTGGCGCCTTTCAGCGCGAGGCCCAGCTTGTCCTTGTCGACATTGCGCAACAGGGTCTGCACGCCGCCCGGATCGAGCTTGGAGAGATCCTCGAACACGAACATCAGCGAGCGGATCTTGTCGGCCGCGTCCTTGTTCTTGTCTTCCAGCAGCGTCATGAACCGGCCTTCAGTCTGCCGGTCGAAATTGTTGAAGATGGCGGCCATCTGCTCGTGGCTGTCGCGCTTGGACGTGCGGGCGAGGTTGGTCATGAACTCGGTGCGCAGTGTCGATTCGATCTTCTCGAGAATGTCGCGCTGCACTGGCTCCATGCGCAGCATGCGCTGGATGACTTCGAGCGCGAATTCTGGGGGCAGGGCGGTGAGCACGCGCGCCGAGTGATCCGTCTTGATCTTCGAGAGGATGACCGCGACCGTCTGCGGGTATTCGTTCTTGAGATAGTTGGCGAAAACCTGCTCGTTCACGTTGGCGAGCTTGTCCCACATCGTGCGGCCGGCAGGGCCGCGCAGTTCTTCCATCAGCGCGTCGACTTTTTCGCGCGGAAGAAACTGCAGCAGCAGGCGATGCGTCTGGTCGTATGAACCCGTCACGGCGCCCGAGCCGGAGAGGCGATTCACGAAATCCTTGATCAGGTATTCCACCGTCTCGGCCTTCACCGGGCCGAGATTCGACATGGCCGAGGAGACCTCGCGCAGTTCATCGTCGTCCATGCGGTCCCAGATCGGCTTGGCGTCCTCGCCGAGCGCCAGAAGCAGGATCGCGGCCTTCTCCGAGCCATGCATGTGGGAAACGGCAAGCACGGTGTCGGCGAGGCGGCGGCCCGTATCGTTATGCGAGTCGTCTCGCACAAGCGTGCCCGCGGGCGGCGCTGAAGCGGCCGCCTCCTGCTCCGCCTCTCGTTCTTTCTTCTGTGCGGAGGCCTTGCTCATGCGGCGCGACCCGACGGCTCTTCAGACATCCACGAGCGGATGATCGCGATGGATTCATCCGGATGGCTGGAAACGACTTCAGAGATCTTCTTGATCGAGGACGCCTTCACCTGACCAGAAATGCGCGCCACGTCGATGCCCGCGTCCAGGCGTTCCTGCTGAGGAATTTCAAACGATACTGTTTTTCCTTCAGGGAACTGGGACGTTCGCGTGGATTCCTCGGTCACCATGGTGACCGTATGCGAATTGGCGATGGAGGCCTGGTGGGCGGCGATGGCCTTGGCGCGCTTGGCGCCTTTCAGGGCCTTGATCTCGGGCGGCAGATCTTCCGGCTCGGGCCTGCTCATGAGGCCGCCGACCAGCGGGCGCAGCACGAAGAACACCAGCGCCAGCGCGGTCAGGACCAGCGCGAGAATCTCGCCGATGCGGACGAGGTCGAACTTGTCGAGATCGAACGGGCCGGGAGGCTCGCCGCCATCCAGCGCGGTATCGGGCCGCGCGAAGGCGGAGCTTTCGACGGTCACCACGTCGCCACGCGGTTCGCTGAACAGCACGGCGGATTTCACCAGCGAGGTGATGCGCGCGATTTCTTCGGGTGAGCGGTCCTGCCAGGTGGCGGCCGCGCCCTCGGCGCCCGGGACACGAACCTGATCGATGGCCACGGCTACCGAAAGCCGTTTGATCGCGCCGCCTTCGATGATTTCGGTGCGGACGGTCTTGTCCATCTCATAATTGATGGTCGCCTCTGTGCGGTTTCCCGTGCGCTGGCTTTGGGGCTGCGGCGGCGCGACCGGCGCGGCGCCCGTGGGAACGTTGTTGGCGACCGTGGTTTCATCGCCCGGCGCCATGCTGGTATCTGACTGGCTGTCCTCGACCGTGGTTTCGGATCGGACCACGCGGCTGTCGGGGTTGAAGGTCTCGGAGCTCTGCGTGACCTTGTTGAAGTCGGCTTCGATCGAGACGGTGACTTTCGCCGCGCCAGGTCCGGCGATGTTCTCGATGACGTCCATAACCTTGCGGCGATAGCTTTCTTCCATCGCGGCGCGGCGTTCGTCCGCGGTCGAGCCGCCGCCAACGCCGGTTCCGCTGTCGTCCGTCGCGGCGGCGAGCAAGCGGCCGTCCGTGCTGGTCACGGTCACGGCCTCAACGGCGAGGCCCGGCACCTGGGACGCCACGAGATTGCGGATCGCGCGGACTTTTTCCGGCGGCAGCATGTTGCCTGAAAGCTTCAGTACGACGCCCGCTTTGGGCTTGTCGGAATTCTGCTGAAACAGCGGCCGTTCGGGCACCGACAGGTGGACATTTGCCGACTGAACCATGTCGTAGGAGGCGATCGAGCGTTCGAGCTCGCCTTCCATGGCGCGGAGTTTCTTGATGTTGAGGACGAATTGCGTCTCGCCCAGCGCGTCGGACTTGTCGAAAATCTCCCAGCCGACCGAGCCGCGCGTCGGCAGGCCCTGTTCGGACAGCATCATCCGGGCGTCTTCGACCTTGGATGCGTCTACGAAGATGGCCGAGCCGCCGCCTTCCAGCGAGTAGGCGATGCCTGCCGTATCCAGTTTTCCGCTGATTTCGGCGGCTTCCTCGAGCTCGAGACCCGAGAACAGCAGCTTCTTACCGCTCTCGCCGCCCTGGAGCATGATGACGCCAAGGCCGCCGCCAACGAGGGCCACAACGACAAGAGCGGCCGCAATGCGCATGCGGCCCGAACGCGCGAGTTGCGCGATCAGTCCCTTGGTCTCTGCGGATTCAGGTTCGGCCACGAACACCCCGGAAAAAACTGCCTGTGCCGCGAAGCGCGACTAGGCAGGAATTTCCCGGTGCGTGGTAAACGGGTCATTAAGGACGCGATCGAAGAGTGTTAGCGAAACCTTAAAAGCGCTGCGCCGCCGCTGGGCGCCCCAAGGCCCTGCGACGGCGCTTTGTCTCTCGCGAAACGCCCTCTAACAGGCGTTCTAAAGGCTAACGGTAGTTCTGAAGGCGTGTCGTGCGAAGACCTTTGACGCCGTGGCGCTCGTAAAGGCGCTCCCAGCCGCCGAATTCCTCTTTCGAGATTTCGTAGCGGTCACACGCGTCCTCGGCGGTGAGGAGGCCGCCATGGACGGCTGCCACCACTTCCGCTTTGCGACGCGTCACCCAGCGCTGGATCCCCGGGGGGGGAAGGTCAGCGAGTGTGATGTGGCGTCCATCCGGCCCCACGACGGCCTGGCCTCCTTCGGCATGGCTCAGCATGGAATGCTCCCTGTTCTGCTCGTACTGTGCAGGGACCTTACGCGTCGGCGTTTAAGGTGGGCCTCGCGCCGGCCATACGCTTTTCCGCAAAATTTCATGGAAGTGACGAGTGACCGGAAACCACAATTGATGCGACGGACGGCGGGTAAAGCGCGCATGGCGCCCACAGGCATTGTGTTTTGCGTCGTGCCTGTGAGTTCCATGAGTTTACGCTTCAGCCGTGATGGAACCGATTAGCGCTTCAGCCTGATCAGCTCGTCCAGCATTTCGTCAGCCGTCGTGATGATTTTCGACGACGCCGAATAGGCGCGCTGGGTCATGATCAGGTTGGAGAATTCCTCGGCGAGGTCGACCGTCGAGCTTTCAAGCGCGCGCGACTTGATCAGGCCGGCGCCGCCGACACCTGCGCCGCGCATGGAGAGAGCGCCCGCATCCGGACCCAGGCGATAGACGCCGCCCTGTTCGGACAGCAGGCCATCGGCGTTGCCGAACGTCGCCAGCGGGATCTGGTAGATGCGGCGTGTGAGGCCGTTCGTGAAGATGGCGGTAACAAATCCATCGTCATCGACGTCGACCGACGCCAGCGAACCGAACGGCGTGCCGTCGATCTGCGAAGTGCCCAGGACAGACGGCGAGTCATAGTTGGTGAGACCGCCCGGCGCGCCGGGTCCGCCCATGTCGAGCGAGATCGTCTGCGTGGCGAGACCAAGCGAGGGATCCCACTCGGTACCGCCCGTGCCGCTCTCTCCGATCGTGACGCTGAGCGGCAGTGTCGAGTTCGCAGCGTCGAGCTGGCCGAACGGCGTGAACGAGACGAGGCCCGCGGCGAGCTGTCCGTCAACGAACGGAGCTGCGTCCACGGTCTGGCCGGCAGGCAGGTGCACCTCGGCATGCCAGGTATTGGGCCCCTGCTTCAGGAACGAGAAGGTCAACGTGTGAAGGCCGCCCTGGCTGTCATAGATCTGGATCGGAATCTGGAAATCCGGCGTCACTGCGCCCGACGCCATGTTGTTCAGCGGATCGGTAGCGTCGTAGGTCGCGGCCGCCGTGGATACTTCACGCGAGGACTGCAGGTTCGCCGACAGCGACAGGCGCGCTGTAGCCTCGGCGCCGCCCGCGATGCCGGAGACCCGGATCGGCTCCAGCGCATTGAGGTCGGTCGGGTTGGCGTTGACGACGCCGGTGGAATCTACCGGCCAGCCCTGGAGGTAGTAGCCAGCTGCGTTCTGCAGATAGCCATCCGCGTCCGGCGTGAACTGTCCGGCGCGGGTGTAGTAATAGGGGTCGCGCGCGGTTGCGTCATCGCTGCGCCCGCGCACCACGAACATGCCATCGCCCGAAACGGCGAGATGGGTGGAGATCGATGAAGCCACCGTCGAGCCCTGCTCGGTCATGATGGCGCTGGCGCGCGATGTCGTGCCACCGGCGCTGTAGCTCGTCGCGCGGTTCTGCGAGGTCAGCAGCGCGGTGAAGTCGTTGCGCAGGCGCTTGAAGCCGACCGTGTTGACGTTCGCGATGTTGTCCGAGATCGCGGCGAGGGCGCTGGCGTTGGCGCGCATACCGGATGCGCCGGCAAGCATGGCGGAATTGATACTCATGGTCGAAGCTCCCAGGTTGCCCCATGCGGGGCAGGGTCGATTGCGGGTTGGTTGGCCGCTTTGCGGCCGGACGGCGCGCTTCTGCGCCGGAGGTTCGTGCGGTGTGGCGCGCCTACTGGCGCATCAACCGCTTGATGTCCGAGTAGGCAAAGACGCCTGACGGCGTGGTGAGCGCGGGCTCGCCATAGGTGAGATCGACGCCGGTGATGGTGGTGACCAGCGAATGCGAGGCCGTAATCGCCTTGGCGTTTGCATCCTCGGCGACGACATTGATCCAATACGGCTCGCCGACCTCTGCGACGCCGGCGCCATTGAGTTCGCCGTCCCACGCGAAGTCGTGCGGGCCTGCGCCGAGCTCATCACCCGTCGCCGTCTTCGAATAGAGAACCTTGCCGGCGGCGTCCGTGACCGTGATGGTCGCCTTCGCTGCGTCAGACGGCAGGGAGTAGCGCCAGTTCACCGGATCGCCCGTGTACTGCGCACCGGCGCTGTCGATCTCGGCGGTCTGTCCCAGATAGCCCGAGAGCGACGCCCCAGCGTTGGAGTTGGTCGCCTTGATCAGCGTTTCTAGCTGGCTGTTGACGCGAATCTGCTGCTCGACGCCGGAGAACTGCACCAGCTGTTCAGTGAACTGGTTCGAGTCCATCGGCTCGAGCGGGTCCTGGTTCTGGATCTGCGCCGTGAGGATGGTGAGGAAGGTGTCGAAATTGTCCGACAGGCTCGCCTGCGACGTCGCGGCGTTGGCAGTGGGGTTCTGTGAGACGGGAACGAACGAAATCGTGTCTGTCATGGGATGTTCCTTCAGGCCACGAGGTCAAGTCGCGACTGCCGCCATGGCTGTGCGACTGGCTTAACCGCGGCTTCTGCCGAAGGGTTCGTGAGTTCAAAACTGCGCCAGACGTTCGGCGTCGTGGGCGAGCGGCTTTCGCCATCGCCATTCGATGCGTTGCGATTGGTGTCGCCGGCGAGTTCGAATTTGACGCCGCCGTCAGCGAGGTCGATGCCGGCGTCCGCCAGCGCACGTTCCAGCGCACGATGGCCGCGCATCAGGTCGTTCAGCGCGGCGCTGTCATGCGCGGCGAGGACGGCATGCACTTTCTTGTCGGCGCCGATCTCGATGCGAACGTCGACGCGGCCAAGTTCGGCCGGATCGAGGCGAATCTCGAAGCGTTGGGCGCGGCCGTCGAAGCGTTCGATCATGCGGGTGTAGACCTGCACGGTCGCGGCGGGCGCCGCAGCCTGGGCAGCTGTGTGCGTGGCGGAAGCGCGCGCCGCCTCATGTGGGGCCGGCGCGGCTCCAGCGAGTGCATCGACCGTTGCGGCGGCCTTGGCCTGGCCAGCGGCAGGGTCGGCTGCGGCAGCCTGCAAGTCCGGCGCGGCGGCAGTTGCGGCTGTTGCGGCGGCGTTGGGGTTCGCTGAGCCAGCGGGCGAGGCGACAGTGGCGCTCGCGGATGCTTTCGAGGGAGACTGGCTGTTCGAGGCTGCGGTTGTGGTCTCGCCTTCGCCTTCCAGGGCGGCGTCCGATCCCTCTCCCGTAGCGGCTTCGAGCGCTGCAGAGGCATTGATCTCGGCCGTGCCCACAATCGCGGCGGTCGTGGCCGCCGCCGTCGGACCAGCCGTGGTGCTTGCGGCGGCTCCGGTTAGGGCGCCAACAGCAGGTGTTGCACCAGGAACAAGCGCTGCGCCCTCGACGCCTTCGCCTTCGGGCGTTGCGGCATCGCCAGCCTCGGCGTCTGCAACAAGTGCAGTACCAGCAAGGTTTGGCGCGGCGAAAGTCGTGACCGTCACAGCTGTGAGTTGGGCGGCAACGACCGGCACAACCTGTGAAGTGTCGGCTGCCACACCTTCGGCGTTGGACTCGACGGGAGTGGTTTCGGCATCGTCCGTTGCGGTAGCGATGCTGGATTGCTGAGTGGTCTCGCTGGATGCGGCCGGCGCAGCGCCAGCCTGCGATGTCTCCGACGCCTGAGTTTCGGCGAGAACGTTCGCGAAGCTGTCCTGTCCGTCTTCAGCTGCGCCCTGGCTCTCGCCACGCGGCCTGCCGGCGGCAGCCTGCGGGATGCGGCCTGCGTTGGTGTTGAAGGGAAGGCCAGCTGTCGCGGTCACTCAACGCCTCGATTGCGAAATCGTCGTGTCCGCCGTCCGGTCTGGCGCGGCGAACCCGCGTAAGACCTGCAACGTGCGAGCCATTAACGTTTGCCGCGAAATGCATCGGGAAATCGGGGGTTACGTCGTTAACGAGCGGCACGCGGAGGCGCCTTGCACGGCAAGTCTGGCTGGGCAGCCCTGCAGAATCTGCCGCCCTCGCGGCTGTTTCACATCGTTCGTGTACGGCCAATCGCCGCCCTGCATGGAAATCGGGACTGGCCCGCAACTTGCGTGGTTAACGGCAACGTTACGGCCAGCATGCCGGGACGTTCCGGGGCAGAAGCTCCCTTCGCGCAAGTTTCGCGAATGTATTCAGGAAGATGGAACGAAGCCGGTGAAGGCTGGTCGTGTTGCAACGGCCAGGCAGGTTACGCCCCTTGGGCAATTCCTGCCGGGTCGCTTGAAACCGGAGCCGCGTCTTGTCGATCCAGTCGATCATGGGAACAGGTCTGTCTGCGCTGTTTGCAAACCAGCAAGCGCTGAAGGCCGTCTCGACCAACGTCGCGAACGTCAACACGGTTGGCTATTCGCGCCTCGATGTGAACTTCGTGTCCCGCTCGGCCAGCGGCGGCATGGCCGGCGTCGAGATCGAGATCACGCGCGTCGCCAACACTTTTCTCTCCGCCGCCGAGATGCGCGGCGCAGCCGACGTCTCCGCGGCCGACATGCTCGCCCAGTTCATGGATCGCGCGCAGGGCCTGCTTGGCGATCCGTCGGACTCCTCGTCGGTCTTCGCTACGCTTGACCCGGTCTTCTCAAGCTTCGGCTCGCTTGCGGTCGATCCGTCCTCGGCCCTGCGCCAGTCGTCGGCACTGTCGGACCTGCAGACACTTCTCTCACAGCTTGACACCACGGCTGAGGAAATCGCGGCGCTGCGCGATGAATCGCACACGCGCATCGTCTCCGCCATGGAAGAGGCCAACGCGCTGATGAGCGGGATTGCCCGTCTCAACACATCCATCCAGCGCGCCACGATCGGCGGCGTGTCGTCGACCGAAGCGGAGACCGAGCAGTCGCGTATGCTGGATCGCCTCTCCGAAATCATCGACATACGCACGCAGGAGCGGACGCTTGGCGGCGTCGAGGTTCGCACCGCGGATGGCCTTCTTCTGGTAGACATCGACGCGGCCGTGCTGGGGCTCAGCTCTACATCGGATGGCGAGGCCTATCAGGGGCTCGTCATGATGTCGCCGCGCTCCACGACGGAGACCCCGCTGGAGTCGCACCTGGGCGGTGGCGAGCTGAAAGGCCTGCTGCGCGCGCGCGACCACGAGCTGGTCAACCTGCAGCTGGCCTTCGGCGAATTCGCCGCCGGCGCTGCTGAAACGCTGAACGCGGCTCACAACTCGGGCACGTCAGTGCCGGCGCCGAACGAGCTGACGGGCCGCAACACTGGCCTTCTCGCCACCGACCGCCTGAACTTCACCGGCGTCACGCATATCGGCATCGTCGACGCTTCTGGAAACGTCGTTCGCAACTTCCGTGTCGACTTCAACACCCAGCAGATACTCGACGACCAGGCCAACGTGACCAGCTTTGCCAACTCGGTCGGTGACTTCCAGACGGCGCTGAACACTGCGATGGGCGCTGATGGCCAGGTCAGCTTCGCCAACGGCCAGCTCCAGCTCGAAGCCATGGCCCCGGGAACGGGCCTCGCCATCCGCGATGACGCCAGCTCGCCGGCGATGCGCGCCGGCAAGGGCTTCTCGCACACGTTCGGCCTCAACGATCTCGTCACGCACGGAAACGCGCTCGGCTACGCCACCGGGATTTCGGGCACGGATCTCCACGGGTTCACCGCCGGTCAGACCATGACCTTCGCTGTGCGCAACAACGATGGGTCGATCATGCGGCGGGTCGATTTCACCGTCGGCGCCGGCGCCACGATGGATAGCCTGCGCGCGGACCTCAACACCGCGCTGCAGGGCTACGGCCAGGCCCAGCTCAACGCCGAAGGGCGTCTCCAGATCGTCCCGACCAGCAACAACGTGGCGCGGATCGATGTCACGCAGGACACGACCGTGCGCGGCGACACCAACATGTCGATGTCCGAACTGTTCGGCCTCGGTGAGTCCATTCCGCTGCAGCGTTCGCGTTCCCTCAGCATCCGCAGCGACATTGGATCGAACCCGCAGCTGCTGGCGTCTGCACAGGCGGACCTCGCTGGCGCAGCGGCGGGCCAACGCGTGCTGTCGCCGGGCGATGGCCGCGGTGCGCTTGCGATCGAGGCGTCCAGCACTACCTCGCGCCGCTTTGCCGAGGCGGGCGGCCTCGTGGGCCAGGTCACGTCGATCTCCGACTATGCCGCGCGGCTTGCCGGCCATGCCGGTGTTCGCGCCGAAGCGCTCGAAGCATCCAAGGCTGCAGCGCAATCCGTCCGCGACGAAGTGCGCGCGCGCCGCATGGGAGAAGAGGGCGTCAACCTCGACGAAGAACTCATCAAGATGACAACCTACCAGCAGGCCTATGCTGCTGCGTCGCGCATGATTCAGGCCGCGCGCGACCTGTACGACATCACACTGAATATGGTCTGAGAGAGCTGGCGCCATGTCACGAATTTCATCAGCGATGATTCCTTCCGGGTCGATGGCAGACCTGCAGCGAGCGCAGCGTGAGCTTGTGGAGGCCGCGCGCCAGAGTTCGGCGCAGACCAAGGCCAGCGACCTCAAGGGCTATGGCCGCGAGGCGCAGACGCTGGTTTCGGCCGAGCGGCTGGCCGGGCGGCTGACCGGCTTTAAGGCCACCGCGAACGAACTCACCACGCGCCTGCAGATCCAGGATGTGGCCCTCGGTCGCGCGGCAGAATCCGTCACCAAGCTGAAGGACGAGCTGTTCCAGAACCTCAGCCTCGACAGCGGCGAGGGCATTCGCGCCCAACTCGAAGAGGCGTTCGCTGTCCTCAAGGACACGATGAACACCAACCTCGGCGGCCGCTACCTGTTCGGCGGTGTGATGAATGATCGCCCGCCCATCACCGCCGACTCGCTCAGCGACCTTGCGGCCAATCCGTTGACCGACTCCATCGAGCAGGGTGCCGCCTCGCAAATGATGCGGGTGGAGGATAGCCGCGTGGTTTCCGCCGGTCTTGTCGCAGATGATGTGATCACGAGCGCGTTCGCATCTCTGAAGCGTCTGGCCGAGATGGACGAGGGCGTCGACGGCCCGTTCGATGGCGATCTCACCGCGACGCAGCGCGCGGCCGTGACGAGCGAGCTCACCGCGCTGAACACGGCTTTCGACACCATCCTCAGCCGCCAGTCCGAAAACGGCCGCCTCACGAAGGAAGTCGAATCCGCCAGCACGCGCCTGACCTCGCGCATGAACGCGCTGGATGAGGCCATCGGCGGGATCGTGAATGTTGATCTTGCCGAAGTTGCGGTGCGGCTGAACCAGGCGCAGTTCGCCTATGAGTCGTCCGCCAGCGTGTTCAACGTGCTGCGCAACATGTCGCTGCTCAACATGCTGGAATAGTACGCGCCGGCCTGGCGCTGCGCAGCGGAAATTCTTTACGACGTGGCGTCAACCCGGACAGGCCTTGCGCGATGGCGTGCGCGTGGCAGGTTGCCGGAAACAGATAGTGTTTGGGAGGCGTTCATGGCCCTGCGCGGCAGACTGATCGGAACAATGGCGGCGGCAGCGTTCGCCATGGCGATGGCCGGGGCGGCGCAGGCGCAGATCGCCTGCGAGTCGCTCACCGGCTTTCGCGCGCCGGATGTGAAGATCACCAAGGCCGCGCCCGGCGCATCGCCTGCACCGCACTGCAAGGTCGATGGCGTCATTGGCAAGGAGATCAACTTCTCCGTCTGGCTGCCTGAAGCGTGGAACGGCAAGTTCGTGATGGGCGGACAGGGCGGCTTCGCCGGCCGCGTCGAGAGCCAGGCGCTGAGCCTCCAAGCGTTGCAGAAAGGCTATGCGGTCGCCGGCACGGATACGGGGCACGCCTCGCCTGCGCGCGGCATCGATGGCGCATGGGCCGCCGGTGACTTCGAGCGGATTGCAAACTACGCGCACGCCGCGATCCACCGCACGAGCGAGGCGGCCAAGGCGCTGGTGAATGCGCGCTATGGGCGCCAGAGCGATCGCGCCTACTTCGCCGGTTGCTCCAATGGCGGGCGGCAGGCGCTGATGATGGCGCAACGCTATCCCGACGATTTCGACGGCATCATCGCGGGCGCGCCCGCCATCGACTTCATGGGCATCACGGCGGCGTTCTCCACCATCACGCAAAAGATGTATCCCGATCCGAAGAAGATCGAGACGCCGGTGCTCGATGCGCCGGCGCGCAGCATTCTCGCCAAGGCGGTGATGGAGAAGTGCGACGGCCTGGATGGTCTCAAGGACGGGATCATGAATGATCCGCGTATCTGCACGTTCGATGTGAAGACCATCCAGTGCAAGGGCAGCAAGAAGGATGGTTGCCTGACGCCTCCGCAGGTTGCGGCGGTGGATGCCATCGTGAAGGGCCCGATGGTGGGCGGCAAGCCATTCCACGTCGCCTTCCCCTATGGCGGGGAACAGAACGAAATGGATTGGGGCACATGGCTCGCCGGCAGCAAGGACCGCATCGGCGCGGGCCAGCCGAGCCTCGCCTACGGCTTCTCGGCGGAGTTCATGCGCTACTTCGTGAAGCTCGATCCGACGTGGGATCATTCGCGCACCAACCTCGCGACCCTTCCGGCCGAGATGAAGGCGGTGCAGATGACGCTGTCGCCGACAAACCCCGACCTGTCGGCGTTCCGCGGCAGCGGCGGCAAGCTGCTGATGTATCACGGCTGGTCGGATTCAGCGCTCTCGCCCTTCATGAGCACGCGCTACGTCGATGCGGTCTACGGGCTTGATGCGACCGCGCGCAATGATGTGCGCATGTTCATGCTGCCCGCAGTCGGGCATTGCGCGGGCGGGCCGGGACCGGATCGGGTCGATTATCTCGATGCGCTCGACAGCTGGGTCAGCACGAAGGCCGCGCCGGACGAGCTGACGGCGAGCTTTGCTTCGGGCGGCGCGCGCAAGCTGTGCGCCTATCCGCAGCAGCAGACCTACACGGGAACGGGCGACGGCAAGAGCCCGGATCACTTCACCTGCAAGGCGCCGTGAACTTTCGGCGACGTTACCTCACACCACATGAAGGGCCGCCGCGATCGGCGCTTCCACCGTGAAGCATGAACCGGCGCCGGCTTCCGTCCGCAGGATGGCGCCAGCCTGCTTCATCATCATGTTGACGAGCGACATGCCATAGCCTTGTCCGTGCGTGTAGTCGGATGGAAGTCCGACGCCGTTGTCGGCCACGGTGATGCGCAGTCTCCCGTCATCATGCGTGAGGCTGACCTGGATGAGGCCGCTGTCGCGCCCCGGAAAAGCGTGGCGAAGCGCGTTCACAACCAGCTCGTTGACAGCGAGGATGAGAGGCTGCGCCTGCGCGACCGGCACCCTGAGCGACACAGTGTCGACCCCCACATAGATGTGGTCCA
>ERZ795061.1011-NODE-1011-length-27979-cov-6.613236_pt1 | contig 27979 bp, 32 predicted proteins | sample MGYA00375145_ERZ795061 | MGnify/ENA primary metagenome ERZ795061 (study PRJEB30190, sample SAMN05720144) | anaerobic digester metagenome | isolation source: active sludge of municipal wastewater-treating anaerobic digesters | place: USA | collected 2014-12-22 ... | reverse complement strand
CGATGGCCAGCATCTGCTGCTCGCCGCCCGACATCGTGATGGCCTGCTGGTCCAGGCGTTCCTTCAACCTCGGAAACGTCTGCGCCAGCTCGTCGATGACGTCCGCTTCGCGCCGGCGCAGCGGCGAGGCCAGCAAGCCGAGCCGGATGTTCTCGCGCACGGTCAAGCCCGGGACGATGCGCCGCTCCTCGGGCACGTAGGCCAGCCCGAGGCCGAAGCGGTCATGGGCCGGCAATCCCAGAATCTCCCGGCCCTCGAACACGACCGAGCCCTGCACCTTCGGCAGCAGACCTGCGACGCTCTTCACCGTCGTCGTCTTGCCGGCCCCGTTGCGGCCGACCAGGCACACCAGTTCCCCGGCCGCGACCTCCAGGTCGATGCCCTGCAGCACGTGGCTGGTCCCGTACCAAGCGTGCAGACCCTTGACTTGCAGCATTGCAGGCTCCTTCAGTGCTTGCATCAGTGCTGGCCCTGGCCCAGGTAGACCATCTTGACCATCTCGTCGCGTCGGATGTCTTCGGGGCGGCCTTCGGCCAGCAGTTCGCCGTGGTGCAGCACCACGATGTGGTCGCTGATGCCCATCACCATCTTCATCTTGTGCTCGACCAGCACGACGGTGTGGGTGGCCACGAGGCGGCGTATGAGCCCCATCATGACTTTCGTCTCCTCGGGGCTCATGCCTGCGGTCGGTTCGTCCATCAACAGCAGCTTCGGGCGCGCGGCCAGTGCGACCGCGATCTCGAGTGCGCGCTGCTGCCCATGGGCCAGCTCCCGCGCGAGGCGCTTCGCGCAGTCCGCCAGCCCCACCGTCAGCAGCAGCCCCATCGCCTGGTCCTGCAGACCTTGCAGCGCGGCCCGACTGCGCCACAGGCCGTAGCGCGAAACGTGGGCCTGCAGTGCGATGCGGACGTTCTCCAGGACCGAGAAGCTGGGGAACAGGTTCGTGATCTGGAAGCTCTTCGCGATGCCGGTGTGGGCATAGTCATGCGGCTTCATTCCCGTCACGTCGCGGCCATCGAACAGCACCCGGCCTTCGCTGGGTGCGAAGGCGCCGGACAGCACGTTGAAGTAGGTGCTCTTGCCGGCGCCGTTCGGGCCGATGATGGCGGTGAGCCTGCCCCGGGGCACCTTCACGCTGACATCCTTGAGCGCGGTGAAGGCACCGAAGCGCTTGCTGACGCCGCGTGTCTCGATGATGGTGTCAACGGCCATGGCGAATCCTTTCGAGGAAGCTGCCCCAAACACCCTTGGGGAAGAAGAGCACGAAGAGCACGAAGAGGGCTCCGACGTACAGCTGCCAGTTCTCGGTGTACGCCGAGGCCAGGTCCTGGACCCCCAGGAACAGTGCGGCGCCGACGAACGGGCCGAAGTAGGTGCCCATGCCGCCCAGCAGGCAGAGCATCACGACCATGCCCGAGGTGGAGTAGTGCAGCGTCTCGATCGGCACGCTCGACAGGTGGATGGCGTTGAGCGCCCCGGCCAGGCCGCAGAAGGCCGCCGAGAGCACGAAGGCCAGCAGCTTGGTGCGCTCGATGTCGAAGCCGCAGGCCCGCGCGCGCGATTCGTTTTCGCGCACCGCCTCGATCACGCCGCCGAAGGGCGAGGCCAGGATCCGCGACAGCACGAACATCGCCGCCGCGACGAAGACGACGACGAAGTAGTACTTCTGCATCGGATCCAGCAGGTTCAGTTTCAGACCGGCGACCGACACTTCGGCCAGGTTGACGCCGCGCAGGCCGTTCTCGCCACCCGATGCCGGCAATTGGTAGACGATGAAATACACGCACTGCGACAGCGCCAGCGTGACCATCGCGAAGTAGATTCCTCGCGTCCGGATGGCCAGCAGCCCCATCGCCAGGGCCACCAGTGCGGCCATCGCGACGGCCGCCGGAATGGCCCACCACCAGGACGCGCCATGCTGGGCGATCAGGATCCCGGCGGTGTAGGCGCCGACGCCCAGGAACGCGGCATGGCCGAACGACAGCAGGCCGGTGTACCCGAAGAGCAGGTTGAAGCCGACAGCGTAGAGGCCGTAGATCAGGATGTTGATCGCCAGCGACGGGTACGGCATCACCCAGGGGAGGCAGGCGAAGATCAGCACGGTCGCGGCCACCCGGTGCAGACCCACCTGCTGCAGCCAGCGATCCATCTTGTGCGCCGACGCCGGCACCGTGCGCTTGAGGGCGGAACTCATCACGATCGACTCCTTCAGGCCAACAGGCCGGCGCGGCCGAACAGCCCTTGCGGGCGCAGCAGCAGCACGGCGGCCATGATCACGAACATCGAGACCTTGGCGGCCTCCGGGAAGAACAGCACCGCCATGCTCTCGACGATGCCGATGAGCAGGCCCGCCACGACCGCGCCCATCAGCGACCCCATGCCGCCGACCACCGTGACCACGAATGCGACGGTCAGCACGGAGGTGCCCATCTCGGGCGACACGCCCTGGAGCGGAGCCGAGAGCACGCCGGCCAGCGCCGCGATGCCGGTGCCGACGCCGAAGACGACGAGCCACACACGCGAGACGTCCACGCCGAGCACGCGCACGATCACCGGATCGCGCGCGCCGGCCCGCACGATCAGGCCGAACGGGGTCTTCTCGATCAGCAGCCACAGCGCCAGCAGCAGCGCCACCACCACGGCGATCACGAAGAGGCGATAGGTCGGGAAGTCGGTGAACCCCAGACTCGTCGCGCCTTGCAGCGCCTCCGGCGTATCGAACGGCAGCGCCGCCTTGCCGAACACCATGCGCACGGCCTCGACCATCATGTATGCCAGACCGAAGGTCAGCAGCAGCGGGTAGTCGATGCCGCGGCCGTAGAGCGGACGGATCAGCCACCGCTCGCAGAGCATGCCGAGCGCCGCGACGAGGGGCGGCGCCAGCAGCAAGGCCCACCAGAAGCTGCCCGTGCGGTCGGCCAGCCACACGCCGGCATAGGCGCCCAGCATGAAGAAGGCGCCATGGGCGAAATTGACGACCGTCAGCATGCCGAAGATCAGCGACAGCCCGACGGCCAGGAGCACATAGATGGCGCCCAGTGCAACGCCAGTGAAAAGTTGCAGTGCCAGCAGGTCGACAGTGAGGTTCATGGTGGCGCCCTCAGCCCTTGAAGCCCAGTTCCTGGCAGGAGCGAAGCAGGGATTCGCTGGCCGGCTCCACGTGCAGCAGCTTGAACACGTCGTCGGGATGGGCTGCATCCTTGGCGTTCGACTCGACGAGCAGCACCGACTGCACCGACTGCTGGTCGCAAGCGCGGTAGAACTGGCGGCCCTTGTAGCTGTCGTAGGGCGCCGACCGCAGGGCCTGGGCCACCTTGTCGGTCTCGGTGCCGCCGGCGGTCCTGACTGCCGCCAACAGCGACTTCACCGCCGAGTACGCCATCGCACCGTAGTCGGACGGGTAGCGCCCGCCGTTGGCGGCCTGGAACGCGGCGTTGAAAGCCTTGGCCGAAGGCGTGTTGTCCTGCAGTTCCCAGTAGTACTGCGTGCCGCCAACCACGCCTTCGTAGACGCCCGCGCCACCGGCGACGCGGGCCGTGTAAGTGAGGATCGGCGTGACGAACTTCATCGCCTTCTTCATGCCGAAGTCCCCGGCCTGCTTGATCGCGATCCGGTTGTCGGCGCCGAAGTTGTTGAACACCAGCACGTCGGGATTCAGCGCCTTCAAGCGCGGCAGGAACGTCGAGTAGTCCTGCGCGCCCAGCGGGTGCTTCACCTCGCCGACGACCTCCGCTCCTACGTCCCGGGCCACGCGCGTGAAGCCGCGGGTCATCTCGTGGCCGTAGGCGTAGTCGGCAGTCAGGAACGCGATCTTCATGCCCTTCTTGAACACGTGACGGCCGACGGCCTGTGTCGTCATGTATGGATTCAGCGCCTCGTGGAAGGTGTACGGACTGGCGTCGGGCGGCTCGTTGATGACGTCCGACTGGCTGATCGAGACGTAGATCACCTTGCGCTGGCGGGTCACGTTGTTGATCGACAACTGAGTCGCGGCCGACAGGCCGCCGACGATGAACTGCGCACCGTCCTTCTCGATCAGCTCGAGCGTGCGCGTCGCGGCCTCGCCGGGGTTGAGCTTGTCGTCGCGCACCAGAAGTTCAGCCTTGCGGCCGTGCAGCCCGCCGGCGTCGTTGAACTGCTTCACGGCCAGTTCGGCATTGCGGACCTGGTCCTTGGCTTCGGCACCATAGGGGCCGGTCAGCGGGACCGGCAAGCCGATCTTGATGGTCTGCGCGTGCGACAGCACGGCCGCGGAGGCCAGCGCGACGGCAGACACGGCTCGGGGGAGGAGCGTCGAAGCGAGCTTCGCAGATTTCATGGCGGTCTCCAGTGGCGCGGCGCGCCGTACGGGGCTAAGATGCTGTTTATCGTTCGATCACTTTGATGCACCCAGGCCTATTTGTCAATTGATAAATAGAGTCGGGTAAACCCGGTAACGCCATGGCCTCCAGGTCGGTCTCCAACGCCCATCGCGACCGCGATGCCGCAGCTGTCTCATCTGTCGCAGGTGGCGCGCCCCGCCGGCGCCTCGCCCCCGAAGACCGGGAGCATCAGATCCTGCAGGCCGCCATCGGCTTCTTCGCGCGCCACGGCTTCGAGGCCAGCACGCGCGACCTGGCACGCGAGCTGAACATCACGCAGCCGCTGCTGTACCGCTACTTCCCAACCAAGGAGGCCCTGGTCGACCGGGTCTACGAGGAAGTCTTCGTGCGACGCTGGAACCCCGAGTGGGAGGAATGGCTCGCCGACCGCAGCGTGCCCCTGCGGACGCGGCTGGTGCGCTACCTGCGCGACTACGCCGGCTTCGTGCTTCGCAACGAGTGGGTGCGCATCTTCATCTATGCCGGCCTGAGCCGGGGCGGCATCAACCAGAGGTACCTGGCACGGTTGCGCGAGCGCCATTTCCTGCTGATCGCGAGCGAGTTGAGGCACGAGTTCGGCATCCCCGAGCCGGCCGGCGCAGCCGAGGAAGACGACGAGGTCGAGCTGGTCTGGGCGATGCACTCCAGCGTCTTCTACATCGGCGTGCGCAAGTGGATCTACGAACTGCCCACGCCAAAGAACCTGGACCGCCTGATCGACCAGCGCGTCGACGCCTTCCTGCTCGGCGTGCCGGCCGTCCTGCAGGCCGCCCGCCGGCGCTGAACCACAGCCGGCAAGGACCGGCAAGAAAGGCCTTGCGGGCTGGTTGCAAGTCGACTACTATTGATCAGTCGATCATTTGTAAACCACATGGAGGCGCTCATGCCGATCAACAAGCTGGCCCACTTCTCGGTCAGGACCACCTCGATCGAGGCCTCGCGCCGCTTCTACACCGAGGTGCTTGGTTTCCGGGAGGGCTACCGGCCGCCGTTCGAGTTCCCGGGGCTGTGGCTGTACAGCGGCGGCGACGAGGCGGACTACGGCGTGGTGCACCTGATCGGCAGCGACCGCGACGACCCCGACGGGCTGGTCCGCTACCTCGGCGACAAGGACGCTGCGTCGTTGCACGGCAGCGCCGCGGTCGACCACCTGGCGTTCCTCGCCACCGGCCTGGAGGACATGCGGGGTCGCCTGCAACGGGCGGGACTTCCGACGCGAGAACGCACGGTTCCGGACCTCGGGCTGCACCAGGTGTTCGTCGAGGACCCGTCCGGAATCACCATCGAACTGAACTTCCCCGCGGCCGAAGCCGAGAACGCGAAGCCCGCCGGCCACCCGGCAGCCGCGTGCTGAGCCGCGACACGACACGACCAGCCGAAGGAGACGAACATGTCATCGCAGCGCAGGATCATCATCGTCGGCGGTTCGCTCGGCGGTCTGTTCGCCGCCAACCTGCTGCACCGGGCCGGGTGGGACGTGCATGTGTACGAACGCGTGGCCGAAGAACTCGAGGGTCGTGGCGCGGGCATCGTGACGCACCCGGAGCTGATCGACACGCTGCACGCCGCCGGCGTGCCGGAAGCCACCGACATCGGCGTGACGGTGAGCGAGCGCGTCACGCTGGCGCGCGACGGCTCGGTCGCCGGGCGTCATGCCCTTGCGCAGGTGCTGACCGCGTGGGGTCGGATGTACCAGGTTCTCAAGGCTGCATTTCCGGCTGATCGCTACCACAACGGCCATCAGCTCGAAGCGCTGCAGCAAGGGGCGGACGCAGTGGTGGCCCGCTTCACGAACGGCGCAGCGGCCGAAGCCGAGTTGCTGGTCGCGGCCGACGGCATCCGCTCGACGGTGCGCCAGCGCCTGCTGCCGCAGGTCAGGCCGGTCTACGCAGGCTACGTCGCCTGGCGCGGGTTGGTCGACGAGGCCGCACTGAGCGAACGCACGAGGCGAGAGCTGTGTCCCTTCTTCGCCTTCGGGCTTCCGCCACGCGAGCAGATGATCGCCTACCCGGTCGCGGGTCCCGGTCACGCGGTCGAGCCGGGAAGGCGCCGTTTCAATTTCGTCTGGTACCGGCCGGCGGACGAGGCAAGCACCCTGCGCGAGATGGTCACCGACGCGACCGGGAAGACCTGGCCGGAAGGCATCCCGCCGCCGCTGATCCGGCCCGAAGTGCTCCACGGTGCGCGGCAGGCAGCGCGCGAGGTGCTTGCCCCGCAGTTCGCCGAAGTGGTCTGCAAGACCGAGCAGTTGTTCTTCCAGCCGATCTTCGACCTGGAAAGCCCGAGCCTTGCCTTCGGACGTGTGGCGCTGCTCGGCGACGCGGCGTTCGTCGCCCGGCCGCACTGCGGCATGGGCGTGACGAAGGCGGCTGGCGACGCCATGAGCCTCGTCCGAGCGCTCTCGGCCGATGCCGAGGTGCCTGGCGCGTTGCGGGCATACGAAGCCGAACGGCTGCGGTTCGGCGAATCGATCGTCACGCATGCTCGTGCGCTGGGCGCGTACATGCAGGCGCAACTACTGACCGCCGACGAGCGCGCCATGGCCGAACGCTACCGCAGCACCGAAGCGGTGATGCGCGAGACTGCAGTCCCTCCGGCGATGCACTGAGCCCGCGAAACGGGCTCATCGGTCCGCCCCGGCGGCATCGTGATGCGCTTTCCGGCACAAGCGAGTGCGGACGACTTCGCAGGCAAGGTCCACGGCGGCACGGTCCTGTCGTGGATCGACCAGGCCGCCTGTGCATGCGCGACCGCCGGGGCACGACGCTGCTGCAGACCACCCTCTCCCGAGACCTTGCGCGCGCGGTCGCCTCGACGGCTCCGGCCGAGGTCAGGGCATGGTCGTTTCCGACGTTGCCGCTTAGGATTCCGGAAACAGCCGCTGCACACCGCCTTGCATGAACCCTCCGGTCCTGCGCCCCGTGGAGTTCGGGCCTTACCTGCTCGACATGCCCGGCGCACGGCTTCTGAGAGGCACGTCGGCAGTGGACCTGCCCCCGCGCAGCTTCGAGTTGCTGTGCCACCTGGCCAGCCGCCCGGGGCAGCTCGTCACCAAGGACGAGCTGCTGGACCAGGTCTGGCGGCGGCGGTTCATCACCGAGGCCGTGATCAAGACGGCGATCAGCGAGCTGCGCGCAGTGCTGGGCGACGATGCACGCCAGCCCCGCTACATCGAGACCGTGGCCCGGCGCGGCTACCGCTTTGTCGCCGCGATCCGCGACGAGGGCGCAGAAGCGCTGGCCGGCTCCGGCGGCGCGCCCGCGCGAACGCCATCGACCGCCGGGTCTGCCCACGACCCGTTGCCCGCCGAGACCACGCCGCTGATCGGCCGCGAGGACTCGCTGGCGGATGCCGAGGCCCTGCTGCAGGCCCATCGGGTGCTCACGATCGCCGGCCCGGGCGGCGTCGGCAAGACGCGCCTGGCGCTGGCTCTGGCCCGACGCCTGCAGGGCGCATGGCCGGAGGGTGTGCAGCTGGTCGAACTGGCGGCCTTGCCGGCGGACAGCGGCGCCGAACGGCTGCGGGCACTGATGGCTCAGTCGCTGCGCCTGAGCGCGGGCGCCGGCGACACGCCGCAGCGGCTGGCACAGGAGACCGCCGGCCTGGGCGTGCTGCTGCTGCTGGACAACGCCGAACAGGTGGTCGCCCCCGTGGCCGAGGTGGTCGGTGACCTGCTCGCGCGGGGCACGCAGATGTCCTTCCTGGTCACCAGCCAGGAGCCGCTGGGCGTGGCGGCCGAACGGGTCTATCGCCTGGGCCCACTGGCCCTGCCACCGGCCACGGCCGATGTCGACGAAGCGCTCGCGCATGCCTCGGTGCGCCTGCTGGTGGATCGCATCGGTGCCCGCCTGCATGGCTTCGTGCTGACCCCGCAACAGGCCGGCGCAGCCACACGCGTGTGCCGACTGCTCGACGGCTTGCCGCTGGCGATCGAACTGGCGAGCGCGCGGGTGCCGACGCTCGGCCTGAACGGGCTGCTCGAACGGTTGTCGGCCCAAGACGACGGCACGCCGCAGCTGGCGCTGCTGGCGCATGGGCCGCGCGACGCCGCGCCGCGCCACCGTTCGCTGCGCGACACGCTCGCCTGGAGCCACGCGCTGCTGCGGCCCGAGGAGCAGCGCGTGTTCAGGCGCCTGTCGGTGTTCCGCGGGGGCTTCCGGCTCGACATGGCCGAAAGCGTCTGCGCCGACGACGAGCTCGATGCGCTCGCGGTGATGGAAGCCGTGTCGGGCCTGCAGGACAAGTCCTTCATCGACGCGAAGGAGCGCCCGGACGGCCACGTCAGGCTGCGGCTGCTCGAGGCACCGCGTGCCTTCGGCGCCGAGTGTCTGCAGGCTGCGGGCGAAGCGCCGCGCGTGCGCGAGCGCCACGCGCTGGCCGTGCGGCGCTGGATCGAGCAGGCGCTGGAGTCCGCCGAAGACGAGCCGATGCTGGACTGGCTGGCGCGCCACCGGCCCGATGCCGACAACCTGCAGGCGGCACTGCGCTGGGCGCTGGGGCAGCCGCAGGCGGCCGAGCTGGCCAGCGCGCTGCTGTATGCCGGTTCTCGCCTGTGGCTCGTCATGGGCATGCCCGACGAGACCAAGCGTTGGCTCGACGCCCTGCGTGCCGCCGTGGCCGACGGCGACGATGCCGTCGACGCGCGGGTGCAGGCGCGGCTGGACCTGGTGACGGCGGAGCTGGCCCATCTGGGCCGGCTTCCGATCACCGAGGGTTACGCGGCGCTCGAGCGTGCGCAACCCTGGCTCGACGCTCACGCAGGTGCGCCCGATCGCTACCGGGCGCTGAACCTGCGTTACGTGCTCACGCTGCGCGTCAAGCCCGAGACCGACCGCCGACCCCTCCTGGAAGCCATGCGCATGCTCGAGCAGCCGCACTGGAGCCACACCCTGACGGCGCTGCGCGGCATCAACCAGGCGCACGAAGATGGGCTGCAGGGCCGCCGCGAGGCCGCGCTGGCGCACTACCGGGGTCGCTACGCCCAGCTGCGCGAGCTGGGTTGTCGCATCGAAAGCTGGGTGATCGCGCAGATGCTGATGGCGATGGAGACGGTGGACGGGCATGCCGACCGTGCCGTCGAGATCGGCGAAACCGTGGTCGCCGAGGTGCGTGCCGCAGGCTTGCAGCGCCCCTTGCAGGGCGTGCTCACGGTCTGGCTGCAGGTGCTGGCCGCGCAGGGCGATGCCGGGCGCGTGCGGCGCGAGCTGGACGAGCACGCCCGCCCGCTGCTGCTGCCGGGGGGCGGGCTGTGGAACGTGGCGCTGGCCCTGCCCTGGCTGGCCTGGAACGAGCGGCGTGTCGACGACGCGGCGCGACTGCTCGGCTGGCGTGACGCGGCGTTCGCCCGCATCAGCCCCGGAGCCGTGGGCCCGTTCACCGCCGGGTTGCGCCAGCGCATCGGCGAGCACCTGGCGCAGGCCCTGCCCGCCGAGGACCTGGCCGATCTCGCCGCGGCCGGGGCCCTGCTCGAAGACGCCGCAGCCCTGGATCTCGCGCTGCAGGGCGGGCCCGGCGCCGGGCCGGCCCCTTAGGCCGCTGCCGCTCCCGATGCCGGCCGTCCCGCAGCGCCTCGACGCCGTCGACATCGTGCTGCCGGCCCGAAATGACGCGTTCAGGGGCAGACGTTGGCGTTGCACAGGTTCGGTGCCAGCTGCGTCACGTTGACGAGGGGTGTCGAGACCGAGGACAGCGTGTTGCCCGACGCGCCGACGCTGCCGCCGCTGCCGCTGAGGACGATGCCGGCCGTGGCGAAGAGAACGCGGTTGCCCTCCACCATGCCGTAGGCCGAGATGCCGGCGCCGGCGAGGTACACGACGTTGTGGCGCGTCAGGCCGCCGGTGACGATGCCGGTGTTCCGCGCCTTCCACACGTTGTTGTCCACGATCGAGGAATTCACCGACGCGACGATGCCGTACTGGTTCATCTCGCGGACCATCAGCCCCCGCACATCGGCGATGTAGCCGGCCCGGACACCGGTGCCGAAGCCGCGGATCGAACCGCTTCGAATCGTCGTCATGCGTTGATTCCAGGCATCGATGCCGACCGTGTTGAGGCCGCTCGGCGTGCAGGTGATCGGCAGATGGTCGCTGCACGTGCCCGGGCCGGCGATGGTGAAGCCACCCAGATCCAGCGTCACATGGTCGGCAGTGATGCTGATCGCGTGCACGCCGGGGTCCGCCACCGTCAGGTTGCCGCTCAGCCGGTAGCTGCCCGGCTGGCTGAGGGTGACCGGGAAGCCCGGCGCATCGCCGGGCGTGACGTTGCCGGCCTGGGCCTTGGCCTGGTCGATGGTGATGACCTGGGCGTGCGCGGCGGCGGCCAGGGTCAGGGCGACCAGGGCGATGAGGGTCTTCATGTCTCTTCTTCCTTCGGTGGTTCGGGGGTGGAATGGGGTTCGGCGGGTCTCAGCCGGCGTCGTCGCGCCACGCCAGCGTGGCCGGCGCGCTCTCCCGCTCCTGGGCCGGACCGGCGCCGCGCGGCCGCACCCGCACCGAGAAGGTGGCGCCGCCGTCGTCGAGCGTGGCGACGAAGCTGTACTGGCTGGTGGTGGCGCCTTCGATGGGTTCGCCATCGCGCAGCCATTGGTACTCGAAGGCGTGTGGGCCTCCTGTGGCTTGCACGTGGAAGCTCGCCGCCTCCCCGGGCACGGCGCGCACATCGACAGGCTGCCGAGCGAACTGCCAGTGCACGGGATCTGCAGCGCCTGCCGCTCCCGACGCGTCCGCAGCGCTGGCCGGGGACGCTTCGTCGGCCGCCTGCATGTCCGTTGCAGGGCCGTGCTGCGGCGACGCCGGCGCCGCCGCCCCCACCGGAGGAAGCTCGAGGACCGTGGCGTATCCCGGCCCGCCGCCTCCGCAGCCGGCGAGCAGGCCAGTCAGCGGGGCGGCGGCCACCAGGGCCAGTGCGGCGGCCAGGGGTCTGCCGAAGCATCCGGGCGACGGTGCTGGGGTCATCGTGAGTCCTTTCGTGGTGGCCCTGCCTGCGGCCTTCATGGCAGCGGGGTGTTGGCGTTGAAGTCGGGGTTGTTGGAGTGCACGTCGTTCTGGCCGATGCGCGAGCCGTGGATGCCCGTGGCGCGGTTCCCGAAGACGGTGTTGCGCCACACGCCATGGCTCCAGGAGATGCCGCCGGCGCCGTTGTGGTCGACCACCGAGTCGCTCACGAGCACGGCACGTTCGATGCCCCAGTAGCCGTTGTTCGACACCTGGAGCTGCCGGACCGCATAGCCGTGGAAGCCGCCGTCCAGCCCACGCAGGCCGAAGGCACCGAAGCCGCGCACGCTGCCGTTCTCGATGGCCACCGTGGCCGGGCTGTTGTGCGGCAACTGCACCAGCACGCCATGGCCCCGCACCGCATTGCCGGGCAGCGCATGCGAACTGCAGATCAACGGGGTGGTCGTGGTCGCGGCGATGCAGGTGTTCGGCCCGCGCAGTTCGAACCCGTTCAGGTCCAGCCTCACGCCGGGGCTGACGATGTGCACGGCCGTGGTGGCCAGATCGGGCACGACCAGATGGGCCATCAGCCGGTAGCTGCCAGGCTGGCTGAGCGTGACCGGATAGCCCGGCGCATCGCCCGGCGTGACGTTGCCGGCCAGGGCCTTCGCCGGGTCGATGGTGACGACCTGGGCCCGAGCCCCGCCGGCGCCGAGCGCGGCGGCAGCGACGAGCAGCGGGCCGACCAGGGTCGACACCGGGGAGGACGTGGACGTCGAAGGGTTCATGGCAGACCTTGCGTTGGTGGATCAAGACGCTGTGGCGCTCGGGTCGCCGTCCATCGTCAATGCCGACATCGCCGGTGCGGCGACCAGGCGGGCGGAGGGTTTGTTCAGTTCGGGCATCGGGGCTGCTCAGTGGGCGGAGGGCCAGGCCGGTCGGTGACAGACAACGGCCTGCAGTGTTCCGACGCGCACGCTGCGCGTCGTCAGCGCGCGGTACCGGTTCGGTCAGCAGCGGCGCTGACCGCGCGCTGACGACATCGCCGGCGCGGCGACCCACACTGCGGCGCCTGTCTGCTGGAGCCGCCGATGTCGCTCTGTTCCGCCTTCTTCTCGGGCGCCCTTCTGGCCGGCGGCCTGATCGTGGCCATCGGGCCGCAGAACCTGCACGTGCTGGCCGCCGGCGCGGCGGGCCGCCACGTCGCCGCGGTGGTCGGGTTGTGCGTGGCCGGCGACGTGCTGCTGGTCGGCATGGCGGTGGCCGGGGCCAGCCGAGCGCTGCAGTCGCACCCGCAATGGCTGATCGGCTTGCAGTGGGCCGCCGTGCCGCTGCTGATGGGGCTGGCACTCGGCAGCGCCCGCCAGGCGCTCGTGTCCACCAAACCCGGTCCCGGCGCCGGGCCGCACGGCGCAACGATGCGGGCCGAACTGGCGCGAACCGCGATGCTGACCTTCGGCAATCCCGCGGTATGGATCGAGACGGTGCTGATCGTCGGTGCTGCCGCCTCGTCGCAGGGCGATGCCGCGCCGCGCTGGGCCTTTGCGCTGGGCGCTTGCGTGGCCTCTGCCGTCTGGTTCAGCGCACTCGGCTGCGGCGCACGGGTCTTCGCCGCCTGGCTGCGCCGGGAAGCCGTGCTGCGCTCGCTGTCGGCCTTCAGCGCCGTGCTGCTGGTCGCGGCGGCATGGCAGGTGGCACCGCTGGACGGGCTCTGAAGACCTTGGCGCCAGGCAGGACGCCCGCACACCGACTGGACCGTCGGCCGCTCAGCGGCGCTGGCCGGCCAGCAGCCGGGATTCAGGCCGACGCTGCTCCGCCGTCGTCGACGATCCCTTCACCGCCTGCAGCGAGGGCGACGCGATGACTGGCGATACCAGAAAACCGGCGCCTTGACCAGGCTCTCACGCGCGACCCCTGGCCTCACTCCCCGCGCTTGCGCGGCGGCGCTGCGGCTGTCGCGGGCATTGCCGTCGTCGACGTGCCTGGAAGCGCCAGTTGGCTGCCGACGAAGTCGAGGAACGCGCCCACCTTCCTCGACACATGGCGCGGGTGCGCGACGATGCCGAACACGCCATGCGGTGCCGGCCGGCGTGTGGGCAACAACTCCACCAGGCGGCCCGAGGCCAGAAGGTCGCCGACGACGAAGTCCGGGGTCAGCGTCAAGCCCATGCCGGCCAGCAGCAGCTCGCGCAGCATGACGCTGCTGTTGACGCGGCAGTAGCCGCTCGTGCGAAACGGCGCGGCGCCCTGCAGCGGCCACTCGACCGGCCCGCCGTCCTGGGAGTACACGAGGCAGGCGTGCATGCCCAGGTCCTGCGGCGTCGCGAGCGGCGGCGCCATGTCCAGGTACGACGGCGCCGCGACGAGCAGCCGCTGCACGACGCCCAGCCGCCGCGCCACGAGGGTGGAGTCGGGCAAGTGCGTGGCGATGCGGATCGCGCAGTCGAAGCCCTCCTGCACGATGTCGACGTAGCGGTCGTTCAGCGCCAGGTCGAGCTCGATCTGCGGATGCGCGTGCATGAAGGCCGGCAGGCGCGCGGCCAGCCAGGCCAGCGCGAACGAGGTCGGCAGCGAGACCCGCAGCCGTCCGCCCGGCGCAGCGGCGCCACGGCGCACCGCCTCGGCGGCAGCATCCACCTCGTCGAGGATGCGCACGGCGTCCTGGTAGAACGCCTGCCCCTCGGCGCTGACGCTCAGGCTGCGCGTCGTGCGATGCAGCAGGCGCACGCCGAGGTCGTGCTCGAGCTGCGCGACGAGCTTGCTCACCGCACCGCCGGTGATCTCCAGGCTGCGCGCCGCGGCGCCGAACGACTGCTGCTCGACCACGCGACGAAAGGCCTGCATCGCGGGCAGGCTGGGGCGCTTGGTTGTCGTGGCCTTCATCGTCATCACGGGCACGATTGCTTCCGCTGGGGATTCAATATTGTTCCAGATCCGGTCTATCGCGGACACATTCGAATCAATAGAGTCTGCCCATCTTCAATGCCGCCGGTGGCCTCGGAGGGCCACCGCACGAAAGGAGTGCTCCATGAACGAGACCTGGATCAAGCGCCTGTTGCTGGCGTCTGCAGCCTGGAACATCACCGGCGCCGCGGCCTCGCTCGCCGACCCCACCCGGCACTTTGCGCAGATGTACACCATGGCGCCGACGCGGGCCGACGATGCGCTGCTGATGTACTTCTACCAGTGCACCTGGATCAATGTGCTCGCCTGGGGCGGGGCCTACGGCCTGGCCGCGTTCTGGCCGCGGTCGCGCGCAGCGGTGCTGGCCGCGGGCGGCGCGGGCAAGGCGGCGTATTTCCTCGCCTGCGCGGCATTGGTGGCCTCCGGCGTCGGCAAGCCGCTGGTGCTGGCCTTCGGCCTCGGCGACTTGCTGATGGCGGCGATGTTCGGCTGGGCGCTGCAGTCACAGCGGCGATGCGAACGGCAGTTGCGCAATGACATTCAGGAGCCCACGTGCGTGCCCGCTTGAGGGCCCTGCCTGCGGTGCGGGGATGGCAGCGATTGCTCGTGCGGCTGCACGAGTCGAGCGATCTCTTGCTGCGCATGGCCTGCGCGGCGGGCTGGTAGGCCGACGGGCAGGCGCAGGCTTGCATGAAGACCTGCCGCAGCCCACCCGACGGCACATCGAGCTTCGCCTGGGCAAGGATCGCGGCACGTTCACCAACCCCTGGTTGCACGCGCGCTTCAGCTTCTCGTTCGGCAGCTCGCAGCCGCCCGGCCAAGCGGGCCACGGCCTCTGGCGTGCGCTGAGCGGGAACATCGTGCCGCCCGGCACCGGCTTCGACATGCATGGCACCGCGACCGCGCAGCGGACTCGACGCCCTTGAGGCGTCATCCATTTTGGGGGCGCTCCGCAACTGAGGTTCGTCCCCAGGCCGATCCTGGTGGCGTGACGGCCTGGGATCTTGCAGACCTTCCCGAATGGAGTCCTCCCACGGCCACATCGTCTCCGGCGAACGCGGTTCGACCCGGACATCCGCTATCGATGAGCTTCAAGCTCTGCGCAGCAGTCCAACAGTTTCAGGGTCGCTGGAGTTCGATGGAACGGGTCTCTTGTCTGCGCCGAGCGGTGGCATCAGTGACCTCATTGCTGCCGCAAAGAATGCTGTGAACTCAATTGCTCGTAATCATTGATTCCACGGCGGCTGAGCCCAACAAGAACGAGGTCTTGTTCGTGCTGGTCCGTTCTTGTCGCCCTCGTCTCGACGTTGACGTGAGGTCGTTCGCAGGCGAGTTGATGAAGGCGACCGCCTTCGCGTCCCGTTCCCAGGTGGTGCCAAGAAGCCGGCGGAGCACGAGCTTGCCCTTGGCCGGCCACATGATCGCCGATGGCGCGCCGTTTGCGTCCCTCGGGATGAGCCGGGGTGGGCTCGGTGTCTCGGCATTCGGGCGTCAGGGGCCAACGGCCCGGACCTCGACGAACTCGGCCGGGAAGGCATCGGCCGTCGCGCCCTGGAAGGTCGTGCGGAAGAAGCCGGTCTGCGAAATGAACAGGCGTCCGGGTGTTCCATTCGGCCCATAGCCTGCGAGTGCCGTCAGCGGTCCGCTCGCGTTGGCGCGGAACGAGAGGCTGATGAGTTCGAAGCCCGGTTGCCCTTCGGTATGGTTGAAATCGACCAGGGCGCCCGGCATCTGCTTCCAGACGAACGACGCGTGGCATTCGCCGACGCCTGGTGTCGCCCCCGCCAGCACTTCCTGCGCGCGGGCGCCGAAGATCAGGGGATCGGTCGCAAAGTTCCCGAAATCCGGCGCCGTGACGCGCAGCCCGAATGTGAGCGCATTGGCGGTGTGCAACTCGACTTGGACCTGGATGCGCCCGTCGTTCAGCGACCGTTCGGTGACCGAGCCCGAGAACGACGTGCGGAGGTCCAGGTCCGGTCGCCCCATGGTGACAACGAGCCACTTGTTCGCCAGGCCTGCGTAGTCACAGGAGCCGGAGTTGCCCCCGACATAGCTCGACGCCGGTGTCTTCACACCCGGCGGCGGCGCCACCCAACCCCAATAGTCCGGAACCGGCGGGATGTACACGCCGAGTGTTCCCTGGGTGCTCAGGAAGTCCGACAGCGGTCGCTTGCGGGCTGGGCCGTCGGCCAGTGCATTTGCACAGAGTGTCAGGGCCACGATGGCGGTCAGGATCGAGCAGCGCATGCCAGTTTTCATTTCCCCTCCTGGATGGTTCGGTGCGAGCATTCTTGGTGTCGTCCACGTCGCACGCAGCCAATCTATCCACGACGGTGTAACCGGTCAACGAACTGCTGCGCTCGCATGTCCCGCGAAGACGGGACATCGTCGGTGACCGATTTCGCCCCAGGCGACGTTGGTGACGCGCGCGATCGGGGTTATCTTCGAGGCCGAGGGTCCCAGGTTGCTTCCCGGTGATGGTCCACACCCCATTGATGAAGGTTGCCGTCGTCGAGGACGACTCGAGGTTTCGTCGTGCCTTCGCCCATGTCGTGCTTTCGGCGCCAGACATGGCACTGGCTGGCGTGGCCGACGACCTGCCATCGGGGAAGGCACTCGTCGATCGCGCCTTGCCCGATGTGCTCCTTGTCGACCTGGGGCTGCCGAGCGGATCGGGCCTGGAACTGATCCGCCACGCCGTGCATCGCGTGCCCGACTGTGAAGTCCTCGTCGTCACGGTCTTCGGCGACGAGCGGAACGTGCTGGCTTCGATCGAGGCAGGGGCATCCGGCTACCTGCTGAAGGACGATCTGGACTCCGAAATGGCCGACCAGATCCGTCTGATCCGTTCGGGAGGCAGCCCCGTCAGTCCCGTCATTGCCCGCCAGCTTTTGCGTCGCCTGGCTGCGGATCCGCCTGCAACGCCCATCACTGCATCGCCCATTCCGAGAAGGGGCGTCGACCTGGAGCCGAGTGGGGTGCGGCTGTCGTTCCAGGAGCAGGCGGTCCTGAGCTTGAGTGCCAAGGGCCATACCTACGGCGAGATCGCCCAGTTGTTGGGCGTGGCCGAGCAGACCGTGTACACCTACGTCAAGCGCAGCTATCGCAAGCTCCGGGTGCATACGAAGACTGAAGCGGTCTACGAAGCCGGACGGTTGGGGTTGATCCACGACTGAGTACCGGTCTCGCAAACCAGGGCGAATGCCATGCATCGATCGCCGGCGGAGCATGAGATGTCCATCCCGGCGCCGCATCGTCATGGCGTCGACGACGCCGCCTTGGAATTGCTCGGCCTGCACATGCGGCAATGGCGCAGTTCGCTGGCCGGTGCAGTGGCGATGACGGCATTGGTGGCAGCCAGCTTCGGCTACTTCCTGGATGACGGCCGGCTCTGGGTTTGGGCGGCGCTCGGCGGCATGGTCTATGGGGGACAGTGGGCTTGGTGCCTACGTGCAGAGCGTCAGCCTGGCCAGGTCTGGCAATCGGCAGGAATGCGCCGCACGATGATCGGCCTTGCCGTGGCCACGGGGCTGAGCTGGGGATCGCTCGGATGGTGGATGCCGGGTCCCGTGCTGCCCCTGCAACTGACCGCGGCACTGGTCGCCAGCATGGTGACGGTCGTCGCCGCCAGCGCCAGCGTCGGAGGCGGGCAACTCAAGGCTCTCGTGGTTCCGGTCATCACCTTGATGCCGGCAGCCTTGATCTGGCACGCCAGGCTTCCCGTTGCGGGCCTCGCCGCGGCGTCCGCGATCCTGATGGTCCTGCGCTACGGCTTGCTGTTGCGAACGAGCACACTCGACTCGATACGCCAGCGTCGGCACGTCGAAATGATTTCGGCGGAACTCCTGGCCCAGCAGGTCAGGTTGCGGGAAGCGGAACGCGAGCAGGCGACCCTCGACGAACGACAGCGTCTTCTGCGAGACATGCACGATGGCGTGGGCGCGTCGCTGATCGGGGCAGTGAAGATGCTCGAGCAGGGTGACATGAGCCTCGGTGAGGCGACGTCGGTCCTGCGCGAATGCATCGAAGACCTGAAACTCTCCATCGACTCGCTCGAACTGACCCAGGGAGACCTGGCTGTGGTCTTGGCAACGCTGCGGTATCGCCTGGGACGGAGACTGGAACGGTCGGGGCTGAGGATCGAGTGGCACGTGGCGGACCTGCCGAAGATGTCGTGGCTCGGCCCGCCGCAGGCGCTGGATCTGCTGCGGATCCTTCAGGAGGCCTTCGCAAACATCGTCAAGCATGCCGCGGCCACGTGTGTGCGCATTTCGGCGGCGCCGATTGGCTTGGCAGGCAGTCCTGACACCCTGCAGTCCGTGCTGGTGAAGGTCGAGGATGACGGCCGTGGCTTCGCCACCGACTCACACTTTGCCGGACGAGGCCTCCTGCACATGCGCCAGCGAGCGGGTGCCCTGGGTGTCGAACTCGACGTGGACAGCGTCGTGGGCTCGGGAACATGTGTCTCGCTCCGGATAGGCGTCGTCCCTTCGTCGCGAGACGGGTAAATCGAGCACGCTCGCGATGGGCGTTTGCCGTGCCGACAGATGGGCCCGGCTCGGCTCATCGAACGCAAAGCCACCAGGCGTTGCGGGCAAGACGAACGCCGCGGTCAGGGGCATGGGCCGGCTGTCGAATGGCCGTCGGTGATCTTCATGGCCCGTCAAAGGATCGCATCCATGTCGGAATCGTTCGACCGCGTCTTGGTCGGGGCGGGCCACGCGGCGCTGTGCGCAGCACATGCTGCGCTCGAGAACGGGTGCAGCGTGCTGGTGCGGGAGCGTGCCCCGGAGGCCGCACGCGGCGGAAACTCGTCGCTCACGGCGGGCGCCATGCGAACCGCCTGCAGCACCGTGCAGGACCTGAGGCCATGGATGCCGGGTCAGCATAACGACGAGGTCAGGATGTCCGAAGTCGGCAGTTGCACCGAGGAGAACTTGTTCGACGACAGGGCGCACAGGCTGTGGGCCCCGGATCCGGTTGCCACTCCGTCTGCTGGAAGCACAACTCGCCGCCCGGCTGCGACCTCCCGATCGGTGATGGCCTTCTGCACGGGCTTCGATGCATTCGCCATCCGGCGTCCTGCCGCGTCCGGCTCACGCGGCAGGAGATCCTCGATGCTCAGCCGGGCTTGCAGCAGCGACGCAGAACGGGGGCGACTCCAATCACAATCCCCGCCCACAAGAGGAAAATTCGCTTCCTCACGGGGGGATCCTGCCCGGAGCCGGCGCCATGTGCAGAAACATCAAGACCCTGTTCAACTTCGAGCCACCTGCCACCGAACTGGAGGTGCGCGACGCCTCGCTGCAGTTCGTGCGCAAGCTCAGCGGGTTCAACGTGCCGTCGAAGGCGAACGAGGCGGCGTTCGAGCGCGCGGTCGAGGACGTCGCCGCGGCGGCCCGTGCGCTGATCGCCTCGCTGGTGACGACCGCCGCGCCGAAGCACCGCGACGTCGAGGCGCTGAAGCAGCGCGAGCGCAACCTGGCACGCTTCGGGCCGCGTTGATCGCGCGTTGATCGCGCGTCGGGCGGGCGCCGGCAGCCCCGCTCAGCCGGCGACGTCACGGCACAGCACGAAGCGCGCGCTGCGCCGCGCGATGCGCCAGCCTTCGTCCAGGCGCACCAGCACGTCGTCGAATTCGCCGACCTGTTGCCGCGCGTCGGCGGGGCGGCCTTGCGGCGCCGCGGGGTCGCTGCGCCGGCCGCTCCAGAGCAGCACGCTGCAGTGCGAGGTGGCGCTGCCAGGCTCGCCCAGGCGCACGACGTGGTTGGTGATCAGATGGCGCGTCAGGCGCTCGGAGCCGCGCGCGGCGTAGGCGGCGCGGATTGCCTCCCGGCCTCCGAGCCGGCTGCCGTCGGGGCGCTCCAGCACGCCGTCCGGCGCGAACAGCGCAGCGAAGGCATCGGGGTCCGGCGCGTCCACCGCCGCGGCCGCTGCGAGCACGAGATCGCGGCAGTCCGACTCGGCGCGCAGGCGTTCGAGCGCGTCGTTCATCGCGCGAGCCAGCGGCGCAGGGCGGCCGCCACGGCCGCGGGCTGCTCCATCGGCGCCATGTGGCCGGCGTCGTCGATCACCTCGAGCACCGCGCCCGGCGCCAGCGCGCGCATCGCCTCGTGCTGCGCCAGCGGTGCCCAGGTGTCCTGGCGTCCGCAGAGCACCAGCGTGGGCACCGCCACGCCGGCGAGCACGCCGCTCGCGTCGGGGCGCTCGAGCAGCGCGCCGATCTGCGCCTCGAAGACGTCGGCGCTGTGGCGCTCGAACATCGCGACGATCGATTCGATCAGCGCGGCGTCGCCCAGCCGGTCGGGGTGCACCATGCCGCGCACCCACTCGCGCGCCATCGCACGCACGCCGTGCACCCGGGCCACCGCGAGCAGTGCATGGCGCTTGCGCGCCTCGTCGGCGCCCGCGGCGCCGGGCGGGCGGGGCGTCAAGCCGGTGTCGAGCAGGGCCAGCCGCGTCACGCGGGCGGGCGCCGCGCGCAGCACCTCGAGCGCGACGCGCGCGCCCATCGAGTGCCCGGCGAGCGCGAAGCGCGGCGGCGCGGCGGCCAGCAGTTGCCGCGCCATCGTGGGCAGATCGGAGGCCCGGCCGTGGTCCACGACATGGCCGTCGGCGGCATCGCCCAGCCCGGCGATCACCGGCGCCCAGACGGCGGCGTCGCACATCAGCCCTGGCACGAGCAGCAGCGGCTCGGCGCGCGTCGTCGCGGCCATGGTCGCGCGGCGGGCGGTGTTCAGCGCGCCTTGCCCGGGTCCTTGACGTCGGTGACGGTCTGGAACTCGGTGTTCCAGAGCTGCCCGCCGACGCGCTCGACCTTGCGCAGGTAGACGTTGTGCACCACGTCGCGCGTCTGCGCGTCGATGTACATGGGCCCGCGCGGGCTCTCGAAGATCTGGCCCTTCATCGCCTGCAGCAGCGCGTCGCCGCCGGCGCCCTTGCTCGCTTTGGCGGCCTCGAGGATGACGCGCATGCCGTCGTAGGCGCCGACGGCCATGAAGTTCGGTCGCAGCCCGCCGTTGGCCTTGCCGAAGGCCTCGACGAACTGGCGGTTCAGCGTCGACGGGTGGGCCGCGGAGTAGTGGTGCGCGGTGACCACGCCGAGCGCGGCATCCCCCAGGCTGTCGAGGATGTCGTCGTCGGTCACGCTGCCTTCGGCGATCAGCCGGATGCCGGCCTTGTCGAGGCCGCGTTCGGTGAACTGCTTCATCAGCGCCGAGCCCACGCCCGAGGGCACGAAGGCGAACAGCGCATCGGGCTTGACGTCGCGCACCTTCTGCAGGAAGGGCGCGAAGTCGGGGCTGCGCAGCGGCACCCGCAGCGATTCGATCACCTGCCCGCCGTTGGCGATGAAGCGCTGCGCGAAGTACTTCTCGGAGTCCACGCCGGGGGCGTAGTCGGTGACGAGGCTGACGACCTTGCCGATCTTGTTCTGGCTGGCCCAGTCGGCCAGCGTCGTCACGACCTGCGGCACGGTGAAGCTGGTGCGCACGATGTAGGGCGAGGCCTCGGTGATCGCCGAGGTGGCGGCCGCCATCACGACCAGCGGCGTCTTCGACTGCGTGGCCACCGGTGCGGCGGCCAGCGCCAGCGGCGTCAGGCCGAAGCCGGCGAGCACCTGCACCTTGTCGTTGACCACGAGTTCCTGCGCGAAGCGCTTGGCCACGTCGGCGGCGCCGGTGTCGTCCTTCACGATCAGCACGACCTTGCGGCCGGCGACCGTGTCGCCGCGCTGCGCCAGGTACAGCCGCGCCGCCGCCTCGAGCTGCTTGCCGGTGGACGCGAACGGGCCGGTCAGCGGCAGCACGAGGCCGATCTTGAAGCTGTTGTCCTGCGCCCGGGCAGGGCCCAGGCCGAGCGCGAGGGCGGCGGCGGCCACCGCGCCGAGGATCTGGCGTTTGTGCATCGTGAGTCTCCGGAAGGGTCGGGGGTGGCGGTCTGCGCCGCGTCGCCCGCATTGAATCGCGCCGGCGCAGGCGGGTCCAATGCGATTCGCCGCGGCGGCAATGCGACCTGCTTATGCGATGCCTCGGCGCCCGGCTTCGGCGACGATCGTCGCGGCGACCTCGGCGAGCGCGTCGAGCAGGGCCTGGACGGCCGGTGTCGGCAGGTCGCCGGCGCGGCGCACCAAGCCGATGTGCCGCGGCGCGTGACGCACCGGCAGCGGCAGCGCCACCAGCAGCCCGGCGCCGATCTCGGCGCGCAACTGGCTCGGCGCCATCATCGCCAGCCGGTCCCCCTGGGCCACCAGCGCCTGCATCATCAGCGCACTGTTCACACGCAGCGGGCTGGGCGGCAGCGGCAGCCCGGCCGCGGCCAGGGCCTGCTCGAAGGCCGCCTGCGCCGGCGTGTTCGGCATCGGCATCACCCAGGCGGCGCCTTTCAGGTCGGCCCAGCGCAGCCGGGCACGCCGGGCCAGCGGATGACCCGCGCGCGCGACGACGGCCAGGCTGTCGACGAACAAGGGCTGCTGCTGCAGGTCGGCGCCGGGTCCCGACGGCCGCAGCGCGCCGACGATCAGGTCGAGCTCGGCCTGGCGCAGCCGGTGCACGAGCGCGTCCCAGGTGCCGTCGACGATCGTGACCGACACGTCGGGGTGCTCGCGCAACACGCGGTCGACCGCCTGCGGCAGCAGCCGCGCCGTCGAGAACGGCAGCGTGCCCACGACGATGCGGCCCTGCACGAGGCCGTGCTGCGCGGCGAGTTCGTCGTCGGCCTGCGCCAGCTCCGACAGCGCGAGTTTCGCGGCGCGCAGCAGCGCCTCGCCTGCCTCGGTCAGGCGCAGGCCGCGGCGCGCGCGCTGGAACAGCGCCGCGCCGGCCAGGTGTTCGAGCTGCGCGAGCGTCTGCTGGACCGCCGGTTGGCTGATGGCCAGCGCGCGGGCGCTCGCGGTCTCGGACAGCGTCTGCGACAGCGACAGCATCGCCACGAGGTGGCGGTGGCCCACGCTCGCGGCCAGCCGGCTCGCACGCCAGTCGGCTGCGGCCGCCCCCGCGCGCGCCGGACCCGGCCCCGCAGACGCCAGGTGCTGCAGCGCGCGGCCGGCCCGCCGCACCACCGCCTGGCCGGCGGGCGTGGGCAACATGCCGCGGCTCGAGCGCTCGAAGAGGGCCGTGCCGAGCGCCGCCTCGAGGGACTGCACGGCACGCGTCACCGACGGCTGCGAGACGTGCATCGCCTGCGCCGCGCGCGCGGCGCTGCCGGCGGCGGCCACCGCGTACACGGCGCGCAGCGGCTTCAGGTGCCGGGCCAGGCTCACGGCGCTCCGGCGGCTCAGCCGAGCAGCAACTGCAGCGCGCGCCCCATCGATCCCGGGTGCGCGGCCATCATGAACACCAGGCCCACGGCGGCGCCGGCGAGGTGCGCATCGTGGTTGACGCGGCCGAGCTGCGTGCGGCTGGCGTAGACGCTGTAGGCGAGGTAGCCCACGGCGAACAGCGGCGCCGGGATCGGCACCGGGATCGGCATGACGTACAGCGACGAGGTCGGGAAGGCGACGATCGACGCGAACAGCACCGCCAGGATCGCCCCCGACGCACCGAGGCTCGAATAGCCCGGCTGGTGGCGGTGCAGCGCCCAGGTCACGCCGCTGCTGACCAGCAGGCCGGCGCCGTAGAGCACGGTGAACTCGCCGCTGCCCAGGGCGCGCTCGAGGCCGGGCCCGAAGGCCCAGAGCGTGAAGGCGTTGAACAGCAGGTGCGGCAGGTCGGCGTGCAGGAAGCCGCTGGTGACCAGCGTGTGGAAGTCGCCGCGCTGCCGCAGGCCGTGCGGCCGCAGCACCAAGCGCTCGATCAGGGCCGGCGCCTTGAACAGCGTGAAGACGCCGATCAGCAGGTTGGCGGCCAGCAGCAGCGTGGTGACGGGCGAGCCGCCGAGCAGCGAGGTCACGGGATCCATCGCCCGACTCTACAAGCCCGGGCCGTCGCGGCCTCAGCCGCCGCTGCGCCGGACGACGAAGCCCTCCGCCTGCAGCAGCGCGACGAGGCGCTCGGCGTGGTCGCCCTGAAGCTCGATGACGCCGTCCTTGGTGGTGCCGCCGGTGCCGCAGGCGGCCCGCAGGCGCCTGCCCAGGGCCGCCAGTGCGTCGGAGGCGAGCGGCACGCCGCGCACCACGCTGACGGTCTTGCCGCCGCGCCCGGCGCGCTCGCGCGCGACGCGCACGATGCCATCGCCGGCGGGCATCGCGGGGCGCCCGCAGACGCAAGCCGCCACGGGCCGGCGGCAGTCGGGGCACATGCGGCCACCGTCGGTGGAGTAGACGAGTCCGCCTGGGCCGGGCTTGCGCATGGACCGACGCTCCTGATCGAGGGTGGAGGATGCCCGCCATTGTCGGCCCGGCCGCGGGCCGCGAGGCTGTGGCACAGTGCCGTCGATCCTGCCGTCGATGCAGGGCTCGCCGCACACCCCATGCACATCCGACTCGACGATCTTCGAGGCCCCGAGATCCGGGCCCTGCTCGAAGAGCACCTCAGCCACATGCACGAACTGTCGCCGCCCGAGAGCGTGCACGCGCTCGACCTCGACGCGCTGCGGCGCCCGGAGATCTCGTTCTGGACGGCCTGGGACGGCGCCGACCTGCTCGGTTGCGGCGCGCTGAAGGCGCTGTCGCCGCGCCACGGCGAGATCAAGTCGATGCGCACCGCCGCCGCGCACCGCCAGCGCGGCGTGGCGCGCGCGCTGCTCGAGCACATCGTCGCCGAGGCCACGCGCCGGGGCTACGAGCGCCTGAGCCTCGAGACCGGCACGACGATCGAATTCGAGCCGGCGAAGAAGCTCTACGCGCGCTTCGGCTTCGAGCCGTGCGCGCCGTTCGCCGACTACCGGCTCGACCCCTACAGCCTGTACATGACCCGCCGCCTGTAGCGTCGGGCCCACCCGAACAGACGTCGATCGGCGCACACCGCTGCGCTTCATGCGCCCCCGCCGCCACCCGAGCACCGCCTCGGCCGCGCTCCGGGGGGCTCGCCACCAGGAGCGTCCTCGTGTCCGACCCCACTGCATCCCCCCGGCCGCCGGTCCGATTCGGCCGCATGGCACCGACCCTCGGCGTCGGCGACGTGCCGCGCGCCGTCGATTTCTACACCCGCGTGCTCGGCTTCCAGACCGTGTTCGAGAATGGCGACCCCGTCGGCTTCGTGATCCTCGAGCGCGACGCCGCCGAACTGCACCTCACGCTGAACCGGGCGCACCGGGCCTCGGTGCAGAACGTGGCCCACCTGATGGTCGACGACGCGGCGGCGCTGTACGCGCAGCTCGAGAGGGCCGGCACACCCATCGTCAAGGCGATCCGGGATGCCGACTTCGGGCTGCGCTGCTTCGTCTTCGCCGACCCGGACGGCAACCGGATCGACGTCGGACAGGACCTGTAGCGCTCGGTCACGGCCTCGCGCCGGCGTGACTTCCGGCCGCGACGGCCCTGCGGCATGCGGGGTGTTGCGCCGCGGCGGCCGGCGCGGTCCCCCGGCGCGGTGTACAGACTCGCCTAGGGTTAACCCTAGTACCGCGGGTCGAATTCCCGTTTCTCACATGTCATCGCTCCTGAACTTCCTTCGCCATCTGTTCCCCATGTCGCCGTCCCAGGCCGACATCGACGAGGCCTACCTTGCCGACTCGGTCGACCTCTACGAGCTCGAGCACCGCATGCGCCTGCTCGACCGGCGCGGTCGCGCACCGGCCTGGCCGCTGGCTTGCGGCCTGTTCCCGCGCTGACCAGCGCCCCGCCCGCGTGGAGCCGCCTGCGGCTCGACAGGCCGCCTGCAGGCGCCGTATCCTGAGGGCTCGGACGCGCGTCGAAGCCGGCGTGGCCGAACGAGCCGATCACGGCAACGCCTGAGGCCTCGCGCGCTCCCCCCGGGGACGGAGGACCGTCGCGGCGGGACACCGGGGTCGCCCGCACCCCTGTCCGCGGAGTCTCCGATGCCACGCACGACCGCTACCCGCGCCCCCGCGCGCCCCCTGCTGCTGAGCGTGGCCACGCGCAAGGGGGCCTGGCTGTTCCACGGAGACGCAAAGCGCAAGGCCTGGTCCGTCGACGGACCGCACTTCCTGGGCCACACGATCAGCCAGGTTCGGCTCGATCCGCGCGACGGACGCACCTTGCTGGCCGCGGCCAAGACCGGCCACCTCGGCCCGACGATCTTCCGGTCGACCAACTTCGGTCGCACCTGGAAGGAGGCGGTCCGGCCGCCCGCCTTCGCCCAGCCGGCCCCGGGCGGGCTGCCGCCACGGGCCGTCGACCACACCTTCTGGCTCACGCCCGGGCACGACAGCGAACCCGGAACCTGGTACGCGGGCACCTCGCCGCAGGGCCTGTTCCGCTCGGACGACGGCGGCGCGACCTGGTCGCCGTTCGCCTCGGTCAACGACGACCCGCAGTTCCGCGAGTGGATGGGCACGGTGCAGGACGGCACCCCCGACGGGCCGAAGCTGCATTCGATCATCGTCGACCCGCGCGATGCCCGGCACCTGTACTTCGGCATGTCGGGCGGGGGCGTGCACGAGTCCACCGACGGCGGCGCCCACTGGCGCACGCTGGTCGAGGGCATGCAGGTCGTCGGCGGCTTCGACCCGAGCACGGTCACCTTCCACGACCCCCACGTCGTGCGCCTGTGCCCGAGCAACCCCGACCGTCTGTACCAGCAGAACCATTGCGGCATCTACCGCCTGGACCGCCCGGGCACGACCTGGCAGCGCATCGGCCTGAAGATGCCGCGGCGCGTGGGCGACATCGGCTTCCCGCTGGTGCTGCACCCGCGCGACGACGGCGTTGCCTGGGTGTTTCCGATGGACGGCACGGACGTGTGGCCGCGCACCAGCCCGCAGGGCCGGCCCGCGGCCTACGTCACGCGCAATGGCGGCCGCACCTGGCAGCGTCTGGACACGGGCTTCCCCGCCGAGCAGGCCTGGTGGACGGTCAAGCGGCAGGCGATGACGGGCGATACGCTCGACCCTGTCGGCCTGTACCTGGGCACCACCAGCGGCGAACTCTGGACCAGCCGCGACGAGGGCGCGAAGTGGTCGTGCCTCGCGCGCCACCTGCCCGAGATCTACGCGGTCGACGTGGCCGAACGCCGCTGAGCCTGCGCGGGCTGCGACGATGAAGGTGCTGATCCCGAGCGCACTGCAGTCGTACACGCGGCGCTCGAAGGTCGAGGCCAGCGGCGCGACGCTCGGCGAGGTGCTGGCCGACCTGGACCGGCGTCACCCCGGCCTGCGCTTCCGCGTCGTCGACGAACAGGAGCGGCTGCGGCCGCACATGCGGGTGTTCGTCGACGGGCGGGCGGTCCACGACCTCGACCATGCGCTCGACCCGGCGCAGGACCTCGCGATCGTGATGGCACTCAGCGGGGGGTGAGCCGGACCGTCGGATGGACGGACCCCGCCTCGACTCAGTTGCCGGATGGGGCGATACCCAGCCCACGGTCCCGCGGGTGCCAGCGCTCCTGAGCGGCGCGCAGCGTCTGCGGATCGTCGACATTGGGCAGCACCGCGTCGATGCCGCATTGGGGGCATACAGCCGTGGTGTCGTCGTGCGTCCAGCCGACCACCTGCTCGGCGGTGAACGTGGCCAGGCAGGCGTAGCAGCCGGCGATGCGCGCCCGTGCCAGCGCAGAGCGGTTGTTGAACGAGCGGTAGGCGGCGAAGAGCATGGAACGAGCCTAAGGGCTGGATGTGACACCAGCCATCCCACCGACGAGGGGACGAACCCGCTAGGGCCTGCTCACACTACGGGAAGGCGCGCGCCGGGGCGGCCCAAGGTGCTGGGCAAGGCGCGGTGCGCGG
>ERZ795061.999-NODE-999-length-28160-cov-6.673154_pt1 | contig 28160 bp, 21 predicted proteins | sample MGYA00375145_ERZ795061 | MGnify/ENA primary metagenome ERZ795061 (study PRJEB30190, sample SAMN05720144) | anaerobic digester metagenome | isolation source: active sludge of municipal wastewater-treating anaerobic digesters | place: USA | collected 2014-12-22 ... | reverse complement strand
CTCGGGCGCATCGGGGTCACCGATCCGGCCCCACAGGTGATCCTCAACGGGATCGACACGCATCGTTTCGCCCCCGGGGCGCACTCGACGGTGCTCCGCCGCCAGATGGCGGTGGACGATGCCGCGCTGGTGATCGGGCACGTGGGGCGCATGGCCCCGGTGAAGAACCATCGACTGCTGCTACAGGCCTTCGCCCGGGTCGCACCCACCCATCCCACCGCGCACCTGGCCCTCATCGGCGACGGGGAGCTGCGGGGCGAGCTCGAGGCGTTGGTGGATTCGTTAGGCATCCGCGCGCGCGTGTGCTTCGCCGGCGAGCATCGCGAGGTGGCACCGCTGGTGGCCGACCTCGACATCTTCGTCCTCTGCTCCTTCTCCGAGGGCACCTCCATCAGCCTGCTCGAGGCCCTGGCGTCGGGCATTCCGTGCGTGGCCACCGCGGTTGGCGGCAACGTGGCCGTGCTGGATCAGGGGGCGGCCGGGCGGCTCGTCCCGTCCGATGATGTGGAGGCGCTCGCGCGCGCCCTCGACGAGCTGCTCGCGGCGCCCGCGCTTCGACACGAGCTGGGGCGGCGCGCTCGGGAGCGGGCGCTCGATGCCTACAGCGAAGCAGCAATGACGCGCGCTTACGAAGCCGTGTACGAACGCGCGCTGGCGGCTCGTCATGCCCACTGAGTCTGGCGGCCACGTGGTGCAGCCGCGCGCCGACGCGCGCCTTCCGGTAGGCGGAGCCATCAAGGGAGCGGTCAACGCGGCCTTCACCGTGCTCGCCTTTCCCTGCGTCGCCTGGTACCACCTGTGGGCGTCCGTGGCCCCGTCGCGCGCTGACGTGACGATGCAGGGCGTCAGCCAGCTCCTGGGACTCGTGCCCGGGGTGATCGGAGGCTTTGTCCGGCGCGCCTTCTATCGGCGCACGCTGCGCCGCTGCGGCGCCGAGGTCAGCATCGGCTTCGGGACGATCATCGCCACGCCGGACGTCGAGATCGGCGAGGGCGTGTACATCGGGCCGTTCTGCAACATCGGCCATGCCTCGATCGGTGACGACACGCTGCTGGGGTCCAACGTCACGCTGCTGGGCGGGACCCGTCAGCATGGGATCGCGCGACTCGACATTCCCATGCGCCACCAGCCTGGCGAGTACCGTCGCATCAGCGTGGGTCGTGACGTCTGGATCGGGAATGGAGCGATCGTCGCCGACGACGTCGGCGAGCAATCCGTCGTCGGGGCCGGGGCGGTCGTGACCAAGCCGCTCGCGCCCCGCTCGGTCGCCGTCGGCAACCCGGCGCGCGTGATCGCCGAGCGTGGATCGAGCGAGGGGGGCGCGTGAAACCTAAGCGGCCGATGCGGGTTCTCCTGCTCACGCGATTCTACGCGCCATCGCCCGAGGTCGGGGCCTTGCGCCCGGCGAAGCTCGCGGCGGCGCTCCGGGCGGCAGGGCATGAGGTGACCGTCGTGACGGCGACCCCCGCAGCGGCGGGTCCGGAGGGCGAGTCGTTGCGCGACATCGCGCGCATCGCGCCGCACCCGAGTCCGCGCGAGTGGCTGCTGCGCACCAAGGCACTGGTGACGGGGACGGCGCGCACCGACGAGCGAAGTACCACGTCGACGACGACGCTGTCGTCGGCGCCGGCCCACAGCGGGCTCCTGGCACGAGCGCGTTCGCTCCTGCTTTCCTTCGCTTGGCTCCCCGACGACCAGCAGGGGTTGATCCTCCCGATGGTCAACGCCGTGGTCGAGGCAGCCAACGATCGACGCTACGACGTGCTGGTGTCCACGGCGCCGCCGTTCTCCACGCACCTGGCGGCGCTCGTCGCCAGCACCATCACCGGCATTCCGTGGGTCTGCGAGTTCCGCGATCCGTGGATCTACGCGGGGTCCGCGACCAGCGACATGCACCCGTACGCGAGCGCCGTGAACCGCTGGCTGGAACGACTGTGCCTGAAGCGCAGCGCGCAGGTCGTGGCCGTGACCGAACAGACCGGGGCGCTCCTCGCCGCTCGGCGCTCGGCGCTTTCACGTCCGGCACCGGTGGTGATCCTCAACGGAATCGACCGACTGGAATCACACGAGGCCGCGACGCGGATCGCAGGACCGGTGCGCGTGCTCCACGCCGGGAACCTGTACGCCGGCCGTGACCCGCGTCCCTTCCTGCACGCCGTCGCCCGACTGCGGCGCGCGGGTGCGCTCCCGTCGACAGGGGTGCAGGTCGACTTCGTGGGCGAGGCCGAGCGTTACGACGGGATCTCGATGCAGTCGCTCGTCGACGACCTGGAGCTGACGTCGATCGTACGCCTGCGCGGGCGCATCCCGCATCAGGAGTCGCTCGCGATGCAGCACGCCGCCGACGTGTTGCTGCTGCTCGCGCAGCGCCAGCCCATCCAGGTTCCCAACAAGCTGTACGAGTACCTGGGCGCCGCCCGGCCGATCGTCGCCTTCGTCGATGAAAAGGGCGAGAGCGCTTCGATGCTGCGCCGGGCGAACGGGCACTTCGTCGTCACCGAGGACACGCCGGACATCGACGCCGTCGTGCAGGCCGCGCTGGAGGCGCCGATCAACAACTGGCGACCGGCCGATCGCGCCCTGCTGGAGACGTGGACGACGGAGGTCCAGTTCGCCCACTACGAGGCGCTGCTCTCGCAGCAGTTCGGCGGCCCCGCCTGACGAGACGGCGGGATGCCGGTGGCCGCGCGACGAGCAGCGGCGCCAGACGAACGGGGCGCCGACATGCCGGTGACCTAACGAGCAGCGAATCGCGCCGTCGTCACCTGGGTGGACCGCCGATTCCGCGCTGCAGGTCGGCGCAGGCGTTGGCCGCTGCCGGCGCCGGTGCGGACAGCAGCCGGTACATGCGCCCGGTGGGCTCGAAGACGCGCTCGATCGCAAAGTACTGGCAATTGCGCAGCAGCTTCGGGACGACGCTGCTCACCTCGGACTCGGTGAGGCGCGTCAGGACGATGTACTCGATGCGCTCGTTCCTGAGGTAGGCGCGGAAGTCCTCGTCCGAGAAGCGGAGCGGCATCTGCGCGTGCTGCACCGTGCGCCCGGTGTGATAGGCGAAGGCGGTCTCGCGCTCGACCAGGTAGCGCGCGGTCGTGGGCAGTGAATCGCGTGCGTAGGTGACCGCGGCAAAGAAGGCGCGCTGGTCGGCGTTGTAGCAGCCGTCCGACGTCCACATGGCCTGGCGATCGCAGCGGAGCCCCTGTTGGGCGTTGGCCACGACTTGCGGCACGCCAGCCGAGACCACGATGGCGACGAGTGCGACCGCGAGGGGTTCGCTGAGCCGCGCCATCGGTTTCCACAGGCGCCGCATCTCGAGGGCCCCGAGCACAAAGCCGAGGAGGATGAGCGGCTGCAACGGGACGAAGAACCGCCGCGGCGCCCAGGGCCAGACCGAGAGCAGCGCGCAATATGCGAGCACGTACAGGATCGCAGCCGGGAGGAGTCGCCAGTAGGCCGCGGCGCCGAAGGCGCCGAGGACGAGCGTCACGAGCAGCCAGGCGACGTTGTCGACGACCGTCCCCTCGAGCGTGGGAAACGGGAGCCCCGACGGGATGAGATCCGTGAGCTGCAATCGTACGCGCAGGGCCACCTTGCGGGCCATCACGACCACCGGTGAAGCCGTCCCGCTCCCCACCGACTTGTCCTGCGTCACCTGCGCAGCGTCGGCGACGTACGAGCGCCCGACCACCCCTTCGTGATTGAACAGCGTCCAGGCAAGCCAGCCCCCCACGAGAACGCCGGTGAGCGTGGCAAGCAGGGCCGCCGAGCGCCACCGACGCTGCAGGAGCCAGGCGCCGACCACCCCTGCCAGCAGGGTGAGGCCGATCGTTCGCGTGAGCGCCGCGGCCAGGGCTGCGAGCGCCGCCAGGACAAGGAAGCGCCGGTCGTCGCCCGAGGCCCGCGCCCGCTGCAAGGCCCACAGGCAGAGGATGGTCCAGAAGAGGAATGCCGCCTCGGACATCACCCGTCCGGCCGAGAGGATGGTGAACGGGTTGCAGGCCGCCGCGGCGAGGACCAGCACCGCCAGCCGCAACGGCAGCAGGCGCCTGGCGAGGTCGAAGAACAGGGCGAGCGCCCCGGTCATCAGTGCGGTCACCAGGAGAAAGCGCGCCGTCTCGCTGCCGCCGGTGACGAACTGCGTGAGGCCCAACAGCGCGGGCCAGAGCGGTGGATACTGGCCGTGCCGCGGGGCGCCGACCTTGAAGAGCTCGCGATAGGAGAAGTGCGTGAGCTGGTCGCCGAGCAACATGTACAGCGCGTCGTCATTGCTGTGCGTGACCCCGGGCGTGCGCGTCACCCAGGCCACGGTGGCGAATCCCCCCAGGATCAGCGCCACCACGAGCATGGAGACCAGCGAGAGCGACGCCGGCGCGACCGAGGCCCGTGGCGTCGGTTCGGCGTGCATCTCGGCTGCAGCGGGAGTCGCGACGCGCATGCTACAGCGTGTCGTAGACCGAACTCAGGGCACCCGCGCAGATCCGCGTATCGAAGGTGGCCAGGATATGCGCGCGGTACTCCAGCCCCTCGCGGGTCATCGTCTCGGGCTCGTCGTAGTAGCGCTGCAGGCGCTCGACGAGCGCCATGGGATCGCGCTCGGGGACAAGACGATCGGCGTAGGGGCCGAACGTGTATGGAATGTCGGAGTGTCGCGTGGCGACGGTGGGCATCCCGGTCGCCATCATCTGTCCCATCACGGCGGGGGACCCTTCGGCATCCCCATCCTCGGCGGTGACGCTGGGGACGACGAAGACATGCGACGCGAGTCCGACGTCGATGAGCTTCTCGAAGCTGAGCCACTTGTGCTGCGTGCACACGGATTCGAGCCCGTACTTGGCCAGCAGGGAGAAGATCTCCTCCTTGGTCTGCTGATCGCCGGGACGTCCAGCGGCATCGCCGACGAGGGTCAGCGTCAACGGGACGCCGCGCGTCTTGAGGACGTGAGCGGCTTCGATGAGATAGCGCGCCCCCTTCTTTTCGCGGAAGGTCCCGGCAAAGAGGATGCGAAGAGGCTCCCCGGGAGCGCGTACGCGCGGTTGGTTGCGCAGCGCAACGGCGTCGACGCCGAGCGGGTGAATGACGATTTTCTCTGCCGGGCAGCCGATCGCTTCGAGTCCGGCGGACATGGCGGGGCCGAGCGAGAGGACCTTCGAGGCGCGCTTGAAAACCCACTGGTAGTTGCGAACCCAGACGGGGTCTCGCCCCAGCAGGTAGACGTCGGCGCCGTAGTAGGAGACGACCCAGGGGAGGTCGAGCGAGTGCACGAGCCGCCGGTCCTCGGTCGCGACGTACCCCAGATGCGAGTGGAAGACCTTGGCCTGCAGGCGTCGCAGGCGCGAGGCATCGGGGGGGAAGAGCGACGTCTTGTTGAGGCGATTCCAGATGCGGGGCCCGAGACGGGCAGGGTCGAGCAGGATGGCATCGAGTTCGGGGAACTCGGCGCGGTTCTCGAGCACATCGCAGATGACCACGGGGCGATGCCGCGGGACGAATCGCATGTGGTCGTAGAACCAGTTCATGGTTCGACCGACGAAGCGATCGATGCGCTGCAGGGCGACGGGCGCGGCGGAGGGCAATGTCGTGGTCATTATCGGTATGCGACTTATCCCGATTCGGATGTCAAGGATCGTGCCACCCACAAGGTGAGGCCATGCACCGACCCGTGACAGTTCGGAGGGGGGATCGTCGGTCGTCGCAGGGCGGCCGAAGAGAGGCCGGCGGGCTCGTGTGGGGTGGTCCACTGCGTGGGCGCTCGCTGGCCCGCGGCTTGCTCCCGTTGGCGGGAAAACATGGCAGATCTCGTCTCTGAATCGCCCCCACCGGTCAGCGCTCCTCCGCCGGCGGCTGGCCTTGATCGTTCGCTGCTTCGCGGCATCGCCTGGACCGGCGGCGCGAAGTGGGCCACGCAGCTGCTCGGCTGGTCGAGTACCCTGCTCGTGGCGAATCTGCTGGGGCCCGATCCATATGGATTGATCGGGATGGCGTCGGTCTTCCTTGGCCTGGTGAGCACGCTCACGGAGTTCGGCCTCGGGACGGCGATCATCAGCCTGCGGAAGCTCAGCGCGGAGCAGAACCGTCAGCTCAACACCATCGCCCTCGCGCTTGGGGTCGTGGGGGCAGTGCTGACGTGTGCCGCCGCCTGGCCGCTGGGATGGATCTATCGGGAGAAGCAGCTGCCGATGATCATCGTGGCGATGAGTTCAACGTTCGTGCTGTCGGCGCTGCGCATCGTCCCGACGGCACAGCTGCAACGTGACCTGCTCTTTCGCCGCCTGGCCATCCTCGAGACGCTCCAGAGCGTCGTGTTTGCGATCGCCAACGTGGTCTTCGCCCTGCTCGGATTCGGGGTATGGACGCTGGTAATCGGCGCGGTGGTGAGCCAGACGGTTGGCACGATCCTGACATGGATGGCGCGCCCGGAGCGATTTGCGTGGCCGCGACGCGACAGTCTCGGCGGCGCGCTACAGTTCAGCTCCCACGTCCTGATCAGCCGCCTGGCCTGGTACCTGTACACGAACGCCGATTTTGCGGTGGCCGGGTTGGTGTTCGGCAAGTCGGTGCTGGGGGCCTACACGCTTGCCTGGCAGTTCGCCAGCATCCCGATCGACAAGATCAGCGCGATGATTGCGCGGGTGACGCCGGCCTACTTCGCCGCGGCGCAGGACGACAACCGCACCATGCGGGGGATCCTGCTCAACATCACGGAAGGGCTGGCGTTCCTCACGCTCCCGGCGACGTTCGGGCTGGCGCTGGTCGCCCCGGAGTTCGTGCGACTCATCCTCGGCCCGGAGTGGTCGGCGGCGATCGTTCCGTTGCAGCTGCTGTCGATCTACGCGTCGTACCGGTCGCTGGTCACCGTCCTCCCCCAGGTCCTGACGGTGAAGGGGGACACGAAGTGGACGATGTGGCTCGGCGTGTGGACGGCGGTCGCGCTCCCCATCGGCTTCCTCATCGGGAGTCGCTTTGGTCCGGCGGGGATCGCGGCCGCGTGGATCATCGTGTATCCGATCTTCACGATCCCGCTGTACAAGCGCACGTTCGCGGCGATCCAGCTGGAACGGGGACCGTACCTGCACGTGCTCTGGCCGTCGCTGCGTGGGGCGCTGGCGATGGCGGCCGCCGTGCTGGCCGCGCGCATCCTCCTGCCGCAGGGGGTGCCGAATGCGTGGCGCACGGGTGCGTTGGTGGCGATCGGGGTGGTGGTGTACGGTGCGGTGACCGTCTATCCGCAGTTGGGGCGCATGAAGCGCCTGCTGGCGAGCGTGCGCGGTACAGGGGGCGGCGCCGCGGCCGATGCGGCGGCGGTGGCCGCGGCGACGGAGCGTGACGACGCGGCGACGGCGTGACGTGAGGATCGCCAGCGCCGCCCGACGCGGCTGGCGGGGCTAGACGACGCGGCCCGGTGGTCGCGGTTCCACGTACTCCACGAGCCGTCCCGACCGAAAGAGGACGAAGGCGACGCGGCGCTCGAAGGCGGCGGCATACACCGGCGGGCAGGTGACCTGCGCCCCCTGCGCGCGCGCGGCGGACACGGCTGCTTCGATGGTCCCGTCGCCATCCTGGAGCTCGTAGCAGACGTGATCGAGCCCGCCGCCGCGGGCGATGCGGCCGGCGAGCGGCGAATCCTCCACGGTGGTGAGCGGGGCAACGATCTCCCACACATCCCCACTCGCCCGGTCGCGGTAGAACTGCACCACCACGCGCTGGATCGGGTCGGCGATCGCCTCCGTCAGCGGCTCGCACTCCGCGCCAAAGCGGCGCTGCAGCGTGGCCAGGTCACGCCCGACGAACCCGAAGTGATGCAGGCGCACGATCAGGCGCCTCCGGCCGCGGCCTGCCCGGCCCCTGCCGTCGACGTGCCCCCGGCCGAGCCTAACGCGCCGGCGGCGTCCTCCGCGTTGACCGACCTTGCGTGATACAACGTTGGGGAGACCTCGGCAAATCGGGCGCGCGTGACGACGACATCGCCGCTCGTCTCGGGCACGTCGCCGAAGATGGCCGCGAACTCGACCGACGGACCGTTGCGCGGCGTCCGCACGAAGTCGAGGGTGAGGCGATCGACGCCGAGCCGTTCGAACAGGATGTCCATCGTGGCGTGCTCGATGCGACGTGCGAAGGCCCGGCAGCTGAGCACCCACGACTCGATGCGCGCCCCATCCCCGTCACGCGCCCCGGTGACGATGGCGATCTTGCCGAGCGGCCCGAACTTATCCTCGTACGACACGGTGGCCAGGAACGCGCCTGGGCGTTCGAGGGCATGGTGCCACTCGGCCTCCCCGTATCGCCGCCCGTTGATGTTGAACTGGTTGGTCTTGTTCACCAGTTCGAAGGCGCGGGCGTCGGAGGTGTCGGTGTTGATGGTGACGGTGAGCCGGGCGCCTAACGACCCGAGGAAGGCCTCGACGTCGTCGGCGTCCTGCCCCTCGACCGCCTCGCGCAGCACCGCGGCGTTGCGGATGCTCTCGGCGCGCAGGAGGTCTTCGGCACGCACGGCGTCGCGACCGAACATCGCCGCGAGCCGCTCGAGCAGCGCCACCACCTCGGCGGGGTTGTCGGGCTGGAAGCGCAGCCCCTCGACCCCGGGATGCGCCGCGGTTACCTCGGCCAGCTCGAGCGGGCTGTCGTCGACGAAGACAACGCTGTCGGCGCCGATATTCCAGACGCGCAGGATCTCCGCGACCTCCACCGACTTGCGCCCCCAGCCCGCGCGCACCGGATAGAGGCGATCGGTAGGTACCACGAAGTCGGTCCGCTTGAACGCCTCCTGCACGAACGCGGGGTCGTTCTTGGTGGCCACGGCCACCAGCACGCCCGACGCCATGAGGTTGGCGAGGACCTGCTGATAGAGCATGTGCACCTGCGCGCCTTGCTCCAGCGTCCAGCTCACGCCGTCGATGCCGACTTCGCCGAGGATGCCACGCCAGAGCGTGTCATCGAGGTCGGTGATGAGTCCCTTGCGGGGCGGCGCGGGCCACAGGGCGTGGGCGAGCGCGGCGGCGACGCGCGAGGCGTGCTCGCGCTTGTAGGGAAAGCCCGCATGCAGCTCCGAGGCCACGTCTCGGCCGTCAGGCGCAACGCCGGCAGCCGCAACGTCGGCCACCCGGACGCGGGGGAGCGCACCGACCGTCGCCGCGAAGGCGGCGACGATGGCGTGCAGCTTGAGTCGCGTGGCCCCGACCACGTGCGACGGGTCGAGGAAGTACGGCGGGAGGGGGAGCGTCGGGAGGGCGACGGCCACCGGCGCGACCTCGGCCAGGGCCGCGATGCGTCGCTGCAGGCGCGTCAGCGACTCCTCCGCGCTGGACAGGAGTTCGACCGACGCCTCGGCGTTCGTCAGCGTGCCGCGCCCGCGCATCCCGAGCCGCGGATCGATATCGGCCCACTCGATGACGAGAGCGACGCCGTCGGGGCGGGCCGCGGTGGCGCGTTCGAGATTGCCGGGAAGGTCGCCGAAGCGCCCGGAGGAGACCCGCACGTTGGCCCCCGCCACGCGCTCGCGCAGTTCGGCGTGGAAGAAGGTCTCGAGGGCGAGCGGGGTGAATCCGGTCGCCAGTATGAAGTCGCGCGTCGGACGGTCGGGATCGGACGGCGCGTTGATGATGCGAAGGGCGTCGAGTAGCTTCATCGTCAGGTCAGGCTAATCAGATGCAACTTGGAGGTTTACCTTGCCGGAATCGATCGCGGAGCGTGTCAGGAAGGTCATGGCGCTGACATTCAACGTTGCTCCGGATTCAATCGCCGATACTGCGCAGCAGTCCGACGTCGCGGGGTGGGACTCGATCGGGCACGCCAACCTCGTGTTCGGGTTGGAAGAAGAGTTCGAGGTACATCTCTCCGACGACGTGATGCCGACGCTGCGTTCGTTTCCCGTCATCGTCGCGCACTTCCAGCAGCAGCTGTCGTAACCTCGTGCGTGGACGGTGTGTCGGGGCCGTCGCCCCGGCAGCGTCGGTCAGACCGTCCCCACGCGCCGCGCGGGATTCCCCATGACGAGGGAATTGGGTGGCACGGAGCTCATGACCACCGAGTTGGCCCCGATCACGGAGTTCTCGCCGACCGTGACCCCCGGGTAGATCATCGCCCGGCGCCCGATCCAGACATTGCGTTCGATCACGACCGGCTTCACCGACTCGTCGGGGGCCGGTTCGCCGCGTTCGCGCGCGGCCGGGTCTGACGGGTGGCCGCTCACGTCGAAGACGACGACGTCGGGGGCCATCTGGCAGTACTCGTGGATCGTGATGGACCGCCCGGCGACGAAGGCGCAGTTGTGCCCGATGTGCGAGTGCGATCCGATGGAGATCACCGGGTCATCCGAATAGCGGCTGCCGAAGGTGAACGACGCCTTCCCGTGGATGGCGACGTCGTCGCCGATCTCGATGCGACCGGCCCCCTGCACCCACTGCACGAACGGGCCACAGCGGACACGCTGGCCGACCTTGGAGCAGGACGCCTTGAAGAGCGGTTCGCAGACGAAGACGCGAAAGACGAAGTAGTACGCCTGCCGGAGCGCGAGAAAGACGTACAGGACCGGGCGGACGAGGAGCCGCGGGGTCGGAAGCGTGAAGTCGATCACCCCGCGATAGAGCCACCGCAGGAATTTCCCCTGCGGGGTGTCGGCCATCGCGAGGCGACGCAGTAGAATCGATGCCATTGGCGAAAGGTGCGAAGAAACGCAGCGTGGTCCAAGCTGTAGGACCGACGAGGAGCCCCCTCGTGACGGCACAGGGGTTCCGTCCCGCCCTCGGGCACTTTCCGTGCCCCCGACATCCGCGGTCCGGGGCGGTTCCGTGATGAGGTGCACAACTTGCAACGACGGTCTCGACCGTCCGGGAGAGAGCGGGAGATGCGAGCTGTGCACGGCGCCAAACGAGCGGGGGGACCGGGATGCTGAGGGCCGGAACGCGATACGAGTGGGCCCCGAAAGTGGCACTCGTCGTCGCCCTCGCACATGCCGTGGCCGCCTGGTCGCTTCGCGCCCCCGGCTTTGCCTGGGGTGAGGACGATGCCGCCTACCTCCTGCTCGCGCAGGAGCTGCGGCACTTCTCGTATCGGGAGGTGCAGGACGTGCTGGCGCCGATGCACGCCCGCTTCCCCCCCCTCTTTCCCGCCCTCTTGGCCATCGTCGGGGCCCCCTTCGGCGACAACCTCGACGTCCTCATCGCCTTCGTCGCGCTCTGCTCGGCCGGGGCGCTGCTCCTGTTCTACGATGGGACGCGGCGCGTACTGGGTGACACCGTAGCCCTGCCGGCCGCACTCCTCATGGCGATCAACCCGGCGATGCTCTGGATGGGCGGGAACCTCATGGCCGAGGCTCCCTTCGTCCTGTTGACGATGCTGGCGCTCTGGGCGCTGGCCCGAGAGGACGAGTCGCCCCGGTTTGCGCTGCTGGCAGGGATCGCAGTGTACCTCGCGGCGCTCACGCGGACCGCCGGAGTGGTCTTCGTGGTGGCGACCTTCGGCTACTGGGTGGTCCGAAAGCGCTACCGCCGGGCCGCCCTCTTCAGTAGCGTGGGGGTTCTGACGATCGGCGTGTGGCTCGCGTGGACCTTTGCCCAGCCCGATCCCGACACGCGGCGCCTGTACATCGCCGATCTCGGGCTGCGCGGGCGGGACGCCGGGCTGCACTTCGTGCGCGACATGGCGGGACGCATGGTACCGCGCGTGAAGGTGATGCTCACCAACTACATCCCCACCGCGCTGTCGGTCCCGACCGTCGCGGGGACCGCGGTGGACAACGCGGGGTGGCTCGCGGCCACGCTCGCGCTCGGGGGGGCGGGGGTGGTCGTGCTGTGGCGGCGATGGATGGGGGTGATCGCCTTCCTCGTGCCGTACCTGCTCCTCCTTCTTGTCTGGCGCTTCCAGGCGGGGCGCTTCCTGACGCCGATCATCCCCCTGCTGCTGGTAGTGGTGCTGGGGGGTGCCGCGTGGGTGAGCGATCGGTATGTGCCGAAGGCGAGAGGGGGGCTGCTGACCGCACTCACGCTCCTGCTGACGGGCGGAGCGCTGGTACGCGACGTGGAACGCGCCGCGACGGTTCGTGCCTGCGACCGCCGCAATTCGATCGACTCGCCAGCCTGCTTCTCCGAACCGGAGCGGGAAGCGCTCCAGCTGGCGCGCTGGGTGCGCGACTCGACCGCCCCCGGTGACGTCTTCTTCGTTTCGAAGGAGCGTGCGTTTTTCGTACATTCCGGTCGGCGGTCGATCAACCAGGACCGGGGGCTGCGCGAGCCGCCCGATTCGCTCGCCGCGTACCTTCGCGCTCGGCAGGTGCGCTACGCGGTGGTGACGCCGGTTGGCGTGTATGCGAGGGAGCACAACGCACTGCTCGCTCGGGCGTGCCGCGACTTTGCCGTGGTGCGGCAGTTTGCCGGTTCGTCGGCGCTCCTGCGCGTGCGCGATGCCGGCGAAGCTGACGACGGCGGGGCAACGTGCCGGACCATGGCGCGATGGCGACCGAGGGACGGTCGTGCAGACGGAGCGCGCGCACGACCGAACGATTCACCCGGGGGTAAGGGATGAGCCTGGCCGCGTCACCCGCCGTTTCAACCACCATGAGCGCTGCGCCGGGCGTTGCAGCTGACGCCGACGTGCCCGCCGCTATCGCGCGCGCCCGGGTGGCGCAGCGCGCGTGGCAGGCGCTGGCGGTGGACGCCCGCGCGCGCCTCATCGAGCGCTTTCGCCAGGCGCTGTACGAGCGACGCGCGGAGGTCGCAGAGCTGATCGCGCGAGAGAACGGGAAGCCGGCCTCGGAGGCGACGATGACCGAGGTGGCGACGTCGCTGGACCTCGCCCGCTTCTACCTGCGCCTCGCCCCCGACCTCCTGGCGCCGCGACGCCTCACCTCCGCCACGCTGGCGCTCTGGCGCAAGCGGATCACGATCGCGCAGGAGCCGCACGGTGTGGTCGCGGTGATCTCGCCGTGGAACTATCCGTTCATGCTCCCGGCCGGCGTCGTGGTGCCGGCGCTATTGGCGGGCAATGCAGTGATCCTCAAGCCCTCCGAACTCACCCCGTCGTGCGGGGCGCTGCTGGCGGAGCTGCTGCACGCGGCCGGCGTCCCCACCGATGTGCTGCAGGTGCTGCAGGGGGACGGGGCGGTCGGCGCCGCGCTGGTGCAGTCCGACATCGACAAGGTCTTCTTTACCGGCTCGGTGGCGACGGGACGCAAGGTGGGGCATGCCTGTGCCGAGCGGTTCATCCCCTGCGCGCTGGAGCTCGGGGGGAGCGACCCGGCGATTGTCTGCGACGACGCCGACGTCGAGCATGCGGCGAGCGGGATCACCTGGGGGCGGTTCTCCAACGGCGGGCAGACGTGCGTGGCCCCCAAGCGCGTGTACGTGGCGGCCACTGTGTACGACCGCTTCGTGGCCGCGATGCAGCAGCGCGTGCAGTCGCTGCAGCTCAAGGGCGCCGGCACCGCATCGTTTGATGTGGGGCCGCTGATCCAACCCTCGCAGTCGACGACGCTGGCCGCCCAGGGGGACGACGCGACGGCGCGCGGGGCGCGCGCGTGGCGTGCGGCCGGGACGCATCCAGAGGGAGTCTTTCCACCGACGTTGCTGCTCGACGTCCCGCCAGCTGCACGGGCCCTGTGCGAGGAGACCTTCGGTCCGTTGCTTCCGATCGTGCGGGTCCGCGACGACGCCGAGGCGATCGCGCTGGCGAATGCCACGCCGTTCGGGTTGAGCGCCAGCGTCTGGAGTCGCAACCGCGCGCGCGCCCGTGCCATCGCCGCGCAGCTGCAGGCGGGGACCGTGGTGATCAACGACGTGACGCTGGTGGCCGGGATTGCGGAGGTGCCGCACGGCGGCATGAAGGCGAGCGGCGCCGGGCGCGCGCACGGGGCGATGGGTCTCGAGGAATGCGTGCGAACGCGCACCGTGGTCGACGACCTGTTCACGAGTTGGCGCCAGGCCTGGTGGTTCGGGTACGGCGCCGATTCGGCGGCGCGGGGGGACGCGTATGTGCGGCTCGCGCATGGGCCATCGATCCTGGCGCGGCTGTCGGGGGTGTCGAAGACGCTCCAGCTGCTCTTTCGCCCGGAACGCCCGATCTGACGCCTGCGATTCGCCGCGCTCCAGCGTCTTGGGCTGGCCGTGCGCGCTTGAAGCCACCCGCGCGTTCCGCGAGAATTCACCGTGCCCTCGTTTCTCCTCGCCCTCGACGCCGTCCGGCGCGCCCTCAGTCTGGGGCTGTTTGCCATTGGTGCAGCACTCGCCGTCGTCTGCTTCGTCGACTGGCTGGTGCGCACGCGCCGCCTGAATCCGTTCGGCAAGGTCGCGCGCTTCTTTCGCGAGAGCGTGGAGCCCTTGATGGCGCCGATCGAGCGGCAGATCGTGCGTGGTGGGGGCGTGCCCTCGAGCGCCCCATGGTGGTCGCTGGGGGTCGTCGTCCTCGGCGGAATCGTCTTCCTCAGCCTGTTCGACTTCGTCCGGGGGCAGATCGGGGCATTCTACTTCGCCTCCCAGAACGGGTCGCGCGGGATCCTGCGGATGCTGATCCAATGGACGTTCGCCATCCTGCGCTTCGCGCTCATCGTGCGCGTCATCTGTTCGTGGGTGCGCATCTCTCCCTACAGCCGCTGGGTGCGCTGGGCCTTCACGCTGTCGGAGCCGATCCTTCGGCCGCTGCGACAGATCGTGCCGACGTTGGGGATGATCGACATCACGCCGATCATCGCCTACCTGGTGCTGGGACTTCTCGAAGGGTTCCTGGTAGGGATGACGTGAGCGCGGTCACGGTGGAGGAGCGTGCGGGAGGGGTACGATTCGCCGTGCGCGTGCAGCCGCGTGCCTCGCGATCGGAAGTCGCGGGAATTCAGCAAGGAGCGCTCAAGGTGCGACTGCAGGCGCCGCCCGTGGACGGGGCGGCCAATGAGGCCCTCGTGGACTTTCTCGCCGATTCGCTCGACGTGCCGCGCCGGATGATCCGCATCGTGTCGGGGGAGTCGTCCCGATCGAAGGTCGTCGAGGCGCTGGGGGTGAGCGTCGCGGCGGTTGCACAGCTGGCCGGAGAGGGCTGACCGATGCTGATCCTGATCGGTTCCGACGACGCCCTGCTCGAGGGGCTGGCCCAACTGCTGGCCGGCGCTGGGCACAAGGTGAAGGTCGCCCACTCGGTGGAGGAAGCCGAGGAGTTGGCTCGACAGGCCGCTCCCTTGCTGGTCGTGATCGACCGTGAGTCGGTGGCCGCCGACAGCGGCGAGGCGGCGTCGCGGATCCCTCTCGCGTCGGGCGGGGCCTTCGTCCTGTATCGGACGACGAGCGACCAGGTGGGGAATCTGGCGTTGGCGCATGGCATCGCCCGGCAGACGTTGGCCGACCTCGCGTTGCCGCTCGAGCGGCAGCGGCTGGCGGCGCTGGCGCAGTACGTCAAGGCACGGGCGCGCGAGAGTGGGCGCGTGCGCTTCGACACCCCGCCGGCGCGCCGCGCACCGTAGGCAGCGCGGGCCCTGGCGATGAACGGCGCGGGCGCTTCGCGAGCGCCGTGCGCTTGTCCGGCGGGCCTCAGCGCGCTATTCCTCCATGCACCTCGGGGGCGCGCATTCGGGTGACGGGCGCACCAGCGGGGTGACAATCGATGGATCGTGGCGATTTCCCGGCAACTTGCGGCCACGTAAAACATTCCGCTAAAGCGCCCGCCCGGCGCACCACTGCCCGGGCATTTTTTTATGCAGAGGAACCCGGTGTCCCACACGGCCAACGCCTTCCACCTCCCCGTCAGATCCGGCTACCTGGACGCGCTCGCGCGCGGGGTGCTGGTCTACGACGGCGCGATGGGGACGAACATCCAGCGTTACCACCTGACCGCCGAGGATTACGGCGGGAAGTCGCTGGAAGGGTGCAACGATCATCTGGTGCTCACGCGCCCGGACGTGATCCAGTCGATCCACGAGTCGTTCCTGGCGGTGGGGAGCGACGTGGTGGAGACGTGCACCTTCCAGTCGACCCCGCGGCGACTCGAGGAGTGGGGGCTGGGGGACAAGGTGCAGGCGATCAACGTGGCGGCGGCGCGGCTGGCGCGCGCGGCGTGCGACACGTACGCGACGCCGGAGCGCCCGCGCTTCGTCGCGGCGTCGATCGGGCCCACGGGGATGCTGCCGTCGAGCAGCGACCCGGCGCTCTCGAACGTGACGTTCGAGGCGTTGAGCGAGGACTACTACACGCAGGCCAAGTACCTGATCGAGGGCGGGGTCGACGTGCTGCTCGTGGAGACGTCGCAGGACATCCTCGAGGTGAAGGCGGCGCTGGCCGGCTTTGCGCGGCTCTTTCGCGAGTTGGGCTACCGCATCCCGGTGCAGGCGCAGATCACGCTGGACACGAGCGGGCGCATGCTGCTGGGGACGGACATTGCCAGCGCGATGACGACGCTCGAGTCGTTAGGCGCGGACGTGATCGGGCTCAACTGCTCGACCGGGCCGGAGCACATGCGCGAGCCGGTGCGCTACCTGTCGCAGCACGCGACGCGGCCGGTGTCGGTGATTCCCAACGCGGGGTTGCCGTTGAACACGGGGACGGGGGACGCGGTGTATCCCCTGGAGCCGGCGGCGATGGCCGAGATGCTGGGGGAGTTCGTGCGCGACTTCGGCGTGCGGATCGTGGGGGGGTGCTGCGGGACGACGCCGGAGCACCTGCAGGCGATCTGTGCGGCGGTGGATGCGCTGGGGGTGCGGGCGGGAGCGGGGGATGACGAGCGGGGGGCCCCCCCCAACAACAACGCTAGCGCCACGCACTCCGACTCCCGTCATCATTCCATTCCCGGCGGTGCCCATTCCCTGCACCGCGCGCACCACGCCGTCCCGCGCGCCTCCTCGGCGATGCGCGCCATCACCCTGCATCAGTCGCCCCCCCCGCTCCTCGTGGGCGAGCGCGTCAACGCGCAGGGGTCGCGCAAGGTCAAGCGGTTGCTCCTGGCGGACGACTATGAGGGGATCCTCGAGGTCGCGCGCGAGCAGGCCGAGTCGGGGGCGCATGTGCTCGACGTGTGCGTGGCGCTCACCGAGCGCGGCGACGAAGCCGCGCAGATGGCGACCGTCACCAAGCTCCTCTCGATGTCGGTCGAGACGCCGATCATGGTCGACTCCACCGAGGCGAGCGTGATCCAGGCGGCGCTGGAACACATCCCGGGGCGCGCGATCATCAACTCCATCAACATGGAGAACGGGCGCGCGCGCATCGACTCGGTCGTCCCCATGGCGATCACGCACGGGGCCGCACTCGTCGCGCTCACCATCGATGAAGTCGGGATGGCCAAGACGCGCGAGCGGAAGCTCGAGGTGGCGCGCGCGATCCACGACATCGTCGTCGGCGAGTACGAGATGCAGTCGTCGGATCTCATCTTCGACGCGCTGACCTTCACCCTCGCCACCGGTGACGCCGAGTGGATCGACTCGGCGCACGAGACGATCGAGGGGATTCGCCTCATCAAGCGGGAGCTGCCGGGAGTCCTGACGATCCTCGGTGTGTCGAACGTCTCCTTCGGCCTCGCCCCCGAGGCGCGCGCCGTGCTCAACTCGGTCTTCCTGCACCACTGTGTGCAGGCGGGACTCGACGCGGCGATCGTGAACCCGGCGCACGTGACGCCGTACGCGGAGATCTCGACGGAAGAACGGCAGCTGGCGGACGACCTGGTCTTCAACAAGCGCGCGGATGCACTGCAGCGCTTCATCGAATACTTCGAGAAGACGGGACGACGGGAAGACGAGAAGACGAGTGAGCGCGCCGATCCGACCGAAGGGATGACCCCGGAGCAGCGGGTGCACTGGATGGTGGTGCACCGCAAGAAGGAGGGGATCGAGGGGGCGCTCGATGCGGCGGGGGTACGCGAGCGGCCGGTGCAGGTGCTCAACGAGGTGCTGCTGCCGGCCATGAAGGAGGTCGGCGACAAGTTCGGCGCCGGGGAGCTCATCCTCCCGTTCGTGCTGCAATCCGCCGAGGTGATGAAGAAGGCGGTCAAGCATCTCGAGTCGTTCCTCGAGAAGCAGGAGGGATACACCAAGGGGCGCGTGGTGCTCGCCACGGTGTACGGCGACGTGCACGACATCGGCAAGTCGCTGGTGAACACGATCCTCTCCAACAACGGCTACACCGTGTACGACCTGGGGAAGCAGGTCCCGGTCAACACGATCATCGAAAAGGCGATCGAGGTGAACGCCGACGCCATCGGGCTCTCGGCGCTCCTCGTGAGCACGTCCAAGCAGATGCCGATGTGTGTGCAGGAGCTCGACCGGCGCGGGGTGCAGGTGCCGGTGCTGATCGGCGGGGCGGCGATCAACCGGCGCTTCGGGCGCCGGGCGCTCTTCGTCGACGGCGAGCGGCCGTACGAGTCCGGCGTCTTCTACTGCAAGGACGCCTTCGAGGGATTGGAGACGATGGACCGGCTGCAGGACCCGTCCACGCGACGCGACTTCGTGGACCGGGCGCTGGCCGACGCGCGGTCCGACGTCTTCCTCAATACCGCGGTCGGCAAGGACATGGCGCGCGGCGATTCGGCTGGCGCACGCAGCGCCGTCTCGGCCGATCACGCGGTGCCGGAGGCGCCCTTCCTCGGGACGCGTATCCTGCGTGACATCCCGTTAGGCGAGGTCTTCGACCTGCTGGACCTCGACGAGCTGTATCGCCTGCAATGGGGGGCGCGCGGATCGGGCGATGCGTACCGGGAGACGGTGCGCTCGGAGTTCGAACCCGCGCTGGCGCGCCTCAAGGAGGAGGCGGTGCGCGAGGGGTGGCTCGTCCCGCAGGCGGCCTACGGCTATTTCCCCGTGCAGTCGCAGGGGAACGACGTCATCGTCTACGACCCCGACGCGTGGGACGCCGACGGCGGGTCGCTGCGCGAGATCGCGCGCTTCCACTTCCCGCGCCAGGAGGGACGGGAGCGGTTGTGCCTGGCGGACTACTTCCGGTCGGTGGAGTCGGGGGACGTCGACGTGATCGGGTTGCAGGTGGTGACGGTCGGTGACGAGGCGACGCGTCGCTTCGAGGCGTTGCAGGCGAAGGGGGAATACAGCGAGGCGTTCTATTCACATGGGCTGGCGGTGGAGGCCGCAGAAGCGACCGCCGAGTGGCTGCACCGTCGGATTCGCGCCGAGCTGGGGGTGCCGGCGGGGCGCGGGAAGCGCTACTCGTGGGGGTACGGGGCGTGCCCGGACCTGGACGACCACGACACGGTCTTTCGGCTCCTCCCGGCCGATGCGTTAGGCATGCTGCTCACCAGCGCACGCCAGCTCATCCCCGAGCAATCCACGGCGGCGCTGATCGTCCATCACCCCGAGGCGAAGTACTACGCCGTGCGGGGCGAAGGGGGCGAGCGCACCGAGGCTCCGGCCACGGCGGTGCAACCATGAGCGCCCCGATCGGGACCGACGCCGTGGTATCGAATGGCACGCGCACGCGCGAGCGACTCCTGGCGCGCCTGACGGACCCGGATGCGGTGATCGTCTTCGACGGCGCGATGGGGACGATGCTCTACCAGCGCGGCGTCTTCATCAACCAGTGCTACGACGAACTCTCGCTGCGTGCGCCCGACCTGGTACGCGGGGTCCACGAGGAGTACGTGAAGGCGGGGGCCGAGGTGCTGGAGACGAACTCGTTCGGCGCCAACCGGTTCAAGCTGGCGCACTTCGGGCTGGAGCGAGAGGTCGCATCGATCAACGGTGCCGCCGCGCGCGTGGCGCGCGAGGCGGCGGGCGATGCGGCGCTGGTCGCGGGCGCCGTCGGCCCGTTAGGCGTGCGCCTCGAGCCGTATGGCCCGACGAGCCTGGAGGAGGCGCGCGCAGCGTTCGAGGAGCAGATCGCGGCGTTGCGCGACGGCGGGGTCGACTGCCTCATCCTCGAGACCTTCGCCGACCTGGACGAGGTGACGCAGGCGGTGCTGGCCGCCCGCGCGGTGGCCCCTGCCCTCCCGCTCATCGCCCAGATGACGGTGGACGTGGAGGGCGTCACGGTCTTCGGCGTGACACCGGAGGACGTGGCGCGCTCACTCGATGCGTTAGGCGCCGACGTGATCGGGCTCAACTGCTCGGTGGGGCCGCAGATCATCCTCGAGGCGATCGAACGCATGGCCGCGGTCACGCGTCGCAAGCTGAGCGCGATGCCCAACGCCGGCATGCCGCGCGAGGTCGGGGGGCGCAAGATGTACATGGCGAGCCCCGAGTACATGGCGACGTACGCGCGCCACCTGCTGCAGGCCGGCGCCAAGGTCATCGGCGGATGTTGCGGCACGACGCCGGCGCACATCCATGCGATGGTGGAGGGGATTCGACCGCTCGTGCCTCGCTCTTCGCGAGACGGGAGACGGGAGACGGGAGACGGGAGTGCGCTCGCGAGGGGCGAGCGCGGGGTCGTGCGGCATGCAGGGGTGACACCAGTACCACTGGCGGACCGGTCAAACTGGGGACGCAAGCTCGTCTCCGGGGAGTTTGTCTCGTCGGTGGAGATCGTGCCGCCGCGCGGCGTGGATGCGACGCGCATGCTCGAGGACGTGCGGGCGCTCAAGGTGGCTGGAGTAGACGCGGTGAACGTCCCCGACGGGCCGCGCGCGCAGAGCCGGATGGGGGCGATGATGACGTCGCTCCTCATCGAGCAGCAGGTCGGCATCGAGGCGGTGTGCCACTATGCCTGCCGCGACCGCAACCTCCTGGGGATGCTCTCCGACCTGCTGGGGGGGGCGGCCATGGGGCTGCACAACCTCCTGCTCGTGACGGGCGACCCGCCAAAAATGGGGCCGTACCCCGACGCAACGGCGGTCTTCGACATCGACTCGATCGGGCTCACGAACCTCGTGCGCAACCTCAATCGCGGGCTCGATCCCGGCGGCAACCCGATCGGCGCCCCGACACGCTACACCATCGGCGTCGGCGTGAACCCGGCGGCGATCGACCCGTCCGTGGAGCGCGAACGCTTCGACTACAAGGTGGAAGCGGGCGCCGAGTTCGCGATCACGCAGCCGGTCTTCGACCCCCGCCAGCTCGAGCGCTTCCTGCGCGAGATCGGGGGGGCGCACATCCCGATCGTTGCCGGCATCTGGCCACTGGTCTCGTTGCGCAACGCCGAGTTCCTGGCCAACGAGGTGCCCGGTGTCGTGGTGCCTGACGAGATCCTCGAACGGATGCGCGTGGCCAACCGGCAGTCGGCGGAGCACGCGGTCGCCGAGGGGATCGCCATCGCGCGCGAGATGCTGGCCCTCGTGCGGAGCGAGGTCCAGGGGGTGCAGGTCTCGGCCCCCTTCGGCAAGGTCGCGCTGGCGCTGGGGGTGCTCGAATAGCCCGGGGAGCCCCCGTTTCGCCCGGTTCACCGCCGGGCAGTCATCGTGAGTTCATTCAATCCGGTTAGGATCTACTGCACCGGTGAGCTATCGTCTCGCCGCGCGACAGTCACCCCGCCCCGGGACATCCCGAATGCGACTCCTGTTCGTTGAAGACGACACACGAATCGCCGAATCGGCCGCGACGTACCTGCGAAAGACCGGCTTTGCCGTTGATGTAGCGCCGTCGGGCGAGGATGCCATGCGCCTCGCGGCGATGAACGAATACGACGTGGCGGTGCTGGATATCCGCCTGCCGGGGATCGACGGGCTGGAGGTGTGCCGCCGTCTGCGGGCGTCGGGGTCGGCGATCCGCATCCTGATGGCCACGGCGCGCGACACGGTCGAGGACCGGATTGCCGGTCTCGACCTCGGCGCCGACGACTACGTGGTCAAGCCGTACGTGCTGGCCGAGTTGGAGGCACGCGTGCGCGCCCTCCTGCGCCGCCCGGCGGTGGTCGTCCCCACGACGCTGCGGGTCGACCAGCTCGCCCTCGACACGGGGACGCGCATGGCCGAACGTAACGGGCGACAGATTTCGCTGACGAGCAAGGAGTTCGCCGTGCTCGAGTACCTCATGCGTCACGCTGGCGAGGTGGTGACGCGCGAGAAGATCAGCGCCCACGCCTGGGATGACAACTACGACCCCGCGAGCAACGTCATTGACGTCTACATTGCCCGGTTGCGAAAGAAGGTCGACGACCCTAACGAATCGCCGCTCCTGCACACGATTCGCGGGGCGGGCTATCGACTCGGGGAACCGCGACACGCACGCGCCCGGTGAGGCCTAACCCCCGCATTCGCCGTCGCATGACGGCGTGGTACGCGGGGAGCGTCTTCGTCCTCCTCCTCCTGTCGGTCATCGCGATGCGCGGCATCGCGCGTCGCGCGCTCGCGGTGCAGCACGAAGACGCCGTCCAACGCAACATCGACCTGGTGCGCTCGTTCTTCCGGGCCGAGCTGTCGGAGTACCATCAGGTCGACGCCACGCTGCTGCACATCGCGGGCGAGCTGGTCTTCGCCGGGATGGGGCTCGAGTTCCTCCGCCCCGATTCGTCGAACTTCGCGCAAGCCCGGCTTCCGAGCGCGCGCGCCATGCCGCGCCCTCCGGTGCGCACGTATGTGGCCGCGCTGGAGCCGGCCCTCGCGCCGGGGTGGAAGTTGCGGCTGCGCGTCAGCGTGGCCGACCTGGCGATGGCGCAGCGACGGATCGACCAGGCGACGCTCGTGGCCCTCCCGCTCGCGGTGGCGCTGGCGGCGTTGGCGGGGTGGCTCGTCACCGGGCGTGCGCTGCGCCCGGTGGGGATGATGGCGGCCGCCGCCGAACAGATCGACGCGACCTCGCCGACCGGGCGACTCCCCATCGCCGACGAGCACGATGAGCTGGGACGGTTGGGGCGACGCTTCAACGCCCTGCTCGACCGGCTCGACTCGGCGCTCGCGCAACAGCGGCGATTCCTCGCCGATGCTGCGCACGAATTGCGCACGCCGATGGCTCGCATGCTGGGCGAGTCCGAGACGCGACTCGCCCTCCCGCCGTCGCCTGACGACCGGCAGTCGGTTGAACGGATCCACGAGGACCTGCGACATGCCTCGTCGCTCGTCGACGAGTTGATGCAGCTGGCCCGGGCCGACGCCGGGAGCGTGGATGCGGTGCTGCAGCCGTGCTATCTGGACGACGTGGTGAGCGATGCGCTGTCGCCGTGGCACGCGGAGGCGAGGCGACGGGGGATCACGCTGGAGGTCGCGGCGCTCGACGAGGCCCCGGCGCGCCTCGATGTGCGGCTGACGGGGCGCATGCTGGGGGTGTTGCTGCACAACGCCCTGCACTACACACCGAGCGGCGGGCGCATCGAAGTTCGCGTGAGCAGCGACAAGGGGCACGCCATCCTCGACGTGGACGATTCGGGGATCGGGATTCCCCCCACGGAGCGCGAACACGTATTCGAGCGCTTCTTTCGCGGCGAAGCCGCTCGGCAGCGTGCCCCGGAGGGGAGCGGCTTGGGGCTGGCGATTGCGCAGTGGATCGCGCATCAGCATGGCGCGCGCATCTCCGTCGGCGAGAGTGTGCTGGGGGGGGCGCGCTTTCGCGTGAGCTTCCCGGCTGGCGCCGCTGTTTAGCGAACCCTTAGCGTCGACTGTGATCGGGGTCCCTGACCGGGACTGAGCTGCCGCGTTAGGGTGTCAGGTTTCGGACCGTCAACTGCCCCCACCTGACGCTCGCACCATGCCGCCCGCGGCCCCCGTGAGTGACCGATCCCTGTCCACGACGCGCCGCGTCGTGGTACGCGCCGCGTGGCTGGGGCTCGCGACCGGAATGGTCGAGGGGATCGTGCCGCTGGTCCAGCATACGTGGTTCGGGCGGATGCGGATCTACGCACCCGCCCACATCGCGTGGATGTCGCCGCTCGCCGGGCTGGTGGTGTTTCTCGTCGTCGGCGCGGTCCTGGCGACCGCGCTCCATCCGCTCCAGCGCCGGTCACCGGCGCGGGCGTTGCAGCTCGCGACGACGGCGCTGGCCTTCCTCGCGACCTGGTCGATCACCCTGCTGTTCCCGCAGCTCAGCCAGTGGGCGGCGCTGATCCTGGCCGCCGGCGTTGGCACGCAGGTGGGGCGCCTAACGAACGGCGAGGGGCTCGACCGGCTCGCCCGCCGCACGTTGGTCCCGCTGGGCGGCGCCGTCGCGGTGCTGGCCGCCACGATGATCCTCGTGCCGCGCGGGCGCGAAGCGCGGGCGATCGCGGCGCTCCCCGCACCGCCGAGCGACGCGCCGAACGTCCTGCTGCTCATCCTCGACACCGTGCGCGCGCAGAGCATGAGCCTGTATGGCGCGAGCGATCCGACGACCCCACGCCTGGATTCCCTCGCCCAATCGGCCGTGGTCTTCGAACGCGCGATCGCCACCGCGCCGTGGACGGTCCCGTCGCATGCCAGCATGCTCACGGGTCGCTATCCGCACGAGCTCACCGTCGACTGGCTCACCCCGCTCGACGACACGACGACGACGCTCGCCCAGGTCCTGTCGAGGCACGGCTACGTGACCGGCGCCTTCATGGCCAACTACATGATGTCCACCGAGGTCAGGCTGGAGCGCGGATTCCAGCGGTATCGGGACTACGGCATCTCCGCCCGCCAGCTGCTCGTGAGTTCCGCAGTGCTCCGACGGCTGGCCTATTGGCCGCGGCTCCGCCGAGTGCTCGGTCGATACGATACGGTGAACCGGAAACGCGCCCCAGCTGCAAACGCGGAGCTGCTGGAGTGGCTCGACCAGCGCACCGCGCGGCGCCCCTTCTTCGCCGTCGTCAACTACATGGACGCGCACGAGGTGTATGCCCCACCGGCGCCGTTCCGCGGCCGCTTCGGTCCCGACTCGGTTCGCCGCAACGAGATGACACGGTACGGCCTCGGGGGGCTCGGCTTCCGGCTCGGCAAGGCCGCCATGACACCGTCACAGATGCAAGGCGAATTGCACGCGTACGAGGAGTCGCTCGCTTCACTCGATCACGACCTCGGGGCCTTGCTCGACTCCCTGAAGGCGCGCGGGGTGCTCGACGAGACGGTCGTGATCGTCACGTCCGATCACGGCGAGCACTTCGGGGAACACAAGAAGTGGGAGCACGCGAACACGCTCTATCCGCAGCTGCTGCACGTCCCCCTGCTGGTCCGCGCTCCGGGTCGCGCGCCGGCCGGACTTCGCGTTCGGGACTTCGTGTCGCTGCGCGACGTCGCCGCGACCGTGCTGGCCATGGGACCAAAGTCGGCCGAGCTCCCCGGACGCACCCTGTCGCATCACTGGGACACCACAGCCGTCGGCAGCACGCGCCCCGTCAGCCCGATCCTCGCCTCGTTCTCCAGCGGCACGTGGACCCCCGAGTCGCCCGCCAGCACGACCCGTGGATGGCGGAGCGTCGTGCTGGGCGGCCAGCTGGTCATCGAGCAGGTGCGCACGCCGACGCACTTCGAGGTCTACGATCTCGAGGCCGACCCCGAGGGCGCACGCGATCTGGCGAACGACGCCCGGGGTGAGGCCGCGATGCGTGCGGCCCGCGCGTTCCTTCAACCCGTGCTCTGGCAGTCGCAGGCGCCGTCGGTCCATCGCACGGCCGGAAGCATCGGCTCGCTGGAGCAGCGCTAGCCCGCTCCTCTCCGCTTCGCGGCTACGAACCGGGGGCAGCGCCGGGTTTCCACAGCCGTAATCCCGGCCCGATCAACCGATCCCGCCCCGGGGCCCTGGCGCGCGGCCCTACCCGGGCGGCGCGGCCCGACGGCGCTGCCCAGCGCTCGGACCCTGCCGAGCGTTGTCCTCCCGGTTAGAAAGTCTGAACGTCGTTCACAATCCGTTCATTGCCCGGGAGTAGGATGCGAGCCATGAGACTCGTCCTTGGCACGACCTGCGTCCTGCTCGCCTCCGCCTTGCCCCTCCATGGGCAGGATCGCGGGACAGACGCCGCGCTCACGGTTCACCAGGCCGTGGCCATCGCCCGCGCCCGCGGCCCGCTCGCCGTGACGGCCCACGCCCGCCGCCTGGTGGCGCAGGGGCGCGCGCGCAACGACGGCGCCTTTCCCAACCCGACGTTGGAGTGGCGACGGGAGAACCTCACCAGCCCGCTGCAGCCCGACATCTTCGGCACGCTGCAGATCCCGCTCGACGTGACCGGACGGCGCTTCGCGGTGCGATCGGCAGGAGGCGAGCTGGTCGCGCGTGGGCGGGCCGATTCGAGCGCCGTCGCTCGGCAGATCGAGGGTGACGTGATGCGCGCCTACTGGCGAGCGGCGCTCGGGAGCGAACTGCTCGCAGTGGCGACCGAGGAGCGCCAGGCGCGCGAGAACATCGCGACCTTCGACGCCACGCGCTTCCGCGAGGGGGCGGTGGCCGAGGTGGCGGCGATTCGGACGCGGCTCGAAGCCGACCGCGCGCGCATCGCCGAAGCGACGGCGCGTATCGAGGCGGCGCGCTCGCGCAGCGATCTCGCCCGGGTGCTCGGGCTCCCCGAGGATTCGCTCCCCCCGCTGGCGCGCCTCGCCACGGCCACGGTCCCGGTCACGGCGCTCGACGTGCCGACCGCACTGACGCGCGCGCTGGCACAGCGCCCCGACCTGGCCGCCTTTCGCCATGCGGCGAGCGAGGCGGAGCACCGGGCCGCCGCCGAGCGCCGGGGGATCGTCCCCGACCTGCAGCTCGTGACGGGCTACAAGGTGACGAGCGGCTACACCACCAAGGTGCTCGGCGTGATCGTACCGCTGCCGCTGTTTAGCCGCAACGAGGGGCTGCGCGAACGCACGAAGGGGGAATCGCTCGTGGCGCAGGCCGAGTTGCGGGATGCCGAACTGCGCGTGCGTGGCGAGGTGGTCGCGGCGCTGCGCGGTGTGGCGGCGATGCGCGAGGCGCTGGAGGCGGGGACTGCGGGGATCGACGCGCGGGCCGCCGAAGTCGCGCAGATCGCCGAGGGGGCGTACCGCGAGGGCGCCCTGTCGCTGATGGAACTGGTCGAGGCCCAACGCGCGCGCGCGGAATCGCGCGCCGCTGCCCTGCGCTGGACGGTGGAAATCCACCTGGCCACGCTCGAGCTCAATCGCGCCCTTGGGGCGCCGCTCCTGGAGAAGCCGTGATGCGTTCCCGTTTCGCACGAACCGTCCTCCTCGCCGTCGCCGTCGGCTGTTCCGGCCAGGGCGAGGGGGCAAGCATCCCGGCCACGGGCGACGCGGCGACGTCGGCTCCCGCCGACACGGCGCTGCTGTCGGCCGAGTCGGTCAAGATCGCCGGCTTCACGACGGGGGCGGTCACCCGCGCGGCGTGGCGCGACACCTGGCGCGCGCCGGGTCGCCTCACGCTCGACCAGGCGAGCACGGAACCGATCGGCTCGATCGTCGAGGGGCGCGTGGTGAAGGTCTACGCGATGCCGGGCGACCGCGTCCGAAAGGGCCAGCTGCTGGTGGCGATCCACAGCCACGAGATGATGGACGCCCGCGCGGCGCTGTCGCGCGCGAAGGCGGACCTCACGCGCGCCGACTCGGACCTGCGCGTGGCGCGGAGCGCCTCAGATCGCGGCGAGCGGCTGTACGGGCTCAAGGCGCTGTCGCTGGCGGAACTCGAGAAGCTGCGCGGGATGCGCACCGACGCCGAGGCGACGCGCGAGAGTGCGGCCGCGGAGCTGGCGCGCGCCGAGGAGTTCCTGGAGCACCTGCTGGGCGACGGCCCCGAGGTGGCGGGGGTCGACCCGCACTGGGTGCTCGTGCGGGCCCCGCTGGACGGGCTGTTGATCACCCGCGAGGTGCAACCCGGCAACGTGGTCCTGGTGGGCGCCCCGCTCGTCACCGTCAGCCGCACGACGGCGCTCACGTTGGTACTGCAGGTCCCCGACGCGGCTTCGGCGGCGGCGCGCGTGGGAGCCCCGGTGAGCTTCACGGTGAGCGCGGCACCCAGCGAGCGCTTCCAGGCGACGGTGTCGCGCGTCTTCCCATCGGTCGATACGCTGACGCGCACGGTCGAGGTGCACGCCGCGGTGAAGGACACGCGCTCGATCCTCAAGCCGGAGATGTTCGCGAATGCAGAGCTCTCGGGGGCGGCGGCCGGGCTGGTGTCGGTGGTCCCGTCGGGTGCGGTGCAGTCATTCGAGGGGGATACGGTCGTGATCGCCGCCGCGCCGCGTGGCGAGGGCATGCAGCTGCAGGCGATCCGCGTGCGCGTGGGGCGTCGCACCGGGACGCTGGCCGAGATCCTGAGCGGGGTCGACACCGGCACGGTCGTGATCGTGGGCGGGGCCTCGGTGGCCAAGGCGGAGATCCTGAAGCGGCGCGGAGGCTGAGCATGCAGAAGCTCATCGAGTTTTCGCTCCGCAACCGGCTGTTTGTCATCGGTGGCG
>ERZ795061.989-NODE-989-length-28222-cov-34.625519_pt1 | contig 28222 bp, 27 predicted proteins | sample MGYA00375145_ERZ795061 | MGnify/ENA primary metagenome ERZ795061 (study PRJEB30190, sample SAMN05720144) | anaerobic digester metagenome | isolation source: active sludge of municipal wastewater-treating anaerobic digesters | place: USA | collected 2014-12-22 ... | reverse complement strand
ATTCGCTCTATGATTCAGATCCAAGGGAGAATCCCAATGCCAAGCCCATCCCCTATGTACGAGAACTATCGGAAGAGCATCTTTCGGCAGCCGGTGGTCGAGGTTCGGAATTCTCCACGGGAGGAATGAAGACAAAGCTTGCAGCCGTTTCTATAGCGCGCGATGCGGGTTGCCGCGTGGTCATCGCCCATGGCCGTGAGCCCGATGTCATTAAGCGTATTGCCCACGGGGAAGCTCTTGGAACGCTTTTCGATGCGACCCATGCGCTTAAAAATAGAATTCGATGGCTAAAGAACTCACAACCTCGGGGCAGGCTTACGATAGATGAAGGTGCGCTGGCTGCCATAAAAGGGCACAATTCGCTTTTACCAGCTGGTGTTGTTGCGGTAGAAGGCGATTTTGGCCGAGATTCCGTCGTCTTGGTAAACGGAATCATAAAGCTGATAAGCAATTTTGCTTCGACGGAACTAAGAGCGATTATGCATAAAAGGAGCGAAGAAATAGACCTTATCCTTGGCGATAATGCGCCCCATGTAGTCGCAAGACCCGAAGAGATGGCTTTTTTGGATGAGTAATTTTTTCATGTTTTTCTGATAGAGCACATAGCGCCAAGTTTCGGCCTTTTCTCATTTCGCCCATTGTAGTAAAATAACCTAAGCTCATGGGTGCCGTATGTGCGGCGTCGCCGTGCAGCGGAAAAGGGAAGACGGTGGAAAACCGTTGCAGCCCCCGCTACTGTGAGCTGGTATAGCTGCAGTCCAGCGATATCGATATTGTGCAATGTCGCTGCAGTCAAGGCTAAGAGCGCTATCATGATAATTGCACGTTTTGTTAGCCTTGGCTGATCCACTGGTCTTAATGCTTTTGTTCGGCTTCTAGTCGATAGGCTTCCAATCGAGAAGATATAGATAAAAGAAGAACAAAAGCCATCGGGGCTGGGAAGGAAGACCGCATCATATGCATTTCTAGCTTTTCTCACGTAGATATTTGTGAATTGTAGAATGTCTAGAATTGCATGGCCAGCAAGCCAGGAAACCTGCCCTTGAGAATTTTCATCCTTGCTCTTCGGTGGGAGGAGGCGGATATGCGACGAATCGCCGGTATTTTCCTTTCCTTGTTTCTTGTCTTTTTTCCATTGTTCGGCTTGCAGCGAACATACTCGCAACAAGCAAGCGCCCAATCAACAAGCTCTCAACAAACCACATCTCTGCAAACCAGCGCTCAACATGCAAGCTTCAGCATAGAGCAAAAAAATGGTTACAAACTGCTAAAGGCCTACAATCTTTGGCCAGGAGCCTCTTCGACAAAAACCTATGTGCTCTATCCAAAGGGATCCAAAGTTCCGAGAGATGTCTCTGCAGACCTTGCTATAGCTGTACCTGTACGGCGAGTTGTTCTGTATTCTACAACCTATATTCCAGCCATCGAAGCGATTGGAGAACTAGATGCCGTGGTAGGCGTCGACAACGCTGCTTATATATATAATTCCGCCCTACGCACACAGATAGCCACAGGTAAGACTATCGAGACATCTAAAAACTGGATGCCCGATATAGAACGGCTGATTATGCTAAAACCCGATATCATATTCAATTATGGCATTGGCAATGAATGGGATACTTTTCCAAAGATGCAAGAGGCGGGGCTGCCAGTCGCGCTCATCGGAGATTGGAACGAGCAGGATCCAATAGCAAGAGCCCAGTGGGCTGTATTCATCGCTGCTTTCTTTGATAAGGAGAACATAGCCCAAGAGCGCTTGGATGCTATAACAAAAGCTTACGAGAGCCTCAGATCCCTCGCTTTGAGCGCCTCGAAGCGGCCAAAGGTGCTCGTAAATGGTCCTTTTCAGGGGATATGGAGCGTATCGGGCGGACAGAGCTATATGGCAAGGCTAATAAAGGATGCAGGCGGTGATTACCTTTGGGCAGATAACAAAGACACGGGAGCTCTCAATCTTTCGGTAGAAGCGGTTTTCGAAAGAGCCCTAAAGGCAGATGTTTGGCTTAATCCTGTCTCAGGAGCAAAGCAACTTTCCGATGTGCGAGCTATGGACCCTCGATTCTCGGCACTTCCAATTCTGCAGAAAGGGCAGGTTTGGAACAACGATCTCAGATGTTCTCCAGAAGGAGGCAACGATTACTTCGAGTCGGCGGTAATGAATCCTCATCTTGTTCTTTCTGACTTGATAGCGATCTTTCATCCGGAGCTTATGCCAAACTATAAATTTAATTATTATAAAAAATTAAACGAATAAAGCCTAAGCGCAGCCGCATGAATGAAAATGAGAAGAACAAGAATAGGAATCATGAAAAGATGACAGAGAATCAGCCCAAAATCAACAAAGAACCACGACAAAGACTACTCATCGTATGCCTTGCTGCTGCTGTTCTACTCCTTGCTCTTCTGGACATAGCATTGGGTTCGGTATGCATTCCTCTCTTAGAAGTGCTAAAGTCGCTAGCCGGCAAGGCATCGCGACCAGAATGGACTACCATTGTCCTTGTATTTCGATTACCTAAGATGCTGACGGCGGCCATGGCGGGAGCGGGGCTCTCGGTTGCGGGGCTCATTCTACAGTCTATTTTTCGCAATCCTTTGGCAGCACCGGACTCTCTCGGCATTGGGGCTGGCGCTTCTATTGGAGTAGCAGTATTGATGTTTGCAGGAGAATCCCTTGGTGCTCTCGGAGCTGGTGCAAAGGGAATAGGAACTCAAGGGAGCGCACTCTTGGGAAATCTGCCGCCCCTTGGATATACGCTCCTTGTAATCGCGGCTAGCGCTGGGGCAGCGGCTGTGCTAATCATTATTCTTCTAATATCGAGAAGATTCGAGCAGGCAGTGACGGTGCTTATAATGGGTCTGCTAGTTGGTTATCTTGCATCTAGCCTCGTATCGCTGCTTGTATATTTTGGTTCTCCTCAGAAAGTCCAGCTATATCTTTCATGGACCTATGGCTCATTTGGAGGCGTACGCACCAATGAGCTGCCATACCTCGCAATCGCGATAGGTATCGGATTCATCATCGCCTTGGGAGAGATAAAAGCGCTCAACGCCTTTCTAGTAAGCGAGCGCTTTGCTTCTACAATAGGCATTAGGATTCGAGCTTCGAGAACAAAGCTTTTAGTGGCTGCTTCGATCCTAGCTGGAAGCATCACGGCTTTCTGTGGACCCATAGCATTTTTAGGAATCGCCGCTCCTCATGTTGCTCGCCTACTATCGCGTAAGGCGGATCATCGAATTCTTCTGCCGATCGCCGCGCTTGAGGGAGCTTGTTTCGCTTTGCTGGCTGACATAATATCATCTCTTCCTACTTATAGATCGCTATTGCCTATAAACCCAATCCTAGCCTTGATAGGTTCTCCAATTATCATTTCGATGTTTTTCCACAGGAATAAAGGCTCAATGGAGGCTGTAGAATGAATCCAAGGCAACCTTCACGCCATATTCCTGGTATTCCCGATTTATCAGAACACGATTTCAAGAAAACCAAAGAAATCGAAAGTTCTGATATGAAAGGAGGAATATCGATAGAAAAATCTTGGACAGGTATGAATGAGAGGAAAAGTCTCAGCCCTAATCCTATCGCTTATTCTTCCCAAGAGATGCCTAAGACGATTCTAGAAGCCAATAACTTGTCTATTGGCTGGAAGAAAGGCAGAAAATTCAATGTCCTAGCACAAGATATCAATTTCAAGGCAAAAGAAGGGTATCTGATTGCTCTTGTTGGCCCAAATGGAGCAGGTAAATCCACACTTTTGAAAACTATAGCAGGGCTTCAGCCTCCCTGCGGCGGCTCTCTATTCCTGATGGGAAAAGAGATTTCGAGGATTTCAGTCGAAGAGCGAGCACAGCTCCTTGCTTGTGTTTTCCCAGAGCGAATCGAAACTGGTTACCTCACCGTGTGGGAACTGGTAGCCTTTGGCCGATATCCCTATACGAATGCACGCCATCGCTTGACAGAAGAGGATAGACAGCAAGTAATAGAAGCGCTTTCGATGGTCGGAATGGAAAATTTTAAGAATCGAACTGTGTCCAGCCTCTCAGATGGAGAGCGACAGAAAGTGCAGATAGCCCGGGCAGTGGCGCAGAGCACGGCGCTACTGATCTTCGACGAGCCAACTGCTTTTCTGGATGCTCCTTCTCGCATTGAAGTGTTCAGGCTTGCTGAACGCCTTGTACGGCAGGCTGGCAAGACTCTTCTCCTATGTACGCATGAAGTGGATCTTGCCCTTAAGACAGCGGATGAGCTCTGGGTCATCGACCGCGCACATCATTTTTCTGCTGGAGCTCCCTTTGTTATAGCGCGTTCAGGGGCAATAGGAAGAGCCTTTGATCTGCCGTCCGTTGCTTTCGATGTCTTTAGCGGCACATTCAAAGCACGATAGCTCGTTTTATAATGAATGGTGCTGAGCTTAGGCAGGATGGATAGGATTTTATTTTAGATAAAGAAAAGATAGCGCTTCTCTTTTTCCCTAAAAACATTCTTATCCTGTAAATCCTCATCTCATCCTGTCATCCAGTCCAAAAAATCCCGTCAATCCAGTCCAAAAATCCCATCAATCCTCATCTCATCATGTCAATCCTGTCGAAAAAACCCCCTCAATCCTCATCTCATCCTGTCATCCAGTCCAAAAAATCCCGTCAATCCTGTCGAAAAATTAGAACTTATACCCAAACTCTCGCAACATGGCCTTTCGGGCAATCTTATCTTCTGCACTCTCTACGCCTTTAGGCGAAAAACCATCAACCACCCCGAGGATTGCGGCTCCTTGATCTATAATAGCCCTTACAACCTCGACAGGATTGGCTGTAGCACAGAAAATCCTGCAGGTTTCGGGGTTTGCCTTTATACGATCCAGTACATTTAATGGATACGCACCAGGGCCAATGACAAGATAAAAGCTATGACCTGCGCGCACCGCCATGGCCATCTTTTGAGCTACCTCTACCAGATATGGATCCGTACCTTCTGTGCGAACGAGGCATGGGCCAGAAGCCTCGCAAAAGGCAAGACCGAACTTTACTCCCGGCACAGAGTTCATCATTATCTCTGCGATGTCCTCGACGGTTTTTATAAAATGCGACTGTCCTATTATGATGTTGCAATTCGTCGGAAAATCTAGCTTGACTGTATCGATGGTCATAATCAAAAACCCTCCTTATGCCAATGTTTCTCATTGAATTTATTTCATTGTCAATAGACATTCTTTCAAAACTCGGCTATTAGCCCATTCCTCCAATAAAAGCCAAAATTCGCCGCGATTCATGACAAGAGCTCTGGTCCTAGAATTAAGCCACATGCCCGACAGGCGCAGCATAGATGGCAAACATCTCTTCGCCATCGAGCCCAAGATAGGCATCGAGTCTTTCCTGGTCATAAGCGCCTATCGCACAGGTTCCAAGACCGAGCGATTCGCAGGCGAGATAGAGGTTCTGGCATGAATGACCAGTATCTAGAGCTACAAGTTTGTATGCGGCCTTGCCATAGCGCCACTCGCTTCTATAGGGAACGGCAGCCCACATAACCACACAAGCTGCATTCCAGAATTGCCCATTCAACGCTTCGTCCAGAGCAACCGAATCGTCCCCCTGACGTTCGAGGACGAGCTCATGCTCGACTGGAAGGTAACGATATAGACCTACATTGAGGCCCTCGACCTTGTGAGCAAAGATATAGACATCGAGCGGGTGGCGCGCGCCGCCTGAAGGAGTGGTGCGAAAAGAGAATTTGCCTCGATTTTCTTTTACGCCTTCGATGGCCCAAAGAAGATACGAGAGCTCCTCTATTGCGAGGGGCTCTTCAGTGTATTTGCGCCGCGATTTGCGATTATTGAGGAGGTGGTAAAGCACGGCGGCGCGCTCAGACAGCTCAGGAATAACTTTTTCACGGCTTTTCATGTCCATGTCGGAGCGCGATTCGCTCTTCTGTCTCTGGTTTTCACCATATGACTTCAGAATGCTATGAGGAGGCGGTAGGTCGATAACACAGTCTTCTGGAGCAGGTGGCTCCTCTTGCGGAGGAACAGGTACTCCCTTTGACTGATCCGATTGCCCTGTCTTTACTAAATGCCAGTTGGATTTGAGAAACCAACTTCCTTCAAAACGCTCGTATTGCATATCAAACTCCAAATTAACCCTTAAAAATACCCTTTTCGCTCAATATTCTTTCTGCTTCTTCCACCGCTTCGCGGATCATCGGGTTACAGACTTTTTCGGAGAGCTGTCTGGCTTTTACCGTGTCGCGACCTTCCGTGGTCCAAAGATCCGCCCCTTCCAGCAAGACTCTGCATTCTATACTGCCCTTGAAGGCCTTAAGTCTCTCCATATATTCTGCAACGATCTGATACAGAGCTAGCTTGCTATCCTGATCGGCCGAATCAGCGGCTCCAAAAGCAAGCGAAAGAGCCATGATTCCTCCCGTAACAGCACCACAGGTCAAGCCCATACGCCCTATTCCCCCTCCAAATCCCCCAGAAATACGATGAGCCACGGAAGGCTCTAAGCCCAGTTCCTCTGCAAATACAGTAAACACTGCTTGAGAGCAGGCCGATCCAGCTACATGTAGCGCTACTGCTTCATCCGCTCTTTCCATACTCATCCTCCGATTATAATTCACTTTTGCCTTGTATCGGCATCTGACATGATATCTGTCATAAAATTTACAGTGGCATTTGCTATTAAATTTGTCATCGCATTTACTATAAAATTTGCAACGGCATTCATTACCTGAAATTCCTTGCTGTAGCTACTGCCTTATGCCATCCTTCCACAAGACCAGCTCTTGATTCTTCCGCCATTCGCGGCGAAAATTCCCTGCGCATTCGCCAATTCTTGCGCACATCATCGAGGCTATTCCAATAGCCTATAGCAAGACCGGCAAGATAGGCTGCTCCAAGCGCAGTCGTCTCGCTCACCTCAGGAAGGACAACTCTGGTCCCTGTTATATCGGCTTGGAATTGCATAAGAAATGAGTTTTGCGAAGCTCCTCCGTCGGCCTTTATACAGGAAAGCCGTCTTCCCGAATCCTTTTCCATGGCTTCAAACAGGTCCATGGATTGATAGGCGATGGATTCCAGCGCGGCTCGAATGAAATGCGCTTTCGATGTTCCTCTAGTAATGCCAACCACTGTGCCTCGAACTTCCGAATCCCAATATGGCGCACCCAAGCCCACGAAGGCCGGAACAATATAGACTCCTTGACTATCTTCGACCATACGAGCAAATCTTTCGCTCTCCGCAGAGTCAGTCAATAGACCCATCTGATCTCTTAGCCACTGGATAACCGCGCCGGCTATAAAAACAGAGCCTTCGAGAGCATATGTGTAACCCTTCCCAAGATCCCATGCAACCGTTGCGAGCAGATTATGCTTTGATTCAACGGGGAAAGGTCCTGTATTCATCAAGGTGAAGCAGCCCGTACCATAAGTGTTCTTCACATCTCCTGGCTCGAAGCACGCATGACCAAAAAGTGCGGCTTGCTGATCGCCTGCTACTCCAGCCACTGGAATTTCTGCACCAAATATATCCTTTTTCGCTACACCAAAGAGGCCCGAAGAAGGTCTGACTTCCGGTAGAATATCCGCAGGTACTTCAAGAAGACTTAAAAGCTCCTTATCCCAACGGCGTTCGTTTATGTCGAAGAGCATTGTGCGGCTCGCGTTGGAAGGATCGGTCGCATGAACCCCCGTGAGATTATAGATGAGCCAGGAATCGACAGTTCCGAACATCAATTCACCCCGCTCGGCGCGCGCCTTTATTTCGGGATGCTCTCGGAAGAGCCATGTGAGCTTTGTGCCGGAGAAATATGGATCGAGCACAAGTCCTGTTTTTTGCCGAATCAAATCGGTAGCACCCTGCGCTTTCAATTCGTCGCATATCGAGCTCGAGCGACGGCATTGCCAAACAATCGCATTATGGACAGGCTTGCCTGTTGCGCGCTCCCATACAATTGTTGTTTCGCGCTGATTCGTAATGCCTATTGCGGCAATCTGTGTCGGTTCTATCTGCGCCGCCTCGATCGCGCCTCTTGCTGCCTTTAGCTGTGTGCGCCATATCTCCTCGGGGTCATGTTCTACCCATCCTGGCTTTGGAAAAATCTGCCTGAATGGAATCTGCTTTACCGAGATGATGATACCATCATGATTGAACAAAATAGCCCTTGAAGTCGTTGTGCCCTGATCTAGGGCAAGAATATAAGTTGAATTGCGGTCCATGGGGCTATTATAGCCTAAATTTGAGGCTATGTGAGGAGAATATAACTCAACCCCCACTCAAACCAACACTCAACCCCCACCACAAAGCTTTCGTAGGCACATCATAATCGTTATCTTACAACATATCGATTGTGTAACTGATATTTAAATGATATATTAGCTGCATGAACAAAAGCGATGGCTTTGAAATCAAACACAGCATTAAAAACAAAGCATGCGCAATTAACTCCGAATCCCTTGCTTCTTCTGTATATGAAGAGCTTAAGCGCCGCCTCAATGCAGGTATGCTGAAGCCTGGCCAATTCATCGATCTCACTGCTCTCGGGAATGAGCTTGGAATTAGCCGAACGCCGCTTAGGGATGCATTGATTCGGCTCGAGTTAGAGGGCTTTATTGTTATTTATCAGCGCCGCGGTGTAATGGTAAAGGTTCTTCAGCTTTCGGATATTCGCGATATTTATCAGATAATTGGAGCCCTCGAGGCTTCTGCAATAGAAGAGATATCCAAACGCTTCAGAGCCTCAGATGCAGATAAGATGGATAGTCTATGTGTCGAGATGGCAGATGCTCTTAGTGTAGATGATTTCGATAGATATTATAGAGCGAATCTAGAATTCCATGATATCTATCTTGAACTCTCTGAGAATAAGAAACTAATCGATAATGTGCATATTCTCAAAGAAAGGCTTTACGACTTTCCGCGCCGCTCATCTTATATAAAAGAATGGGAACTCGATTCGATAGCCGAACATGCTGAGATCGTCAAACGACTGCGAAGCGCCGACTTCAAGGGAGCAGCGAGCTATGTGAAGGATGTGCACTGGAGTTTCGAGGTGCAGGAACGCTATATCAGGAAGTATTATGTCTAAGGTCGAGGAAGAAAATATGACCTCTGGGATTGTATTCGATATACGCAGGTTCTCCGTCCACGATGGTCCAGGGATACGGACGGCGGTGTTTCTAAAGGGATGCCCACTGCACTGCCTCTGGTGCCACAATCCTGAAGGAATTTCTTTTTCTCCGGAAATCTTGCGCCGAACGGAGCGCTGTGTAGATTGCCGAACATGCGTAAGGCTTTGTCCTTTAAAGATCGATCCAAGGGCCGAGGCTGGAGGCCATTTATGCAAAGATTGTCCTTCTTTCGGATGCTGTGCAGAAGCCTGCCCTGCCGAAGCGCTCCAAATAATAGGAAGGCGCATTACGGTTAGTGTTTTGATGGAGGCTATACGAGCAGATCTGCCTTTCTATGAAGAGTCGGGAGGAGTTACCTTCTCGGGAGGAGAGCCCTTGGCGCAAAAAGAATTCATCCTTGCGCTTCTAAGGGCTTGCAAATCCGAAGGGATACATAGCGCTCTCGATACTTCAGGCTTTACCGATAGGGATTTTATGCTGGAAGCCGGAATGCTCACTGATATGGTCCTCTTCGATTTGAAGCTTCTAGACGAGGAAAAGCATAGAAAATTTACAGGTGTCTCGAATACGAGCATTTTGGCAAACCTATCCGCACTCTACGAGGCAGGGGCTAATGTAGTACTGCGCCTTCCGCTTATTCCAGGAATAAACGATGCACCGGAAGAGCTAGAAAAGATGGCTCTCTACATTGGTTCTCTCGAGGCAAAGCCCACAGAGCTGAGGCCAATAGAAATAAGGCATACGGATAAAGAGTCCATAGAGACGGGACCTATCTCGGATAATTCTTGGCCTTCGGCACAGACAAAGTTCTTGCCAAAAAAGGCGCATATACTGCCCTACCACGATTCTGCAAAAGATAAATATAGGTTGCGACGGCAAGAATACGCGATGAGCGGGACAGCTATTCCTTCTACTGAATCTATCGACAGGGCTGTCTCGATATTCGAAGCCGCAGGAATTTCAGTGACGATAGGTGGTTAGCAATCCTATTGGAGGTAGCTATGAACGAAAAAATAAGACATCTTAGAGAAGAGAGTTTCAATGCCAAACCAAGTTTTTCGGCTGAGCGAGCATTATTGACTACCGAGTTCTATAAGGAATGGTATGGCCGTGTTTCGATGCCTGTGCTCAGGGCAATGAACTTCTATAATCTATGCGAAAAGAAGACTATCTATATTGGTCCGGATGAGCTCATAGTAGGAGAGCGAGGGCCCAAGCCCAAAGCCGTATCTACCTTTCCAGAATTGACCTGCCATTCCGAAGAGGACCTGCGAATTCTCGATTCCAGACAGATGACAAGCTACTCGGTTTCCGCAGAGGATATGGAAATCTACAAAACAAAGGTGATTCCTTACTGGAGAGGCAGAAGCCTTCGCGATAGAGCATTTGCGGAGATACCAAATGAATGGAAGGATCTCTATGAGGCAGGGCTATTCACCGAATTCATGGAGCAGAGAGCTCCGGGCCATACTGCCCTAGATGGCTCTATATACAGCAAAGGCATGAATGCTAGGCTCATAGAGATTGCCGCCACAAGGGCAGCCTTGGACTGGGACAAAGACCCCGATGTTCTGGCTAAAGATGAAGAACTCAAGGCTATGGATATCGCGTGCAGAGCTGCAATCCTCTTTGCCGAGCGTCATGCGACGCTTGCAGATTCCATGGCCGGCTCTGAATCCAATCCAAGGCGCGCAACCGAGCTTAGGCAGATTGCCGAGGTCTGTCGCAGAGTGCCCGCAGAGGCTCCTCGTAATTTCTGGGAAGCTATACAGATGTATTGGTTTGTACACCTTGGCACCATTACCGAACTAAATGGCTGGGACGCAATGAGTCCGGGGCACTTCGATCAGCATCTATCGCCATTCTATGAGCAAGACCTCCTGAACGGAATGCTCGATAGGGAAAAGGCTAAAGAGCTCCTGTCTTGTTTCTGGATCAAGGTGAACAACACGCCGGCGCCGCCTAAAGTTGGTGTTACGGCTGCCGAAAGCGGAACATACAATGATTTCACTAACATAAATCTTGGGGGTCTAAGGCCTGATGGCTCGGATGGATCTAACGAGGTATCTTATCTTGCGCTCGAGGTGCTGGATGAGCTACAGCTTCTGCAACCACAAGCCAATCTTCAGGTAAGCGTAAAAACGCCGGAGCGGCTCTTAAAGACTGCATGCAAAGTCGCTCGCCGCGGATCGGGCTATCCTTCGTTTTTCAATGCGGACGAAGTCATAATGGCTCAACTTGGAATGGGCAAAAGAATCGAAGATGCTCGTGAAGGCGGTATTTCCGGTTGCATCGAGACCGGTTGCTTTGGCAAAGAGGCTTATCTTCTCCATGGATATCTCAATTCTCCAAAGATACTCGAGCTCGTTCTCAACAATGGCATCGATCCATTAAGCGGCAAGGCGATTGGGCTTAGGACAGGGGATCCATCCAGTTTCCAGACCTTCGAGGAGTTATATGCTGCCTTTGAACGCCAGCTGAAATATGTCGTCGATATAAAAGTAAGGGTTTCGAATTATCTAGACCGCATGTTCGCAGAGTATGCGCCAGCGCCTTTCTTGTCTTCTGTGGTAGCCGACTGTATCGCCAAGGGAAAGGATTATTACAATGGCGGAGCGCGATATAATACGGACTATATACAATGCTGCGGACTTGGGACAATGACCGACTCGCTATCTGCCATTAAGACTCACATATATGAAAAGAAAGATATAAATTGGAATGAGCTTCTCAGCGCTCTATCCTCGGATTGGCAAGAAAATGAGAGTCTAAGGCTCCTTATGGCGAACAAAACGCCACGCTTCGGAAACGATGATGAAGCAGCCGACTCTATTGCTCGGCGTGTTTTTAATAGCTGGTTCGGGGCGATCGATGGAAGAGCTTCCCCTAGGGGCGGCACCTATCACATCGACCTATTATCCACAACCTGCCATGTATACTTTGGACTAAAGACCGGAGCAAGCCCTGACGGAAGACATGCGCATTCTCCAATATCCGACGGAGCATCTCCAGCACAGGGAGCTGACCGAAATGGGCCAACCGCGGTGATCAAAAGCCTTGCAAAAATAGATTCGGCAAAAACTGGTGGTTGTCTTCTAAACCAGCGTTTTCTTCCTCAGACGCTAGAAGGAGAAAAAGGTATCGATAATCTGACAAGTCTAATAAAGACTTTTTTCCGACTAGGTGGTCATCATATTCAATTCAATGTCGTCGATACAAAAACGCTGCGAGAGGCTCAAAAAAAGCCCGAAAACTACCGCAACCTTCTTGTGCGTGTAGCCGGATATTCGGATTATTTCGTCGACCTCGATCGAAACCACCAGGAAGAAATCATAAGTCGGACGGCGCAGCAGGCACTCTGACCCTGCTTGGCTTTGCTCTGCCCCTATTCTTATTTCAGATAATTAGGGGGCCACAAATAAGTAGAACTTTCAAGACTCATTTAATACCCTAAAATTAGCATAAGAGTCAAAACGATCGAACAATCTCATACATTAGTATTCCTCCTGCTACGGCGACATTGAGAGAATCGCTGCCAGCAGCCATTGGGATGCACACCTGGATATCCGTAAGAGCCAACACTTCTGTAGGAAGTCCATAGCCCTCGTTGCCCAATAAAAGGATAACAGAATTGGAGCAATAGTCTAGTGCGGGTGAATTCTCGCTGGTCTGGCGCGAAAAAGCAAATTTCAGCTCTTGTGGTTTTATGGCTTTTTCTGTCAATGCTGCTGCTATTAACTTAGCGCCCTGTCGATCTAGTGTTTCCAAGGTATTCAAATCTACGCTGCAGATTGGAATAGAAAATACATTTCCCATAGATGAGCGGATAGTTTTTCGGTAATAAGGGTTGGCGCAGCCTGGACCCAGAAGGATAGCCGCAGCACCAAGGCAAACTGCCGTTCGGATGAGAGCGCCCAGATTCGAAGGATCGGTGACGTTCCAGAGGCAGAGATATAGCCTGCATCTTGAGGATTCTGGCATTTCTATTCCTCTAGAACTTGTCATTTCTGGTCCTCTAGAACTCATGCCCATTGGTTTTCCGAATGCCATCTTTTGCGATATAAAAGCTGGGTCAAATGGCTTTATTTGTGGAATTTCCGCAACAGCTATCGCTCCTCGATGAAATCTAAAATCTACAAGATTGCAGACTGAATCATGGCTCACGATATGCATTGGGAAAACACTTTCCCTAACATCATCACCGCTGACCGCGCCGTTATCTTGGATTGCATAAATCTCTTTCGTTCTTTTTTGCCAGTATTCTTCTTGCGCCTCGGTGCAAACCAAGAAACGCGGTACGATACCAGATTCTAAGGCTTTTTCGATGACAATGCGCCCTTCGAGAACCATGAGTCCCTGAGCTGTTAGGTCTTTTTCTTTTATATTTGCGAGGAGGCTAAGATCAAGATCCTCGATGAGAATAGGTTTCTCTTTCGACATCTTTTGTCAAATCTCCTTCTTTAATGCTCATATATAAAAGGTATGCAGCAATAAGAAAAAAGGCCCATCATTCATGTTTACGGCACTCGCCACATATACCAATGGCATAAAATGAGTGCGAAGTTATCGAAAGTCCTTTTTCAGCGCTCATCTGTGCGACAATTTCATCGAATTGACACTGGCCAAGGTCGGTAAAGCGATGACAGCGCTCACAGTGAAACCAATGTCGATGTTCGCTCCGGTGAAGCACATAATAACGCTCCGTTCCATGCGCATTGCAGTATAAAATAAAAGAATCGATGCGTCCTTTTTCTTCGAGAAAATGAAGCGCTCGATAGATTGTGGCAGGATCATGCTCGCTTTTATATTTATCGCAGAGTTGACGCGCAGAGAGTGGCTCTGTTGCTTGAATAATGCTGTCTAGAACATGATTACGCGCCTTTGTCATTGCCTTCTCCTGGCCCGAGCTCCTAGCTCGAGCTCTTTACTCGATTTCCTTGCCGAGCTCGTGATTTTCTATTGCTCATCTCGACTCCGAGAATCATGATTTCGACGACCTACGTCCTTGGAGCATTCTGCCCACCGAAATCCCAATATAGACCATCCCCGCTATTAGAACTATCAATGCTCCTGCTGGCAAATCGAAAACCCATGACAGAATCAGCCCAAGCACCGAAAATATAAGCGCCAGAATGCTCGAATTCACCATCATCCCAGCTAGATTGTGCGAAAAAAAGCCAGCCGTGCCAGCAGGCAGGGTTAACATTGCTATCACCATGACTATACCCACAAAGGTTTGAAGCATAACTATCGCAACCGCGATAATAAGAAGCAAAAAAAGGTAAATGGCCATAACCGGCAGACCTTTGGTAGCTGCAAATTCCTCATCAAAAGATGCTGCTTCGATATGTCTGTAGAATCGCACTACAAGCAACAATACTATTATGTTCAGCGCTCCTAAAATATAAAGATTTTTTTGAGTCACAAGGAGAATATTGCCGAAGAGATAACTCATGGGATCCGCATAGCCTGGAGTCTTGGCCATAAAAATCACACCAAGGCTCATACCGATGGCCCAAAGTGCATTGATCACCGTGTCTTCGCGCTGTTTTGCCTTTATCGACACAATGCTGATCGTTATAGCCGCAAGGATGGCAAACACGAGCGCACCGAGCATGGGGCTTATCCACCCAGGAGCACCTCTCGAAACAAGAAAGAGAGCAAGCCCTATGCCTCCCAATACAGTATGCGAAATCGCGCCAGCCAGCCCAGCAATCCGCCGCACAGTGACCATAGAGCCAAGAATCCCAAACAAAAAGGCCGCTAACACGCTGCCTATAAGAGCATTTCTAACAAAGGGAACCGAAGGATTCATTACCGCTTGGAAAAAGCTAATCATGGGTCTTTCCCTTCGCAGCAAGCATCGTCGGGTAGCTCGATGTCGTGCCGAACTCGTAGCATATTGCTTCCATAGATATCTTTTGGCAGGTCTTCTGCTTTTTCCATGGCATGTCTATGTACAGAGTGAGGATGCTCAGAATCCTGGCCTACACATAGAACAGTATCCGCCAGTTCTGACACAAAATCTGAATCATGGGTAGCTATTAGGATCGTTGCGCCCATTTTTATGCGAGCCAGTACTTCGAAGAATTTATTCTCGCTGTCAATATCCATATTTGCCGTTGGTTCATCCAGCACAAGGAGCCTTGGATGTCCTACCAGCGCCCGAGCTACCAGGACTCTTCGCCTCTGTCCACCAGAAAGAGCCGAGAATGGGCGCGCTCGAAGATCTGTTACTTCTGCTTGCTCCATAGCCCACTCGATATCTCCCCTTTTTTGGTCCTTAGAAATGTATGAAAGTCCAGAAAGCCTCCCCATGCCTACGACATCTTCGACTCGAATGGGAAAAGCCGGGTCAAAGCTTGCATGCTGGGGCACATAGCCTATAGATTCAATTCGTCTGCGAGGAGAGACACCAAATACCAAAACTTGTCCCTGTTGTGGTTCCAGAAGACCTACAACGAGCTTGAGCAAAGTGCTCTTGCCCGCTCCATTCTTGCCGGTGAGCACGACGAATTCGCCGCTATGCACATGAAAGGTGACATTTCTGAATACCTCTACCTCGCGATATCTAAAGCTCAGGTCATGGCACCAGATAGCAACATTCTCTGGAGGATGAGGCAGAGCAGGTTCAACAATTACCCCATGCTCCTTGCCATCCATAGAATCTAGGCTGCTTGGGGTTTGCCCTAACGTAGCAGCCTCATTTTGAGCTGCTTGGTTCATTCTATTCTCCTTTGGCTATTGCCGTAGACAGAGCCTGGCCTATTCTGGACAAATTATTCAGCCAATCAGCGGCCAGAGGATCAATCGGCATTACCGCAGCTCCTATTGCGCTTGCGATGGCTTTTGCAGCGCTTTCGGAGAATTGGGCCTGAGTAAAAACTGCGCGGGCTTTTTCTTTTTTTGCAAGATCTATGAGAGCGTAAAGCTCTTTCTGTGTCGGTTCCTTGCCGCCTAGCTCGACTGCAACCTGTTCGATATCGAACATGTCAAGGAAATAGCCAAATGCAGGGTGATATACAAATACTTTAGCGCCAGAAAGCGGTGCCAGCTTTGTCTTCAATGTTGAGTATACTATATCTATATCTTTTAGATAATTTTGACAATTGCTTTTGTATAGTTCTCTCCCTTCAGGGTCTATTGCTATAAAGCTGTCTTGGATTACCTTTATCTCTGCCTTGGCCTGTTCGATGCCAAGCCATGTATGCTGATCTCGGTTCTGGAGAGCCGGATCTATATTTTCAGAGTGTCCTTCAGCCGCTTCTTCATCATGCTCCTGTTCAGTAGGCCGGAGCCTTCGGAACTGGACATTCTTCGTTACATCGACTATTTGAAGCTTTGGAAACATAGAGCGCAATTTCGGCTTAAAAGAATACTCAAAGTCTACGTTGATGGAAAACCATAGCTTTGCTGTTCCTAATTCGGCAAGCTGGCGAGGCGAGGGTTCAAAAGAATGAGGATTCGAACCTGGAGGCATTATGACGATGACTTCAGCTCTGTCCCCCGCGATACGGTTCACCCATTCCTTCATTGGCGGAATACTCACCGCGACTTTGATAGGATCTTTTTTGCTCTCTGAATACCCTAGCCCTCCAACCCCTAGAAAAATTATCAGTAGCGCGCAAATCGCTTTATATTTGCAAATCATTTGCAAAATATACCAAGAAGAAGAGGTTTCTGCAAGTGGTTTGCAAAAAGATAATAACAGTTCAGAACTTTGAGCCTTTTTGAGAGCTTTTCTGGACTTGTCCGAAGGCCTTTCCAAAAGTCTTTTCGAGGGCCTTTTAAGGCTTTGAGCTACTGAGGATTCAAATCACTCTAAGCCAGAGAGCGAACTGATTCGCGCTCGACGATTGTCGTCGAAAAAAGCTCTACTTTCTCTTGCATGTGCCCACGAGCAATCCAATCGCATACTAGATCGGCGCTCTTCTTGCCCATCTCGAAGATCGGCTGACGGACAGTGGTTAAGGCAGGAGTCGTAAAGGTAGAAATATCGATATCGTCGAGACCGATTACGCTAACCTCTTCGGGCACCCTAATGCCCGAATCATAAAGCGCTTTTATCGCTCCTATCGCCAACTCGTCGGTAGCAGCAAACACCGCCGTCATGGGCAATTTCCTAGTCAATAGTGTTATCATACCCGAGCGGCCAGCCTCGGGGTTGTAGGAAGGAACGCGAACCATGAGCTCTGGATTGCAAGGAATGCCGTGTGCCTTGAGTGCTTGTCGATAGCCTTCCTCTCGCTGTTTGCCAAAACTGAAATGCCCTCCTGTAATGAGCCCGATATTGCGATGTCCTCTCTGTATAAGGTATTCGGTCGCCAGAGCAGCGGAAGCCTCTTCTTCTATGTGAACCGCAGGAAAATCGAATTGATCCTTTTCGAAGGTGCAGAGCGCTACAGGTAAGCCCCTCTCTTGGATATGTTGATAGACCGCTGGGCTATAGAGCTCATGGATGAATATAATGCCATCTAGTGTCTCGCTCTTGAGGCGGCGCAGAAATGCTTGTTCGCTGGCTTCAGACCATCGAATGAAAAAGAACTGGGTTTTATAACCTCGCTGCTCAAGAAAGAATTCCATCGAAGCAAAGAGCTGCCTCTGAAACATATTGAACAGATGAGGGATAACCACGCCAATCGTAAAGCTTCTCTTGAGTACCATAGACCGCGCTACATTGTTCTGCACGTATCCTTTTTCTTTGACAATGCTGAGCACGCGTTGGCGTACCTCATCGCGCACATATTCTCTTTCGTTTAGGACGCGCGAAACGGTAGAAGGTGAGACGCCAGCAAGTCTGGCAATATCTTTGATGCTAGTCATTTATTTTATCATAGCCTCTGAAAAGGTTTTCATCTAGAGATTATGCTTAGGGCTTGTTCGACAAATTTTGGCGAAACCAATCGCATCGCCGTCTTTAGCCTCTTATTGACGACGACTGAACGAATATCGCACAATGTAGCATCATGCTTGTCGAAAAACGCTTTTTGCCCCTCTACATAAGCCTCTTTAGTATCTTTGCCTTGTTTGGTATTTCCATGACAGTCATAGGAGCAACGCTTCCAAAAATTTTTGCAGAATTCGGCTGGTCTTATATGACTGCGGGAATAGTTATAGCTGCGGGTTCGATTGGATATTTCCTATCGAGCTATCTTGCGGGAATCCTTTTCCCGTTCCTTGGGATCCGCCTAACAATTTCCCTATCGCTGATCCTTATTTGTTGTGGACTAGAACTCTTCGCCAGAACCCCTATCGCGTGGCTCAACATGATGCTCTACTTTATAATTGGAGTAGGTCAGGGTGGAATCGAAATTGCGGTAGACTGGGCGGTACTTCGCATGGAAGGTCCTGGAGGCGGAAAGGCTATGAGCCTAATGCATGGTGCTTTTTCAATTGGAGCCGTAGTTGGACCTCTTATAATAGCTATCTTGATAAGCGCTAACTTGGAGTGGACTCTTGTATACCGGATCATAGGCATATTATTTATTGGCCTAGCAATTTTTATGCAATTTATGCCTTTAAGATTCCTTGGCAAAGACAGGGCACGCATAACCAATAGATCGAGGCGTGATCTTTTTCAGCAGTCGATTTATTGGCTTGGATTTTTTGCCTTGTTTGTCTATGTAGGAGTGGAACTTGGTATCTCTAACTGGATTGCAGAATATTTTGTGAGTGTTTTCAAAGCCCCCATACCTACGGGCTCCTTTATGGTCTCTCTATTCTGGGCTGGGCTGCTAATGGGGCGTTTCGGAATTCCAATAATTCAGAAATCAATTAAAAGAGAAAAAATTTTGATAGCTCTATCGACACTGATGGCCATTTCTTTGATCGCTTTCAATATAATCGGTTTTATTGGAGATGGAAGGATTGCGAGTGCGGTCGCTGGTATTATGGTTATTTTTGCTGGTTTTGGTTGCTCTATTATCTATCCCACCATAATGAGTATTATTGGTGATTCTTTCCCTCAAGCTCAAAGCGAGGCCGTAGGTTTTGCAGCAATGGGTGGTGGCATAGGTGGATTTTTATTTCCATACATGATGTCGGCTATCTCGACAGGGTGGGGAATTCGTACAGGCTTTGCAATTTATGCATTCTTTTCGCTTCTTATGGTCGTTCTCAATATCTTGCTTGTGCGCGCCCAAGAGCAAAAAAGTAATAGTATATCGGAGCTTTGACTTATATAGGATAGGAAGCGTAGCATGAAAGCATTTCATGCGATAATAAAGGGCGAAGTCCAAGGCGTTGGCTTTCGTATGTCCGCGGTGATTCGTGCTGAGAGATTAGGGTTAAAAGGCTGGGTACGAAATAACGAGGATGGTGATGTGGAAGTATGGGCAGAGGGCGAACCTGAAGCCCTAGAGCAGTTCTATTCTTGGCTTCAGGTGGGTCCTGCTGCGGCGCGTGTCGATCAAGTCCTAAAGACCGATGAGGTGCCAAGGGGCAACTACACAAGGTTTTCGGTAGCCTTCTGATTATTCCTATTGCCAAGGTTTGATGTAGCTCTGTTTTTTGAGGAACATTTGAGATTAAGGTTAGAACAATATGCCGTAATTTAAAATATGTCAAAGATTCTGAACACTACTCAGATATTGCAAAAGCCCGCTAAGGAGCATATCGATCGCAATTGCGGTCAACACCAAACCCATAAGTCTCTCGATTGCCGAAAGAGCCCTTGGGCCAAGCCACTCTTTCAATTTGTTCGACATAAAAAACGCTACCATCGTTACCAGAATAGCTATGAATATCGCTCCAACCCATTCAAGCGCCCGCGAAGGATCGGACTTCATTAAGAGCATTACATAGGTAATGGCGCTTGGCCCTGCAATCAATGGAATTGCAACAGGCACAATAAATGGCTCGCCCTCGATTTCATCTTCGACAAGCTTCCCGCCAGTTCCTGGGAAAATCATGTTCAGAGCAATCAAAAAAAGGATTACCCCACCCGATATACGCAAGATATCATCCGATAGATTCAGAGCGCTTAAGAATATCTCACCAAAGAAAAGAAATCCCACCAAAACCAGAAAAGCGATGAGACACTCGCGCAAGATTACCTCCGGACGACGTTCCTTAGGTACATGCCTCAAGGATGCAATAAAAAGGGGAATATTCCCTAAAGGATCGGTAATTAGAATGAGCAGGATTGTAATGGAAAGAAAACTCTGCCTCATAGCTTTTAGCTTCAGCCTCCTTGATTCATATTCGCAGTCATATCAGCAAAATAGATTATTGGCATCTTGACTAGCTAACAGCACAATTATTTGCATTATATAGCTTTATCGATGCCTGGCCCTATGCAAGATCGCTTTATACTCCTATATCTATACTTCTCTATCTATTCTTCTCTATCTATGCTCAGGGCTCGCGAGCTGCGAGAGACACTAAATATCGAAGATATAACTACTGCAGAAATGATTATAACTCCGCCTAATATAGCCAATCTCGAAGGTTTTTCGCCAATGGCCAGATAAACCCACACAGGATTTAAAGCTGGTTCGATTATGGATATAAGAGAACTCTGGATGGCACTTATGCGCTTTATCGCATAACTGAAAAACACTGCTGCAAAACCTATTTGGACTATACCAAGACCAAAAATAGCGGCCACAGACCTTTTGCTGATAATAGGCGGAGGCAGGAAAATAGAAATCAAAAGCGAAATGATGGCTGTCATACCATGGGATATAAGCAGCGACTCAATAGGCGAGCCTTCCTTCTGTCGTCGCATAAATAGCGTATGGATTGCAAAAGTCATACCTGCCAAGACCGCTGCGATATCGCCATTCAAATGACCAAGGCTGAGCGAATCGGCAAAGAATAAGCACATCCCTATTACAATCGCAATCAGTGCACCTATCTGCTCAGGAAGAGGCTTTTCTTTAAGCATAATACCTGAAAGAAGCATTACATAGACTGGCGAACCATATTGCAGAAGAATAGCATTGGCGCTTGTTGTATTCTTGTTCGCATAGACAAATAAGAGCATGGTGCATGAATAGGATATCGCGGCAACGATTTGGTTCTTGTCGAAGCTTAGTTTTGGCCTACGCACCACCGCAAGAATAAAAAGGGTAGCAATAAGGCTTCTTGCTCCAGCAATCGTAATGGGATGCCAATCTATGAGTTTTATAAAAAGGCCACTCAAACTCCAACAGACAGAAGTTACCACCATGGCCATTATGCCTTTGATATCGCTTCTCATAAGATTTTTCACCTAAGCTCACCTAAGCTGATGTTTCCAGCTTCAATCCAAATTCCAATTTATCAGATTTGGCGCTTCGATCTCCTTGAAATAGCGTACTGTGGCTACGCGCAACTCATTTGTGGCATCTTCGTCACAGACTATGATGGCTTTTGGGTGCAGCTGAATGCAACTTATTGTCCACATATGGTTTACGCCCATCTCGATTCCATGTTTGAGCGCTCTTGCCTTTTCTGTCCCCGATACAAGAATCATAACTTCATATGCATCCATTATTGTTCCCACGCCCACGGTAAGAGCCTGCGTAGGGACTTTATCTGGATCTCCACCAAAAAAGCGGGCATTGGCTTTCTTTGTATCTCGAGTGAGTGTCTTGATCCTTGTGCGCGATGACAGGGAAGAACCAGGTTCGTTGAAGGCGATGTGCCCGTCTGCTCCGAGGCCTCCGATAAATAGATCGACTCCACCGGCATCGCATATCGCTTTTTCGTAAGCAGCACACTCTTTTTGTAGGTCTGAAGCCATGCCATTGAGAATGTGTACATTTTTAGGGTCGATATCTATATGGGAAAAAAGATTATCCCACATAAAACGATGGTAGCTCTGCTCGTGTTCTGGCGGAAGGCCAACATATTCATCCATATTGAATGTAATTACATTTTTAAAACTGACCTTTCCGGCTTTGCAAAGGCTGATCAGTTCTCTATACATTCCGAGCGGGGTGGAACCTGTTGGAAGGCCAAGCACAAATGGCTTCTGTGAGCCATGTTCATTTATATGCTGTACTAGATAATGAGCCGCCCATTTTGACATCGATTCATAGCTCTGCTGAATTACAACTCTCATAGGATTCCCCTTTCCAAAGCATTTCGGTCATATTTTATTTTGCCATCGATTATTGTCATCTGAACCTCGAAGTTCATATCTGCTAGAACGAGATCCGCCTTATATCCAGGGCTAATCATTCCACATCTTCCAAGACTAAATATTCGAGCTGGATTTGCGCTTGCCATCTTTACTGCGCTCTCAAGAGGCACTCCGAATCTAACTAAGTTTCGTACCCCTTCGATCATTGTAAGAGAACTTCCGGCAATAACCCCATCTCTTGCTCTGTAGAAGAGGTTGTTTTCAAAATAGACTTCTTCATCATTGGCAAACATGGGAGTATTCGCCGCTTGCTTTGTCGGTTTTAGCGAGTCTGTCACCAGCACGATATTGCCTTCTGGTTTGTCTCGGAAAAGTAGGCGAATCAGATCAGGGTGAACATGAAGCCCATCCGCTATAATCTCGCAAGATAAATCTGGCTGGATAAGGATAGCTCCGACTGCATTGGGGTTTCTATGGTGCAGCCGACTCATTGCATTGAACATGTGTGTAGAGTGCCTTATTCCAGCTTGCATTCCTTCGATCATGTTTTCGTAGCTAGCATCGGTATGGCCTGCTTGAAGCACAATGCCCAATTGATTGCAGAATAGTGCTAGTTCACGCATTCCTTTTAGTTCGGGTGCTACGGTCATGCTGACAATATGACCTTCGGATGCATCCCAGAGGCGCTGCATAAGCCCCAGATCAACGGGCTGGATAAACTCTATTCTCTGTACACCAAGCTGTGCAGGCGAGATGAAGGGACCTTCAATATGGATACCAATAATCTTAGCTCCCTCTTCATGGCCCATCGCTAAAACAACTGCTCTTATTGCCCGAATCATATCTTCTTCTGCCATGGGATACATTGTAGGGACAAAAGAGCTCACTCCCCAGGCTGGTAACATCCTGCTCATTCCAAGAATGGATTCGATGGACAGGTCTTCTGTGCCAAAGCCCCCAATTCCATGAAGATGGGTGTCGATTAACCCAGGAGTAAGACATGCGCCTCCGGCATCGATCAAATGTACCTGAGACCCAAAGGATTTCTGCGCAAACCTCCGCTCAGAAAAGACATCGGCGATTGAATCTCCCTCCACAAGCACAGCACTGCGGTCCATGCGCGCATACCCCGCAATGACAGTGGCATTGTGAATACAAAAGACCGATTGCATAGCCTCTGTCTTCAAATATCAGTTCAGTTGCTCGTACCAGAAGCCGTATTTGCATCTTCGGAAGGAGTACTCTGCTCTGGGGACGCCGCGCTATCATTCACCTGGAGCTGTTCTATAATCTGTTTCCATTCCGTGATGAGCTGGCCAATAGTCTGGAATACAGGATCTTCTTTCTCAAATACAGCACCAAAGCGCTTCTCGGTTTCCTCCATATCCGAAATAGCCAGCTTGAGATCATCCGCTGACCGGGCTGTCTGTGCATACATAAGTGCTCTATAGAATAATAGAGTCCCCATTGCTTGATCATCGTTCGTGTACTTTTCCAGCGAGCGGTTTAGATAATCGAAGCCCGAAACCGGGTCTGAAGCACTAAGCCAGGTAGATAGCAAGGATTGTACGACATCGGGATTAACGCTGAATTTCTCGGTAACGTTGTCTGCAGAGATATTCGCTTTTTCTGTTTCACCCATTATGACTGCGACAAGATGCTGAATAAGCATTGGGGCATATTCATCCGGAAAGCGCTCAATCATTGCATCGACATATGAATCGGTCTTCTGGGCATCGCCAGAATTGAGGCCAGCCTTGATACCTTCCACATAGGCATTATAGGTGGAATTGGTGACATCGGGCTCTGCTATCACTTCATCGATAACAGGATATACTTGGTCGAATTTGCCTTGATCGTTTAGACTGCTAGCAAGGCTTACCGCATAGCTCTGATCCTCGGGAAAGAGAGAAATAGCTTGTCTCAGCACCTTCTCGGCACCTTCATACTGCTGAAGATTTATTAGAAGCTCTGCGTGATTTGCAAGACTTTTGTCGGTGTATAGACCATAGGCCAGAGCTCTATCGTAGTTTTCAACCGCTTTTTGCTGAAGCGTGAAGCTGTCGATCAGCCAATTATCACCATATTCTTGATTTACGGTGTAGAGGTACCCTGCGAATTCAAGAGAGAGAATGGGCGGTATGGCTTCGCCGGATTCTTCAAGCTCTTCTACTAAATCCAGAGGATTGAAATCCACTATTGTCTGCTTTTCAGGTGGGTTTAAAAATGCTTCATAGATGCTCTGCCCTTCTTCTAAGTCGATGAAACTAAAACTGACAAACATCCCATTATCAATGCTGTCTTCCAGAGCAAGGCGAATCTTCTCGGCGAGAACATAACCATCTTTGCTGTCAGGATCGAAGGCAGCGAGCAGATTCCAAGCTTTTGCATATTGACCTTTGGATTCCAAGAGACGAGCGGCGTCGATGATTTCTTTCGTCTGTGGCTCAGCATCTGAATAGGCTGACAGGACTGCTGGAGCCTGCTGCGCACCAATAGAGGCAACCGCGGCAAGGCACGCAAATAATAAAACTAAAAAGCGTTTCATGAATAAAACTCCTTCCCATTGAGGGGCATATTCTCTCGTACTATAGAGAGAGAATACTTATCTTTGTCCTAAAAAGCAACGGTAGGCTGCAATGCTATACTGTGCTTCTCAACCAAAGGCACCTTAGTCATAGGCTTGCGCCTTCGCTATCTAAGGATTAGTCTTTGATTAGAATGAGTCGCAGATATGTGGTGGTAGCTGGCAACATTGGTGCAGGAAAATCCACACTTGTAAGCCTGCTTGCGGAGCATCTAGGATTTATAGCTTATTTCGAGCCCGTCCTGGAAAACCCCTTTCTAAAGGATTTTTATGCAGACATGCCTCGATGGGCATTTCATAGCCAGCTTTTCTTCCTATCTCATCGAGCCGAAATGCATCGTAAGTTGAGCGAAGACCCACATTCTGTAGTTCAGGATCGATCGATATACGAGGATGCTGAGATCTTTGCCAAGAATCTCTATATCCAAGGAATCATGGCCGAGCGCGAATGGTGTATCTATCAGGCCTTATATGCAACGCTCGCCGAGATTTTGCCTCACCCAAGCCTTGTTATATACATCCGTGCTTCCGTATCTACTTTGCAGTCGAGGATCAAGCAGCGAGGGCGGGATTTCGAGTCGTCGATTCCCGATTCGTATCTCGAGGGACTCAATGAGCTCTACGAAGAGTGGATTTCCTCTTTTACTCTTGCTCCAATTCTAACTATTCCTGGAGACTCTCTCGATTTTGTGGCAGAATCGAGGGATCTACAGGTAATTCTGAGGACAATAATTAAGCGGCTCGAAGATAATCAGCCTTATCTGTTTCCTTATGAAATGTGAGATACTTTCTTTTGTAATACCCCCATGTATGCAAAAATATGCATCGCTATGAATGATATTATTCCCTAGAAGAAGGAGAACTAATAGCTGAGATGAAGAAAAAAATCCTGATCCTTATGCTCGAAGTGGGGTTGGGACATAAGATCCCAGCTCTCGCAATAAAAGAAGAACTTGAAATGCAATATCCTGATGCTTTTGATATAGCTGTGGTCGATTTCGCAAAAGAGGTCGGAGCCGCGAGAACCGATCGTCAGCTCAATATCAGCTGGGATATTGCGCTTAAATTCCCAGTCTTCGTTCGTATAGGGTATCGCTACATGGAGATGAACAGAAAGAATTTCTTCTATATTGAATTGCTCTATAGAGATTTCATTCAAAAAGGAATGCAGTATATTGCAAACACCAACCCAGACATTGTCTTGGCAACACACGCTCTCTGTATCTATATAGCCTCTAAGGCAAGACGAATCTACGGTGGAAACTACAAGATACTATCCTATGTGGTGGATCCTTTCGATGGATATAGCCTCTGGGCAAACCCTGAATCAGATATGTTCCTCGTAGCAACTGAGCAGTCGAAAAGCCGGCTCCTCGACCATGGCATAAAAGATTCGAACATCATCATCACTGGTTTCCCAACCCGCCGCGCCTTCTTTGATCTTAAAAAAAGCAAAGAGAATATTTTTAGTGAACTTGCCCTTGATTTCACAAAAATCACAATCCTTATTTCAGCAGGCTCTCAAGGTATTTCTAATGTATATTCCTTTGCAAAGACTGCAAAAAGAAAAAACATCCCTCTTAATCTCATTGTGGTCACAGGAAAAAATCAAAAGCTGAAAAGGAACCTGGATAATCTCGTACACATCAAGAATGAAATGAATTTCGCTGTGCTCAGCTATGTTGACAATATGAATGAGCTCATCGCTGCTTCCGATGTCGTCGCTGGAAAAGCAGGCGCTTCAACCTTCATGGAAGCTATGTTCATGAAAAAACCCATGATTTTCACTGGCTGGACTGCATACAATGACTGGTACATTATTAAGTTCGCACTGGATAAACAGATCGGCTGGTATTGTCCAAATCTTGCTTCTTTTCTTAATATCCTTAAGAAATTATCAAAAGAACCATATACCGTGCTGGAATATCAGCGACGAATCGAAGCTCTGCGCTTCGTACCGGGCACAAAGGCCATCTCGGAGATTATCGCTGGTATCGCTGGGCAATAAGCGCTATGCAACACAATTCGCCAACCTTTATCGCGTCCAATGGTCCAGAATCGAATGATATCGCTGCGCAACTTCGTCTATGATACTTTCCCATGTACGACAGAGCGTACGCTGCGCATTAGCTCCAATGCGCGCTAATGCTTCTCTATCGGAAAGTGCTCGCACGATGGTTTGTGCAAAATCCTCGTTGTCTGCCTGGCAAAGAAAGCCATTTTCGCCGTTTTGGATCACTTCGGCAGCCGTCGATCCTTTTATAAGCACAGCTGGTGTCTTCATCGCTGCTGCCTCTCTCAATACAAGAGGGGCATTATCATAGAGCGAGGGAAAGAGAAACAGATCAGCTCTTGCATATATCGCTTTTAGAAGCTCTCTATCGTAGATCACATCGTGAAACACAACCCTGTCCGAAATATCAAGCTTTTGTGCAAGAGCTATAAGCGACTCCTTTGCATACCCCTTGCCCACGAAAATCATTCGGAAATTGGGCAGCTCATCCATAACAAGAGGTAGTGTCCGCAGGAGAAACTCAAGATTTTTCTCTAGTATATGTTGCCCAATAAATAGACCCACTAAGTATTCTTCTGGAAGACCAAGATAATCGGCACCACGCGCTCGATATGGAGCGATATCTTCTGGAAGCTCAAAATCGACACCATTTTCTATTACATCGTAGGGACCCTTGTAGCCGTACTCGCGAAGCGTTCGAGCCACAGATTCTTGAGGAACCCAGACATGGTCGGCACTATAGTAAAAATCGACTATGCGTTTTATCTGGTCATCGACAATGGGCTTGATCATTATGGCGCGAGCCAAGTCTTCCCTATACTTCGAGTGAAAGGTTGCAATCAAGGGGATATGCTTTTCTTTAGACACTCGCAGCGCGAGCTTGCCCGCAGCAAAGGGGGAATGAGCGTGTACAATGTCGAACTCTCTCTTCTTTAAAATTGAGGGCAAGCGCATGTCCAGCTCAGGCAGCCCAATCCTATAAGGAGGTCGAACAATTGTCGGTATAGAAAGGAAACGAATCACCGGAAAAGGATCATTGTCCTTGTAATTGGGAACAAAGGGTGCAACTACATAGGTAGGGCCGAGCTTCTTTCGCAACCAATAGGCATAATTCCTGACTGTAACGGTCACGCCATCTATTATTGGAAGATAGCCGTCGTTAAAAAGACCTGATGTAACTTTCTTCACCCGTTAAGAATATAGCCCATCTGCCATATCGTCAAATGAGCACATAATAAAGCGAAAATTTATCGTGCACTCCATAATGAAAGGATATGCGCTTAAGCTTTGAATATTTGTCAGGAGCTGCACTACCACATAAAATTGAATTTTATTGACTTTGGTATATCGCTAGCATTAATCTAGAAATAGAGAGGTGCAATATGACAAATATGCTCTTTTCTATTGTATTGGCCTTTTCGCTTTCA
>ERZ795061.969-NODE-969-length-28502-cov-5.831617_pt1 | contig 28502 bp, 39 predicted proteins | sample MGYA00375145_ERZ795061 | MGnify/ENA primary metagenome ERZ795061 (study PRJEB30190, sample SAMN05720144) | anaerobic digester metagenome | isolation source: active sludge of municipal wastewater-treating anaerobic digesters | place: USA | collected 2014-12-22 ... | reverse complement strand
TAGTCAACCAGTGCAATTTGGTTGTGTTAATCCTGTTGATAAAGACGTTTTTTGTGCCGCTTATGGTTCACAAGATATTAATTTTCAAGGATCAACATTAAGTGTTACATTACAAATCAATAGAATTCCTGGAATATGTGGTGGAGGATGTGCTAGAAGCATTGGTGATCAATTTATAGGTGGTTATGAGTCTATAACAATAGAAAATCCTTTATTAACATGGGGAACTGTTTATCCCGCTTACAAATTTAAACCAAAATTAGTTGGTAGTAGTGTGATATGTGAAATACCAGTTTTACCTTCCAAAAAAGTAGAAAAACGGGATGTTGTACCAACAACATGTGTAACATGTCAAAATGCTCCTCCTCAGACACAAACTCAAAGTGTTCTTGTTATTCCATCGGCTACGGTTGATTATTTTGAACCTCCAATGCCATCCGGTGGTGTAAACATAATATCATTTTATAGAAATTTGGAAAAATTAGGAAGAAATTTATTATTGTCGGCTCCTGGTGTCGTGCCACCAGTTTATGCTCCCCCGTCACAACAACCAGCATGCGATAGAAATTTTTGCATTTTAAGAGGATTATGTAAAAATGATCAAATGGTTCCATGCTCTCCAGGAACAAGGATTTTAGATGGTGTTTATATTTCATTATTTAAACTTTTACGATGTTTTATGAGATCATTATTTTCTGGTGGGGGAGGATTTTCAAATGTGGTTGGTGGTGTTGCTGACTTTTTATTTACATTTATTTTAAAAATTATGAGTTTTGTATGGCAAATAGCTGGAGGTATTATAAGATTTGGAGTTGCTTTAGGAATGTTTACATTTGATTTTGGTGTAACATTATTTATTGCTCCAGAAAGGGCATTAGGGAACTTTATTCCATCAATTGTGAATTTGTTTCAGACATTTGGTGCAATTTTTACACAACCTGTTGCTGATGGGTATAAAAGAATACCATTTGTAATGGATTATAATTTTACAAAATATGATAATTTTCAAGATGTATTTAAAATACAACGTGATACATTTTTCAAGTCGATTAACTTGAGAAGTCAATATTTGAAAAGATTTTACATGAAAGAATATGGTATGAAAGAAGATTCTCCAGTAATGTTACCATTATTACATTTAGATATGTATCATTACAAATATAGTGTCGGTTATTATAATTATCTTTATAATAATATGAATTTTACATATGAAAGTATTGTTGGTACACCGGAACAATTGAAACATGAATTATTTGATTCTTTACATGAATTAAGAAATCAAACTGTAACATTTTTAAATCCGGCTTTTGATTATATTGAAGATAAGTTAAAAGATGTTCATATTTATGTTCCACAAATGGTTAGAATAATTTGGAATGGATCTTTAAGAAGACATCTTCCAAATTTACCTAATATTAAGTTTAATTTACCAAAATTTGAAAGTATTCGAATTTGGCCAACCAATTACAAGTATAACGCTACAAAACAACGTAACGTGAATGCTGGAAAACGTTTGTTTCATGGAGCGGTTCATACCATTTTTCCTCATTGGACCACAAAGGAACATCATGAACGTTTTATCATTAATGGAGATTGTAGAATTGTAGATGGTGTAATCAAAGAGGGAGGAAGAATTGCTGATTACTGTTTGAATGAGTATCAGTATAATATTCCCACGATGAGAGATGCATTTGGTGGATATCTGAACAAGACATCTCATTTGAGAGGTGGATTCCACCAAAAATTCAAAGGACGGTACAAATATGTAGATGGTGGATTGGGATGGAAGAGACCAAAAGTTGATTTTATCCCATTGGAAAAACGAGTTCTATTACACAGAGATACATACCATCGTGCAAATCATCACAAACGCAATGTATTTGCAAACATTTTTCAAAGTATCACGGGAATTGACATTTTGCAAACGGTTCAAAATTGGATTGATGATTTTGTGTACTGGATGAACAATCCGAATCTGGATGACATTTATTTCCCCGATGTAGGAGCAAGATATTGGTTCCAATTTGCAGTTATTTGCAAATTTCCAGAGAATGTAGATTGTGTATTAGGAATCGGATTGGGAAATGCAATTGTAGAAGTCGGCAAATATTACTGGCCAATTTTTGCAGTGTTTGCCATTTTATTCCCTGGATTCACTTCATTACTCTCAATATTTTTTAATATCTTTATATACATTATTTTGGTTTTGGCTGTCGGATGGCATTATTCCCCAGCATGTATTGCATTGTTCCCAACTTCCACGATTGGAGATACTGGATATACTTTACCTATTTTACCGATCCCTTTGAACATTTTTCCCGCCTTGCCCATGTGCATGTGGGATCAATTGATTGCATTGCTGGATGAAATATTTTCAACGTGCTATACTTGGATTCCTCAAAGTATCACAAATGAGTTTACTTGCGGTGGTACAATAAGTATTCCAAATTGTCCAGATGTAGGAATATCGAATCCATTGGAGGTATTAATTTATTGGGGATACAGATTATTTGGTAATGCCTGGTGTGATTTCATGATTGGTGTGACCTCGTGGTTGTCATTCCTTTTGGATGATACAGTGAGAACGTGCGCGGCTATTCAAACGGCTTCACCTTCTCAAATGGATAGACAATTGTATTGTGGAATAATTTCCATTGGAACTCTTTCACTTGTTCTACTGGGAGGATTCATTATTGGAACGTTCATCATTGCGGTGGTGCTGGCGTTGATTAATGTGCTACATGCACTCCTTCTCCTCTTACCATTCTTGCCATTTTACGACAGATTGATTGGAACATTTCAAAAGGAGGATGAGCCTCAAGAAGTGGATGGAATTCAATTTGTAAAGAAGAAACAACCTGGATTGGTTGATTACATGGCAAAGGGGATTAAATTGGCATTCTTGACAAAGAGTAGAGAGATTGAGTGAGAAAACTCACCCCGCGCAAGCGGAGGTGAGTTTTCTCACAAATAAAATTCAATCATTTTTTTATTCCCTATAATTACGTGCACATTTGCGGCACAATTTGATTTGCTTGGCTCCGCAAGTTATTGGATCAAACGTGTGTTGATTACAATGATAACAAATGTCTGTAAGTGAAACATCAAATGGTTCTCCAATAATCATTTTTTGTTCCTCAATCCAGCGTTTCTTTGCACAAGGACAAAATCCAGCAGGTCCACCACATTCACAACTGACAGCAAGACCACACTTGTTTTTGCAATTATCTTTCCATTTTTGCTCCCAATCCATTTTTTTGAAAACCCTTTTTCTTAATTCAAATTTTTAATTTTTTCATTAATTTCCAATTCATAAAATTTGAATTCAAGTTCCTTTAAGAAATTCTTCCCACGTTCCAATGTGTAATTTGAATACCTTTTTATCAATTGTTACTTTTGGATTAGCTAAAGCAAGTTCTAAAGCGTTAATTCGCTCTCTAAGTATTTTAATATTTTCCTCCATTTTTTAATATATCATTCATCATAATTTTAATAATATTATAATTTTCTGCAATTTTCAATTCTACATCTACATCACCATACTTATTTCTCAAATGATTAATAATCTCTTCAGCTTTAAAATTTTGTCCTGCTTCTTGCAAAGGTGGAGGTCCTATTAATCTAGAACATCTTGAACAAATTTCATATTCATCATTATTTTCCGGTTCACATCCAATACATTGGCCATAGCAATATTCAAGACCCTCCATTATTGCAGAAATTTTTATTTTGCAAAAAGACACCAACATTTGGGTCCACATTCTACCGTCCATTTTTTTCCGTCTGAATCCATCAGTCTCAACCTAATGAATCTTGTGTTTTTGTGACGAAAAATACCATAATCTTTACAGGACCCTATAATAATTCCTGCTGGTTCTTCAGACATTTTTTTTTAATGAAAAAGGAGGTAATTTTTTTATATTTCTTAACAATTTTTTGTTTTGAAATATTTAGTGGAGAATTTGGTTTACGTATTTTACTCTGGTTACCATTTTTATTCGTCTATTTTCGTCAAAAATTAATAAATCTCTCCCTATAACCAAGTATTGCAGTTGATGTAACTTTCAATTTTGGTTCCCTCTCGTTTAATCGTTTAATGTATTTATCAATCATTTGATCCAAGTATTTGTCCATGACAGATTGACTTGGGTTACCTTTACATTGTTTTGAAAAATCAATTTTTACAGCATTTTGAGTTGCACAACGTTCCAAAATTAAATCAAATGTTTTGTCAATTAATTGATCAATGTATTCTTCGGTGATTGGATTCAAATTACAATATTCTTGAAATTTCAATTCCTCTTTTTCTTCGTGCTCCTTTCGGATTTTTTCAATTTGTTCAAATAGAGACCCTTTCTTCATTTTAAATTTATTAAATGCTCTCTTACACTTTCTTCCAATGCAATCAAATTATAACCACCCTCAAGTATGGATACAATTTTTGGACATAATTTCTTCAACTCTCTCGTCATCCATCCATACATTTTACTGCTTAAATTCAAATTAGATAGTGGGTCTAATGTATGTGCATCAAACCCACAAGATATCAAGATGATATCTGGTTTAAAACCTTCGATATCAGATATGATATATGTGTTGAAAAGATGCATCATTTCTTCATCTCCATCTCCAGGATTCAAGTTATATGAATAAATATTTCCCTTACGACGGGATTTACCTGTTCCCGGATATATCCCTTTTTCTTGTGTGTTTATAAATAAGATATTCTTTTTATCCTTTACAAAATTATGTGTTCCATTCCCATGATGAACATCCCAATCAAAAATTAATACTCTAAGACCTTTATCAAGTGCATATTGGGCGGCTATTGCAATATTGTTAAATATGCAGAACCCTTTAGCTTTTCCTGATTCTGCATGATGACCAGGAGGTCTAACATTACAAAATACCGAACCCGGCATGTCTACTGCTATAATTCCAGAATTTGCAGCAATTCTAATTGCATTTAAAGAATCTTGACCGTATACCATAACATCCATTTCAAGTAATTTTAATTCTTCATTTTTACATGCGTTCACAATCTTTTCAATGTATTTAGGTTTATGAACTTTTAATAAAGCAGGATGATCCAATGCTATCGGTTCAATATGGTCAATAACTTCAAACCCTTCAATGACTTTACGAATGGTTCTGGTTCTTTCGGAATTCTCCACATATTTTGTGTAATGTAAATCACATCTTGAATCATCTAAAACCGAGACCCCCTCATTCATTTTTTAGTATATAAGATTTTTTTTTAATTTATATTGTAAAAATGAGTGAAAAATGGATTACCGTAATATTCTCAGTGGTGGGCATTGCTATTGTCACTACGAGCTCTCTGGTGTTTAATCGCGTTGATCCGTATCGCGCCGGGAGTGTTGTTATTGGAGATAATTGTAACTTATTGACCTGTCCGCAAGGTCAACCGGGTCCTGCAGGTACAGGATTACCTGGACCACCTGGACAACGTGGAGAACCCGGCCCATCTGGCGCAACGGGCCCGCAAGGAGCGCAAGGCGCAAAAGGAGAAAAGGGAGATCCTGGAATGTGTTTGGCCAATCCAATGTGTGGAGTGGGACCATCGGGCCCAACAGGAGCTACAGGCGCTACTGGCGCTCAGGGTCCGCCTGGATTTCAAGGAGAGAAGGGAGATCCTGGAGAACAGGGACCTTCAGGCGCTACAGGCCCGATTGGCCCTTCAGGCCCACAAGGAATTCAGGGTATTCAAGGTTTACAAGGAATTCCTGGAGTATGTGATTGTTTCAATCAAACGGTGGTTTACAACACACTTAACGTTACTTCAAATTTTCATTTGGGTGATTTTTCAACATTTACATGTGGTATAAATTCCACAATTGCTAACAATTGTCTCACTGTTGGTAATTGTCCAAATTTTACATTGTGTGATTTACAAGCAAAATCTCTCTTTTTGACTGGGGGAATGCCAACTTTATTAAGAGTTGGTCATCCTGGTGAAATTACACCCAGACAAGTTATTTTTGGAGATTCAGGATCACTTTTTAATTATAGTATGAACGATATTAGAATGTATTCCGAAAATTTAGTAATTGAAGGAACAGGAACAGGCCCTGCTGTTGTTAGAACGTTAAATCAAGGTGAAATGCGAGTTGAAGCTGTTGGTGGATCTGCTTCACTTTTAACTTTACGGTCCAATGGAGAAGCAAGATTAATTGGTGAAGCTGGATTAACTAGAATCACAAATACTATTGGAACCGGTATTATTATTGAGAATTTTGATCCATCTGGAGGTGTTAGAACAACAAGTTCTGGGTTTATTACATCTGAAACATCCGGTACAAATCCAATTACACTAATTTCTGATTTTACAAACTTGAGAAAATCTTCAACACCACTTTTAAATGGTAGTATTTATTATTTAACTACAAACCCAGCAGCATCATATGACTATAATACTGGTTTAATAATAGGAGCTCCTTCAGTAACCGTTCATGATGATTTAATCATTGCACAAGGTCAACATATTGTTGCACAAGAAACATATTTAAAAGTGGGACCAAATTTAAATGTTGGTGGTGGTCGAATTATTACATTATTCAATATTATGGCGTTAATGTCAGGACAATTTACAAATCTTTCATATGTTGAATATATTTCAATGGAGGCGGTTATTATGAATAATTCTCCTTTACCAAATGTTACATTAGATGTTAATTCATCGGCTTTAGTTAATGCAGGTCTCACCGATGGTTACATGTGGTTTAATGATACAAATGGTTATAGAATATCAGGTGGTAATGTTTATATTGAAGGTAATGTTATTGTAGCTGGTTCAATAACATCAACAAATGATACTACTTTCTGGGGAACATCGGAATTAGTATCAATAACACCAGTAATTTCGAATGCACTCATTCCAATGGTTAATTTTCAGGGAACAATTATTGAAAATACAACAAGTTGTTTTCAAATTGGTAAAAATGGAATATATTCTATATCTTACAAAGTTACTGGATCTTATACAAGTTCAGTAACATCTGAAGATGGTGCATACATTAGAAAATTTACGGGAATGATAGGTACAAATTTCATTAGATCACAATGTATACCAAATGCTGATTCACCAGCTACAACATGTGACGCGTTTGCATCTGGAATACTCCCTTTATTGTTAGGTGACATGGTTTGTTTATATAGCGGTTCGATTCCAAGATCATGGCACGGAAATAATTATAATTATTTGAATATCAATAAAATATAAACAAAAGGGGTTCATGAAAATTGTTTTTTCAACTATTTTGTGTATTGTTTCTATTATTGGTTTAGCATTATCCGCACATTTAAATCCATTTGCATGTTCAAACATAAATTCAATAACATGTGTTGGAAGTGCTTTAGGAATTACAGCTGGCTCTTTGGGTATTATAATTAGTATATTTGTGATTTTTATAAAAAAATATAGTTTATTTTTTACCGGAATACTTTTTTTAATAACGGGAATTTCATTCACATCTGGAGTTTTGTGGGGAATATATTCTACAAACTCGGGCGAATTATATTTTTCTGAATTGGGTGCAATAACGTCAATAGAGTTCTTTATTTCAATGTTTTCAATTATTTTGGCTTTTTATATTTTATTGAATAAAAAAGAGATTTGAGTTTTCATTTTTTTTTTAATTATGGGTTGGAAATGTATTCCAAAATATAACAATCAATCAAACATATACTCACCTCAAATGGCACTCGGTTTATTGTGTTTATCTTTACTTCTTGGAGTCATGCCTTTTCTTTTGTAATGATTTTGGATGTACCACAATTTTGTGGATGTTTGGAATCTTTATGACCGGGTTAAGTATCGTAACAATTTCAATAAGTTGCGTTTCATGTATGACATATAAATGCGTACGATATGAAAAAGAAGAAGTTGTACCAACAATAATAATTAATGAAGATATTGTTTAATCCTTTTTATTCTCCTCCAAATATTTGATTGCATCCGCATAATGTTTTGACATTCTCATTTCATAATTGTACTTGTCCCAAATGTTGAGTCGTTCTACTACTGATTTACCTTTTGAAGTTGTATGTAGATCAACTAAAATATCTTTAGCATTTGAATTATGAGTGATGAATCTTAAAATTAGAGTATCAATTACCCCTCTAGACATTTTTAAAAATTTTTAAAAATTTATTAAAACTAAAACAACCCTTCAGGTTGTTTTAGTAAATTCTGACCTCCTGGTACTTCTTCTTCAGCAATGGAAACGCTTCTGCGGCAGTTTCGGCATTCTCAAATGTGACCTTTGCTTCACTCTTTTCGATATTTACGAAAATCTTTTTGGATCGGATATCTCCCATGGCATCCATAATGTCTTCTCTTGTATCTTCAAAATCATCAGACATTTCCGGAATGTTTCCAATGTGAATACGGTGTTTTGTCTTTTTCACAGCTCTTTGTCTTCTAATGACTTCCCCTTTAACTGCATACTCCAATGCTTCCAACTGTTCCTTATTCAACATCTCCAGAAATTCTTGCATTTTTATCTATATTTAATATTAAAAGTAAGGTTTAAAAAAAAATGACCCTCAAGTATATTTATGGATTTTTAAATTTACTATTATTTGGAATATTTTGTACAGTTTCAATTGTGGATTTGATTTATTATTATCCTGTAGCAAATGGAACATCTGCAAATATTCTCTTTTCTTTGGCTTGGTGGTGTCTATTGATATTTATCATTATCAATTTTCTTCAACCACTTTCATTGATTGCTGTAGATAGTGCATCGTCTTTTGATTTTCATTTCATATATTCGACAACATGTGTTGTTTTGAATTTTATAGCGTTTGTACTATGTATTCTTTGCTACTTCTTCTACATGAACACCAGTTATTCTGGTGGATTTCCATTCAATGATCCAAAATGGTGCTGTCTGTATTTTGCGCAAAATCCCAATCTATGCCCAAATACCAATTTCTGCTCCAGCGCGCCCATGTCATTATATCCAAACGATCAATTTGTAGTCATTTGGGTTTTTTCGGGTATTCTATTTTTCAACTCTTTTGCGCACTTGGCGATACATAAATTGATTGCCAAGGATGTGCCACCTGGAACAGAAAAAGAAGGACTGCGGTTGGCATATGTATTTATTGTCGTATCACTTGGTGTATTTGCGTATTGGGCGGCATTCCCATTATTGGATACACAATTTATATATGGTTATCCAACCATGGGAGTTCCGCCAGGTCCTGGAGATTTTCAATCTTATCGATATTCTTATTGGCAATGGTGGTTTGTGTGGCTTCTAATTACGAATTTTGGACCACCTCTCATATTGATAAGTGCTCTAGCTGGAAGTAGAAGCATTTATTGGTCTTTTGCTCATTTTTGGGGAAACATTTTCACAGGAATCATTACTTCTGCGTGTTTCTTTGTGTTTTTGGGTATTCTAATTGGGGATTGTAATTATTCATGGTCGGGTGGTTCCATATGTAATTCAGATCTTTGGTGTTGTTGGTTCTTCCCTGGTTCATATGATATATGTGGTAATGTCACTCCATGTCCTTCAAATCCGAGTTTGTATCCAAATCCGCAATTCATTCAGCACTTGGTGATTTCGTTAATCTTGGCATTTATTGCGTATGCGAGTTTATGGTTGAATGTGCGTTTGAATCAATATAAAGTTTTCCAATAACTTTACCATCACGAATAATTGTTCCCTTTCGATGACGGGAATGATTAAATGAATAAAGATACGTAAAGATACGTGTTTGACGATCAGTTTCGCGATTTTCGTAGAAAATCGCCTCACTCATACCCTTATGATTTTTGTGAAAAAAATGATTGAGGAGAAAAATTTGATTTCTTCGAAATCAAATTTTTCTCAAGAATGAGTGTTTTGGTTTATCCCGATCTTGCTCAAGCAATTTTGAGAGATCTCAGTGATTTTTCTCCGATTGAGCTGATGTCTTTGGCAAGAGTGTGCAAAAGTTTTCGAAACTACATCAAGAAGTTGCTTCCTGACTATGGTGTCAAGCAGAACTTGCAGACTCTTTTTCTTTTGCTCGGTTTCAAGTTTACGGTGGATCAAGTTGTTGTTGAAAATGGACTTTTCATTTTTGGATCCACTTTGTTGTCAGCACTTCACATGCGGAAAGGAGCTTCTAGCTTTTATCCAAATGATTTGGATGTCTTTTACCCCACGTTTCGAATGCGTCACAAATCTTCTGTTCCTGACAAATTTGAGGAACTTTTAGGATTTTTGAGAAGTCCAAAAACTTCTCAAGGTTACGATGTTTTGGAAGGTTTTTCAGTTTTTCAAGGAGAGAAGATGGATTTTGTTGTTGGTTTGAAAGCAAAGAACGAAACAGACGTTTCTGCTGTTTGGAGACATGTTTGTCGAAGTGACATTCCGATGTGTCGTTCCATTTACGGAAAGAGTGGTCTGAAAATTCAATCTTTTGATTCATTTTTTGGGGTTCAAAAAGTGGTTTTGAGAGATTTCAGAGTTCTTTCAGTTATTGGTCATTTCTTTCAGCACTTGCGCAAGTTTCTAACCAGAAAATTGAAGACCATTGAGTTTGAACTTCCAACAGAAGATGTTCAAACTTTTCGTCACGTTGCAATGTACTTGAATGATGAGACGGACAAACTTGAAGTGGTTGAAGGGAAATTAAAAGTTACACTTCAGTAATTTCATTCTTTTTCGTTCTTCAAGAACTGCTTCTAAAACATAATGTTCAAGAAATTTAAATTCTTGAATGGCAAATTTCTTTTTTCGCACGGAATCAACAAAATACTTATCTGCGGGACCATTCATGTCAATAAATGATGTTGGTAAAACAAACTTTTTAAAAGATTTGATCAACTCCATATTTGGATGTATATGTTGTTTGTTTCTAAAGATTGTTTGAAAACAACTTCCTCTATGAAACTGCATGTCGAATGCAGATAAACTCCCGTTAAGAAAAAATGGAAACATTACAATTCTCCAAGTAAAACATCCGGTAAAAAAACTTTGAATACGTTCAAAATGTTCAATATTAAATGCATTTTGGACATTTTCTAAAAAATCAGGACGATACATCTCTTTTACACCCATAGATGAATAATGATTGGTACAAACAAATACATTTCCTAATGTATCAAAAGTAACACCACCTCCTTCAGGTCTTATTAAAACAGAAAGACACAATGAATGAATAAAATTTTTAACAGCATCTGTATTGTCTTGCAATGGTATATCCAACTCTTTCGTATCAATATTTTTTAAGTGAAAAGATGGATATGCTACCATTTTTTCGTAATTGTATATATTGAAACCAAATTGATACCAAAGCATAGTAGTTAACAAATTGTGCGCAATTTCAGCACGTTTTTTAGAGAATTTTGGAGCATTACCATCACGCTCCACTTTTAAATCATGTACCAAATTCCCGTCACTCAATAATACATGATATCGCATAAGTAATGCAAACCGCGGAACACTCTTAACCAATCTGTACATTTTTTTACATGTTTGAGCAAGCCAAGATGCAGTTTGACCACAATAAATGTATTGACTCAATCTTTCTACAATGACAATATCGATTTGGGAATTGAAAAAACTCATTAAACCCCTTAGAGAGAGAGAAAAAATGGAATCTCTTCGAGATTCCATTTTTCTCCCAAATTATGATTCCGTTATTCAAAGTGAAGATTTCCGTCTTGAATTTTATAGAATCTTCATTAATGTGATTGATCCTTGGTACAAGCAAAACGAGAAATACATTAAAGATGCTTCCAGTGGGAAAAAGATTCAATTATCTAATGAATTTATCAAGAGTTATGAACACAATTTTGAATCGTTCATCACAGATTACAATTGTTGGAGTTCCAAGGAATCTAAACGTCTTTCCATTAACATATTTGTTGAAATTGCTAGAACTAATTTCCTTTTAATGTACAATGAGATCAAGGAGGAATCCGATGAAATCCGTAAACTTGATGGTATGCCTTCCAAAAATTATAAAGTTTTGTGGTCCATGGAAAAATCCAAACATTTTCCCAATGCTTCCAATCTTGCCATTATGATGTATAAACAGACGGACATTATCAAATTACTGCTTTATCTCACAGAAACACTTGATCAAGTATCATTTGATTCTGCGGAAGAGTTGGAATTCATTGTTCGCTTACTGCAAACACGTAACGGTGTGTATTTTTGTCAAACAGACATTGAATATGACTCCAAGATGACATTTGAAGAGTATGCGACATTTTGCACAATCTATTTTAATGCAATATATCGCCGTCTCTTCTATTACAAGATTATTCCCAAATCACCCATTAATTTCCCTTTTGAAAATTGCAAAAGATGGTTTGAACGGGATGTGTGTGGTATTTTAGGTTCAGAAGGGTTTGAAGATTTATACGCTAAATCCTGTGAGGAATGTTATCAATTTCCTGGAGATGTTGAATGGTTTAAATTTAGATATCCTGATTTGCAGGTGCAAACGGGACCCGTGCTGGATTCGATGCGAAAAGACATGGCAAAAAAGTATTACACCGATTACAGAATCAGTAAGGAATCCGCACTGGGTCTTTACAATCAAATTACTCACGCTGGTCAATGTTCTAGAATATTCATTATTAATGCAATTAATCATTTTATGAATGTTACGTATGGTATTCAATGGAAAGATGGTATTGTCATTAAAAACGATGCTATTGAAGGAAATAGAAGTAAATTGATGCGTAAAGGAGCTCCATATATTGTTCAAATTTATTCACGATATTCAGTGTATGACGATTCAAAAATATACACCAGCGACGATATTTATCAAGTATTTGCGTATTGGTGTGATCTTTTGAGATTTAAATATCATTCAGAGATTTTCGGTGTCAAAATTGATACTTCTTTTCTTTACGCTTAAAACATGGAATACACATTCCATATGGAAGACATTTTTGACAATCATTAAATCTTTCGTCTTTTTGATCGCCACCACTAAGCCCTGTAACGATAAATACTCTGGTATATAAAGGTCCATGTGTTTCACAACTAATGTGACATGCAAAACGATCTTCATCAAAATTCACATCTTCAATTTCAATACATGGTGCTAAACAATAAGGACATGGATTAATACATTTTCCATCAGGCCCCTTCCAAAACATCTTGCCAAGTCTAACCATCTTCAAAGGATAAAAACATTCACTATAATCAATCAGAATCATGGAGCATATCAATTTTTGAATGTCCTTGTTAATACATTTCCTCATTACAGGGTCTTTTTTACACATTAGAAGGAACGTGAAGGCTTGATCATTTCTTAATTTTAAAGCCCTCATGTTTTTAAATATTCCTAAAGATGTTATTTTATATATTATTATACCGAAATTAGATCATGCTTTTGATTTTATGGCTTTTCGTTCAACATGTAAATATTTTCAAAGAGTAACAAACGGTTATGATGAAAGTAAATTAAACTATGGAAAAATATATGGAGGTAATAAAGATTTGAAATCTTTTATTAAAGCTGTTAGAAATATTGAGACTCATTCTCCATTTTGGTCTGTAGAATATTTGATTAAAGATTCGGTAGATTTTTTTTTCAATTTAAAACATCCAAATCATAAACGTATTTATGAAAAATATTCGGAATTGAATTACAATTATGAAAATGTACAAGTATACAAAATAGTTCACATGCCACGTGCATACGAACAAAAGGTTGTAATTTATACAATCGTAAAGGAAGGATCTACAGATTGTTCAATGCCTCTAAGTTTTGAAAAATTTGTAAAACCTTTATTATTACCGAGAATTAAACGGCAATGGAGGAATTAAAGTTTATTAAAAATTTCACTAAATCCAACTTTGGATCCCTTTGAGATGCTAAATGTAACATGACCATCCGAAATCAAAAGTCTTTCGGGATTTTGTTCATGCCATGTGGTCAGATCTTCAGAATTAGAAGGATATACTTCAGATTTGATATCTTGTGCCAAATTAATAAGTTCAGACATTTATGAGACCCTTAAGAATTTAAAAAAAAAATGGAGAAAATGAGGGTTCCCGCATCTGTGAAACAAAAATTTTCAATGTTTAATAGTTCTAGATCCATTCAATTGAAACAATTTCTTTTGAATCAAACACAAGAAGATCGCGAATCATATCAAATGTATTTAAGATCATTAAGATGGAAAACAAATTTAGCATGTGGATGTTGGTTAACATCTCAAACAACGTTCCATATATTTTTAGTTTCCAAAAGTGAAGCTGGTTTTCTTGCGATACCATTTATAGTGGTTCCACTCATTGTTACCATTGAGAAGATTATAAAATTTGAAAAGATTCAAGCAATTTTTGACGATGTTGATGTTAATAAAAAGGATTAAAGATGAAAAAATTTACAAACATTTATGAATATAAAGAAAATGATCGTTATTTTTATTTTGTAGCTAATTCACCATTAGAAATTCCTAACCTTCCTGACCCTTCTAAAGCAAAAATATTTATTGAAGGTATTGAAATTGGTAATAACGATAAATTTGATTTCAAGTATCCTTGGTGTTGTTTTGTAAAGAAAGATTCACGTATTCCTGAAATAAAGTACAGATCAACAATTAATGTCCATACTACTCAAAAATATTATGCATCACCAATTCCATCAGATATTAAGATTTTAAGTCCGTTATACCCATTTTGGAATGATGTTTTTAGAGGCCCAAAAAGAAATAGAGGGGGATTACGACAGAAAGATATTACTAGCATTCATTTTGAGCATGAATTTATTCAATAAAAAAATGGAAAAGGGGTTCGTGAAATTAATTATATCCGATATAAATTTTATTAAAGATCCAAAGAAATTCTATTTACATGTGATTCCATTTTTGATTAATCATGAAAACTCCATTGTTGAATATCATTTAACAGATTATTACCTTCCTGGATATCTTAAGAATCTTAAAGATGTTAAAACCCCTGACGGAACGTTATTTTTTGATATTGAATCAGAAGAATCAGGAAGTGATGAAATTATGATTATTAGAATAAAATGAGATTTATTTTTGGGGTGAGATTCACACCCCGCAGGGGTGTGAATCTCACAACCGAACCACCATATCCAATGATTTTCCCGGTTTCGCAGAACCAATGGCTGTTCCAATGCAAAGAGCCTGCTTTGCGGCAAGTGCTCCTCCGACAGAACCATACATCAGATCAAATACATGATCCTGATAAAACTTTTTGCGATCTCCAATAATGGTTGCATTGCGGTTTCCTTCAAATCCAGGGTTTGATCCGGGAAAAACGTTTCTTCCATATACGTTGCGAAGAAATTGAAGACCTTCTTCAGTTATGTTACCCGTAGAGAGTCCATAATCAGCTCCAGGATTGGCAAAGCTTGCAATTGTAAGAATTGTCCAAGCAGCTCCATATGCTTCTTCCTGTGCAGTATCAATTGCACGAGCAGGATCGTTATTTCTCTCAAAAAAGTCCTGGGTGGTAATTCCTCTGATTCCTCCATCCTTCTTATCCTTGTTAATCAGTTCAAAAGAACCGGCAACCGACATGGTAAAGTCGCAAGGATCAAACTTTTCAATTTCCAAGAGTGCCTTCTCATTGGGAACCCCAATTCGATGTTCCGGTCTCTTTAAGGGAGCCATTCCATTATCCACTCCCATGGGACCGTTGTTTCCTTGGGATCTCGGAGCCCCTCTGGGAAAAGCCGGAGGCTTGATGCAAAGCTTATCAAAAGCATAAATATCGGTGGTACCCGTGTTTACGGTGGTAAAACCTCCACTAAAAATGAATCCAAATCCATGATCTAAAGGTTCGGTACCATAGAGATTGTCCCCTCCATACATGTATTCGTTTTGGGCAATACCAACAAACACAAGACTTCTCATCAATTGTTCGGGATTCTTATCATCCGTAGTGATTCCAGATAACGAAGAAAAGGCACATTGAGAGGTTCTTCCATATGCACCAGAGGTGTTTCTGCAATTTCGGCGAGCAACCAAAATCTCTCCAGGAATAATTGCCAAATTGCCGGGAACAGTTCCACCAGTGTATGCTTCACGTCCTTGGGTCTTATCTCGTTGTCTAAACGAGTGCAAATCCGGTTGGGCCTTTCCAACCACAATGGATTGCGGAATCATGGGTGAATAACGTGCATTCAACATTTTTTTTTATCTTTTATAAATTGAAAATAATTTTAATACTTTTCAAATTCTAATCTGAACGACCAAATTGGATAAAGATCCGTTTGCTTCGTATGCATCCTTGACATTATCGTTATAATACCCAAGTGCCATTTCAGTTTGCGACAAGAGTGTATCTCTCTCATTTGCTTCAGTGACCGTACCCACTTTTTGAACAAATGAATCGCATTGTCTATCGGAGGCATCACGATATTTTGTTAAATTACGAGGTGGGTACTCTCTTCCCGTATGATTGTAAGGAACCCAGATGAAAGGACCATTGTTTCCCTTTTTCGTCAAAATCAAGCACAACTTGTCGCCAGGACTTGCTTTCCCCCAAATGTTGGATACTCTTGCCTGTTTTCCAACAACCAAAGACGCTACGAAAACGATATCCGTGCTGGAATGATGGTCCATAAACACTCCAGGTCCCGTTGATTCTCCCTTTGAGAGAACAGCTCCTCCAAAATTCCACGAGTTCAAAATTCCAAACTTGGTAACATATTTGAATTCGGGAGATTTGGCAAGCTTGTAAAAATTGATCATATCCTCGTTATTTCCCTTGTATCTTCCAGCATGGAATTCATCAAGCACACGTTCTCCATACGCAGCAAGCAGTCTTTTAAACTCTTGAACTTTTGGATTGTTTGAAGCGTTAAATTCCTTCATAGCTTCACTTTGCATGGTGTTCATTTTAAATACGGGCACCATATTGTAAATCTTGTACTTTGGATCAATGTATCTGGATATAAAAGTGAGCATCCCTGGTTGAATGTATTTATGTGTCTCATCCGCATACGGGTACAATGGGTACGCATAATTAATGTTTCCATTCACAGACTCTTCAGCATTAATTGTTTCAGTAGGAATATCAGGCACTCCCGCCGATAAAGAATTGGAAGGAATATCTAAAAACTTCAAAAGGGTATTTGTCTGAGTTCCACCAATATTTACGGTGGACCCAGGCGGAATAATCATGGTATTAGGTATTTGAAGCATTTTTTTTTAACTATTCTTTCGAAATTAACAAAAATACTTTTATTTGCTAGATTTCCATTGTGCAATCAGTGGTTTTCCAGAAAATGAAATAAATCCTTCAGATGCAACATTTGTATCAAAGTGTTCGCCACCAGAATAATAGAGTTTTTCAGAAGGATTGCTCTTTTGCAATTCCTCCAATCGTTTTTCATACATTATAAGCATTTTTCCCTGTATCGGATCTGTTTTCAATTCCCCAGTCTCTTCATCAATGACAACAGATGCATCCAATGTAATTTTTATAAGTTCTTGATATTCAGACATTCTTACCCATGTTTGAAGTTCAGGATCTAAATTATGGTATCGAATGTGATGTAGAATGGTGGCTGCTTTCCATTCTGGAAGTGGTTTCTCACCGGGCAATAAATTATTATTTACATCTTGACGAATCTCCTCATATTTCCGAGCTACATTAATTGCTAAATTCACTAAATTTGTTTTTGATATACTCTTTCTAATCATTGCCATCAACTTCATAATGGGTTCATATGGTGCAGCTCCTGAATCTTGTTCTCCAACATAACAGCATCCGAAACATCCTGATTGTTCATCAGGAGGACCTAATTCATCAAATTCATATTTTCTAGAAACCAATCCATATTGTTTATATTTTGCTTTTTTAACAGCAGTAGATGTTTTTGATGTAGTAGACACCGCTCGCTTTTTACTTTGCATGACGTTTTCATAATTGAATATATCATCATCGTTTTCCAACATTTTTTTTACTCTTTAAAAAAAACTTTTTATAGTGCTTCATATCTAACCGCTCTATCCGCTTCATTTTGATCGTTTGCAACAACACATTGAAGAAAACTATGTTCAACATAAAAATATGAATTTACTTTGGCATTACGCTTGATACTTGATATACATTTAAAATTATTATAAATGAATAATGTCTCCTCAATAGATGATTTCAATGTCAAACAATATATTGAGTCTTTATCAAAATTTGAGAGGTAAAGTGTATGAACTTTGTATCCAACAATACTTGGTGGAACAAAATTTGCAATTACCGGACATTCTCCATTTTTCGCCAATCTCAATTCATATTTTGATGTTGCTATTTTTGCTTTTTCCACCGTTAACCCATTGCTTGGTTTATATTGAACTCTTTGTATCTTTTCGTAATGTGTAAGTAATTTAAAATTATCTACAATGTAAATTGTGTAATATTGTTCATCAAACAAATTTGCAGATATTTCCGTATCGCCCACGAAATTTACATGAACTTTAAAAAGTTCAGAAACAATGTAGGCAAATGTATATTTATCACTAATGTATCCTTCTTCACTGTTTTCAATGATGAATTGTTCCGCCATGTATCTAAATTTCGCCTCATTATTCATAAAGAACATTTCTGCGGATTTTGTTGGAACATCCTTCAATCTGCTAACAAATGATCGAATACACAGTTGAGCGTATGGTTTTTCACATTCTAAACATTTTTTAAAGTGTAAAATGATTTTTTTTCTTAAATTCATTCTATCCACATAGGACTCGCTACCGTAAATGAAGGTGCTGAAGCATGCCATGAGTGTGTCTTTTTCCACATTCAGTGGGTAGATGGATAATTTGTTGTTAAATTTATCTTTATACTCTTCCATTTTTTATTATGACTTTTCCATACTTTTCGCAGAGATCAACAATACATCCGAGACAATGCATAACATACTCATTGTTGTATACGACAATTGTTCCAAATTTACTTGTCGTGCTACTTTCAATTTCAAAATCATTTTGTTTTAACATGCGCGCAATCGGGTGGGTTTCCTCCATCCACCAATACGTTTGATTTACACAAAACATGTCACATAAAAAATCATCTGGGAAAACACCGTTTGTTCGCTTATTTTTATCAGCTACATAATCATATGTTTCATCAATGAATTCGTCCCTCAATTGATTTTCAACATCATCAAGCAGCGGCTCTTCTTGCATGGAGTACAATGATAAAAGATATACCGGTCGTAAGCCCACTAAGAAACACGGAGAAAAAGATAAAAAATTGACTTGTCTTTGGATCTTTTTTAGAAATTATCAGCCCAACAATAACGCCAATTAGCGCACCTCCTGCAATGACAATTAACCAAGTTTTCAAAAGAACAGATAAGATATCAGGGACGATAATGGCAACAATAAGTTGAGCAACTGAAAGAAAATTTACAAATATAGCAATGTTTCGCAAAAGGGAAATGTTTTCAGAGAGATCTAATAAAATTCTCTCAGAGTCGGACATTGTTTGAATTTGAAACCCAAAGGGTTTCAAAATTCAAACAAAAAAAAAATCCCAAATGAAAGGGTCTATGAATGATTTGAAATTATGGTTTGAAGCCAGAGACACCTTTTTGGGTATCAATTATAAAAATGGTCGGGACTATCGTGAAGCTTTTAAAATTGCCAATAAATCCAAACATCCTGAAGCCATTTGGTTATGTGAATATTTTAAAAATATTGAATTACCTGATATAAGAAAGACAGCAATTGATATGTTACCTGATGATAATGTGTACAAATTATTTTCAAAAAGACCTATGGATGTAATGGATCATCCTTTCATGAAATCATATTACGGTCATAAACAAGATTTAGAATATGAAAATCATTATACATATTATTATAAATGGTTTTATAATAAGGGTAATGATAAAATCAATTTACTCAATTTACTAAAAGCAGCACAACTTGGATGTGTGTTAGCAATGTATGATTTGTCTAGATATAATAATGAATATGAATGGACCATACGTTCTGCAATTAACAATTACGATATAATTGATTCTGATTTTTTAAATGCTTTAAAAAATAGAAACAACAATTGTTACCTTTGGGGAAAAGAATTGAATAATTTACAAAACGAAATGCACATTGATAATCCAGACGTCAAATGTTATCAAGGATATTATAGAAAGTGCAAAAAGGTCATGATGGATACCATTCAACTTTGGTCTCTTTATGTAATTAGATTTCATGGAGGAAGAATCAATAGAGATGTTAGGAAACTAATCATCGAATACATTTTATTGAATGATGCTGCATGGGGAGAACCTTAATCTGATGAATCGCTATCTGATGAAGAGCTGCTATCAGGAGATGGAGATCTTGTCTTTTTCTTTTTGCTGGAATGATGTTTTTTTGATTTTCTGCTACGTTCACTACCCCCTCTATTGTTCCATATCCACAAACCATATTCGTATACCCATAATCCAATTTTGTACAATAAACCACCAGAAATGGTTGCTAAAACGAGTATAATCCATGGAAAGTTTGGTTGTTCCAAATGTACCTGACTCATTTTTTTTAACTTCGCCAGATATCGTAAAATTCATTTTTACACGTGTGATCACTTTTCTCTCTACACTTACTATTGCAAAACATGTACAGCTTGCATGATTTGCAAGATTTTTTAACATTTTGTTTACCACAGTAATGACAGACATTTTCAGCGAGGGGTGTTATTACATTCAATTTGATATTGTAAAAATGATCAAATAACGTGTCCTTTTCTAATTTATCTTTTAAATAGAGACATGTGGGATGTGTACATTTTGAGGGTCCTTCACAGACTGGGCATTTATCATTTATAATGCAACAACCTTTATCTATAATGGGTTTTAAAATTTCAAAAATGTATATAATTGGTAGGGAAATTGGGACTGAAGGTACTTCTTCCTCACATACTATACGAATACCAAATTCACTTTCATCATGTTTAAATACAATAGTTATTAATCCTTTTTCTAAAGATTTACCACATTTACAACAATGGGAATAAATAAATTCACTGTAATCTTCTGGATACATTGCATTAACACAAAAAGGTAATATAAACATTTTCAAAGAGGTATCCGGGGCTTTTGGTTCCGGATCCCCCCTCCCAACTTTCCATTCACAATTCTGTTTATCCACAAATATTAAATTCATTGACAATGTGGAAATTTTTAATTTTTTCAGTATGTGCAATTCTAATTTATTCTCATGAAAATCAACGTTTCAGACATGCCTACTATGACTGTTTGAAGCAACATATGACAGATTTGGAACTGATAAATCGTGACGTATGTAGTATGACAGATCGTTTAAAATTCAAAGATACCGTGGATTGTGAGGGAGCGGAACGTAGATTGAGAATAAACGTACAAATGTGCACACTCTACACATGGGGCGCACAAAGCAGTATTTCTAGAATCTATTTTGAACTGACTGGAAGTTATTGGTCAATTTTAGGACTTATTCTACCGATATTTTTTATTTGGATGTATTTTTGGAACCAACGGAAAATTGTAGACAAGTTTGGCGAACTATTTAATAAGACTAAAAAAGAAAAGAAAAAATACTATCTTGAAAATGGAGTGCACAAAAGTATTAAAAACCGGTAAACGAAAGGGAGAAGTTTGTGGAAGACTTCACTGTCAATACCACACAAAAAGAAAGGGAGAAGTTGTACTGTTGGAGAAGAAAATTTACGTTCGTAATGTGGAGGGAAGTTCTATTGATAAAAAGAATTGGAAGAAATTTTGGGAAAAACACACCAAAGACGAATATCCAAAAACATGTAGAGCTAAAGATTGTGAAAAATCCGCAAAAGCCACAGGACACATGTTTTTGAGAGATCAAGAAGATAAAAAACATAATTACCTCATTCCCATATGTTCACATCATAACAGTTGTAAATATAATGAAGAATATTTTTTATTGAAAAAGAATGTAAAGGCGGTAAAGATTGATTCGATACTATGAGGGTTCCTAAAGATGTTTTTGCAATGATTATATCTTATTTACCAGCTGATAAAGTATTTGAATTATGGTGCACAGGAAGAGAATTGCATGAAATGAAATAATGAATTTAATATATTATTTAAAGGTAGTTTAGAAAAATATGGAGTTTTTAAATGGGTAAAAGAACATCATTTTTATCATGCAAAATATAAAACAAAATACATATTTATAGAGTGGTATCGATATGTAGGATCTTTTAATTTTATATTTGATTGTAAAATAACTCATAAAAATAATATTAAACGTATAAAAATAGAATTTAGTGTATTTAAAATTGAATACAGATCAAATTTGATTGTATTCCATCTCAATAAAATCTAATCTTCTATCTGATTTTCTAAATTTCTTCTTCTTATGATTTGATTTTCTACTAGGATCATATTCATCTTTTGTTTTCACTTTCATTTTATGGTAAGGTTGAATAATTTCAAAATATTTTTGAACTTGAGGAATCTTTGGTTTTGATTCTAATATTTTGAATCTAAACCCATTATAAATTTCTTTTTGTTTTTGAAATTTCCGTCGATTAAAAAGTTTATCGTTGATTGTCCATCTCCAACTTTGTTTTAAAATGTTATACCGTTCCATTCTAATTATATTTTCAAAATGAATAGAACAAAATAAAGAACAATCCAAACAAAATAACTCTCCACAATTCAAAACGTGACCATCATTCAATATGATTCTCATACAAAATATCGGATCTATCAAATTTGCAAAATATTTACAAACTACTCTCATTTTTCTCCATGTTTTAAAATCTTTCAATATTAAAGACCATAGATCTTTAGGAAGAGAAAGCCATGGCGCTATATTAGGTCTTGAGAAATCTAATTTTTTAAAATCTAAAGGAGGGTTTTTCATAAAAGAAAAGCCCTTATTAATGACTGAAATTATTTTTATTGGTGGATGTTGTCTTTTAGCATTTAATATGGTGGATGGCTGTGTGAAACATGCCAATAAAGAGCAAGAGATTCGTAGAGACGTTCAACTTAAAATGACTTATTTACCACCAAAAGAACAATTTAAAAAGTCTGTATTTTATGAAATTTCTGGAATATGTAAAAATTTTAAAGATGAAGAATCAAAAGACGTTTGATCACTTGAGGGAAGAAGAATTTAAATCTTTAGAATCAAGATTTAAGCAAAAGATTCCCGCTGAATGGACTTTGAATGATAAATTAAGTGCAAAAAGTAGTTTTACATTTGATGAAGCAATTGAATTAGGGTTTATTTTCTGATAAATCTTTTCCACAATATTGACATAATAAATTTCCCTTTTGTTGTGGTCCATAACATTTATAATCTTTGCATCGGGTATATCTTTCACTTTTACATTGTCTGCATTCTAATTCATGCGCTGGTATTTTCCTTTTGTCACATGTTTTACAATCCCATGGAGAGTAAATTTCAATGTAATTCGCTTTTAGCATGTAATTCAATTTTACATATGGTCTAAATCCTATACATGTGAAGAAACACTTTTTGTCATCAATTTCTTTTATCCATATCAAATATTCATCTCTGGTTTTATCTGTGGCATTGTATCTTTCGTGTACAATTGTAGTGTACACAATGAAACTGTCATTTTTCCATTGAATACCTACTGTTCCATTAAATCCAACAACATGGACATTTTCATGCTCTTCCAAAACGGTAAGAGTCATATTCACATGAGGGTCCCATTGGCAGCGCGTGTTGCATGATATATCGCTTGCCATGGTCATTAATCTGATTTTACTCAAATTTACAATTGCTTCTGTTTTTATGTGTGTTTCATTCCTAAAGTATTGAATGTTTTCTTCTACTTTTTCCAATTTCCAATCTTTTTGATTTTTCAAATGTTTATAGACTTTTTTTATTTCTGAGTGCATTCTTTTTTCCACACCCACTACAATAGTTGGTTTTTGGAATATTTTCAAATTTGCAAATTTTGCAAAATTCTCTTTCAGTATTGCAAAAAATGCAAATTTGAAAATCAGAATCATTGAGCCGAAAGCATGAATAGCATTCACGTTCAGAAATGTATTCCAAGTGGAATTTCTCAGAGATTGGAAGGGAATGTTTTGACCAAATGTAAAATCTACTAAAACACGCGAGAACTCCAAATTCTGCGGTGAGCTCTTCAAAAAGTTCAATATTTGAAATGTCTCTGCGAAATCCAGAAACTTTGTACTTGTGACAATCTGAAAGATCATTTTCACTAAATGCATTTTGTTCTTGCTCAAAAGTGGTCTTTGCTGGGGTCTGAGGCTTTTTTGTTGTAGATTCTCCATAAAAGAGATCCAACTTCCACCCTCCCACAACAATGGTTGAATTAATGGCTTTTTCGGGATCCACAAAATCCGCAAAACCCAGATTTTTGTGCATTCCAAAACTTTTGAGAGATCCGTAAACTTTCAAAGCCGCCACAATACTAGATTCTGTAGCGTTTGGTGGAAAATTTTTGACAATAATGACCCTATTCATCATTTTAAAAGTATTTATATTTTTAGAATTTCTTGAGAGAGATAAAAAAAAATAATGGATTCGAATTTACCCATTACTCAGCTTGATCCTATCAGTCAGGGCCAGTTTACTGGTGTTGGAAATGCCTTTGTACCTTGGTTGGGACCCATGCCCACTTTGCAACGTTCGGATCCTTATGAAAAGAGAAATAACGCCGTATGGGATTTGACGGAGAATTACAAGGGAGAGAATCTCGCTCTTAAAGAGACCATTGAACAGATTATGTTTAATGAGAACAAGACTTATTTGACCAAGTACATTATGCCTCTGTATGAGACTAATCAGGTCACTGTGCAATGGGAAAAGTTTGAAGCAAATGCCCATTTGATGGATTTGGCCCCTTACAGAACTGCTGCTCATGCAGTAACGCAGAAGCGTAGCATTCGCAGAGCCCAATTGGTTCGTAGATCCATTGGTGCAGAGTTTGAAGCAGGCTTTTTGGCCACGGCCATGGGAAGAGTGGCGTATTTGGCTGCCATTGCTCAAATTATCAATTCCGCCTTGGAGACCATTGCTGCGGAAATTATTCAGACTTTGGGTGCTGGTCATCGTTACCAACAGCAGTTTTTGAGAGAAACGCAGATTCCTCCGGAAACGCTGGTGAAGCGATTTATTGAAGACGATCGCGAACGTTTTGCCATTGTGCAAAAATCAAAGAATGGACTTTCCAAATTGGACATGATGATCACCAAGGAGATGCAGCAGTATCGCGGAGTTGCAGATGCCTTTTTGATTCCTGAAGAGCTTGCCATCTTTGCGACCATTGCACGAGATGAAGCTACGGATTACGACAAGGCGGGACCTGAAGGACCTAACCGAGTGAATGGAGTGCCTGGACCTCGCGCAAAGGACAATCAGGGTGCTTTGTTGCGTGTGGAACCGCTGCACATGGTCCGAAACACGCCCGTGTTTATCATTCACAATTTGATGGTGGAGAATGTGACCGAGGCAGAGTCCCAGCAATTGACCAGAAGTCGTCAAATTGGAGAATACGTCAGATTGATTGATGATATTGTGGATTACTCTGATTACAAGACGGAACATCGTTCCATTGTCATGTACAATCAGGAGATTGACAATATGACCAAGATTAGAATTGAGGATTGCATTGAGCACTGCGGTCTTTGGGATGAGAATGGAGATTTGCGCCCCGCCGGTTACGATGCATCCAATCTGTCCAAGCGTCAGGATCTGGATGATGACTTTTTGACCTTTTTGTCTCCTGCTCCTGATGGAAGAACTCGAAGACTTCCCGCGGAATTTATTTTCGATATCGCAAAGGAGTATTTGAGCACCAAGAAGGTTGTTGGAGCCGGAGAAACGCTTCTTAACGCTGTGAGAAGAGCAACGGGAAGCAATGCTACTTTACGTTCATTTTTTGATGCCAATGGATTATTGGTTCCCGGAACAGTTGAAATTTTGATTTCTGCTATTACCAGAATAACTGGAGATGGAGCTCTCTTTGCATTAACTGCCGACAATTTGTTTCAAGTTTTGTTGTCTGGACTTGCTCCTGTTGTTCCCAACAATCAGGCAGGGTTTGTCGCTTCAAACATTGATGAAGGCTTCTTCAAGCTTCTTTTGCATCAAGTTCCTGCTTCTAAAAAATCGGAAATTGAGACAATCATCAACACTCCTGGAGCTAGTGCATTGAACAAGAGCGAGCAGATTCGGGACAAGATGATTAGCTATGTTGGAGAAAAGGTTTCTGGACTCAAACTGAAGGATGAGGAAGCTGTTAAGAACTGGCACAAGAACAGCGTTGATCAGTACAATGCCCAATTGCAAAAGACTGCTGCTGCTCCTGTGGGTGCTAAAATCGCTGGATACATGAAGCGTGGTCGCGATCTTTCCGGTACCGGTTATCAGTACTTGTACCCTGAATCCGCTCGTCCCATTGGAAACTCTATTGATGCTTTGCTTCCTGTGCATCTTTTGCGATGCCAGAAGAACTCTGAAGCTCCTGAAGCTTCTGCCCGTATGCAATCTGGAGGAGATGGAATGGGATTGGCCGGAATTGGTCAGTTTTACCAGGACAGCTTCCAGTCTCGCAGAAATGCCAATGCCGGTTTTGATGAGAATCGATACCAGACGCTGAAAGTGCATTTGGATGCTTTGGAAAACTCTTCCGCTTCTGATGAAGTCAAGTTTATGGCGCGTGCCTGGCTGTTTACTCGCATCAACAAGGCCAATATGGCGCGTCTTGCGGATTTCAATGTGGTTGTTCCCTTTAACTTTTTGATTTTCCGCCCGCACATGCAGTACCGTACTCGTGGTATTATCAAGTGCAAGCAGAATGGAGGAACTGGAAATTTGTTCATTGGAAACAGCAACTTTATGGTTGGTTGGCAAACCAACACCAAAGTGTGCCAGTTGCATTACACTACGCACTTTCGTGCCGTTGTTACGGAACCGCGAAACCTCTACGTTCAGCCTGATGTGTTTTGCCAGGAGATTGAAGGTGGTGGAGGATGCAGATTCTATGATCCCGAATCGTATGCTGCCATGGACAATGACCACTTGGAGAACTCTCTGATTTGCGTGGCGTGCCCAATCACTGAGATTAACTTTCCGCAGTATTTGGATATTTCGGGACGTTTTTACACTGATTTCGGATTTGGAACCATTCCTCGTGCTCAATTTGAGCGTTTGCACTACTCTACTGCTGCTCGTTACAACAATCTTTACAATTTCTTGCGTTCCAACAAGAATGGATTGGACATTCCGCAGATGGGACCTGGCAGAAACCACGTGAATCGTATTTGCTGGCAGGGACATCAGCAAAACATGAACCCAAAGACTGGAGAGTATTCCAACGTTATCATTGGAACTGGACATTGGGCGGGTGATGCCACTCAGGCAGGATGCAAACGTGTTCGAAACGGTGCATTGGAGCAATTCAAGGAGAACCCGACTTATGTTTATTCTCATTAATAAATATCTTCTTCACCCAAATAATCTCTGCTTGCAATGTATTTGCTACTTCCTTTTTCGCTTTTGCCATTCTCAACTCGCTTAGAATGGTTCCAAACTTATCAACGGGTAATCCTAATTCAATTAAATCTCTTGTAGTGATTAAAGGCATTTTAACTTCTTCAGGTGGTATATTCCACGATAAATAATAAGATCTACCTTCAGTTTTCACAAGTAAATCTTCCTTTATCAAAAAATCGTGCAGATGCTTATTGTTCATAGATGCTTCAACAATTAATTCAGTTCTCCCATATCTTGCAGCTTTTTTACATTTTTCAATAATTTTATTAAATTCATATTTTGCAATTTCTTCGTCATTTGAACGTTTAGATTGTTCAAAAAGAAGGCCCTTCATCATAGAATAAATTGAGAAATGACATTTGGTGAAAAATTTTGGAATCCATCATCTATGGTTAATCCAAAATACAATGATCCTCCACTCAACATGGGGGTTGTTCTATAAAGAGCTCCAGTCATTATACTGTACGGTACAGATTTATGATATGTTTGATTACCATTTGTAATATTGAAAATAATAACAAATTCTTCAATAATACTAGGAGCTGCATCTCCAATCCAATACAATTCATTTGGTGGTTTTACAAATGTTGTAGGTCTTGGTGAAATGGGATTTATCATGTCAGCAAAACAATATGACTGATTGAAAAATGATTGAGCGTAAATCAGATTTCCATTTGGATCATATTTCAATAAATGTGATTGACAAGGACTCATTCCTGGAGCTCCTTCATAACTATCGTAAATCAATAAAAGAACATCCCCTGTGATCTTGTCAATATCAAGGCAGACGGGTCTATGATATTGATACGTCAATTGATCTCTGTAAATAAATTGAAGCACTAAATTAGGATCATATGTTTGCACACATGTATGTGTTTCACCAGTATCAAATAAAAGCCATTCAATAACAACCAATTTGTCATGAGCATATTCCATATTGTAAACAAGCAGGGGTACAAGATAATTGGGTAAGGTATCACAATTTGCAGATATTAAACCTGATGTTCCAATG